>Ga0210390_10002156_pt1 | contig 17711 bp, 9 predicted proteins | sample IncBWH11OmetaG_FD_161050 | JGI IMG/M metagenome (GOLD analysis project Ga0210390, IMG submission 161050) | Forest soil microbial communities from Barre Woods Harvard Forest LTER site, Petersham, Massachusetts, United States - Inc-BW-H-11-O ... | reverse complement strand
TTGCCGCTAAGAAGGCTCAGCCTTGCGCCAGGCTCTGAGGTTGACGGCATACAGCACGAGGCAAAACAAGTTCGCGGGAATGAAGCCCCACTGCGCCGTCTTCATTCCGATGAGACAGATGATTACGCTGTTTACGCCGGCCAGGACCCATCCTTCCCAAAGCCTACGTCCGACCAGGATCGTTGAAGAAATCGTGAGCACGCAGGACAGATAATCGAGCCTTAACCCCACCGAAAAACACCCCCACAGCCATTATGCAGGAAGTGCGCTCGTTTTCTTTGTGACGGAGATGCACTCGTAACGTAACGTTGGTACGTGCACCATAGAGGAATGCGTCCGTCCAATGGAAAGAGGGCGATCTCCCTGGAGATCGCCCTCTTCTTTGTAGCCGGTTGCGGGTCAGAACGTAATCTTCCCGACGATCTGCACCAGCCTTCCAGTTACGCCTGCGGTCTGAAACGCTCCGTAGATGCTGGTTGGCTGGGGCGCGGTGGCGAAGAATTGTCCGAAGTTTCCCGCCGCCAGGTTGTTTTGCGGAAGAGCGAAGTGAGGATGGTTAAGGATGTTATAGAAGTTCGCTCCCAGGCTGAACCGCATCCGCTCACCCACGCTGAAATTCTTCGCTAGGGAGGTATCCGTATCGAAGTAGCTCGGTCCGTGGAAGTAGTTGCGGTTGGGAGATCCGAGCCCGGTCTCGGCACCCGAGGGCACGAACATCGAAGAAGTGAGGCATGGTTGAGGAGCTAGCGCGTTGGTTCCAGGCGTACCGCAGCTCGGAAAGCTCTGCCCTGGCAATAGCGTCGCAAAAACACCAAATGCATTCGGAATGTTGCCTGCCGCGACATTGGTATCGTAGACGGAGTAGGGTTGTCCAGAGCGGGCAAAGAAAGTGCCTGAGATAGACCAACCGGCAGCTGCCTCCTGCAAGAATTTGTTCTGGAACTTATAGGGCAGCTCCCAAACATAGGTAGCAGTCAGATTGTGACGGATGTCGCCATCCGAATTGCCGTAGTTCTGCCGCAAGTTAAACGGGTTCAACTGGAAGGTTGGCTGGAGGAAATTGTAGGGCGTGTTCGGCAGCCCGGTGATGTCATCCAGAGCGTGACTCCAAGTGTAGTTGATTTGGCCGCTAAAACCGTACCCGGCCCGCCTTGTAACTGAGGTTACCAATCCATCGTAGTTGGAGACTCCATGCGGGGATAGAAGAAATATCTGGCTGAAGCGGGGATCCGGTGCTGTCGCTGGTAAAGGCAAGCTTGATCCAGCATTGACAGCGTTTGCGGAGCCATTGACCACGAGTTCGTCATATCCATGGGTGCCCACGTAATTCACATCCAACGATGTCTTTGGGCCCAACGATTGTTGGATCTCAAGGTTCCACTTCAGATAGGTGGGATTCTTGACCTCGTCGGTTGAGTAATAGTTAGGCGGAGCAAACCCGGGAACGGTGGAGAGAGAGGCCAGCGTGGCCCCGGAAGCAAATCCCGCGTTGAAAGCGGCATTCGAATTTGCCGCCGAGGTCTGCACATCCGGAGTCGTACCGAAAGTTACTCCTGGCGCGACCGGAGTGTTGTTGAGCGCACCGCCCGACAAGGTGAAGGCATTCAATGTGGGGGCGTTGAGCTCGATCTGCGAAATCAGCACGCCCTGATATAAGTCTGAGAACAATCCGGCTCCGGCTCGTATCACCGTATTGCGGCCGAACGGACTCCAGGAGATGCCGATGCGTGGCTGCACCGCGACCGATTGCAAGCTGGTGAAAGCTCGGTGCTGATCAGGCTGAATGATTTGGTTATAGGGAACGTTTACATCGTGGCTCAGTTCGTTGAACGGAACCGCCAGACGCGAGATGCAGTTGGTCTGGCACACTGCGTTGGAATTGCGATCGGCGCGTACCGCGAATGTCAGTTTGAGGTTGCTGCTGATCTTCCATTCGTCCTGAGCGTAGACACCGAGGCTGTAGATTGCGATGGGATTCTCTGGGAAATTAGTGAACTGCTGAAGATATTGATCGCCACCGGCGCCGTTCAGAACGCCATTGGCGAAGTCAGTGACACTTTTGAACGTGACCTGGCCACCGGCAAAATTTTCATTGCCGTAGTCGCTCACATCGTTGCGCCGGAAATTCATCCCCACCTTGACGGTATGGTTGCCGTGATTGATGGAAAGGTCATCCAGGACTTGGTATTGAGTAACGTTGCGTCCCTGCGGAAAATTCGCGGTCACCGAGCTATTCCCCTGGGTTCCCCCCAGGTCAGAAAACAAAGCATTTCCCGCGAAAGCAATGGTGTCGTAGGGCATCGCCGCGAGTCGAGTTGAGGCCGGGCTGTTGGGCTCAAAGACAGCGCTATACCACATCCCTGAAGCGACCAAGCTGTTAACGACGTTGGGGCTGAACACGTGAGTTTCATTCAACTGACCATCATCCGTGGGCTGATTGCTGCTTACGCCGAACAGGGACTGGTTCACGATGTCGGTGGTGGTAGGCTGCTCTCCGCGATCGATGTGGATTCTCCCGAAAAGCTTGTCGCTGTTGCTGATGCTGTGATCGATGCGTGCGGCCAACAGCCACTCTTTATTAAGGTTCGTTCCACTCGCATGGTAAAACAACGCGCAAGGGGCAGCGCCTTGACCAAACAGGGTTCCGTTCACCGTCTTTCCGTTCAGGTCGCCGCAGCCTTGAGCTCCCGAAGGATCTGCATTAAGACCTGCGGGAGTAAAGTGCGCAAATGTCGGAGTGCCGTTGTATAAGCCGAAAATCTTGTTATAGAAAGGAACCTCCGCGCTCTGATTGCCGTTCAGCGTATTTGAGTTCAGATTGCCGATTACGGCTGTCTCGAACTGCGGGCTGGGCAGGAAAATGTTTTGGGTTGAAGGCAAAACATATCGCAGGCCTTCATAGTCAACGAAAAAGAATGTCCTGTTCTTGATGATCGGTCCACCAAACGAGGTTGACCATTGATTGTTCACCGCGAAAGGCCGCGGTGATACTGGGCTGCCAGGGGCGACGAACTTGTTGAAATAGTCGTTCGCGTTCAGCACATCTCCGTTGTAATAGTAGTTGGCATTTCCGTGAAATTGATTGCTGCCTGACTTGGTCGTGGAGTCCATCTGTACGCCGGCTTGACGGCCATACTGTGCCGTATAGCCATTGGTTACGACCGCGACTTCCTGGAGATCATTCGACCCCAGTGTCAGGTTGCTTGACCCGCTGTTGTTGAGCTGCAAGTAGGGATCGTTGTTGTCGTTACCATCGATGGTGAATAGATTCGAGGTCGCGGGCAAGCCAAACGCGGTGAAGTTCCCGTAACCTCCAAATGCACTTCCGACGTTCATCGAAACCCCCGGGGCGGTCTGAGCGAAGAAGGTTGTGTCATTTCCGGGATTCGGCTGCAACGCGATCTGCTTTTCGCTAATTGTGGTGGTGAGATTGGGATTTTCAGTCTGCAACAATGGCGCCTCGGCCGTTACTTCGATTGTCTGGTTCTGCCCACGCGCACCGAGGGTCAACATGACAGTTGTGATCTGTCCGATTTGAACGTCCACCGGGCGTCTGGTCTCTGCCATGTCCGCAGCTTGCGCAGACACTACGTAGCTTCCCGGTTTCAACAGCGAGAAGTGATAGTTCCCTGCTTGATTAGTCGCCGTTGTCTGGGTGCTTCCTTCGGAAGTACTCTTTAAGGTTACGGTCGCTTGCGGGATGACGGCTCCGCTCGAGTCCGTTACCGAACCAGTCAGGTCCCCTGTGGTTACGGATTGTGCGAAGCCATACAGTACAGAGAGCGATAGCAAAAGCGCTAACGCCAGTGAAGTTCTAATCTTTCTATACCCCATGTCATTCCTCCCCGATTGAGTTAGTGTTCGAAAGCAACAAGGCTGCGGTTTCCTGCGTAAAAGCCTCGCGTTGATCGGTGCATGCGAGGCACCAAGCGGGCTGATCAGCGCTTGCCGGGGACGAATCGTTCTTCTTGCGGGACGAAACTAGATTGGTTTCGGATGAAGGAGAAGTGTCGAGATTTTAGAAAAAGCGGCTTTCAAGAAAGCAAGCGCTGATCCTATGTGAATCCATACAGAATGAATCCGGATTTATACCGAAATCAGTACCAATGCTTCAAACTTTCTCTCGCAAGCAAACAATTGCGGCGGGAAGACATGCGCGCAATGCGCTCTGGTACTGTTCTTTGTCGCTGTTTCAGAATCTCTGTTTCATCTGTTTCGTCGGTGGAGTAACGGTTGCTGTTATGTGCAGACGCGGTACGAAGGCGCTTCGCAACATTACTAATGCACGGAACTTCGTGACCAACCTTTTCGTAGTCTGCAACGTCAATAGCTGTATGGGATGGTCTCCACAAATTGAAACTCGTCTGCGTGAAATTCGCATGATGATTCCCGAGATCCGTGCTGTCATCGCCGACAGCGATAAATTGGCGCGTCACCAGTTGCGGCTTCTGCTGGCGGAAGAAACCGGAGTGGACATCGTCGCCGAGTGCAGCGATGCACTTCAATTACTCGCCGCAGTGAAGGCGCATAAACCTGACTTGCTATTACTCGATATCGAAATGCGTGATGCCGATGGCTTCGAGGTTTTGAATTCAATTTCGCAGGAAGATATGCCCATCGTGATTCTCACCAGCACGGGTGATCAACATGCCATCCGAGCATTCGAAGCGCGCGCTCTCGATTATTTGCTGAAGCCTTTCAGTCGGCTGCGGCTTCACGCATCCATAGAGCGCGTGCGCCGCGAGCTTATGAAAACGCACGACCGTCATCTGACTTATCGCATTCTCGACTTGCTGGCGGAGGCCAGGAACGGGCCGAGAGCAGATCGTCGATTGATCGTCAAGACCGCGGGTCGGGTTGTGTTGGTGGATATGGATGAGATTGATTGGATCGAAGCCGCCGGGAATTATGTCGAACTAAAGACAAGCGGCGGCTCGTACATGCTGCGGGAGGGCGTTGGCCATCTCTCCGAAAGACTCGATCCGGAACAGTTTGTTCGCATCCATCGCTCTATTATCGTCAACGTGCGCAGGATCAAAGAACTGCTGCCCTGCAACCGGGGCGAGTACATGGTTGTTCTAAAAGACGGTAAACAGTTGTCATGCAGCCGCAGTTACCGAGGCCGGTTGCAACAGGCCATCGCAGCGCAGTAACAGTAAATGTGCAACTCCGCCAGCAAACGTTAAAGGCTACTGCTGGAAGATGTCCACTCTCGCGCTCGAATCTGTCGTTAGCACGAAAAACTCCGCGGGTGAGACCAGGTACAGAATCTCCGTTTCATTTGTGTTCTCCGTCACCACAAACCTGCTGGGATTGCCGGCCGAAGCAGCCGTGGCATCAGAGACCTGAGTCTGGCTCAGTCCGCTCGCATTGCTGACATCGGCGAGGACGTTGAGACTGTTAGACCCGGCAATGGCGACACTTACGACATTGCTGACGGTCGGGTCGACGGGCGCGAGGGAACCGCCCGCGTATGTCCCCGAAAGCGTAAATGGGGGCCCAGACTGCGCTGTCATGAATCCGAAAGAAACGGCAGCGTCCGTGCCGATGATGAATGCCTCGTTGCCGCTGACCATATAGAGCACGGGCTGCGCAGTCGCCGGGGGGATCGAATTTTGGAAGCCCGAATCGGTCAGCGTCACCCGTCCATTGGTGCCTACTGCGTAGGTCCCCGGACTGCAGCTCTGACCGTTGCCGCTGCATGGAGAAGTTAACGTGCTACCGGTGTTCTGGTCAGAAGTGAGGGTGAACGTGCCACTGTTCGTTCCTCCGCTCGCGTCGAATATTCCAATCTGGCTCTCACTCACTGACCCTGATAGCGCGTTCACTTCGACAACGCTAGAACCAGAGGCAAGAGTAGCACTGCTCTGTGCAAGGATCGTCCCGCTAACCAAAGGATTGCCCCCCGGGGCGAACGGATCTATCCCCACCACGAGCATTTCGGTTGCGCTAACAACATAAAAGCTGTAAACGGCTGTGTTGAGGGTCATCGTGCCTCGACCGCTCGATGCCACTGCCGTAGTTGTACCGGTGAAAACAACGCTTGAGTCCACGGTTCCGTTGTCATCGGAATCCAACAAACCACCTGTCAATGCCCCGCCGCTGCCGTTGGCGGTAAACGATCCGGCCTCAGCAAAACGATTCTTGCTGGAGTCGATTCCCGCAAAGCCGAACGCATAGTTACCGCTAGCTGGGGCGCCAGTAAATGCGGAAGGGTCTTGTTGCAGGAGCACGCCGGAATTGCGGGCTGTGCCGTTGATGAATCCGCCACTGCTGTCGTCGAACTCAATGATGTTCGCATTTCCACCGGCCATCATGGACAGCGCGAAGGAGCGTGTGCTCCCTCCGGAAACATTAAGCATCATGTAACCCAAGCCATTTCCGCCGATGGAATAAGTCCCAGTGAAGGTGGGATTCACCGGACCGCTGTCGGTATCGTTTATGTCCATGACGCCAGCGGAAATATTCCCAGCGCCATCCGCCATAAAGCTGCCGGCAGCCACGAAAAGTGGCAGTAGTGGGGCGTTCGCATTAAAGCCGCGGACCGAAAACGCATAGGGGCCGTGCAGCCTCGAGTTCTCGGTCACGCCTTGGTTGATGGTAATGCTCAGACTTCCTGTAGCACTTTGTTGCGGTGTCGATGAATCGACGACCTGGACCGTGAAATCGTAAGTCCCGGTTGCCACTGGTGTTCCGGAAATCAGGCCGCTTGGAGCGAGAGAGAGACCAAAGGGCAGGACCCCGTTGGTAAGACTCCAAGTGTAGGGCGCAACTCCGCTGCTTGCCTGCAAGAAGGTTCCGCTGGGGTACGCCTGGTCTACCGTACCAACTGGCAGGGACCCGGTCGCGACCGAGAGTGGCGGAGCCTTATTGACGGTAATGCTCAGAGCCTGAGTTACCGTCGCGTCGGAGGAATCGGTAACCTGGACGGTAAAATTGGAGGTTCCGAGGACCGTGGGCGTGCCTGTGATCTCGGCCGAGGTGCTCGTGCTCGATGCCGCAAAAGTTAAGCCAGCCGGAAGAGACCCCGACGTCACCGACCAGGTGAAAGGCGCGGGTGCGCCTGCGGCGTTGACAAATGAGTCATAACCAACACCCAGCGTCGCCGAGGGAAGCGAGGCGGTGGTAATGGTCAACACCGCCGTCAGCGAAATCGATTGCGTCGTGGTGATGGTGGTGTTGGCCACCGAAGTTGCGGTGATGGTCGCGGTTGTACTGGTCGCGATAGTGGTTGGCGCGGTATACACGACCGAGCTGGTGGTGTTGTTGCTCAACGTGCCGGGCCCGGTGAGAGTCCAACTCACCCCTTGATTGTTAGTGTCATTGGTGAGGGTGGCAGTGATGGTCGCGGTTTGCCCGGGATTCACCGACGTGGCTGACGTCGCCAGGGTAATCGTGATGGTGCTGCTTCCCGAGCATCCTGCGAAAACCAGCGCCCAGACAAGGATACCCACTACCGGCAACGAAAGGACTCTCAATTTTCTCAAGGTTTCTCCACTGAAAGTTTTAACAATATCTTCGCGAAAGAGCAACCTGCTAGAAGGAAAATAGGACCTGCAGATCGATCCTCCGGGTAGCTGAACCGAACGAGTACGGCCCGCCGGCGAGGGCGTTCGATTGCCCGAACAGCGGTGAATCGAGAGTGCCGACCGGCGGTGCTAGGTTCACCCGATTAAGAACATTTCGCGCAGAAACACTAAAGGTTAGATTGTAGCGCCGGCTGGTTGTCGCCGCCGCGCTGAAGGGACCGCCAGGCCCACCGCCAGCTCCGCTCAATCCGCGGCCCCCCAAACCACCTCCGGGTGCGCCGCCGCCTCGTCCTCCACCGCCGCCGCCTCCACCTTGTCCGCCGCGCGGACCCTGCCCTGCGCCGACTTCCCGACCAAATCCGAAAGTCTTGCTGAGGCGCAAATTCGCGGTGAACAGCGTTGGGCCGGTACCGATATTGATGGGGATTGCTTTCTCGCCCGCTGAAGGATTCAGATTGAAGGCGCCCAATGACGTGCACGCGATGCCCGAGTAGGGCGGCGCGTTAGTGGTGCAAGGGGCGGTCGAGAACGAAGGGCGATCGTTGAAAATAGAATCGCCATTCAAATCCTGCCCGACGGTGACGTTATAGGGCTGACCCGAGCTCATGATGATAAACGGGTTTAGACGAACGGCGTAGGGCAACGAAACGGTTCCACCCACAACCACCCGGTGGTGCACGTCGAAAGACGACCGGCCATAATCCGCCATGGGGTCGTACGAATTGGAGAGGAAGTTGGCGCTGATCCCCGAACTACCTGAACCGCCTCCTCCTCCACCTCCACCTCCACCGCCAGCACCGCCCGACCCGGCTCCCAAGTCGCTGTTGGCATAGTTCAACATGTAGAAGCCGAAGAGCGAGAGTTTGGATCCAAGGTTAGTTCTGAAATTCGCAATCAGTTGGTTCTGCCGGAATATTCCTTCGGAGTCGTATTGATAGATGTTGCTATTGCCGCCAAAGGGCCGGATGTCGGGGGTGCCCGGCAGCGGGGCATTGGCGTTACGAATGAAGAGTTGATGCTCTCCATAAGAATTTAGATAAGTCAGAGCGACGGTGGTGCTCTTTGCAACTTGCCGCTCCACGCCGACTGCCGATTGCATAGTCAACGGCGCTCTCAGGTGGGAAGCGATTTGATAGCTGGTGGGAGAATTCTGCGAAACGCTGGTGGGAGAGTTCGGCTGCATGGCTGCCACGATCGTCTGTTGTTGGGTAAACCCATTTAGACGCTCCGCCTGCAGCACAAGGTTGTATGGAAAGCGGTCGTAAAACATCCCAAACCCGGCTCGCAATACGGTCTTGGGCGCCGCCTTTTTCCCGCCCCCGAGTCCCCATGCAAAACTTATTCGGGGCGCGAAATCTCCGTAATCATGGATATCATTCTGAGTTTCAAAGCGCAGGCCATAGCTGAGGGTCATGTTGGGACGAATCCGCCAATCATCCTGCACATACAGGCCGGCGTCTACCACGGTGACGTCGGAGAGCGGCTGTCCGGTCGTGATCGAGAACTGACTGGCGCCACAAGCCGTCAATTGAGCGGGTGTTGGCACCTTCGGCAAGGCTGCGATCAGCAGCGACAAACAGGAACTCCCCAGGGGCACATTGGGCTGGAATGCAGGCAGTGAAGAGAAAGTAAATGCGCCATTAAAATTCGCATTCGAAACATTGGAATCCGTCATTGCGCGCACCCGGCCACCGAATTTTATTAAGTGGGTGCCGTGAACGATGGAGGTGTAATTCTGTAGTTCGTAGTGGTTCTGAAAGTCAGAGCCATTTCCGATCTGATTCCCTCCGCAGGTGAACGCCCCCAGCACCGATATGGTTGGCTGCAGATGCAACTGCGCACATGGATCCTGTGGGGAAAATATATTCAACAGGGTTTGATTGCTGCTGTCGTGAAGGAATTGGAACCGGGTTTCATTCACAACATTGGTGCTCACGACCTGGGTGTCGCTGATTTGCACTGTGTGTTCGATGGAGGCCGTGTTGTAAGCCTGGGAAGGAAGAGAAAACTGGCCGACTCCTTCGTTGTCTTCGATGTTCCGGTAGAACTGGTAGCGGACGGTCAGAGTGTTGCTCGGAGATAGCTGAAAGTCCAGTCGAGGACCGACATTAATTCGAGTCTCGGGATTGGGAATTGCCTGTTCGAAGTTGGGACTTTGAGGATTGAGGTCGCTAACCGAGGGCACGACCGCGGTCACAATGTTGGAGTCATTGATGTCCCTGAACTGGCCCGTGAAAAAGAACGAAGCCTTCTTGCTTAAAGGACCGCCGACGCTTCCATTAAACAGTTCCGAATGAAAAGACGGCTGGTTAGGCGCAAACGGGCTCAACGCATCGAAGGCGGAGGAGTTGCCGTCGAGCATGAATTGACCGTGAAACTGATCTGTGCCCGGCTTGGTAAAGATTTCAATTCTGCCATAGCCTAGTTTGTCGTACTCGGCGGAAAAGGGATTCTGATTGATGCGAATCTCGCGGATCGAGGACTTGGGCGGAAGCTGCCCCGCGGTAAATCCATCGATATAGATTTGGCCTCCGTTTGGTCCAGCGGACGGCCCGGCCAGCGCTTCGAGTTCCTGCTGCAACTCGTCGGGATCATCGGAAAGAGCTTCCAGATCCTTGCCCTTGATTACGATGGAACTGGCATTCTCCGTCGGACTCACGCCAACCGTTGCGCTTTCTTCCTGCACCTCAACCTTCTCCGGCTGCACCTGAATCTCGAGCGCGATATCGAACTGCTGTACTTGACCTGCGGAGATCGCGACATTCTGTTCTGTCGAGACCGCAAAACCTTTCGCTGCGGTGCTGACTGTGTATTGCCCCGGAGACAATCCCTTGAGTTCATAGGCGCCCTGATTGTCAGAAGTGGCGGTTGCTTTTTGTCCGTTAGTGCCAGTGGCACTAATGGTTGCTTGTGGAATTACTGCGCCGGTAGGGTCTGTAACTCGTCCGCGAAGTGTACCTGACGAAGTTTGCGCAGGCGAAGAACCGGTCAGCAGCAAAACGAAAAGCACGACCAAGAGGCATGCAAGACTTCGGGACCGGCCGGACTTCATCAATTCTCCTGAAGTAAAACTTCTGCCGCCACTTGAGCTAAGGCGTCGCACCCGCCGCAGCATCGGCGCCTCCGCCTCCGAGATTCCAGGGAGAAAGGAGCATTGCGGCGCGATTGCTGTTGGGTGAAGCCGACAGGATGGGTTCGACGCCGCTTAGCAATGTGATCGCGGTCGGCTGAGTCTTGGCCGTGCCCTGCGTCGTCACAATCATCAAAGCGTCGCCCTTCTGCAAGTCGGCCAGCGTGACGGCGGGCATGCGCTTCAACATTTGCTGGAAATCGGGAGCCCCACCCTGACGCGAGCCTCCGCCATTGCCGCCGGGCATAGTCTCGCTCGCTTTTGGCGGAGCGCTTCCGCCTGGAGTTGGCGCAGCGGACGCTCCACCCGGAGAATCGCCTCGCAATCGCTCAGCAATCCGCTGAGCAACGTTGGGAGGCAGTTTATGCAGTTGCGAATCGACGGTGATCCTGAGCGTAACCGGCTTCTTCGTTACCAGATCCGTCACGGTGACGGTGTTGCTGCCCGCATCCGTGGATGTGACCAGGCCCGCAATATTGCGAAATGTTCCGGAGACCACCTCTTCGGCCGCCAGTTCAGCGCCATCCGCGCTACGCACTCCCCGCGCGCGCACTTGGTCGCCAGAACTGATTTGATCGAGTGTGCCCGGCTTGGCGTCGTCGAACTTGACTGAGTCGGGAGAATATCGACGAATAATTGTGCTCTTCGAAAGGTGGATCGTGACCGGCTTAGCCTGGCTCAGGGCTGGCGCCGCAAGTGTTATGGTTTCGTTGCCCGCATCGACCTTGCTCACCAATCCGCCCACGCCGCGCTTCTGCCAGTCCTCGCGATCGCGCTCCTGCTTCGCGGTCACATCGGACTCCTTCATCAGGACAATGGAAGAGGCGGCTACGGACTTACCGTCATCGGAAGCTTTTCCCCTCGCCAGTATCCGATCCCCCACTTGCACCTCCTGCAATTGAATGGGCGCCGCGTCCTTCAAATCTTTCTGTCCGGGGGCAATGCGAACCAGATGAGTGGAATCCTGCACCAGGATGTCGACGGTCGATCCCGCATCGGTGGCAAGCGTAATAACGTTTCCAGCAACCGCTTTCACCACTCCCACGGGCTTCGAGGTCCCCGCGGATGCGGGAACCTGCGCCTCCTGAGCTTGACCCGAAGCCGCGTAAGTTAACGAAACCGGACCCAAGCTCGCAGAGGCAAACGCCATCAAGCAGGCGAGCGCCAGGGTTGCGGTCCGGGTGCACCTCATACTCTTCGCCTCATGCTCTGCACTGCTGGCATCATAGTTCATGCCCTGGTTCTCACCTTCTTGGAATTCAAGTTGGAGCGGGAGGAAAGGCTATTCTCGAGTTGCAAATTCCTCACCTTATAGTTGGGCATAGTTATTGCAACACAGTCAACCACGAGTTGGACGTAAAGAATCGTCAAACAACTGTAAATTTCTGTTGTATCAACACTTTTGATTGCATCCAATCGAGTTTTCGGGGGCGACCTGGACCGATTTCTTAGGCTGCGGCCAGATAAATGTAACGCAGGATAAACAGGATGGTGAGGATCCAAATGAGCGCGTTGATTTCGCGAATCTTCCCGGACCCGACCTTTACGACGGTGTAGGAAATCAGACCAAGGCTGAGGCCCGTGGCGATGCTGAAGGTAAGAGGCGTTGCCAGCATCGTGATAAACGCGGGAACGGCCTCGCTGAATTCCTGCCAGGCGATCTGCGCTATGGATTGTGTCATCAGAACCCCCACTAGGATGAGCGCGGGAGCCGTCGCATAGGCGGGAATTGCCGTAGCCAGTGGCGAGCAGAACGTGGCCAGCAGGAAGAGCGCGGCGACGGCGATATTGCTTAGACCGGTACGCGCTCCGGCGGCAACGCCCGCAGCACTTTCGATGTAACTGGTCACCGTAGAAGTTCCAGTCAAGGAGCCGAAGATTGTACCCACCGCATCTGCAACTAAAACCCGACCCACTCGGGGAATCTTGCCGTCCTTCACGAAGCCGCCCTGCTCGCACACTCCCACGAGCGTTCCGACGTTGTCGAAGAGATCGACAAACAGAAACGCGAACAGGATCTCAAGCAACCCAAGATGGCTGGCGCCGCGAAAGTCAAGCTGCAGAAAGGTGGACGAGGGATTCGGCATCGAAAAGATCGCCGTTGGCCAACTCGTGATCCCGCGAAGAATTCCGAGCAGCGAGGTGCCAAAGATGCCGACGAGGATGGCGCCATGAAGTTTGCGTGACATCAGCACCAGCGTAAGGCAAAGGCCGAAGCAAGCAGTCTGCACTTCTTTGTCGGCGAAGCTTCCGAGGCCGACATAGGTAGCCGCATTCGCAACCACGAGCTTGGCATTGCGCAGTCCGACAAACGCGATGAACATTCCGATGCCCGCCGCAGTCGAGTGCTTCAGGCAGTCGGGAATTCCGTTGACGATCTGCTCGCGAACTCGCGTCACGGTGAGCACAAGGAAAAGAACGCCGGAGCAAAAGACCACAGCGAGCGCCGTACGCCAGGGCACATGCATGGCCATGCAAACGGAATAAGTGAAGTAGGCGTTCAGCGACATCCCCGGCGCCAACGCAATGGGATAGTTGGCATAGAGCCCCATCACCAGCGTGGCCACCGCAGCTGAGACGCAGGTCGCAAAGACAACGCCTTCTGCTGGCATCCCCGCTTGTGAAAGAATTTGCGGGTTCACCACGATGATGTAAGCCATGGTTACAAAAGTGGTGAGGCCGCCCAGCATCTCCTGCTTGACCGAAGTCTGGTTCTCAGCAAGCTTGAAATAGCGGTCGATCAATTGTTCACCAGTCTGTAGAGACAGCTGACTACGTTCTCTACTCTGACGCTTGGATAGAATCAATACTCGATCTTGTTGGGCTTATTTTCCCACGCACGAAACGCTGCCAAGGCCTGTTTACGCATCATCTGAATCATCGGAATCTGGCGCTGCGAGTGCGGTTGGGCGATTTCGCGGTAGATCAATGAATCGTCAAAACCAACCTTGGACGCATCCGCTGCAGCGTTGGCAAAATAAACGCGGGCGAGGCGGGCCCAGTAAATCGCGCCCAGACACATGGGACACGGCTCACAAGAAGAGTAGATCTCGCAGCCTTCAAGGTCGAAGACGCGAAGTTTCTTGCAGGCCTCGCGAATGGCAAGCACTTCCGCGTGCGCGGTAGGGTCATTCGTCGCAGTCACTAGATTCGCGGCCTCGGCAACAATGTTTCCGTCCTTCACCACCACCGCACCGAACGGTCCGCCGCGTCCGGATTGGACGTTGTTGAGCGAGAGCTGAATGGCGCGTGCCATGAATGGATTGTCCATGGGCTCTATACTGTACGCAATCGTCAAGGCTAATGCCGGCGCCAGCAACCCGCGAATCCGCAGATCAGTCGACATGGACTCTTTTGCAGCCAGTTTCGCCGAGAAGCGAGTATAAGACGGAACTCTGAAGTTCGTAAATGTTGTTTTGGTTCCGGTGGCGTTGCATTGTAAAAGTGCTGCGACCCGGATACGCTCTGCTTTGAAACGCCAATCCTGCATGGAGCTGACATTTTGAGTTTGCAAGCCTTCCTCGCCCGTCGAGTAATCACTCCCGAGGGAATCCGTCCCGCGGCCATACTGGTGGAAGGAGAGCGGATCAAGGCCGTTGTTTCACCCAATGAGGTACCCGGCGAAGGTTACAAAATCCATGACTTCGGCGAAGCGGCCATTCTTCCTGGACTCGTCGACTCCCACGTACACATCAACGATCCTGGTCGAAGCGAGTGGGAAGGTTTCGAAACAGCCACGCGAGCTGCGGCTGCGGGCGGATATACGCTGCTTGTCGATATGCCTCTGAACTGCCTTCCCGCGACAACTACGGTGGACGCCCTGCAGGCAAAACGCGCTGCCGCGCAGGGTAAATGCCGCGTCGATTGGGCGGCTTGGGGCGGCGTGGTCCACGATAATCAAAATCATATCGAAGCTCTAGCGGCCGCTGGAGTGCCAGGGTTCAAATGCTTTCTGATCAATCCTGGTATCGATGGTTTCACCATGGTGACCGAGCAACAACTGCGAGCGGCCCTGCCTCATGTCGCCCAGACCGGCCTTCCGCTCCTGGTGCATGCAGAACTTCCTGGCCCGGTTGATCGAGCGACGCAGGCTCTGGCCAATGCCGATTGGAGGAGCTACTCGACTTACCTTCAATCACGGCCGGATAAGGCGGAACTCGCGGCCATCCGGCTCATGCTGTCGTTGTGTCGCGAATATGGCTTTCGTTTGCACATCGTGCATCTCTCAACTAGCCTGGCGCTTCCCGAACTGCGCGACGCACGCTCACAAGGACACGCAGTAACCGTGGAGACCTGTCCACACTACCTGCATCTGTGTGCAGAAGCGATCGCGACCGGGGCGACGCTATGCAAATGCGCTCCACCGATTCGCAGCCGTGAAAATTGCGAGGGATTGTGGCAGGCGCTCAGCGACGGAACAATTGATCTCGTCGTGACGGACCATTCTCCGTGTCCTCCAGCGATGAAGCGACTCGGCGAGGGAGATTTTCGAACTGCGTGGGGAGGTATTGCCAGCCTTTCGGTCGCTTTGCCATTGATGTGGACTGAAGTTAGCAGACGAGGATTCACCTTGCTCGATCTGGCTCGCTGGATGGCCGCAGGGCCGGCTCGACTCGCGGGTTGCGACAAGCACAAGGGTCGAATCGCTGCCGGATACGACGCAGATTTTGTTGTCTTCGATTCCGACTCGGAATTCGTTGTAACCGAAGAGAAGTTGCACCACCGGCATCCGGTTTCACCGTATCTTGGAGAAACGCTGCGCGGCGTGGTCAAGGCTACTTATCTGCGAGGGAGTTCCGTCTTTGCGGAAGGAAAGTTCCCGGGTGAGCCAGTGGGACGAGAATGCGCTCCGAATACATCTCGCTCATAGCCTTTCTAATTCGCTTTAAACGTTCCTCTCCATTTTGGTGCGATAGCTTCTAAACCAAATCTTCCACTTTTACTTCCCCGCCCTTCCACGAATCGCGGAACTCATTTTCAATAAAGTCCGCGTCGTAGTTCTGGTCCTGGACTTTCAAGGCCTGCTGCAATCCAAACAAGGAGCGCGGATTTCGCGGATTGCGATCAAGGTCCTGGCGGAAGACTTTCTCCGCGGCCGCGGCATCGCCATTGATCAGGAGCGCACCGCCTAACGATTCGCGAACCGGAAAAAACCAGTCCGGCGGTTCACCATACTTCAACGTATCCTGAATCGCAACAGCAGCGGTCAGCAGGGAGATGGCCTGGACCTTATCGTTCCGCGCCATAGCGATCTTCGCACCCAACACATCCTCGGAAATTTTCATGATGTCTTTGGCTTTGTTATTGATCGGCATGGCGAAGACCACATCGGGCGGCGTATTCTGCTCCGCCTCAGACACGATCTTGTACTCTGCTTCGGCTTCGTTCACCTTCCCCGTTCCCGCCAGCGCCATACCCCGCGAAAAATGCCAGAAACCGGTCGTGATCTTCATCGCAGGATCCGGTTGCGGCATGGCCAGAATCTCATTCCACTTATGAAAACGGACATCGACAGCCATCGGGATGGTCATGAAACCCTCGAGGGGCGGAATGTCTTTCACATGCGGGCCCACATTCGCGACCAGCAAATCCGCATTCTTCCTGGCCTCCGCATAGTTGCCATTCATGCTGGCGCACATGGCGATGAAGTGAAGGTTGTGGCTGTAGTACATCATCGGATAAATGCCTTGCGCGCCGCTCGCCTTGATGTAAGCGCGGTCCACGGCCGCGGCTTGTTCGTTGGTCTTTACCGCTGCTTCATAATCGCCGGTGCGAATGTAAACGTGGGCGGGCATGTGCACGATGTGTCCGGCGGCGGGCGCCATCGCCGCCAGCCGGTTAGCGCCAGCCAGCGCACGTTCCGGATTCGGCGAAGCCTCGGTGGCATGGATGTAATAATGAATCGCACCCAGGTGGTTGGGATCGCGGCGGATCACCGATTCCAAAGTCGCGACAATCTCTTCCGTGCCGGCTTCCGGTGTGCCGTCCACATGCCATAATCCCCAGGGATGCAGGTTCATGCCTGACTCGGCAAACAGCGTGGCTGCATCGAGATCGTCCGGGTATTTCTTCGAGACTTCGCGCATGGCGTCGTGATAATCCTCGGCCGCCTTTCTGAGATCGGCTTTCGAGTCCGCCGGAAAGCGCTTGGCCATCGCTTGAATGTAGGCCTGCTCGCTGGGCGAGGCATTGGCGGATAGATCGACCGCTTTCTGAATCGCCTCGTGAGCCTGCTTGAAGCGGTCTTCGCTGGCCGGATCGTTATAGTTTGGCCCCACGGCTTCGGCAATTCCCCAATACGCAATTGCAAGCTTGGCATCGAGTTCACTGGCGCGCTGGAAGGAGCGCGCAGCCTCATCATGGTTAAAGTCGTAGATCAGACGTAGTCCCTGATCGAAAAACTTTTGCGCTTCGGGATTGCTGGTGGAGACGGGATGATGAGCGTTTCCCAGCCCGGGCATCAACGTCGCGGGCTTGGACTGAGCATGAGCAGAATGGTCTTGCGCAATCGACGGCAGGCACAACCACAGGACGAGCAAAACCGCAGTGCGAAATCGCATGCTGATAGTCCTCCTTTGAATTAGGGGAACGGCGAGCGCTGCTGCTTGTGTTGCCCCAAGTGCCGCCAGAGTAATCCAAAGTCGCCAAAGACGCAATGGAATCGCGGGTTGAATGATATCTCAACCGCTCTTCCCCCGAATTTCTCCGCGCACTCTGCGGCTCTTCTCAACGACCTCCGCGATTCAAGATTTCTTAGTTCCCGAAGTCCCAGCCCCAGGTGCGCGGAGTCAGCAACTGCTGAGATGTGCCTTGAATCCGGAGTCCCGTCATCCTCATCTAGCAGCTATGACTCAGCAAGCTAATGTTTATCCGTTGGCGGATTATTCCGCGCCAATCGTCCAGCCCTCAGAGGTAAGTACGTTTACCGACGCAGCTTTGCTCGACGCCTATTCGCAAGCGGTTGTCAGCGCTGCTGAAGCGATCAGCCCTTCGGTGGTCAAAATCGATGTGGCGCAGACGGCACGAAGTCGTTCGGGGGAACCGCGCGAGCG
>Ga0210390_10002155_pt1 | contig 17713 bp, 14 predicted proteins | sample IncBWH11OmetaG_FD_161050 | JGI IMG/M metagenome (GOLD analysis project Ga0210390, IMG submission 161050) | Forest soil microbial communities from Barre Woods Harvard Forest LTER site, Petersham, Massachusetts, United States - Inc-BW-H-11-O ... | reverse complement strand
CACGCTCGCGCCCGGGTTTGTCGATATCCACATCCACGGCGGCGCCGGACTCGACCTTATGCGGGCATCGCTTTCTGAATTCCCGCGACTGGGCAAATTTCTGGCGACTCACGGCGTGACTGGATATTTTGCCACTACGGTCGCCGCTCCGCTCGAGGTGACCTGCTCTGCACTGGAACGGTTGGCCGATGCGATCGAGTCCGCGGGCGCCACGCGTGACGATTCCGCGCAGGCTCGCCCATTGGGCATTCATCTTGAAGGGCCGTTTCTCAGCCACAAGCGGCGGGGAGTGCATCCGCCAGAATTTCTGGTAGCGCCCACGGTTGCGGTCTTCGAACGTCTTTGGCAAGCCGCACGAGGCCATGTCCGCATGCTGACGATCGCGCCGGAAGTTCCCGAAGCTATGGATGTGATTGCCGAAGCGGCGCGGCGCAACGTCTGTGTGAGTATCGGTCACTCCGACGCGGAGATGCCCATCGCGCGCGATGCAATCAAGGCTGGAGCGCGCCATGCTACGCACACCTTCAACGCCATGCGTCCGCTAGATCACCGCGAGCCCGGCATCATCGGCGAGGTGCTGAGCAATGACCAATTGAGCGCCGACATGATTGTCGATGGTATTCATGTCGACCCGGCAGTAGTAAAGGTTTTCCTGCGCGCCAAAGGGCGTGAACGCGCCGTGCTGATCACCGACGCAATTTCGGCCACCGGCATGCCCGACGGCCGCTACCAACTCGGCCCGATCGAAGTGGACCTGAAAGACGGCAAGTGCACGTCGAACGGCAGCCTCGCCGGAAGCGTGCTCACGATGGATCGCGCTGTACGCAACGTAACCAAGTTTTCCGAATGGAACTTGCGGGATGCGGTGCAAGCCGCCACACTGAATCCGGCGCGAGCCGTGGGCCTGACTGCCCATCACGGAATTCTCGCGAAGGGCGCCGCCGCGGATTTCACGGTGTTGAATTCAGCCGGCGAAGTGCTCAAGACCATCGTTCGCGGGCAAGGTTTCTAGAATTGGACTTAGTTAGGCTTGCGGCGGCGGGCTTCGGCCAGATGATGCAGCAGCATGAGCTCGTCGGCACGGGAGAGCTGATCGAGAAAAGAGGTTTCTAATTTAGGGGCTTCATCGCTCGCGGTCTTCGACGGGCCTGCCTGGCGCAATTTATCGCCAAGCTCGGGTTCGTTGCTCATTACCTGCGAATAAAACCAGAGGAAATGGCGCATCTGGTCGAGCGCCGAACGCAGGGTTTCAATCGGTTCCGTCTCCGACAGCGAGTTGAGCGCCTCCATGAGTTCCGGATCGCTCGGAGCCTGCATGGCGGCGCAGTTCAGCTCCTGCTGGATCGTTCGCAGATCCTCGGTGACGCGCGCGATTCGGAGATGAAGATCGTTCATATTGTCGCTTGCCATTCTGTTTGTCGTTCCACCATCTCATCGGCAGGTCGAAGCGAATAGATGTCCCACGGGCATGCGCCTTTGGTAATTCTGCTATTACTTTGGAGCAACAAAAGGTCACCACGGCGAAATGCCTTGATTGGCGCGGCTTTTCGCGCATCGCACGACGCTGATTTTCGCATTCGCTCCGCGATCCGCCTGCGGCGAACAGTGCTTTTTTCATGACCGTTAGTGCATGCTCCAATGTGCCAAGGTCACCGTGCTGATCACAATCGGCACACGACTTCTCATCTGTGATACAACACGGCGTGCCCGAAACTCCTCCAAGCCAGCGACTGATTCGCGCCATCGGCCGCTGGAGCCTGACCGCTCTGGTGGTGAACTCCATCATCGGCAGCGGCGTGTTCGGACTTCCCTCCGCCATCGCAGGCCGTTTGGGAAAGTTCAGCCCCCTGGCTGTGCTGCTCGCAGGTGTCGGAATGGCCATAATCTTTGGTTGTTTTGCGGAAGTCGCTTCACACTTTCAGCACGCCGGGGGCCCTTACCTTTATGCGCGTGTAGCCTTCGGACGCGGCATGGGAATTCAGGTGGCGTGGATGCTCTTCCTCGGGCAGGCGGCCGCGCCGGCCGCCAACGCCAATTTGTTTGTGATTTATCTCGGCGAATTCTGGCCGCATGCCCGCGACCCGGTGCCCCGTGCAATCATTCTGACGATTCTAGTGGGCGTGCTCGCATTCATCAACGTGCGCGGCGTGCGCGCCGGAACGCAAGTCAGTAACTTCTTTACCGCGGCAAAACTGGTGCCGCTGTTTGCGGTGATCGCACTCGGATTATTCGTGCTGCACGGGCATCCCGCCGGAATTTCAGCCGGCCCGCTCAGCACCGTCACGACCAGCCAGTGGTTGGGCGCGGCATTGCTGCTCGTGTTCGCCTATGGAGGATTCGAAACCGCGCTGGTGCCCATGAGCGAGGCCCACGCTCCTCGCCGCGATGCCCCTTTTGCGCTGTTTACAGCCCTGGCGACCTGCACCGTAATCTACGTGCTCATTCAGTGGGTCGTGGTCGGAGTGCTTCCCGACGCGGCGCACAGCGACCGTCCGCTGGCTGACGTTGCGCGGATTGCGGTTGGATCCTTCGGCGCCGGTCTGGTCGCCGTGGGCGCGCTGGTTTCTTTCTATGGATATCTCAGCGCGAAGATTCTTGGCATGCCTCGCGTCACGTTCGCCCTGGCCGAGCAGGGAGATTTCCCGAAAGCCTTCGCGGCGATTCATCCGCGATTTCACACCCCCTACGTTTCGATTCTGGTGTTCGCCGCGCTGGTCTGGGGATTCGCGCTGACTGGCGAATTCAAATGGAATGTGACGCTCTCCGCCGTCGCCCGCCTGCTCTATTACGCTGTCTGTTGCACTGCGCTGCCCGTCCTGCGGCGCAAGCAGCCAGGCGATGTCCGATTCCGCCTGCCGGCTGGAGATCTCTTCGCCGGAATCGCCGTGGTTATGTGCGCCGCGCTGATCACGCAGGTCGACCGCAGCCAGTCCCTGATCGTAGCCGCTACGATAGTCTTAGGCTTGGTGAACTGGCTCGTCGTTCGAAATCGCAAGACTTAAAAAGACCGGAAATTCAGTTCGTATAGATCCGCACATAATCCACCAGCATCTCCGATGGGAACGGAGTGGTGTTGTCGGGCGGGCCGGGATAATCCCCGCCAATCGCCAGATTCAGGATGATGAAATTGCTCTGGCCGCCGTCGAACGGCCAGACTGCGCCATCATTCAGGGGAGTCAGGCTCGAGGGCGTGTAAGTAGCATAAGTGTTCGAAGGATCATCGACGTAATACTGCACGGTGTTCGGCGACCAGATCATGCCGTAGGTATGAAACTCACCCCCTGCTGTCTGTCCGCTGGGAAAATTGTACTGACTGCCGAGTCCCGTCCTTCCGGTGAAACCGGTCCCATGCACTGAGCCCTCATTCCAATCCAGCGGAGTACCCGGCGCGTTCACGCGTTCCAGCACGTCCTGCTCGCCGCAGGCCGGCCAGTTCACCGTGGCAATGTTATTGCCGAGCAACCAATTTGCCGGCCAAAAACCCTGCGCCTCCGGCACCAGAGCGCGAAACTCAATCCGCCCGTACTGAAAGCTGAACAGGCCCTGCGTCTTCAACCGCGCCGACGTGTACACCCCGGACGACGGCTGCTGTGCCACGATATACAAAACACCATCCGTTCCCGAATATGCAGCGACCTTCTCGCTGGGGCTGGTCGTGCTGCACGGCGACGCGGATGATCCCCAGGCACAATAGTTCTCCAGTTCGCTGTTGCCGAAGCCGCTGTTGCCTGTGTCATAGGTCCAAATTAGTGGGTTGGGCTGAGACGGCGTGGCGCTAGTACTGGAAAATTCGTCGCTCCACACCAGCGTTCCCGACGGGATATTGAGTGTGAAAGCCTGGCTGGTGACCGTGCTCGAGGTTCCCGCGGCAGTGGCGATCGCTTTAACGGTGAGATTCGAGGTCACGAGAAAGGGCGCCTGGTATTGCTGTGAAGAAGAAGTGGGGTTGCTTCCATCGACGGTGTAGTAGACAACAGCGCCCGTAGTCGTTGAAGCGAGGCTCACGATCTCGGCGCCGCCCTGTACTCCGGTTTGCGTGTTGGTAGTAGTCGTGATCGTCGGCGCCGCGACTGGATTGCCGCCGCCTCCTCCGCCTCCATTGTTTCCGCCTCCACCGCCGCATCCGGACATCAAAGCGCCCGCCAGGAAAATCGCCGCCAGCGTCCCCGCGTCTGCCCGCATAGCCCCACCCTCGCGGGAGAGTGACCAACCGATCCCGCCGCTCCCATTTAACCTCCGTCAAATTGCGGAGTCAACATTAACGGAGCAGGTCGCGGATCTGACATCTGTGAGACATTGCTTGCAATGTCTCTCTCACCACCATTCGGAATCCTCCTGGCAAGACACAGCAAGCTGCGTCTCTACGATTCCTTCTCCATCGCCAGCAACGCCTGCTTGCGTTCGACACCCCAGCGATATCCGCTCATGCTGCCGTCCTGGCGGACCACGCGATGGCAGGGGATCGCGACCGCGACCGGATTGGTGGCGCAGGCGCGAGCCACGGCGCGAACCGCACGCGGCCGGCCGATTGCCCTGGCAACCTCGCTATAAGATCGCGTGGCGCCAAACGGAATCGATTGCAGGTAGGTCCACACGCGACGCTGGAAGGCTGTGCCGCGAATATCGAGTGGCAATGACAATGACGAGGACGCGTCCAGGTCCTTGCCGCGCATGTGGCGAAGCAGCGCACTCACCCACGGTTGCAGGCCGCCATCGTCGAGCTTGCGCGAGGCGAACGGGAATTCGTGCTTCAGCCCCTCGAGCAGTTCGCCATCCGTGCGGGCGAACTGAATCGAGCAGATGCCGCGCTCGGTGGCCGCGATCAGCATGCGTCCCAACGGCGAGTCGGCGCAGGTGTAACGAATCGTGGCGGCAATCGCGCCGCGGCGGTATTTATCGGGCGTCATGCCGAGCTGCGATGCCGTCTTCTCGTAGAGCCGGCTGCTGGAGCCGTATCCGGCATCGTACATCGCACGGGTAACCGAATCCCCGGCTTGCAGATTACGCTTCAGCAGCCGCAGACGACAGGAGTCGGCGTAGGCGCGCGGCGTAATGCCGAGCACTTGCTTGAAGCGGCGTTGCAGATGAAACGGGCTCTGATGAAATTCCTTGCCCAGCCGACCAAGAGTTAACGGCTCGTCAAGATGCTGCTCGATGAAGCGGCAAATGGCCTTCACGCTATCCGACCGCGAGTTGCCGCTGATCGCCTTCGGCCGGCAGCGCAGGCAGGCGCGAAATCCTGCACGCTCAGCTTGTTCCGGGTGGAGAAAGAACTGTACGTTTTCGCGGCGCGGCCGGCGCGCCGCGCACGATGGCCGGCAATACACGCCCGTGCTCGAGACGGCAAAGACGAATTCCCCGTCGCGGGCAACGTCTCGCGCCATCACGGCATTCCAGCGCGGATCGTCGTTAGAATGATCGCGCGATGCGTCGCTCCGGCGTTGTGCGGCCTCCGGCGTTCGGGTTGACGAGCTGGGTTGACGAACAGGCATGAGTTCTAAGCTCTCGGCTATGAGTATGGCATTCGTAGTCATGGCAAGGAAAGCGTACGGCGTAGCCAGGCACGTGGACTATCCGAATCTTGCGGGCAAACCAAAATTGTGCCGAATGCCAGTTTCTCAGTGGTCTGGATCGAAGGACGCGGGCAAAGCCCTTTGCGACTCCCCACCGAAAAGATTAGATTCTAGGTGAGCAGTCTTCGCCTTAAGACTTGAGAACCGATCTCTACGAAAAACGCGCGTTTGGCAGCCTGAGGTCTTTGGATGTTGAGGTACGAACTCATCAACAAGGAGTGGATCGTCTCCCGCACCGCACGGAGTGTTTATCGCTCATCAGCCACCCTGTCGATGTTGTTATTCCCTGTGCTTTGGCTCGCGATTGAAAGTGACGGGACGCTCGGTCCCTTCCTAAGACCGCTCCTGTTCATTGGGGTGCTCGGGATGGCGCTGACAGGGCTAGCGATGGAGTATTTTCTGTTCCGCTTCGACAACTCAGGTCCGCTGAAACAAATATTCTGGTTCTGCATAATGATCTTTGCGCCGATCGGACCGGCTCTCTACTGTTTTCTCGTGTATTCGCGATCCGATATTCTCAAACTAGCTGTGCCGAGGCGAAGCGACGAGATCGGTTGACGGTCGAGCATGAGCTTCAAGGTTCTCGGCTGTGAGTAACTCCACAGGCGCCAGTTGTTTCTGCGGGCGAATCTGTTCCGCTACTACTTCGCGTCCAGTCCGGTACACCTTGTAGGCCCGCGCCGAGGGTTTCGATTGAATCACGCGGTAGAACTGTCCGTCGATGAACTCGATGGCGCAGTTGTTTTCAAGCGCAATTCCTACTCCTCCGATCTTGCGAATCATGTCGCGGAAGTCCTTTCGTCGCGGCACTCCTCGGGTCATGCCGTTGTAATGGGGACAATGGATCCCTTTGACGAGCCCCAGGCCTTTCACGTTGATGTAGTTCCAATCTTGCGGGTTGTAGAACGACATGGAATCGGAATGCCCTGACTCAAACCAGCAGATCGCGCCTGCGCTAATACCCGAGAGCACAGTTCCCTTCTCGTAGGCTGCCCTGAGCAGCGTGTCGACACCCAGCCGCCGCCAAACTCGCATCATTAGCAGGGTATTGCCGCCGCCCACATAGATCACATCTGCCGATGAGACCTTCCTCTGGATCTGCCCTTTCGAAGGCCGTTCGCGGATGAGGAACAGCACATCGGTCTTACATTTCAGGAAGCCGCCGAAATATTCCTGGACGTGCTGCCAGTAGGGTTCGGCGTCGGAACTCGCGGTGGGGATGAAAAGAAGCTTTGGATTCTTCTTGTGGGAAAGTCGGATGATCTCGCGGTCAATGGCGGCTGTTCCCTTCGTTCGTATATTTCCGCCGCCGATCGCCACAATCGCCCTGGGCATGAGGATCATTCTACCGACATGTCGCCAAAACAACGCAGTGGCGCGGGGCTAAGGCCCACACTGATTCTGGGTGCTTTACGCGGTTCTGGAGGGCCGCCGTTCCACGGCAGCGCCGTGCGGTGGGGTTTTGGCTAAGACCGCGCTTAGTCAGGCAGCGGTTGAAACGGGCTCAACACAGCGGTCATGCCCGCGCGCTTGCGCAATTCGCCCAGCAGGGCCCCGGCGGCGTTCTGATAGGTTTTGTTAGGATCGGACGGATCGGCCCAGACCGCGTCATAGATGATCTGGGCGGCTTCTTTGAGTTCCATGTGAAATGCGGCTTCGCAAACGTCCAATCGCTCCTGCAGGAGCTCGTAGCAGGCCTGGCAGATTTCGGCGCTGGCCGGTTCCCCGGCATGCTGCTCGCTAAACTTGCAAATCGATTCCGGTGCGTTCACCACTCCGGCGTGGGCTTCGAGTAGTTGTGACTTGAATTGACGAAGAAATTCTTCCCGCTCCTGCTCGACGACGGCAGTATCAGGAACGGGTTCAACCACAGCTTGCGACACCGGTAGCGGTCTCTTAGGAGCGACTGGAGATACACGCTGGTTGTGCTTGCAGGTGGGGCAGACATCGAGATCGGCAGGATAGTACAGATGACATTTCGCGCACGGCAGACCATATCCTGTCGGCTTTCGTGGAGCGGACTCAGGCGAACTTGCCGCCGAGGCTCCGTCTGCACGGCGAGTTTCCTTGCTCAAAGCCGCTTGCACGACGGCGTTTACCGTAGACTGCTGAGTTCGGGTTGCGTTGCTCGCCATCGAAAACTTCCCCCGTCGATGTGTTTGCGCCGCCCGCTGGGTGCGGACTTAAGTCTAGTGTAAGGATCAGCTGAGCCCTCGCCTATGCACCGTAGTACACCTGCGGGTATTGGCCGAGCGGTCGGTTCTTACTCTCGCTGGCGAGCCTCGTGCTCAGGGCCGCCGCTCTTCGCGCTGACGGCACGCGCACGGCGCCCGTCGCCACACGGGCCCTTAGCGGGAATTCGGTTCCTTCATCAGCTTGAGGAGTTCTTCGCGGCGGGCGCGATAGAGACTGCGCTCGGGGTCGAGGCGTGCAGCCGTCTCTAGTTCCGACAGTGCTTCTTCGTAGCGATCCATAGTCATCAGGCAGGCGGCCAGGGAATAGTGATTGTCGGCCGACGCGTTTACGCGCAGGGCCTCGCGAAATTCTTTTTCAGCGGCATGCAGTTCTTGCCGCTGAAACAGAAGCGTGCCCAGCAGGTGGTGCGCCAGGTCAGAGTCGGGATTCAGAGAAACGGCCAGCTGCAGCTCGCGCAGAGCATCATCCGGTTTGTTCGCCAGCAGCAAAGCCTGACCTAAGATGCGGTGCTCGGTCGACCCCGTCGGATTCTGCTGCACGGCCAGCCGCAATTCGTCGACCGCGGCGTCGTAGTTCTTTTTCGCCATGTAGGCGCTGGCCAGGCAAGCGTGCCCCTGTTGCCACTCGGGATGCTCGTGGTAAAGGGTGTGCAGCTCCTGAATGGCCGAGTCGAAGTTCCCCTGATCGCAGTAGGTGTTGCCGAGATTGTTGCGGATGGAAGCTTCGCCAGGGGCGATGCGCTTGGCCGCGCGATATTGCGCTACAGCCTGATCGAGATTACCTTCCTCGTGCAAGATCAGCCCCAGGTTGGCGTGAGCTTCCCAAAATGAAGGCCGCAAGCGAATGGCCTCGTCATAAGCTGCGATGGCGCGGGGCAGATTTCCGTCCGCGTGCAGCGCAATGCCCATGTCGTAATAAGTGTCGGCGTTGTCATGATCGCGGGCCAACGCCTCGCTGTAGGCATGCACCGCCGCACTGTACTGGCCGTTCGAGTAGAGGCCGAGCCCCAGAAATTGATAAGCTTCGGCGTTGTTGGGATCGATGCTGAGCGCGGTCCGCGCCTCGGCAATCGAGTTTGGCCCGTCGTCCATGCGATAGAAAAGATAAGCTAGGGCGCCGTGGTTCTCCGGCAACTCGGGCATGAGCTGCGTGGCCTGGGTGAGTTCGTCGAACGCGTCGTCCCACTTCTCCTGCTGGCGATAAATCACGCCGAGCGCGAAGTGCAGGGCGGAACTGTGTGCATCGGAAGCCGCCGTCCCAGAAGCCGGAGTTCCAGAAGCTGGAGTCCCAGAAGCTGATGCTCCCGAATCTACTATCTGGCGAAGGTCGGCTTCGGCTTCATGGAAGCGCTGCAGGCGGGCCTCGGTGGCAGCCCTCAGCAGAGCTTCTGGAATCGAAGGGCCCACCCTGGCAGACTGAGCGTTCCCGGAACTCAGCACGCGCAGCAAGTCTTTATCCGCGCCCGCGGACTCGATCTGGCGCAATTCGTTCCGCGTAGGCAGAGTAGCCAGACCACGTTCCGCGACCAGACGGGCCAGACGGCTGTTGGGAACTCCGCCGACCAGCCAGGCAGCGAGCTGCGTGGTGTCGACAGGTTGAACCTGAGTTTGCTGAACCTGGATTTGCTGAACCTTGCCTTGCTGAACCTGAGCTTGCGCGGTGGCAGCCGCGGCCAGGGCAAATAACAGAAGAAATCGTAGCGCTTGCACTCTCACCGGACTCCCTGACGCGTTGATTGGCTTGCTGGTGGCGGCTTTGAAGGGCAATGCCTTCAAAGACCGCCTAAGAAACATAGCCCGCCGAAGGACGTGCAGGTAAGGTCACGGAGGTAACCGCCCGATCACTTCGCCGAATACGTTCCTGTTCCGAAACGGCGTGCTTGGAGGTACTCGAAATCACAACTCCGCGTCGCCCGGGATGTACTGAAGATGGCCATCGCGTCGGGGTAAAACACTGAAAAGGCTACAGAAGGTCCAATGGATGAGCCGAGGTTTGACTTCCCTTTTGGCCTCCCGTAGGCTATAAGTTGCTGTTGGCAATAGAGACCATTGGAGGTTCTTATGGGTGAGTTATCACCATGGCATTGGCTGCTGGTAGCGGCGATTGCTCTTCTGCTCTTCGGCCCGAAGAAACTGCCTGAACTGGGCAAAGGGCTGGCTGAGGGCATTCGCAGCTTTAAGGACGGCATGAAGGAACAGCCTCCGGCGCCGTCTTCGAGCGATTCGAGCAAGAAGACTGAGACCAAGAGCTGACCTGCGTCAGCCGTTTTCTGGGTAGCCGTTTGAAGAGCATTGTGGGCAGGTTCTTCCGGCCGTAACTTCCGCCTCTTTGTCGCTGTATCCCTATTTCTGTCCCGTCGTTATTCCGGGTTCCCAAGCGCTTTCATTTTCAAAAACTCTGGTATCTGGAGGCAGGCCGTGTCGCGTAGATTTCAAGTGTTCATTCTGACAGCATTTCTCGTACTGGCATCGTCACTTTTCGCTGACCAGGTTACATTGAAAAACGGAGACCGGCTGACCGGCACGGTCGTAAAGTCTGACGGTAAGGCGCTGGTGTTGCACACCGAGGCCGCGGGAGACGTCACTATTCAGTTTGCCTCTATTCAGGAAATCAAGACCGAGCAAGAACTGCACGTCACGCTGAAAGGCGGAAAGACCGCGGTCGGCCCGGTCACCACCACTGACGGCAAGCTTGAGATCGCCACCAAGACGGCTGGCACCGTGGAAACCCCTACAACCGACGTGACGCTGATCCGAAACGACGCTGAGCAGACGGCTTACGATAAATCTCTGCATCCCGGATTGAGACACGGATGGACCGGTGGGGCCAACATCGGCTTCTCAGTCGCTCGCGGAAACAGCGAGACAGAGAATCTGGCTCTGGCTTTCAACGCGGCGCATACTACGCTCAACGACAAGATCACGCTCTACGCCACTTCCATCGACACCACCAATAACCTCGCCACGCCCAGCACCGTCGCAAACCTTGAAACCGGCGGCCTGCGTTACGACCGCAACGTGAACCCGAAGCTGTTCGCGTTCGGCGCGGCGGACTTCATGGCCAATGCCCTGCAGTTTCTGGATTTGCGCAGCGTTTACACCGGCGGCTTCGGCTTCCACGCCATCAAGTCCGACAAGACCACTCTGAACGTCCTCGGCGGCATCAACTACACCCACGAAGTTTATTCGAACGGACTTGAGGTGCCGCCGACTCTCCCTTCGACCATTCCGACGGGGGTGTTTGAGTCTTACGGAAAAACCAACCGGTTCGCCGCCCTGACCCTGGGCGAGGAACTGACCCAAAAGCTGGGCAAGAGCACAGGTTTGACCGAGAATTTCTATGTTTATCCGAACCTGCAGCAGACGGGACAGTATCGGACAGACCTTAATATCGGCACCGTTACCAAGATCAGCAAGTGGCTGGGCTGGCAGAACCAGTTCGGCGACATCTACGTCTCCAATCCTCCGACCAACACCAAGAATAACGACGTGATCTTCACCACCGGCCTGAACGTCTCCTTCACTCACTAACGTCGTTCAAACCACAACCGGGTTGCGCTCCTTCTCGCGTTCTGCGGGAAGGACGCGCCCTTGTGTCGTCCATCCACATCTTTCCAGCCGATCGTCGAATCAGAAGAATTCGCCCGAACCTTTCTCCCTCTGGTTGATTCCGCGCGTGGGTGCGAGTATGTTGGTCTGTCCCAAAGTAAGCTAAGTGGAAAACCCAGGAGATTCCCCGTGCTGAAACGATTTATTGTTTCTTTTTTTGTGCTCGCCGGGATGGCCATGTCGGCCTTGGCCGCCGATGAAAATCAGAACGTTTGCAAGGGCGATCCTGACAAATGGCAACAGCTTTATAACGGCAAAGATTTGACCGGATGGAAGCATGTGGGCCCGGGCGGCGACACCGTTGAAGATGGATTGATCCGCACCCACGGCGGCATGGGCCTGCTCTACTGGACCGGCGGCAAGATCGGCAATTGCCAGATTCACGTCGTCTACAAGATGCGCGACGTGAACGACAATTCGGGCGTATTCATTCGCATTCCGTTAGAGCCTCGCGAGGAGTGGATGCCGGTGCACTATGGCTTCGAAGTGCAGATCGACAATAATCCGCAAGCTTCGGGCGAGGATGAGTACCACGAGACCGCCATGCTGTATTCGCTGACCAAGCCGCTGGTCAAACATGCCTGGAAGCCGGGCCCGGAGTGGAACACCATGGACATCACGCTAGATGGGCCGCGCACGATTGTTACGCTGAACGGTGTGAAAGTCACCGACTATACAGATGGCGATCCGGTGCCCGATCGGAAATTTGATTTCGAGCCGCAGCGTGGTCCTCGGCCGAACTTCGGCTATTTCGGCCTGCAGAACCACAGCGACAACGACATCGTGTTCTTCAAGGAAGTGGCAATTAAGCCGCTGAAAAAGTAGTTGGGCGTGCCGGAGCAGGTCGCAGTCAAATCATTGGGAGGAATCAGTATGAGGAAACGCATTCTTTCGCGACGCGCGTTCTTGCAGGGAAGTGCAGCAGCGGCAGCGGGTGGGCTACTGGCATCGAAGACCGTCTTACTGGAAGCTCAACCACTCACGCGCTTCGTGGCACCCAGCGACCGGGTTCGCTTCGGCATGATTGGCATTGGAATGCAGGGTTCGGGACTGCTGACCGGGGCGATCACCATTCCTGGAGTGGAGTGCGTCGGCGCGGCCGACTTGTATGACGGGCGGCATACGCTGGCCAAAGAGATTACCGGCAACCCCAGCCTGCCCACTTCGCGCCATTATCAGGAACTGCTCGATCGCAAGGACATCGACTGCATCGTGGCTGCTGTTCCCGATCACTGGCACCGGCGCGTGGTGGTCGACGCCTGCAATGCTGGCAAGGATATTTATTGCGAGAAGCCGATGTCGCACAACGTGGCCGACGGATTGGCCATGGTCGACGCCGCGCAGAAAAATAATCGCATCGTGCAGATTGGCTCGCAGCGCGTGAGTTCGGTGCTCTGCGCCACCGCACGCGATCTTTATGCGGGCGGGGCGATTGGCGACGTCGAAATGGTGGAACTTACGCTGGGACGAAACGATCCCACCGGCGCCTGGGAATATCCGCCGCCGCCCGATCTCTCGCCCGAAACGCTGGACTGGGATACCTGGCTCAATGATGCCCCGAAAGTTCCGTTCAACAAGTTGCATTTTGCGCGCTGGCGCTGCTGGCGCGCCTATGGCACCGGCGTGGCCGGCGACCTGATGGTGCACCTGATCAGCGGCATGCTGGTCACGCTAGGATGGAATGAAATCCCGAAATCGGCCACCGCGATGGGCGGAATTTTCCGCTTCAAAGACGGCCGCGATATGCCCGATTTTCACACCGTGCTCTTCGACTATCACGGCATCCCGGTTTATGTGCGCCTCGACCTGGGTTGCGAGAGTCCAGAAACGGCGCGATTCATGGGGCCGAAAGGGCTGCTCGACGCCGGCGAGTTCGACCTCCGGCACAACCCGCAATCTGGCGTTGACACGGACCCGAGCTACTACGCTTTTTCCTTCCCGGCGAAAATGCGCGAAGAGTATTTCAAACAGTGGCACGCCGAGCACGACCCGCAGCTGGGCAAAGAACCGGTGCACGAAGACACGGTATACAAAGGCCACGACTGGGATGATATGCGTCCGCACCTGAATGTTTTCTTCCAGTCGGTGAAGTCGCGCAAGCCGGTGACCGAGGATGCTGTCTTCGGCAACAATGCCGCCATCGCCTGTCACATGGCCAATGAGTCGTATTTCCGCCAGAAGCCGGTCACGTGGGACCAGGCTTCGAAAACCATCAAGTCGTAACGCGCATGGGAAGTTCGCGGAGAAAGTGCGTGGGCGAGGGCTCCACGTTGTTCTGGGGCCGGGCAGAAATGGGGGAACATTCCGGGCCTCTCGGCTCTAGTAGGTCTTCGCCGTCGCACAAGCCTGCCAGTGGTCGTGTCCGCGGGTATATCATTTCGATAAGCAGTTCCGTCATTAATATCACGCGCCTTCGTCGACCGGGAGCATCGGAATGGCAGTCATTCATCTCGCCATCAACCAAAAATCTTACGCGGTAAATGCCGATCCGCAAAACAGCCTGCTCAGCGTGCTGCGCGAACAGCTCGATCTAACCGGAAGCAAGTATGGCTGCGGGGAAGGCCAATGCGGCGCCTGTACTGTCCTGATCGACGGGAAGGCGCAGCGGTCGTGCATCACCAGGGTGGGAGCCGTTTCGCAGAAGCAGATCACAACCATTGAAGGCCTGGCCACAGGCGAACAACTCCATCCCGTTCAGGAGGCGTTTCTCGAAGCCGGGGCAATGCAGTGCGGCTATTGCACGTCGGGGATGATCATGTCGGCGGTCGCTCTGCTCAAGCGAACTCCGCAGCCGAAGGAAAGCGAGATCATCGCCTTCATGGATGGCAACGTTTGCCGCTGTGGAACCTATGCGCGGATTGTTTCCGCAATTCAGAAAGCAGCCAGCATCGCAACAGCGTCTTCCGCGAAGGGAGCGGGCCGATGAGCGCGAAGATGCATCTGCAATTTCCACTGGAGCCGGAACGCTACGAGCTCAAGGCCGCGCCTCCGTATCACTTCGATCTCGATCGCCGGGACTTTTTCAAGTTTCTCGGCGCCGGAGTGCTGGTGGTTTCGGTTCTGAAACCGGCAATCGTCGCTCAAGAGTCCGGAGGGACCAGGCGACGCGGCGATTCCCTTCCCAAAGAAGTCGGTGCGTGGCTTCATCTTGGAGAAAACGGCAAAGTCACCGTCTACACCGGGAAGGCAGAGATGGGCCAGAACATTCGGACATCTCTAAGCCAGGCGGTCGCGGAAGAACTCCATGTACCCATCCACAAACTTGAGATGGTGATGGGCGACACGCAGCTCACGCCCTTCGACATGGGCACATTCGGGAGCCGCACCACTCCCACCATGAACCTGCAACTCCGCAAAGTTGCGGCCGCGGCGCGCGAAACGCTGATCGGGCTGGCCGCAGAGCAGTGGAAGACGGATCGTCAGCATTTGATTGCGGCGGATGGCAAGGTCGCCGATCCCCAGCACCAGCGTTCAGTGGAGTATGCTGCGCTGACCAAAGGGCAATTGCTGAGCCAGACCGTTTCAGAGGAGACTCCGCTGATTCCGGCGACGAATTGGAAAGTCGCAGGCCAATCTGCGCTTAAGGTCGATGGGCGTGACTTTGTGACCGGAAGGCACCGCTATCCCTCGGATCAGAAATTGCCGGACATGCTATATGGTAAGGTGTCGCGACCGCCAACATTTGGCGCAACCTTGCTTTCGGTAGACACGCAGAAAGCGGAGCAGGCGGGCGCCACCGTCGTTCATGATGGCAACTTCGTGGGCGTGGCCGCGGCAAGCAGCGAGGCCGCTACGGCCGCACTTGCTGCGATTCACGCTGAATGGAAATCCGAGCCGCAACCTTCCGGCAAAGAACTCTTCGATTATCTGCGCAAGAATACGGTCGAGGGCAACGACCCCACGGGAGACGGCGACCGCTATGACGTGGGCGCCGTGGATCAGGCGCTGACCGCGGCCGACCATCGCCTGCAACAGACATATACAGTTTCCTACATTGCGCACGTTCCGCTCGAACCCCGCGCGGCGCTGGCGAAGTGGGATGGAGACAACCTAACGGTGTGGACCGGAACGCAACGTCCGTTCGGCGTTCGCGGCCAACTGGCGGAGGCCTTTCGCATTCCCGAAGACCGCGTGCGCGTGCTGATGCCAGACACGGGTTCGGGGTATGGCGGCAAGCACACGGGCGAAACGGCGATCGAAGCGGCGCGACTGGCGCGTGCGGCCAGGCGACCAGTGAAGGTCGTGTGGACGCGCGAAGAAGAATTTACGTGGGCGTACTTTCGTCCCGCTGGCGTGATTGACGTGACCAGCGGCGTGCACGGCGACGGAACGATTACGGCATGGGAGTTCCACAACTACAACTCTGGTTCGGCGGGCATTCGCAGCTACTATGACATTCCGAACCAGCGCATTGTCTTTCACGCGACCAATTCCCCCCTGCGGCAGGGATCGTACCGAGCCCTGGCGGCGACGGCGAACCATTTCGCCCGCGAGTCGCACATGGACGAAATCGCGCACGCATTGAAGATGGATTCCCTGGAATTCCGCCTGAAGAACCTGAAGGATGAACGATTACGCGCGGTGTTCGAAGCGGCGGCGAAACAGTTCGGATGGGGCAAGAGCAAGACAGCCGGCCAGGGATTTGGCATGGGTGGGGGTTACGAGAAGCTGGGGAACATCGCGACCTTCGCCGAAGTTCAAGTCGACCAGAAATTGGGCGACGTGAAAGTGGTTCGTGTCGTCTCGGCTTTCGAGTGCGGCGCGATCGTGAATCCCGATGGCCTGCGCAATCAGATCGAAGGTTCGAACGTGCAAGGGCTGGGTGGGGCGCTGTTCGAGGCGATCGAATTCGACAACGGCAAGATTCTGAACGGCAGACTCTCAGAGTATCGCGTCCCGCGGTTCAGCGATCTTCCGATCCTGGAAACAGTCCTGCTCGACCGCAAGGACATTCCTTCGGTAGGGGCGGGCGAGTGCCCGATGATTGGCCTGGCTCCGGCTATCGCCAATGCCATATTCGACGCGACCGGCGTGCGTCTGCGCTCGCTACCGCTTGTGCCGGACGGTCTGAAGACGAGTTGAGACCGGAGCTATTTCCGCTGTCCTTGACAGTAAACTGGGCAAGAATGTCGACTAGAAAATTGATTAGAAAAATGTTCCCACACAGCATTGCCAATCCATTCCCACACTGGAGCAAATCATGAGTGAGTCTTCGCAGATTAACCGTCGAGCTTTTCTGGGAAAGTCCGCTGCGGTGATCGCTGGGGGAGTTGTCCTGCCCCGCACGGCGCTCTCTTACGGAAATATCGTGGGCGCCAACGACCGCATTTCGCTCGGCCACATCGGCAACGGAAGCCGTGGTGGAGATCTCGACGAGATCGCCTCCAAATTGAAATCCAGCCACAACGTGGAGATGACCGCGGTCTGCGATCTGTGGAAAGTGAATCGCGAAAAAGCCACCGCCACTAACGCAGGCTATTACGGCCGGGCCCCGCGCGCCGTCCAGCACCTGGAAGACCTGCTGGCTATGAAGGATATCGACGGCGTGCTGATTTCAACGCCGGAGCACGCGCATTCCCCGATTCTAAAGCTGTCCGTGGAGGCAGGTAAGGACGTCTATGTCGAGAAACCTATGGGGAATGTATTGAGCGAGGCAAAAGCAGCGCGCGACACGGTGCTGCAATCCAAGAGCATCGTTCAGGTTGGCACGCAGCACCGCAGCGAGCCCTACCAGCAAGCGGCGCAGAAAATCGCGCGCAGTGGGGCGCTCGGCGACGTCAGCAAGGTTGAGGTGGAGTGGAACTATCATGGCCCGCGGTGGCGCGGGCGCCCGGAGGTTAAGCAGATCCGCGAGCAAGATACGGATTGGAGCAAGTGGCTGATGAACAAGCCAGCGCGCCCGTTTGATCCGCAAATGTATTTCGAGTTTCGCTTGTATCGGGAGTTTTCCAGTGGGATTCCGGACCAATGGATGAGTCACGCCATCGATCTGGTGCACTGGTTCATGGACGACAATTTTCCGAAGTCGGCTGTGTCGCACGGCGGCGTGTTCGCGTGGCACGATGGCCGCGAAAATGCCGATACGTTTCAGACTTTGCTCGAATACCCCAAGGGATTCCTGGTCAGTTATTCGACCAGTTTTGGCAACGACGCGCCCAGTTTCACTCGCTACATGGGGAAGAAGGCGAGTCTGATCAACATTGGCGGAGAAGGCAGCCCGCGCTATCAAGTCATCGAAGAGAAAGGGACGCACGAAGATGACGCTGACGTTGACGCGAAGAGGAAATCCGAGTTTGTGAAGCTGCCGGGAGACACTAGCCTTCCGCCCATGGGTAT
>Ga0210390_10002154_pt1 | contig 17714 bp, 13 predicted proteins | sample IncBWH11OmetaG_FD_161050 | JGI IMG/M metagenome (GOLD analysis project Ga0210390, IMG submission 161050) | Forest soil microbial communities from Barre Woods Harvard Forest LTER site, Petersham, Massachusetts, United States - Inc-BW-H-11-O ... | reverse complement strand
CTACGGTGCTGGGAATGCCGCCGTTGGCTGAGCCGAATTCGCCTAGCGCGGTGCCGGCGAATCCGCCCTGGGTATTTTGCATGTAGGGGAAGACGGTTACATCATCGCCGATGCCAAGAATGTTGCGGACGGCGCGCAGCTGCAGGCCTTCGATGTGCCCGCCGCGGACCATTTCCTCGCGGCCGTCTGAAACGTACACGCGATAGACGACGAGCGGAATGCGTAGGCCGCTGGCGACGCCGCCGGCGATGCCGCCCAGAAAATCGCTGAAATCTTCCTGGCGAATGGAGGAGAGCGCCGGATTATCCATTTTCTTCACTTCCAGGCACCATTCGTGGCCGTCGTCGCGGCAAGCGTCGAGGAATTTTTTCTTCAGCGCGGTTTGGTCCAGTCCTCCATTGGCTTGCAGGAACAAATTGCTGGCGAGCGGGCGCGTGTCCGAGAGTAACGCCGAGCGCGCATGTCCGTTGGAGGCGGAAAAATCGGGGCCGGGGCGGCGGGACATCAGCAAATTCTTCAGCGAGCCGTTTTCGACTACTTCCACCCGTTGAGCTTTCACGCCTTCGTCGTCAATTTCGTAATTTCCCAGCAGCGGCTGGCCATTGAATTCTTTTAGCGTGGGATCATCTATCAGCGACACATTCGCCGGAAGCACGCGCGTATTCACGCGGCCGGACCATTCGCTGCGGCCACCCATGCGCTCCATGATCTCATCGAAAGCGGGCATGGTGGAAAGCGGCGGACGCGCGCCAGAAAGTGATGGCGCGAGAGCCTGCGCGAGCAGCGAGCCGGCGGCTGGCGGATCAAACAGCACGGGCCCGGTGAAATCCTGCATCAGCGGGCTTTGGCGCATGGTCATCAATTCGGTGGCGGTCTGCGTGAGCGAAGCGCCGACTGCAGACGGATCAGGAAGATCGGCGGGCTTGGTGACGTACACGGCGTAATAGTCGTGCAGGGACATACCGTCATCAGCGGTGGTGTCCAGCGCGGCTTCGACGGCCGCGAGGCTGCGCGAGCTGCGAATGGTGGTGCCTTCGCTGTTCATCAGATAATAGGTGACGTAAATCATGTAGTAATTCACGCGCGTGCCGCTGAGATGCGGAAAATTGATGAGCGCCGCGGACGCCGCGCGGGATTCGTCTTCCCAATTGCGGCTAGTCCAGTCCGGCTCGGCGTGCGCGTCAATTTTCACCAGCGGCGCGGCCTGCGAGAAGTCGTCAATCTCGGGCGGCTTGGTGAGGCTGCGCAGAAAAGATTGCTTGAGGGACATTTGGGTGACCGCTTGCTTGTAGGCCTGATCCGTCGCGAGCCACAAATCCTGGCGCAGCGAATTGTAGTCGCGGTCAATGCCGACTTCGCCGGTGGAACCCAGGAAACCCTGGAAGCCGTCTTCACTGATGAAGTTCGAGCTGTCCAGATGGTAGTCGCCGACGCGCACGTCCACGCTCATGAAGCGATTGCGCGTGGTGGAGGTGGAGATCAGCGCGCCGAAAGTGGAAGTGACGGCGCGCACGTCCAGATCCATCAGGCGGTATTCCAGGTAGAACGGCTTTTCGACGCCGGGGAGCTGCAAGCGCGTGCGGGCGCGTTCCATTTCGTCGTGCATGGCGTGCAGGGTCTTGTCGCTTTCGGATTCGGGAACGGCTGCCTGCAACGCTGCGGCTGTTGCGGTTGCAGCTGTGGGCACGACCGGCACGGTGCTTTTTGGGATCGTGGTGGTGGTGGCGGCGGAAAGCGGAAGCGCACACGCGCAGGCCGCGAGAAATCCAAACGTTGCGAAGATCTTCACTGAGCTTGCCCCTTTGCTTGCGGATCGTGCGCGGGCGGCGGCAGGATCGGCGGCTTATCGGTGGAAGTTTGTTTCTTCTGCACTTCCATTTCAGAAATCAGGATGGCGGGCGCGACGGCGGAAACCGGCACGGAGCCGGATTCGGCACCGCAGTAACCATTGAAGATGTCCGGCGTGTCTCCCGTCGCTACGATTTTTGTGAGCGAGACGAGCGGCGTGCCGACGATATCCACGCCACGCACCAGCTGGTCAGGACGGCCATCGGGAAACACTTTGTAAACGACCAGCGGCAAAACTTGAAACGCCTGGGGCTGCTGGCGCCCGGTGAAGGTGAAGCCGCCGGCGATGTCGTCAATCAGCAGGCCGAAGGGCTTGCCCTGCTGCTTCACCAGGGCGATGAGCTGCTGGCGAAGTTGATCGTTGGTTACGGTGTGCGAGCTGGAGACGATCAGGTTTCCCTGGCGCGCCACTGGAACGAAGCCGAGTTGGCGGCGGCCGTGTCCATTCGATTGCGGAATGGTAACGAGCGGCGAGCGCGACATCAGGAAAGTTTTCAGCACGCCGTGATCCACCAGCTGGACGTTTTCACCCGGAACGCCTTCATCGTCGAACGCGTAATTTCCCAGCAGCATTTGGCCGCCGAAGGCTGCTTCGGTGGGATCGTCCTTGATTGAAATGAAATCAGGCAAGATCTGTTCGCCGACTTTGCTCGTGAAGGTCTGGCCTTCGTTGATGTCCTTCTGCCGGAAGCCTTCGGCGCGGTGGCCGAAAACTTCGTGGAAGAAGACAGCGGCGGCGCGTCCAGTAAGCAGCGCAGGGCCGGCATAAGGATCCACGAGCGGAGCCTTATCGAGCGCTTCCGTCTCCTGAATCATCACTTGAATGCGATCGAAGACGATTTTGTCGGACGGCGCGTCTTTGGGGTCCAGCCAGTCGAAATTGGCGTAGCGGTTGATGTCCATGCCGTCGGGCGCTTTACTTTGCACGTAAAGCTCGAGGCGGTAATGAACTTGGCCAAAAGCGAGCTTGGTGCCTTCGGTGTTCACTTGATACTGGTTCATGCCGAGCGCGGTGAACGTGGCGATGGAATTCAGAACTTCCGGCGACTTGCTGAACGCGGCGGTGTATTTGCGGACACGCTCTTCCCAAGGCTTGCGGTCCACTTTAATTTCCACGCGCGGACCGACGGAGGTGTGCGGGGCTTCGCGCGAAAAATCGGGCGCGCTGCCTTCGGCGGTTTGCACCTGGACTTCCTGGCTGGTCTTTACTTTGATGAGCGCTTGCGTGGCGGCGCGGTATTGGCGGTCGGTCTCGCGCCAGATTTCGCGGCGCAGCACGGGGATGTCGTCATCCACGGTGACGGAGCCGCCGGGGCTGGTCCAGCTGGGCTGGCGGTCGGCGAGCTTGTGCGTGTCGTCCAACTGGTAGGTGCCGACGCGCGTCTGGACTTCGAGCCAGCGCGCGCGCGTCTCACCGCTGGTGAGCAGCGCGCCATTGGAGCCGGAGACTTCGGAATATTGGCGGTCCGCGACGGTGTAACTGATGAAGTAGTCCGGAGGTTCGCCCTTGGACATGGCCGCCATCGAGCGGTCAAGCTCGTCCTGCATGGCCGTGAGCACCGAGGGCGTTGGTGCCTGCGTGGGTTTCGCGGCCGCCAGCGTGGCAAAGGCCGCTGCTAAAATCGTGATGCCGGTAAAGAGGACTCGTGGTCTATGTGTGGTTTTCATCGTTGCGCAAAGTCTAACAGTTTAAGATAGGATGCCTTTGAAACCAAAGTTAAAAGCCTGAAGCGGATGGAGCCTGAGACAGCGGTGCAGCATCGAAAAGTTAGCTTGAGATAAATTCATCGGAAATTGAGCTGCATCCGGCAGAAGGAGACTTAGATGCGCGCGATGGTGGTAAAGAGGTACGGGCCTCCGGATGTATTTGAGGTGCGCGAAGTCCCGGACCCGCAGCCGAAGCCCGGCGAAGTGGTGATTCGCGTGAAGGCCGTGGGCGTGAATTTTGCCGACCTGCTGCAGCGGATGGGGATTTATCCTGGCACGCCGAAGCCGCCATTTGTGCCGGGATTCGAAGTTTCCGGAGTGGTGGAGAAAGTTGCCGAGGGAGGCAAGGCCAGCGACGGCGAGCCTTTGCACGTGGGCGATGCCGTGGCTGCGTTGACTCAGTTCAATGCGTATGCCGAGTGGGTGGCGGCTCCAGCGGGGCGCGTTTTTCGTCTGCCGGCGGGCATGCCGTTCGACGACGCAGCGGCCATTCCGGTGAACTACCTCACCGCTTATCATTCGATGTTCGCGATGGGCAATTTGCAGGCCGGCGACCGGATACTGATTCACGGCGCGGCAGGCGGTGTGGGAATTGCCGCGGTGCAACTGGCGAAGGCGCACGGACTGGAAATTTACGGGACGGCCGGGCCGACGAAGCAGGAATATTTGCGCAAGATCGGCGTGGATCACGCGATTGATTACGAGAAAAACAATTTCGTGGACGTGGTGCAGAAATTCGCGCCCGACGGAATCGAAATGGTGATGGACGCGATCGGCGGGAAATCTTTTGCCGACAGCTATAAGTGCCTGGGGCCGACGGGACGGCTGGTGGTGTACGGTTTTTCCGCCGCGGCTGGTGCGGACGGGAAGAAAAACGCGATTCGCGGGGCCAAAGCGTTGCTGCAGACGCCGCGATTTCATCCGTTGAAGCTGATGGCGCGGAATATTTCGATCATTGGCGTGAATCTGGGGCGCATGCCCGCCCGTGGGGCGCTGTTGCGCGGAGAGCTCGACGAAATTTTCAAGTTGTACAGTGCAGGGAAGGCGAAGCCGGTGATCGGGAAGACGTTTCCGCTGGCCGATGCGGCTTCGGCGCACAAATATATTCACGCGCGGAAGAACATCGGCAAGGTGATCCTGACCGTGAAGTGAGCTGCGCTGGATCATTTTGGCGCGGGAGCAGGGGCCGGGGTTGGCGCGGGCGCGGGGGCTGGCGCAGTGGCAGGTGCCGAAGCTTCCGGCTTGACGAATAGCGCGTCGTCCACTTTAGGATTGATTTGCACCGACTGCACGGTGGACTCGAATAATTTTGCGCCGTCCCGATAGGTATCTGTGGCGAACGCGAACAGGCGGCCTTCCACGTTGCGATAGTCGCTCCAGTGCTGCTCGTTGTCGCTGAGGCCGTGGTCCGTGGCGGACTGGTAGCGCGCCGCCGCCAGCAGATGAGTGGTGGGATCGAAATACAGCTTCACCGCGCCGAACGGGCCGCTGACCGCTACCCCCAGAGTTTTCTTGCCAGCGATTTCTTCTTCGCCGATGGCTTGGCCGGCGATTTTTCCAGCCAGCGCCTGCTGATAGATCCCCCAGCCGCCGCCAAAGAGCATGATGCCGCGCTTGAATTCATCAATCATGTTGGTGGTGTCGTGAATCCCATCCGGAAATTTCAGCCAGGAAGATTTTCCGTCGCAGACTTGCACGATTGTTGCGGACCCGAGATTCACTTCGCCATAGGAGCGATCTGGATACGATACTTGCCAGGTCACGCCGAGCTGCCTATCGGCGCGCGGGTTGTGCAGAGTGCCGTTTTCGCTAAAGCCCAGCGTCGCGACGGATTGCAGCGCGTCGCCACCGGCGGCTTGCGCGGCGGCCAGCAGGATTTGCTTGCCCTGTTCGAGCGATTCAGGCGTGGCGGGCGAAGCAGGAGCGGCGGACGCGGTGGCGGCCTGCTTGGACGCGCGCAACGCCGGCGAAAGAACGTCCACTTCGCCGAAAGGAATCTCTGTGATTTCCGCGCCGGCAAACTGCTTTTTCAGCGCGTCGCGGAATGCGCTGACGTTTCCCACCAGCACGATATCCAGATCGCCCGTGGTGAAATACTTGCGCGCGGTGGCTTGCACTTGTTCCAGCGAAGTGGCGCGGACTTTTGCCGGGTAAGTCTGATTGTAATCCGCGGGCAGATCAAACGCGGCGACGGTTAGCACGCGGTCGGCAACTTGCTCAGCGGTCTCTGTCTCGATGGGATACACGCCCGCGAGATAGTCGCGCGCGAAATCGAGTTCCTTCTGCGAAATTTTCCCTTGGGACATTCCGGTCAGCAGGTTCATCACCAGCTTGGTGGCGTCCACGGTAGCTTCGGTGCGCGTGTAGGTTTCCACCGCGAGCGAGCCGGTGTAGCGATGCGGCGTGAACGAAGAGGACGCGCCGTAGGTGAGGCCCTTCTTGATGCGCACTTCGGTGTTCAGGCGGCTATTGTAGCTGCCGCCGAAGATATGATTGGTCACGTCCAGCGGCAAAAAATCGGGGTCGGCGCGGCGAATGGCGATTCTGCCGACGCGAATCTGCGTTTGCACGGCGTCGGGCTTGTCAATCAGCCAGACGTGGGTGGCTGTGGCGCTCGACGGGACCTGAGGGGCGGCGGCTGCGACGTCGAGCTTCGGCCAGCTGCCAAAATATTTATCGGCGATCGCGAAGGCTTCTTCGGGCGCGATGTCCCCGGCAAAACCAAGTACGGTCTGATTCGGCGCGTAGTTCGCGTCGTGAAATTTCACGAAATCTTCGCGCTGCAGTTTTTTGATCGTGGCTGGGGTGCCTTGTTCCGGCAAGCCGTAGGGCGAATCTCCGTAGAGCGTACGCGCGAACGCGAGCGTCGCCAGATAGTTCGGGTCGGAGTACTGCACTTCCAGGTCGGAGAGAAGCTGCTGGCGCTGGCGGTCGAGTTCTTCGGCGCGAAACGAGGCGTGCAGTGTGACGTCCGAGAGCAAATCCATTCCTACGCCCAAATCTTTTTTCACTACGTCGAGCGTCACTGTGGTGGCGTCGCGCCCGGCTTTTGCTTCCAGTGTGCCGCCGACGAAATCAATCGCTTCGGCAATTTCCTTGGCGGAGCGCTTCGCGGTTCCTTGCGTCAGGAGACCGGCCGTCATTCCCGCGACGCCCGGCATTCCCACGGGATCCTGGATGGTGCCTGCCGAGAGAATCACCAGGCGCGCGGCGACGGCCGGTTCGCGGTGATCGGTGACGACGAAAACGCGCAGGCCGTTGGGCAGTGTTTTGGTGGCGGCTGCGGGAAATTCAAATGGACGCGGGGCGCCTGGCGCGGGCATTTCCGGCGCGAGCTTCACGCCTGGCGGAACGATTCCGGAGGCCTTCTGTGGTCCCTGTGAAGTGGAGGGTTCGGATTCGCTGCGCGACACGGGCGGCGGTGCTTGCGGCCGCGCGTTTGCGGGTGGCGCGAATGTAGAGGCAGCGGTCGCCACGAGGAGGATTGCTGCCATCAGAAAATTTGACCGGCCGTTAGCCCGCTTCATCGTTGCTCCTGAAATTTTCTTTCGCATCGCGCCGCACGGATCATTGTTGGGAGGACGCGCCTGGTGCTCCGGGCGCTGCCGGCGTAACGATCAGCACCGTGGCGCGCGAGGATTGGAAATAATCTTTGGCGACGCGCTGGATGTCCGCGGGAGTAGCTGTGAGGTAATGATCCAGCTCGGTATTCGCGAGGCCAGGATCTTTTCCGATTACCGCGGCGGACGCGAGCGCGACGGCCTTTTCCTCGTCCGTGTCGCGGCCCAGCACGAACCCAGCGATTTCCTGGTTCTTGGCTTTTTCCAGTTCGCGTGTTTCCACGGGAGCGGCTTTTAACCCGTCCAGCACGCCCACCAGCGATTTTTCGCCTTCTTCGGCGCTGTGGCCCTGATTCATGATCGCGTAGGCCCAGAAAAGATTGGGATCTTCGGAGAAAGCGCCGAATCCCGCGGCTTGCACCGCGATCTGCTCCTTGTACACCAGCGTCTGGTACAGACGGCTGCTCTCGCCCCCCGCCAAAATATTCGAGGCCAGGTCCAACGAATATGAATCCGGAGCATAGCGCGCAGGAATCTTGTAGCCGATCACCACGGCGGGCAATGGCGTATTGGAATAGGATTTTTTCGCGACGCGCTCGGCGGTCTGCGGCGGCTCGGGATTATTTAGTCGCGGAATCGGCTTCGCGGAGGCCGGAATGCCGCCGAAGTATTTGTTGGTCCACGCCAGGGCCTGCGCAGAATCGAAATCGCCGACGATCACCAGCGTCGCGTTATTCGGCTTGTAGAAGGTGTTGAAAAAATCGCGCACGTCCTGAATGGTAGCCTTGTCTAGATCCGCCATGCTGCCAATGGGCGTGTGATGGTAGCCGTGCACGGTGAAGGCGGCGGCGCGCAAATCTTCCTGCAGATAGCCGTAGGGCTGGTTCTCAATGCGCACGCGGCGTTCTTCCTTCACCACTTCGCGCTCGGATTTAAAATTTTCGTCGCTGACGTTGAGGCTGCCCATGCGGTCGGCCTCGAGCCAGAGGACGCGTTCGAGATAATTGCTGGGGAAAGTTTCGAAGAAATTGGTGGTGTCGTCGGAGGTTTCGGCGTTGTCGAATCCGCCGACCGCTTCGATGATGCGCGAATGTTCCTCGGCGGGAACGTGGGCGGAACCTTTGAACATCAGGTGCTCGAACAGGTGCGCAAAGCCGGTGCGTCCGGGGCGCTCGTCTTTCCCGCCGACGTGATACCAGACTTGCAAGTTGATGATGGGGACTTCGTGGTCTTCCAACAGAATCACTTGCAGGCCGTTCGGCAGAGTGTGCGTGGTGTAGTTGAGCTTCGGCGGGCGGACCTGGGCACTGTTATCTTCCGTAGCGTTTTCTTGGGCAAAGACTGGCGCGCTGCAGATCGCGCCGGCGAGCGCGGCGCACATTGCCAGAGCTGCGAGCGTCCGCACGCTCACACGGAAACCACGGCGTATCGTCATTCTCAATTGCTCCCGTCGAGGGAATTTACCGCGCGAAGCCCGGCCGGTCGGCAGCGATGGGTTAGTATCAACGACCCTGCGCATGAGAGTCAAACTCGCGGCCCAGCGATTTCGCGTTGCCTCGTTTTCCATTTGTGGTGATTCAGGCGGTGCCGAAAACCCGAGGAATCCGGAGACCTTCACCCGTACTTCCGCTCCCACTTCAACACGCACTCCTGTTAGACGCACACCGTAGCAAAAGGATTACACGCGGTTGCGAGCGGCCTTGCGCGGATGTAAGCTGATTTTCAGCGAGCAAAATCGAGGTGCAGCATGAAAAGCTTGGCCGGACTTCTGATCGTTGCGCTGCTGGCGGCGCTCGTTTACAAATATTATTTTTCGAGCCTGCAATCCGTGGGAACTGGGACGCCGGCGCAGACGATTGACATCGTTGGCGTGAAGAATGATTTGATTGGTATCGCGCAGGCCGAGCGCGCGCACCAGGCCATGCAAGGCTCCTACACTTCGCTGGATGCATTGATTTCCAGCGGCGAGCTGACCATGAAGCGAACCGGCCGCAACGGCTACACCTATTCCGTGGAAACTACGGATCAGACCTTCCGCGCCATTGCGCACTGCCCTACTGCAACTTTCCCGGGCTGCAGCAACTACGCCGTGGATCAATCCATGGAAGTGCAAGCCACGCAGTAAAACGACCTTCCGTGTCCCACATTTCCGACCCGCTCAACTAGGCCGTAGGGGCGGTCCTGAGACCCGCCCTACAACTGCAAGAGAGACCCAATGAAACGGTAGTCGGCAATGTTTCCGGGCCTTCCCTGCGGAACATCTTCGCGCTGCTGTGCGTATCTTTAAACCGAAGCTTGAATCGAACCTGAAAACGATTCCGGGCCGCGTAGCATTTGCAACATTGAAATTACGAGAGGAGAAATAACATGGAGCCTATCGGTTTGGTAGCTGTGGTTTTGTCGTTCTCGGTCCCGCTGGCCGCGATTTATGCCTGGTATCGCGTGCGCAAATTGCGCACCGAAGAACGTCTTGCCGCCATCGCCAAGGGAGTTGCGGTGCCCATGGCCGATGAATTACCGCCGCACGCGCGTTCGCGCAAGGCAGCGATCCTGCTAACGGCAGGAGGACTGGGATACCTGGTTACGTTCATGTTGCTGGCGCGATACGAATCGGATGCCATGCAAGCGGCGGTGTTCGGCGTGATTCCGATTTGCGTCGGCATTGGTTATTTTATTGATGCTACGCTGGTGCGGCGCGACATGCATCCATCGGCGTAAGCGCCGCGGGATTGCGCAACCGTGGCGGGGCGGAACGATTGGGGGGACGCGCGCCGCTACTCCGTAGGGGCGGGTCTCAGACCCGCCCCTACAACCGCACAAGTAAGCCAGCCTGACGGCAGCCGAAAAGGATGCCGGCCGGCAACGAGCGTTACGGCGTGCGCTTTTGGTCCGCGACTGTCACGCCCGCTTCAGCGTAGTCCGTCGGCGGCAAATCCACAAACGTCACCTGAATATTTTCGCGTTTGGCGCGGCCATCTTCGATCAGCGCCAGCGTGATGCGCTCGGCTAATTTGCGCTTCTGCTCGGGTGTGCGCCCCGCCACCCAGGTCACTTGCACGTAAGGCATCGCAATCCTCCTCACAACTCGTAGGTATTCTACCGGGATATGGTTCGAAGGAAAAACTCTGGAGGGTTTGTAGCGGCGCACTTCAGTGCGCCATCTGGATTGAGCCGCAGATCGACGGCGGTCTGAAGACCGCCGCTACAAAGGTGAAAACTGCTACTACGCCGCGCGCGGTGTTGGCGACGGCAACTTCGTACCGCACGCCGGGCAATTCGCCCAACCAAGTTCCACGCTGCGGCCGCAATTCGGGCAGGTGGGCAGCAGCGACGTGCCGCAGTGCGGGCAGAACGTGTACCCGGATTTCAGAACTTGCGAGCATCCGGGGCAAGGCTTCATCAGCGGATCGCGCAAGATGAAGTACAGAATGATCCCGATCGCGTTGGGAATGAAGATCGCCAGCACGGTCCACATCACGTAACGCATGCCGCGGCGCTTCGCATCGGCGTACACGTAGCCGATCAGCAGCAGCCAGATCGCCGGCACGATTCCAATACCCACGATCATCAGAATCTTGGCCGCTTCCGGCGTATTGGCGAGACCTTGATCGTGTGAAAACATCAAGAACAGGGTGAATGCCGACGACAGCCCGAGTAAAACGAATGCCACGAGAATCCGCATCGCGCGCGGAATCACCTTCAATTCCTCTCTGAATCGGCTCATGCCAATCTCCTTTCGCGCCGCTGCCGCAGGGAGAGCAGCACTGCCGCCGCGCCTCCTGCCAGCCATACCGTCGTCGTAAACACACCAAACACAATCCACGCGTGGTTGAATCTCGGGTCCAGCATTCCCAACACGCCGCCGGTGAACAGGCGCACCAGCGGCCAGCTCAGCAGCGTCAAAATCCACGCGAACATCAGCAGGCCGATGATTACGGTGCGATTCCAGCGATGCTCGATTTCTTCTGTGAGGCGAATCTGCGCTTGGGCGCGCGCGCGCTCCACCACGATGGAGCGCGGCTGCGGCGTGGGCAGCCGGCGCAGACCGCCTGCCAGCAGTTTCCATTTTTCCAGCTCCGCGCCGCAGGAATTGCAGGTGCGCAGATGATCCATTAATTGTTTTTCTTCGCCGGTATCGAGAACGTCCGCCGCGGCCAGAGACAGCAACGCCCGAATTTTGTCGTGTTCGTTCATTGCCAGTTCTCTCCGGGATAACTAGTCTCCATAATCACGCGCAGGCGTTCGAGCGCGCGACGCAAACGAGTTTTCACCGTGGAAAGCGGCGCGCCCAGCACTTCGGCGATTTCTTCGATCTTCATTTCTTCCTCGAAACGCAGGGTCAGCACTTCGCGCTGCACCACCGGGAGCATTTCCAGCACCACACCGAGCCGTTGCGAGCGCTCGCGCTGCAGAATTCCTTCGATCGGCGGCCGGTCGTGCGACGGCAAACGAGTCGCCGCGGTTTCCCCAGCAGCAGAATCGCCAATCGGCTCGTCCAGGCTCTCAGGGCGCATGCGGCGGAGATGATCAATCGCCAGATTGCGCGCCAGCGTAAACAGCCACGCCTCGAAACTGCGGCGCGGATCGTAGTGCTGAATTTTCTCGGCGACGCGCAGCCACGTTTGCTGGAACAAATCTTCAGCCTCGGCCGGCTGGCGCACCATGCGCAGCAGATAACGATAGAGGCGATTCTGATAGCGAGTGAGAAGCGTAGACAGCGCATCGAGATCGCCGCGCCGAAGTTGCGCTAGGTCGCTATCCACAGCCACCTGCCCCTCCCAGTACGTTGCTGCTGCGTTCGCGCGGCCCGTTCCCGTTCCCGCTATGCCGCGTATCATCGCACCGTAAAGTGTTGCTGCGGCCGTCATATTCATACTACGGACGAGCAGGCGAAAAAGACTCACCTGCGCAGGGTCGCGGCAAGCCTTGTGCTATAAATAACTTATGACCGCCCACAGAGGGTTTACCACGCGTTGAGCGCTCCTTCGGCTGGCAGTGGCGTCGATTTCGAGATTGCACCGAATCCCGCGTTTGTGGATGAAGATGTGCGTGTTTGCGTGCGCGGGCTGCCTGCTTCTGCGCTGATTTCCATTCAGGACACGACGGAGGATGACCAGGGGCGGCGCTGGAGTTCGCTGGCCCGCTTTCGCGCTGATTCGGCTGGCGAGATTGACGCTTCGCTACACGAATCTTTGGGCGGCGGCTATCTTGGCGTTGCGCCTATGGGGCTTTTGTGGTCCATGGAATCCGCTGCGGCGAGCGCGGACGGAAATTCGAGCTTTGCGAAGAATAATAGTTTGCCAGATCGTGTGGATTTCGAAGCGCTGCTCGATGGACGTGTGATCGCTCGCGCCAGCCTTGCGCGGAATTTCTTGGTGCCGGAAACTGCGACGCGCGATTTGAAAATTCCAAGCGAGGCGGACGGCTCGGGCGCTGGCGAAGCAACGGTGGGGCGATTATTTATTCCACCGGGGCGCGGGCCGCATCCTGTGGTGATCGTTCTGAGCGGCTCCGGCGGCGGATTCGATCTGGACAAAGCCGCGGTTCTTTCACGCCACGGCTTCGCCACGCTCGCGCTGGCATATTTTGGCGTCGCGCCGCTGCCCACATGGCTGCATCGCATCCCGCTGGAATATTTCGAGGCGGCGCTGACCTGGCTTTCCGCGCATCCGGAGATTGATTCGGCGCGAGTGGGGATTCTGGGCGTGTCGCGCGGCGCGGAACTGGCGCTGCTGTTGGGCTCGACGTTTCCGCAAATTCGCGCGATCGTTGCCTATGCTCCGAGCAGCGTGGCCTGGGCCGCCAGCGGCCGCGATAAATCCACCGGTGAGCTAATTCCCTGCTGGACGTGGCGCGGAAAGCCCGTGCCGTTCGCGCCGCTGCCGCTTCGCGGATTCATGTGGCGCTCGGCTTTTCCGGTGGTGGCACTGAAGCGGCCCGTCATGTTCCGCGATCTGTTTCGCTCCGGGCTGCGCAATCGCGAGGCCGTGGAGCGCGCCGCGATCCCCGTGGAAAACATTCGCGGGCCGATTCTGCTGGTTTCCGGCGGCGACGATCACCTGTGGCCCGCGGCGGAAATGACCGAAGCGATCATCGCGCGCCTGAAGCGCAACGGCAGCGCGCACGCGCCCGAACATTTGCACTTTGCGCATGCCGGACACATGCTGCGCTATCCCCACCTGCCCGTCACCGCCCGCGATTCGCGCAACAAGCATCTCCGCGGCGCGCGTTTCTCCTTCGGAGGCACGCCCGTGGCCGACGCCGAAGCGCAAACGCAGGCCTGGCATCGCGCCATCGCCTTCTTGCACGCGAATCTGTAGCCGCGCTCAAATCACATAGCCCCGCACCCGTCACGGAAGCCATGCCCCGGGGATGAGAATCGACAGTGTGCTAAAATAGCGGCATAGTGCTGAAGGTCCTACAGAGTCTGCTCGACCTGCAGAGCGTGGACACGCGCCTGCAGATTGTCCGTGCCCGCCTGGCAGCCCTGCCAAAAAAAATCGCGGAAGTTGACGGCCACGTGGCCTCCGCCAAAGCAGAACTCGATAAGAGCAAAGCTGCGCAGCTGGCCACCGTAAAAGACCGCAAAAAATACGAGCTGGATGTGGAACAGTGGAAAGACCGCGTGCGCAAGTACAAAGATCAAACCTCCCAGGTAAAAACCAACGAAGCGTACAAGGCTCTGCAGCACGAGGTACAGAACGCCGAAGACGAAATTTCGAAGGCGGAAGACCGGCTTCTGGAGCAAATGGTGGCCGGCGAAGAATATGACCGCAGAATAAAAGCCGCGGAAAAATCCTTGAAGGAAGTGGAAGAAGTGGCCCGCGGCGAGCGCGCCGAAATCGAAAAGGAAAAAGCCGCGGCGGAAAAAGAGCTGGCCGAAGGCAATACCGAACGCGCGCGCGCCTCGGCCGAAATTCCCGAAGACATGATGGACCACTACGACCGCATCATGAAGAAACACGACAATGTGGCGCTGGCCGAAGTGCGCGACGAAAAATGCAGCGCCTGCGGCATGCGCATTCGCCCGCACGTGTTTCAGGAGATGCGCCGCAGCACCAGCCACGAAATGTTCCACTGCGAAACTTGCACGCGCATTCTCTATTACCTGGAACCCGCTGCTTCGGCAGCTGCAGCCGGGCCTGCGGGCGATCCTTCCGGTTCCACACCTTCCCACAGTGAAAATTAGGACGAAATTGTTGGCGCTCCGTCACGCCGCGCGCTGCTTGCTCGCGGAAAATTCTCGTAAAAAGTTGGCGGCCCTGTGAGTCCCGCCAGAAAAGTTCCTCCGCCCGGAAGCGCGCGCCTGTTCGCGGACTCGCATGCGCCGGCGCCGCCCGCCGGAGTGTATGTCGCGAATATTGATGGCGCGTCGCGTGGCAATCCCGGCCCTGCTTCGTACGCCGTGGTGCTGCGCGACCCTGAAGGAAAAATCGCGTTGGAACTTGCGAAAAATATCGGGCGTGAAACCAACAACGTAGCTGAATACTTCGCGCTGCTGGCCGCGCTCGATTACGCCGCCAGCCACAGCATCGCCGCGCTCCGAGTGCGCAGCGATTCCGAGCTGCTGGTGCGCCAGATGCAAGGCCGCTACAAAGTGAAAAGCCCAGACCTGAAGCCGCTGCACGAACGCGCCTCCAAACTCAGCCGCCAATTGCAATACTTCGCCATCGAACACGTGCGCCGCGAGCTGAATACCGACGCCGATGCCCTGGCGAACGTGGCGCTGGATTCGGCGGGCGTCCCAAAATTCGAAGATCGCAAATCGCGCCTCGTAAACGAAGCCGCAAACGCTCCTACCCGTCCGACGCAAACTCCAGCGCCGCCGCGCGCTAATTCGACACGCACCCTGCGCGCGCGCTACGTCCGGGGAGTCTTCATCCCCGTCGATCCCGTGGACCTGGCTGAAGGCAGCGAAGTCACCTTGGACCTCCGTATACCATTGAACAAATAGGACTTGCCTGACATACCCCGCAATTCCCGAAACGGGACCGCGGCGGAGTTTGGTACCGTCGTTCTATTGTTGCCCCTGCCCCCGACCCGTAGCCTTGGTACTCCCGGGGGCGATCAGTGAACTCATTGCTCGACAAACTTCCCACGATTCTCGTCCTTTTCGTTCTGGTTGGGATTTTTCTATCGCTCCGCAAGCATGCGCCCTCCGTGCGAATCCGGTTGTGGACGTACGCCTGGGCCCTGATCTTCCTGCATTTTTTCATTCAAGCTTTCGAGACGCACACCGGCACGCTGGAAAACATTCTGGAGTCGATTGACATCGGCTCACTGGAACTTTCCGGCGTGGTGTTCGTGGTCTCCATGACGCTGGCCGTGGAAGATCGCAAGAAGCGACTGATGTTGCTGGCGGTCCTGGCGACACCCACTGCATTCCACGCCGTCGCCGCCGTCTTCGACTGGCACGTTTATGGCTTGATGACCCTCGCGCTGGGTACGATTTTCCTCGGCGGTGCGGCTTTCGCGCTGCGCAACTTTCCGCACACCAAGCCTTACGCCATGGGCATCGCGATCATTTTGGCGATCACCGGAATCTGGACGATGCACGACCAGCTTCTCGGCAGCGCCGATCTGGGCATCAACGCGATCCTGACGCTCACCTTCGGCCTCTGCGGCATTCTTTATTGGAAACGCTTCCCGCGGCCCTCGCCCGGCGTGATTACTGTTACCGGAGGATTTGTGGCCTGGGGCGCGGTGTTTCCTGCCGGCGCGCTGCTGGCGCACTATGCGCCCAAGCTGCAGGTGAATCCCGAGCTGTGGAACGTGCCGAAATTCTTCGTGGCGTTTGGGATGATTCTGGCGCTGATCGAAGATAAATCCGGCGTGATCGAGCGCTCGAATGAACGCGAGCGCGCAGCCAACAGGCTTTTGCTGCAGCTTTCGCAGATCACTTCGCGCCTGCTCGCCGGTAGCGATCCTGCGGACCTGTGTGGAGAAATCACCGCTGCCGTCACCGGAGCCACAAGTTTCCCGCGCGCGGCGCTGTTCCTGGCGCGCGACGATCGTTCCCTGCGTCTGGGCGGTTGCACGGGATTTTCACCGGCGGAAAAATTGCGTTTCGAAGAACGCAGCAAAGCCTGGACCATCGAGAAAGTGAAGGACCTGTGCAAGCGAGGCACGCAGCTGGGCAACAATTCCTTCCTGATCCGCTCGTCACAAGATGACGCAGGTTTTCGCAGCGCTGGCGCGGCCGCGGCGGAGCATGAAGTGCTCGTCCCGCTGGTTTCCTGGCGCGGCTCGCACCTGGGCTGCCTGTGTCTGAGCGCCGCGCAGACCACGGAAGAAAGTGCAGTCAACGAGACTGCCGAAATCATGAAGCTCGAAGTGCTGGCTTCCGATCTCGCGGTGACCATCGAAAATTCGCGGCTGCATCACCAATTGGTGCGCTCCGAAAAATTGGCGGCGCTGGGACAGCTCGTGGCCGGCGTGGCTCACGAATTGAACAATCCTCTTACCGGCATCATGGGCTACGCGGATCTGTTGAGCGAGGAAGTGGAGGGCCAGAAGGCCGCGAAACGCGTGCAAAAACTCGGCGCCGAAGCGCGCCGCATGAAGCGCATCGTGGACGGCTTGCTGCGTTTTGCGCGCCAGAATAATCCCGCCGCGCGCGCCGCTGATTTCGAAACCGCGCTGCACGACGTGATCCAGCTGCGCGAATTCCATATCCGCAAGCTCGGCATAAAAATGGACGTGCACGTCGCGCCGGACCTGCCGCGCATCGCAATCGGCGAGGATGAACTGAAGCAGGTGCTGCTGAATATTCTGAATAACGCGATTGACGCGGTGGAAGAAAGCGCGCAACGGTCCATATTCATCTCCGCCACGCGCCAGGGCGATCGCGTTTTCATCCGCTTCGACGATTCCGGCCCCGGCTTCAGCGACCTGAATCGCGCGTTCGATCCGTTCTTCACCACTAAGCCGGTTGGCAAAGGCACTGGCCTCGGCCTCAGCATCTGCTACGGCATCATCCAAGAAGCCGGCGGCGAAATCGTCTTGAGCAACAAGCAGCCCTTCGGCGCCAGCATCAGCCTGGAATTCCCTGCCACAGTGGTCGAGCCAGCCGTCATTCTTTCCGCGTAATCGTTCGTAGAAATCCGAAAGTCTGGGGCAGTGTTGGCTCGCTTACACCTGAGCGCAGATTGCTTGTGGCTTCAGCGAGTAAGAACGGTAGAGGGTATCGCGTTGCGCAGGCATGTAACCGGCGTCGGAAATGATGCGGCGCAGTTCTGCTTCGTTGGTGCGGTTGCGCACGCCGGCGGCGTACACCACATTTTCTTCGATCAGGATGCTGCCCACATCGTCCGCGCCAAACTGCAAGCCCACCTGGCAGATTTTGATCCCCGGCGTGAGCCAGCTGGACTGGATGTGATCAATGTTGTCGAGGTACAGGCGGCTGATCGCCAGCGTCTTCAAGTAATCGAACGCGGTGGCTTCGGGAATTTTCTTTCCCAGCGGCGTATTTTCCGGCGCGAAAATCCAGGGAATGAAAGCGGTGAAGCCGCCGGTATCTTCTTGAAGCTGCCGGATGGTCTCCAGATGATTCACGCGATGGCGATATTCTTCGCCGCAGCCGAACATCATGGTGGCCGT
>Ga0210390_10002153_pt1 | contig 17715 bp, 16 predicted proteins | sample IncBWH11OmetaG_FD_161050 | JGI IMG/M metagenome (GOLD analysis project Ga0210390, IMG submission 161050) | Forest soil microbial communities from Barre Woods Harvard Forest LTER site, Petersham, Massachusetts, United States - Inc-BW-H-11-O ... | reverse complement strand
CAGCCTTCCTAAACGAAGCGAACCACGTTTCGATCTCGTCATTCTTGACCGAGTAGACCATTATGCTGGCTCTTTCTTGGGAAAGCGTGTTTGAGCTGTACCACACGAACACCCCTGAGTCTGAAATATGCTGGATTCTGCGTTGGAGATTCTTAGAACTGGAGTCGCGTTGCTTCTTGTGTAGAGGCGCGCGCCTTTCTTGTTTCAAATAGACTGACGTTTTGCCGTCCCTGCGAAAATAGCTCTGACGAATTATTCTGCTCGGAGAAAATGCAGGGAGAGTGACCTTGTCTTGACTGAACTCATCCAACGCGTCAGCGCGATTCATGAACGCCGGAAATTCAAACGGAACAATTCCAATGCCGGAAAATCGGAGCCATTTGTGGTCGAACCAACCATCGATTGTGGTGATGTACAGCTCCTTCGGCCGATGCTGGGCGAGAATCCCATCAGCGATGGCGTACATCGTATCGGCGAACTTTGGGTCGTCAGTATCAGTTACCTCGCAAGGAATGATCACCTCAGCACCAACAGTCCGTGCTCATGCTACGCGCGGGACTCGATAACGAAGCTGGGGACTTGGCCGCCGCCGGACGTGACGTTGGCGAGTCCCGTAGAGCTGAGACGCGTCAGGCAGCCCGCCATTTTTCCGCGAAAGATGTACGGAGCGAAGTCCACCAGCATATCGCGCATCTGCACGCCGTTCTCCGTCTGCATCGGGAAAACTTCGCGGCGAATTGCGATGCGCTCTTGCACCACCCAGGCGCTATCGCGGTCGGCCAGCGCGCGATCGAGCGCCGCGTCCCACTGGCGTTCGTCATTTTCCCAGCCGAGTTGCACACCCGTACCGCCGTACTCGTCGTTGGGCTTCAACACGAAATTCTCACGGCGCCGGCGCACGTATTCCAGCAGGCCGAAAGATTCACCATCGCGCGTGGTTTTCGTGTCCGCGAGCAGGCGCGTCCAGGGAATGTGACGGCGAATCAGTTCGCGCTCGGACGCGCTGAAGAGCCCGGAGTTCTGCTCATCGGTAAGCACAGAAAAGAAAGCCTTCTTGTGTGGAATCTTGCAGGTAAACGCATTGGCCACGCAAACCGCCCCGGAACTGTAAGCGTTCACCAAGGCCGCGCACTCGGCGCTGCGCGCGACGATGTCGTTAATCAAGACGCGGCGATACACCAGATCAATCCGCTTGCCCTGGGCCATCAGCCGCCCCTCGGCGAAAACCAAGTCCCGCGGATCCGCCAATACAGTAGTGACGCCTTCCTTCTGAAAGTGCGCCTGAATAATTTCGAATTCGCTCCACGTGGGAACTTCGCGCCAATCCACGATGGCAATCACCGGCGGCGTGGCGGCCCCGCCCCACTCGCGATAGCTTTCCAGAAGCGCGGCCAGCATCAACTTCATCAATGGAAATTTCCGAACGGTGTAATGCTCAGAAAATCTTTGCATCACCGGCAGCGTTAGAAACACATTCGCCAACGTTTCCGCATAGCCGAGTCCCGCGGGCGATTCCGCATTATATTCCGCAAACCGCAGCGAATCAGGAAGCAGGAAAGCATCCAGCCGCGAAGCCGTGCTGGAAGTGCCGTAGCGCGGATTGATCCGCGCAAGCCGCTCTTCCTCGGGACTCAGCGCGGATTGCGCCAGCAAACTCGGATCAGCGAGCGATTGCTTCACCACACGTTCGCCAAGCACCGCGATGGATTCGGTCACCACCCGAACGCGCCGTTCGTCTTCCGCTGTAAGAAAAAATGGGCGCAAAAATGGGCAATGGATGCGTTCGCCAAAAGTGAGCCGTTCGGCCCGCATTCGCGCATTCAAGTCAGCGAGAAAAGCAGGCGTCAGCTCGACATCAGGCCGCAACAGCCGGTGCCAAAGCTCCGCAGCCGCCTCGGCCGAACCCGGTTGCGGAGAGGAAGCAGGCGCCAAACCGCTCATGCAGTCTTCGCTCCCACGATTTTCTTCCCCGGCGTGCCGATAAATCCCGCGGCCCCCGCGCCAATTCCCAGCATCTCTTCCCAGCGCGGCCACGGATAAGTTGGATCGCCCCGCAGCGCGCGGTCAATCACCAGCCGCGCCATGCGATCCACCACATGCGTGAAATAAAAATCCGTGATGCGGTCGCGCTCGAAATCCGGCGCCGGATTCAGAAAATCAATCGCGTAAGGAATGCCATCCTTGATCGCGAACTCAATCGTGTTCATTTCGTAGCCCAGCGCTTGATTGATGGTTTGCGCGTCGCGCACCACGCGCGCGCCCACCTCCGGCGAAAGATAATTGTGCTCCACCAAATAGCGGCGCTCGCCGGGATCGTACACCACCGGAAGAATATCCATTTTGCCGAAAGTGAAGCAGCGCACGTACTGGTTGAAATCGATATTTTCCTGCAGCGTCATGCAAGTGGAACCGGTGCCGTCGTACGCCGCGATCAGCTCTTCGCGGTTGTGCACCTTGTAAACCAGCTTCCACCCACCGCCGGAGTAAGGCTTCAGAAACGCCGGCCGCCCAACGTGATCCAGCAGCGCGTCCCAATCAATCGGATAATTCAGATTGCGCAGCGATTCGGAATTGATGTCCACTGTGGGCGGATAGGATTTCTGCGGCAGCACCACCGTCTTCGGAATGGCCAGACCCAGCTTCGCAGCGACGGCATAGTTGAAAAATTTATCGTCGGCGGTCCACCAGAAAGGATTGTTGATAACGTACGTGCCCTGCAGCACGGCATGCTTCAAATACGCGCGATAGTATTCCACTTCGTGTGAAATGCGGTCCACGATCACTTTGTATTGCGCCAGCTCGCCCATCACCGTGCCGCCGAGCTTCACGAATTCCGCGGTGATGCCGTCCTTCTTGCCCAGCTCGTTCACTTTGTCTATGAACGCCGGCGGGAAACTGAATTCGCGGCCGCAGAGTATTCCGATTTTCATGGTTTACGATTCCTTTCGTATGGATGCACAGCAAATAAAAGTGCCACTTCACTTCAATCGCGTTACGACACTTGCGGCGCACCCGCGGCCGAGCCAGCCGGCATCGAAACTCCTTCGCGCGTCTCCGCAACGATATGGCGAACGACGGCCTGCAGGTCGCCGGTCTCTTTGTACACGCGCAACTGCCGCTCGGCGCCGGTGCCGTGGTGAAAGATTCCGCGAATCGGCTCAAGCGCAGCGCGACTGCCGAGATCGTCCAGCACGTCGTCAACGAATTCAAATAACTCTTCGATTAACACGCCCATGGGCACTTCCGCTTGCTTGCCGAAATCAATCAGCTTGCCTTCGATGCCCCAGCGCGCCGCGCGCCATTTATTTTCTTCGATCAACGCGCGGTGATACATGCGGAATCCCATGTTGCGCGTGTACAGGCGATGCAGCTTCACCACGATGGCCTGCGTCAGCGCGGCGATGGCGATGGCCTCGTCCACGCGCGTCACCACATCGAAGATGCGAAATTCCAGAGTGCCAAACGTGGGATGCGGCCGCACGTCCCACCAGATTTTCTTTGCGTTGTCTATGCAATGCAGCCGTACCAGCAGCTCCACGTAATCCTCATACTGATTCCAGGAATTCAAATGATCGGGAATTCCAGTGCGCGGGAACCTGCGAAAAACGGTAGTGCGAAATGATTTTAAGCCGGTGTCGCGCCCCATCCAGAATGGCGAACTAGTGGAAAGCGCCAGCAAGTGCGGCAGAAAATAGCGCGCCATGTTCATCAAATCAATCATGGTGGTGCGATCCGGCACGGCCACGTGCACGTGCATGCCGAAAATCAACAGCGAGCGCGCCAGCTGTCCCATTTCCTCCACGATATTCTGGTAACGCTCTCCGGGAGAAATCACCTGGTCAATCCAGGAAGAAAATGGATGCGTGCCTGCGGCGGCCACTTGCAATCCGCGGCTCTCCGCGGCGCGCACCAGTTCACCGCGGGTGCGGCGCATGTCGGCTTCCAGCTCGTGCACGTCCGCGCAGATTTTTGTGCCGATCTCGATGATGGATTGGTGCATCTCGCGCTTCACTTGCTCGCCCAAACCGGGCGACGAAGCTTCCATCAATTCGCTGACGTGCGAACGCAGTTCACCCGAAGTAGGATCGACAATCTGGAATTCTTCTTCGACACCAATCGTGAACCGGTGACTCATGAAAGGCCCCTTCCGGCCGGGGATGCGAGGACGTCGCGGGGGGTATCATACTCCACTTGGGGTGAATTGCGGCGGGTCGACGAGGCGCCAAAAGATTTACCAATGCGGACAGCAGGAAATGTCAGCGAAGCTAAAGCAAAAGATTCAACGTGGAGAGCGCGGAGATTTTCACGCAGAGTTCGCAGTGAAAAACTGAACCTGAGCCTACTGCGGGCAGGCCGCGCCGTTATCCACCCAGGTCTTCATCGCCGCTACAAATTCCGGGCGACTAAGGGGCGGCAGCGTACGACCATCACCCGGATTCCAGCCCCAGCCGACGAGATCGTCCGATGAAACGTGTTCGATAATTTGCGCGAGAGTACGATGGCCATTTTTCGCAGGATCTTTCAGCTGACGGCAGAACTGTCCGGCCGTTTCGCCCTGAATCACCATCTTCATATTCGCTGGCGGCAGTGACCATTTCCGATTCCCCGGCGGCATATTAGCGCCAGGAAGATTCGCCGCTTGATGGCACGTGCTGCATTTCATTCCGTACACGCCCTTGCCGTCGGAACCGCGCTTCACGTCCTGAATGTGCACGTGACCGTCGTCGCCCTGCAGCGGAGCATCGCCCGACGGATGGCAATTGCGGCATCGCGGAGAATCAAAAACAGTCCACGCGCGATTGAAAGCAGCCTGCGCTGCAGCCGCGTCCGATTCATAGGCGCCGCCGTCTGTAGCAGACGCAGCCAAAATCGCATGCACGGAATTCGACGGGTTCTTGAGCGCGGCTTGCTGCTGCGCGAAGGTCGGCAGGCACGCGACCAGAATCAGCAAGAGCATCAGCACGGATGACATCAGCCATTTTCTGTTCGCAATTTTGCTCATCTTCGCACCCTCGCCATGCATGCTCATGCAGAACGCAAATCTTCAGGTTTAATCGGCAGCCGACGTACGCGCTTGCCCGTCGCCGCAAAAATCGCGTTGGCCACTGCGGGAGCAACAGGCGGCACTCCCGGCTCGCCGACGCCCGTGGGATGCTCGGTGCTGGGAACGATGTACACCTCAATCGCCGGCGATTCAAACATGCGTACCATCGGGTAATCGTTAAAATTGCGTTGCTGCACGCGCCCTTTTTCCAGCGTGATTTCAGTTTTAAGCGCAGCGGTGAGCCCGAAAACAATCCCGCCTTCGAGCTGCGCCTTCACCGTGTCCGGATTCACCGTGCGCCCGCAATCCACTGCGGCGACCACGCGATGCACACGCACAGTCCCGTCTTTTTCCACCGATACTTCCACAACCTGCGCCACATAACTATCGAACGAAAAATGCGTGGCGATCCCACGCGCCCGGCCAGCGGGAAGCGCGCTACCCCAATTCGCTTTTCGCGCCGCGAGGTCCAGCACCGCCAGCATCCGCGGCTGATTCGCCAGCAAGGTGCGGCGCAACTGGTAGGGATCTTTGCCTCCAGCGTGCGCCACTTCATCCAGAAACGCCTCAACGGAAAATCCAGTGTGCGAGTGCCCCACCGACCGCCACCACTGCACCGGAACTTCATTCTTGGGGCTGTGCAATTCCACTTGCAGGTTTGGGATTCCGTAAAGAAGGTCGGCAGCGCCCTCGACGGATGACGAGTCGATTCCCTTCTGGACGCCGAAGGATTCGAACATTGTGCCGGTCAAAATCGATTGCCCGACGATGGTGTGCGCCCAAGCCACCGGATTTCCGCTCGCGTCCAGCCCCGCGGCGAAGTGGTCGTACCACATGGGCCGATACCATCCGCCGCGAATATCGTCTTCGCGCGTCCATACTACTTTCACCGGTGCCTTCGCGGCCTTGGCGACTTCCGTGGCTTCCGTCACGAAATCGCTCGCAACATTCGCGCGCCGGCCAAATCCTCCTCCCAGAAGCATCGTGTGCAGCGTCACTTGCTCGGGTTTCAGCCCCGCGACTTTTGCAGCAGCGGCGCGGTCGCCTGTCTGGAATTGTGAACCGGTCCAAACCTCGCAGCGATCCTCATGCAGATCCACCACAGTGTTCAGTGGCTCCATCATGCAGTGCGCAAGGTACGGAACTTCGTACTCCGCAGTAATCGTCTTTGCCGCGCCCGCCAGCGCAGCGGTTGTGTCGCCCACTTTTTTCGCGACTAAGCCGGGGGTTTTCGACATCGCGGAATATTGCGCGCGCATTTCGACTGTGGATATGCCGGCCCCGGGCCCTTCGTCCCAGGTAATCTCCAATTTCTCGCGCCCGAGCTTCGCGGGCCAAAAGCCCTTGGCAATCACCGCAACCCCCGAAGGAACCTGCACAACATTCACGACGCCAGGAATGGCCTTCGCCTGATCCGCATTGAAGCTCACAACTTTTCCGCCAAACACCGGCGCCCGCGCCACCACCGCCGTCAGCATCCCCGGAATGTAAACGTCCAGCCCAAATTGCGCCGTGCCATTCGTTTTCGAAGGAGTATCCAGCCGATGCATCGGCTTGCCCACCAGCGTGAAATCCTTCGGATCCTTCAGCGGAATATCTTTCGGCGGCGCGATTTTGGAGGCCGTCTCGGCGAGGCTGCCATAGGAAGCGCGCCGGCCCGTCGGCGTGTGAATCACATAGCTCTTTTCCGGGCGGCAGGTTTGCGGATCCACATTCCACGATTGCGCCGCGGCGGCAATCAGCATGATGCGCGCCATCGCGCCCATTTGGCGGAAGCGATCGTACTCAGAATTTGTAGTAGTGCTGCCGCCGGTCATCATGATGCCGAAAACTGTGTGGTTGTACACCGGCTCCACAGGAGAAGATTCCACGCGAACCCGCGCCCAATCCGCTTCCAGCTCTTCGTTCAGCAGCATCGGCAGCGAAGTGTAAATTCCCTGCCCCATTTCCGAGTGATTGGAAATCACCGTTACGGTTTCGTCCGTGCCGATGCGCACGAACGCGTTCAGCGCCACAGGCTTCGCGGCGGAATCGGCGGCGCGCGCGGCAGGCACAAACTCCGGGACGTAGAGACTGATCAGCAGACCGCCGCCCAGCGCTGCGCCAGCTTTCAGAAATTCGCGGCGTTTCATTTCCGTGGCGACGCTCACTTGCCACCTCGCTGGGCTTGGATCTCCGCGGCGCGATGAATGGCGCGGCGAATGCGCGGGTAAGTGCCGCAGCGGCAGATGTTGCCGGACATGGCTTCGTCAATATCCTCGTCGGTAGGCGTGGAATTTTCGGCCAGCAGCACCGCGGCGCTCATGATCTGTCCGGACTGGCAGTAACCGCACTGCGGCACGTCAATTTCGATCCATGCCTGCTGCAGCGGATGCGTCAGGTCGGGAGAAATTCCTTCGATCGTGGTGACTTTCTTCCCCTCGGCGCGCGAAACCGGCGCAACGCAAGATCGCACCGCCTGTCCATCAATATGAACGGTGCAGGCGCCGCACAGCGCCATGCCGCAGCCGAACTTCGTTCCCGTAAGATTCAGAGAATCGCGGATTACCCAGAGTAACGGTGTGGACGGAGGATCTTCCACGGTAACAGGCTTGCCATTGACGGTGAATGAGATCAAGCAGCGCCTCCTTCCTGCAGAATATTATGTAGGGGGTTGGATGTCTGGAAGGCCGCGTACGATTCACGTGATCAAGAATGACCCGCTCGCTAAAGTTTGTTCAGCCCGTCCAGCGCCGCGACTTTGTACGCTTCCGCGAGCGTCGGATAATTGAACACCGTGTCGCGGAAATATTCAATGGAGCCACCGTAGTACAACACGGCCTGCCCGATGTGAATAATTTCCGTGGAGCGCTGGCCGATCACGTGCACCCCCAGCAGCTTGCGCGTATTGCGATCGAATAACAATTTCAACATGCCGCTTTCATCGCCCAGCATCATGCTCTTGGCCAGCTCGTTGTACTTCGCAATCCCTACTTCGTAAGGAACTTTGTTCTTCGTAAGAGTTTCTTCCGTCTGCCCTACCATGGAAATTTCCGGAATAGTGTAAATGCCATAAGGAAAAAGCTCAGGCATGTGCTCGGACGGCGCGCCGAACATGTGGCAACTCGCGAGCCGCCCCTGTTCCATGGAAGTGCTCGCGAGCGCCGGAAAACCAATAATATCGCCGGCCGCGTAAATGTGCGGAACGTTCGTCTGATAGTGCGCATTCACTTTTATTTTTCCGCGCTCGCCGGAGTCGAGGCCCGCGGCTTCAATGCGCAGTTGATCCCCGTTCGCCTGCCTGCCCACGGCGTACAGCAACGCATCCGCCTGAACTTTCTTCCCGCTTTCCAGTTCCGCGAAAACTCGATCGCGCTGCGGGTCAATCCCCACGCGCGTGACTTTCTCGCCCAACCGGAACGTCGTTCCCATCTGCCGCAAGTGATACGCCAGCGACTCAATAATTTCGCGGTCCACAAAATCCAGCAAAGTGGGCCGTTGATCAATCAAAGTAACTTCCGTACCTAGCGCCGCAAGAAACGACGCGTATTCCAGGCCAACGACGCCCGCTCCGACCACGATCAGCTCGCGCGGCAGACCCTCCAGGACGGTGAGCCGATCGGTATCCACGATGCGTTTATCGTCAAACGGAATTTCCGGATTGCGCGCTGGACGAGTGCCGCACGCAATCAGAATATGCTCGCCGTGAATCACGCTTCTTTCGGTGTCGCCCTGAATTTCGATGGTGTGCGGGTCGGTAAACTGCGCAGTGCCCTGAAATATCTGCACCCCGTTGCGCTTCAGTTGTGCGCGAATCACTTCCGTCTCGCGCGAAATAATGGAACGCACGCGGAAGGAAAGGTCCTGCACCGAAATATCGTTCTTGCCGCGATAATTATCGCCGTAAAAGGCCTTCACGGCGTTGCCGGTCAATTGAAAAATCGCTTCGCGGACGCTCTTGCTGGGAATCGTGCCGGTATGCACGCAAACGCCGCCGATCATCAGCGTGCGGTCAATCACCGCAACGCGCTTGCGCAGCTTCGCTGCGCAAATCGCGCCCTTCTGGCCCGCCGGGCCGCTGCCGATAACGATCAGGTCAAAATTGGTCTCAGGCATTCGCTCACCGCTAATTATTGCCGAACAATCTTCAAAATGGAATCGCGCGCAGCATCACCATCGCGGTTGGACGACAGGCGTATTGGCTGCGTTTGCAGGACGCTGAGCAACGTTCCAGCTTCAATCGCACGGAGGGGACCGAAGTGCGCACCAGTATGAATTTGCCGCCAGATCTTTGCACAAAAATGAACGGGACTAGCATACTGAAAAATCGCGCCCTGCGCCATGTGGTGTCGACGAAGAGGTACACAAATGGCGCCGGCGCAGGATGGCAGGACGATCCTGTCGCTCAGGTTCGCGACGCCGAGGCTGTGGACGAGTCCCCATGCTTCTGCGTGGCATAGCCCACGATCAGGCCCACCAATCCGCCGGGCACCATGATCTGGACGTAGTAATTCCGCTGCATGTACGCGATGAAAAACGCGAACAACAATCCCACACCTAGCCCGAACAGCACGCCCAGACCCAGCGAGTGGACCTTGCGCGCGAATATCCCGATCAATACACCCGCCAGCAATCCTTTGAACGTGGACCCCAGCACGATGCCCATCAGCTGCGGACGCACTGCGGGCGTGAACCACGACGTCAACCCATCGAAAATCCCCAGAATGCCGCCCAAAATCAGACCGTAAGTGATCTTGTTCATCCAATTCCTCCGGGGCGCGTGTGTGTTCCAGCCCTCGCCATTCTATTAACCGCGAATCGAAATTCCTTTAGCGCCGGAACCAGAAAATCAGCAGTGCGCGCACCACAAGGTACGTCAGCACCAGTACGATCGCCAGGCGATACCGTGCAGCCCAGCGCGCAATCTTCTGCAACACATTTTCCGGATAAGCCAGCACCGGCAGACCATCCAGATGCCGCGCAATATCCTGGCCCAACTCGGACGCGGAAGCGTACCGAGCAGCCGGATCAGCATCCATCGCCTTTCGCGCAATCGCGGTTAGCGCGCGTGGCGCAGTTTGCGTGGCGGGTTCGCTCGCCTCAATCAAGAATTGCAGTATCGCACCGAGCGAATAAATGTCGGCGCGTTCGTCGAGATGCTCCACGTCACCACGCGCTTGTTCCGGCGCCATATATCCCGGCGTTCCGAGCACCGCGCCGTGAGCGGTCTTCAGCGGTGTGCGCGATGAAACAGCCGTGAGAGTACCAGAGCTGTCACGAGATTGTTCGCGTGCCGTTTCGGCCGTCGTAGAAATCCAATTCGCGCGCAGAATTTTCGCTACGCCCCAATCCATTACCAGCACTTCGCCGAACGGCCCGGTCATGATATTTTCCGGTTTCAGATCGCGGTGCAGTACGCCGCGCGTATGCGCAAACGCGACCGTTTCGCAAATCCGCTGGAAGATCCGCAAACGGGCGGGCAATGTGCCTTCGTGCTCGGCAAAACGGTCCAGACGCTCCCCCTCCACAAATTTCATCGCATAGAAAACGCGCCCGTCCGCCAGCATGCCGGCATCGTGCACCGGAACAATCCCGGGATGTTCCAGGCTCGCCAGGATGTGCGCCTCCCGCTGCAGACGGGCCGCAAGATCTCCGGCGGAATCCGGGACGTCGAGAATTTTTAGAGCCACCCGCCGGCCCAGCGTCGCATCCTCGGCCAAATACACCGAGCCCATGCCGCCGCTCCCGATGCGCTCGATCAACTGATACCGAGTTCCCGCAAACTCCGGCTCGGCGCCCGCCGACCGCAGGCGCGCGACCGCCTCATCGGAGAGCCAATTCATGCCGATTCCACTCCCAGCAGTGCGCGCGCTTCGCGGCGAAATTCTGCCTCCGAACAAGTCATCTCGCGCAGTTTTTCCAATGCAATCCGCCGGAATTCGCGGCGAGCGAAAGCCAGATGATTGGTCACGTCCGTGACGGCGATGCCGAATTCCTGTGCCAGCTCTACGTAGCTCGGGCGGGATGTAACTGAATCGTCGAGATCGTAGCGCTCGAACAGTTGAAAATGGCGCAGTTTGCCGCGCGCCTCGCAAAAAGCCCGCAGATCAGCCACCGCCAGCGTGAAAAGATTGCGCACGAATTCCTTCTCGAGATATTCGTCAAAGCTTGCAGCCGAGGCAGCCACGGTCAAAGGCGATTCCGCGCGCGTGAACTCGGCTTCGGCTCCGTCGAAATCGAGCGCCACGTGCAGCACGTCGCCTCCGCGCTTTAGCCGCTTCGCGGCTTTCGTCTGATTGGCGACGAAATGGTCCACGCACACGCGCAGAAACGTTCGCAGTCGCGCCTTGGCCGGATCGAAATCGCTCAAATATTCTTTTTCGATCAGCTGCGTCAGAAATTCCTGCGTAACGTCCTTCGCGTCTTCGTTAGATTTATTCCAGCGTATGCGCAGGTATTTATAAATGGGTTTCCAGTAAGCCTCGACGATCGCACCGAGCGCTCGGGAACGTTCTCGCGGGTCGTCGCTGCGCGCGGCCACCACGGCGGACCAGCGCGTCGCGGGGAATTTTCCGCTGGGCCCGCCGATCCTGGTGTCTTCCTTCATTCGGCCACGCCATTCCACGCTACGCTAGGCCAGCGCGATCAGATCAATCTCCACGCGGAAATCGCGCGGCAGCCGCGCCACTTCCACGGTCGTGCGCGCCGGCGGATCCTTCGGAAAATAGCGCGCGTACACTTCGTTCACTGCGGCGAAATCGTTCATGTCCTTCAGGAACACGCCCAGGCGCACCGCGCGATCCAGCGACGATCCCGCCGCCAGCACGATGGCCTTCAAATTTTCCATGATGCATTCCGCTTGTTGCGCCGCGTCGCCCGTCAGCGCGTTGCCGGTGGTCGGGTCAAACGCCGTCTGGCCCGAAACGAATATGAATCCGTTCGCCTTGATGGCTTGCGAGTACGGGCCGATGGCTTTGGGTCCTTTTTCAGTAAAGATCACTTCCCTCACAACGCCTCCTCAAGGCAGAAGTTGCAAGCTGGAAATTCGGAAATAGAAAACTGGAAATAGAAAAACAAATCCAGGCGTGTTAAATCACTCGCCCGCTTGCCGCCCTATTTTCCATTTTCAGTTTTCTATTTTTCTACCTACTATTTGCCGGCCGCGTAACGATCGCGAAAATCCTGCGGCATTCCCGTGCGATACAGCCAGACGCGAAACGGTTCAGCCAGATTCTTCCCGGTTGTTTCCTCAATGGCCGCGCGCAAGTCATTGAACCCTACTTCCTCGCCACGGAGCAACGCAACTACCCGCGCCAGCCCACTGCGCACCGGCTCTTCGCCATACGCGTCTTCCAGCGCGATAAAAAACAGCGCGGCCTTGGCCGCGGCGATCCGCCGTTGCTCAAACGGGTCGTAGAGCATCGTCGTGATGATCGACTTTTCGGCGCTCGAGGTTCCAGCCGTTCCCTTCACCGCTGCGTCATACGCCTCAAGAAATTGCCGAATGCGGCGCCTGCGTCCCGGCTCCCCGCCAGTGGATTCATCCACCACGATCGTGGCGTAGTTCGGCAGCCCTTCGCCGATTCCAACGACCGCATCCGGCTCCGGATACATCTCCACCCCGAACCAGCTGTGCGCCAGCGCCTGATTAATGTCCTGCACCACCTCATCGCTCTGAAATCCCAATGCCAACGCGTTGGAATTCAGCAGCGCGCCGCCAGGAAAAGAAGCCGCCGCGGGCCGACCTTCTTCTCCGGCCCGCACGCGCAAGTCCGGCGACTCCACAATATGGGGCCCGGGAATATTCTTATCAAGCGGCCCGAAATCTTTTTGCAGCGCGGACCACGCCGCAGCAATCCGCTGCGCCGCAGCTGCGGGATCCTCCTGCAGCGGCTGCAATGTCCAGAAGGCTACATCAGTTTTGTTGGCTGATTTCCCCCGCAACGAGGAATCTACATAACGCCCTGCCACCACGTACGCCGGCAAATCATCCTTGCGCAATTCAAAGCGATACTCGACGTCGCCGCCGTCTTTTTTCCGTCCAGCCGGCGTCCCGCCCCCCAGAACCAGAAAATTCTCCGGCACGCGCACGGTGTAAAAAGTTTTCGCAGGCCGCGCCGGATAAGGCGCCAGCACCCGGTTCGGCGGCTGCGGCGAAGGAATCCATCCGCGCGAGCCTAAGTGGAAATTAGCCGCGCCCAGCGTCATGCGCGCGCCCTGTTCAGCCGGCTCGACGAAGCTGTAGTCAATCTGCAAACTCCGCTGTTCCCGACGCGCCCAGGGCGGATCGCACGGCAGGCGCAAAGTGTCCGGATGTTCCGCCTGGTATTCCACCGGAAGCTTTTCCGGCGTCACTTCATGCCCGTTCCATTCCACGCGCAGGTTGGTTCGCCCATAAACCTTTTCGTCCGGAAAAATGACATCAATGAACGCCAGATCACTGAGGCCAGAATTTTGCAGGGTGTAGCTCGTGCGAATCCGCAACTCCGGCGGCGGCCCAGCGCTGAAACGTACTTCGCGCGATTCCTTCAGGATTTGATAGCCGGGAGCAAGAGGCACGGTGCAATTGGTAGCGCAAAACAAGCAAAGCAAAAGGAGCACAACCGGGAGCGATGCACAAAGCGGACGCGGCGCGACGCGAGTCAAGATGCAAGGATTCTAGCTGTGACTACAGAAAATGGAAAACGGAAAATCGCAAGCGGCTGAAGTATTGCGCGCATGTGACGGTGTTTCGCGCGGGCGCACGCCAGGGCCTAAGAGGCGCTGAAATGGCGCAAAATTTCCGCGTCCGTGGAACCGTGCCGGCGTGCCGCGATAATTCCCGGCGCCTCCGACTCAGGAATCCCGCGCCGCACCAATTCCAGCAAGGTACCGTTATCCATCCGCAGATTTCGCAACGTGCCCAACGACGCACCCGAAAGCTCCGGCGTACCCGCCGCGTGATGGCGCGCCACTTCCAGCACGATCGCGTCCGAAAGCCCCGCCAGGTGCATCGCCTGTAGCTCGCCATAGCCCAATCCAACCTGGTCCATTCCGGCCAGCGCCAGCACCATGCCTTCGCTCAGCCCCGACTGATGCAAGGACGCGACCGCGTCACCCGCCGTAAACGCTTCGCGGCGTCGATGAAAAATCTGCAGCAACGTCACGCAATCTTCATCGGAAAGTCCCGACTGGCGAACTTTCGCGATTTCACCAATCTCCGCCGCAGTGATGTGCTGCGCCTTCAATTCCTTGACCGCGCTGTAACTGATCCCGGCGTTATCGAGTGGTTTAGTGTCCAGCGGCTTCAGACCCTCGCATGCCAGCTGAAATAGCAGAACGGCGCATACGAAAAACGGTGTGAACGAACTTCTGCGGCGCACAACGCGGCCGAATCCGCGGGCGGAGCCAGTTGCCTGGGCCGTCCCCATTGCTTTCATTGTACAGAGTGAACGCCTGCGTGGAACCGAGTGACGCGGAAAGATTACGGGTTTTGGAGAATCTCAGCCTGCGGAAGCGAGACGAATGCGCGACGAAACCCTGGAACACCACAAAAACTAAACATTGTAAACGCGCTCGATATCAAAAACGCCGGGAATGCGCTTCACCCCGGAAAGTATGCGCTCCAGCTGCTTGCGATCCTGCACATCCAGCGCAACTTCAATCCGCGCCCGCAAATCCTGGCCGCCGCTCTCAAACGTGCGAATGTTCGCGCCGTTGTCGCTGATCACCGTGGTAATGCTCGCCAGCATCCCCGGACGATCCTCGGTCAGAATCCGCAAGCGCACCGGAAAAGTCGCTTGCGTTTGCCCCGCCCACTCGACGGCGATGCGCCGCTCGGCGTCGTAAAGCAAGTTCTGCACGTTCGGACAATTTTTCCCATGCACCGCGATGCCGCGCCCCCGCGTGACGTACCCGATCACGTCGTCTCCCGGAATCGGATTGCAGCATTTCGAGCGATACACCATCAAATCGTCGTGCCCGCGCACCAGAATCGCGCCGTCGTTCATGCCCAGCATGCGCTTCACGGTGTCCACGATCTTCGGCTGCTTCTCTTCCGCGGGATCCGTCAGCGGCAGCCCGCTGGCTTTCGCGAGCACCTGCCGCGCCGACCATTTTCCATAGCCCAGGTCGGCATAAAGATCGTCGATGCGTCCGCAGCCGTATTCCGAAGCGACGCGCTGCCAGGTCTCCGGCGCAATTTTCTTCAGGACGACGTCCGCTTGGCGTGCTTCCTTCTCCAGCAGGCGCTTCCCGACGTCCTTGGCCTGCTCGCGTTCGTGCAGATTGATCCACTGGCGGATTTTGCTGCGCGCGCGCGAGGTGTGCACGAAGGAAAGCCAATCGCGCGATGGCTCGTGCCCTTTCTGCGTGATGATTTCGATCACGTCACCATTCGCCACCGAATGCCGCAGCGGCACGATCGCGCCATTCACCTTCGCGCCCGTACACTGGTGCCCCACCTCGGTGTGCACCGCATAAGCAAAATCAATCAGAGTCGCTCCGCGCGGCAGCACCACCACTCGCCCCATCGGCGTGAAGGTGTAAACCTCCTCGGGATAGAGGTCCACGCGCAACGTCGAGAGAAATTCGCTAGGCTCCTGCATTTCCTGCACCCACTCGATCAGCTGCCGCATCCAGACGATACGCTGGTCGTCGGCGCTGGAAGTTTCCGTGCGCCCGTCTTTGTATTTCCAGTGCGCGGCCACGCCTTGTTCGGCGATGCGATGCATGTCCTGCGTGCGGATTTGCACTTCGAAAGCTTGCCCGCCGTGAATCACCGTGGTATGTAGCGATTGATAAAGATTAGGGCGCGGCATCGCGATGTAATCCTTGAAGCGCCCGGGCACCGGCGGCCAAATCTGGTGAATCACGCCGAGCGTCGCGTAACAATTTTTTACGGTGTCGGTAATCACGCGAATCGCCAGCAAGTCGTACACCTGATCCAAAGTGCGTTGCTGCTTCTGGCTCTTCAGATGCAGCGAATAGAAACGCTTCACCCGCGCCTGCACTTCCGCAGGTATGCCGGTCTCTATCATTTTGTCACGAATGGAATCCTTCACTTCCGACAGGAATTTATCGAACACCTTCTGCTTGTTGGCGAGTTTTTTCTGCAATTCAAAAAACGCTTCGGGCTCCAGGTAACGGAACGAAAGATCCTCCAGCTCTCCGCGAATCAAGCCCATCCCCAGGCGGTTCGCCACCGGTGCGTAAATATCAATCGTCTCCCGCGCGATGCGCTGCTGTTTTTCCGAATCCAGATATTCCAGCGTGCGCATATTGTGCAGGCGGTCGGCGAGCTTGATCACGACCACGCGCACATCGTTCACCATCGCCAGGAGCATCTTGCGAACGTTTTCCGCCTGGCGCGCTTCGGGCGCCAGCAGATCCAACCGGCTGATCTTCGTCGCGCCTTCAACCAGGCGCGCCACGTCCACGCCAAAATGCTCGGAAATTGTTTCCAGAGGAATTTTTGTGTCTTCGACCACGTCGTGCAGCAGCGCCGCGCACAACGAAGTCACATCCAGCTTCATGTCCGCAAGGATGTGCGCCACTTCTACAGGATGGGAGAGAAAAGGCTCGCCAGAAAGGCGCGTCTGCGTTTTGTGCTGCTCGGCTGCGAAATCGTAAGCGCGGCGTAACAATTCGAGGTCGTCGCCCGGGCGGTTGCGGCGCACCTTGTCCATCAACTCTACAAACCGCAAATCCACAGTCCGCCGCGCAGCCTGCGATATGGCGGGTTTACTAGCCGGGTCCATAAACTATTATATTCGCAGCGCCGCCCCACTGCGAGCCCTTCCTGCACCCGCTGCTAGCGGGTCAGTTTCCGAGTTCCGACTACACGACTCGGTACGAGCTGGCAGCCTTATAGTATAAGTAGGCCATGCGTATGGTTCGAAGAATTGCGTGGCAGGCCCAAGCGGCTTGGATGCGTCTCCTCTCGTTCTTCAAATCTGAATGGACGATTAACGATTACCCGATTCGCGTTCGCTTTCAGCGACCAACTGGACGAGCGGATACACCCCGCCGGAAATTGATCCCCTGGTTTGCAGATGTCGTGAATTGGCCTGCGATGTCGGCCAAAGGGAGCACTAGGCAAGAAGCGCTCGACGATCTTCGCGGGCAATTCGAGCGATTCATCGCCACGAAGAAGCCTCTTCCGCGACCCGGCACCTCTGTTCCACTAGAATTTGCCACTTCCGCACGTGTGGGTCGCTACCCGGAATTGACGAAAGATTTTGCGCAGCGCGTTCTAAACCTTGAGTGGGTCTGGATTTCTGACGCGTCTAGCCTATGGGATTTTCACACCGATGCCACGAACGAGCGACTTAACGAAAAAGTTCGCAGCGTGTATGGGGTAGATATTTCGGACATAACGAGCGGGAACCTGGCCGATATTTTCGACAGGATTCGATCGCATGAAACTGTTCCGCCTATCGCTGATTGACGCACTCATCGAAAATCGTCCCGCCATCGTGCTTCGGCAACATTTACACCCAACCGCCCCAGAAGTACCGTCACGCCTAGCGCGTTATTTTTGCGGAGATGGCTCGGGGATCGCCTCGCCATCTTTTCGAGGATCGGAGGCTCCGTAGTTCACTCCGCTAGAAATATCGCGCTGCACTGCCTGTCCGCCGCCCATGACGGCTGAATACGCGCCGTGAAGATCAATTTTATGGCCACGCGCGGCAAGCCCGTCACGAACAGCAAGC
>Ga0210390_10002151_pt1 | contig 17729 bp, 19 predicted proteins | sample IncBWH11OmetaG_FD_161050 | JGI IMG/M metagenome (GOLD analysis project Ga0210390, IMG submission 161050) | Forest soil microbial communities from Barre Woods Harvard Forest LTER site, Petersham, Massachusetts, United States - Inc-BW-H-11-O ... | reverse complement strand
CTCCTACACGAATTGCGAGAAACGTGGAGCCCCATACGAAATAAATGATCGCGAAGGCCAACAACGTCTTCCACCTGGGGCGATCGTTCGTGTTTTCTGCGGCTGTCATCGTCGGTCTTCGTCGTCAGCATTTGTGGGAGGGCGGACCGAAGAAAACCGGCTCGACCAATTACTCTGCTTCGCTTCTGCTGCCAGCTTCAATCACGCCTTTCCATTTCCTATTTTGGCTTTTCCAATTTCCGCTGCTCTACCGCCAGCCTTCGCGCTCGCGCAACGACGTGATGTGCGCAACGTGATGTTTCCCGTGCCAGGCGTATAAAGCGAGCGTATCGTCCAGTGACATCGGCTTCTCCCATTCAGGGTGGCGGAACTGGCGCGACCACTCCGCCGGACCCAGCGTGCGCAGCAGCAGCACCCAGCGCTTGTGCAAATTTTCCAGCAAGGCGAGCGACGGTTCGATGGGCGCCGTCCTAACGTCTCCAAGTTCGGCCCACTTCGCTTCGTTGTAGGTTTTGATCAACGGCAGCTCTTCGGTGAGCGCGAGTTTGAAGCGCGTGTAGGCGTTCATATGGCTGTCCGGAACGTGGTGCACCACTTGGCGCACCGTCCATCCCTCGGGACGGTAGCGCGTGTCGAGCTGCTCCGGTTTCAAACCCTTCACAGCTTCATTCAGCCGGGCTGGCGTTGCGGCGATGGCTTCGATGCACTCGCGACGCTGAGCGTCCGTCAGTGGCGCTCCTGGACGTTGAAACTTCCCTACGGGAAATCGGAGATCCGCTTCCATGGTGGGGCCTCCCGGCCGGCAGATTCAGTGCGCCACGTTCGCTCTCGAAGACAAAAATGTATCACGTCGGCGCAATTTGGCGGATTGGATGCAGGAGCTCGCGGGAGCGATTCGGTGGACAATTTGGACTACTGCACAGCCAGGAATAGGAGGGCGTGCAGAGATGCGTGTGAGAGTTCGAGCGAAAGTTTTCGGTACTGCGGCGTGAGCGGGAACTGCGTTATTGATTATCCTGAAATTCTTCGTGCCAGGCCATTTGAATGGCCTCCAGCTTTCCTTCGTTCGACAGCTTTGGATCGCCGCTAAAGCCGGGCAATTCGACGATCCATTTGTGCAGGTCGGTGAAGCGCACCGTCAGCGGGTCCACGCCGGGATGTTTTTCCGCTAGCTGGATTCCAATCTCCTCGGCGTTGTCCCAATCAAACGTGTTCGGCATTCCGTCCCGCTCCTGTATGCAAATTTTCCACGGCGGTTGAATCGCGCCGCCGCAACGTGTTGCGGTCAGCCGCGCAAATTTCTAGTGCTCGGCTTCCTTCGCGTAATTCTTGTTCCACTCGGGAATTTCCACCACGATGTCCTTGGTGCCGTCCGGCACGCACTGGCACCCGAGGCGCGACTTCGGCGTCACGCCCGGGGCTTCGTCCAGTTGGTCCAGCTCGGCGTCTGTCGCCTCGTTGCAACTATCGAGGCCCTCGTGCACGATCACGTGGCACGTGGAGCACGCGCACACGCCACCGCAGGCGTGGTCCAGGCCCAGGTGATAGCCCTGCGAAATATCCAGGATGCTGCCGGGCAGGCCGTCGTGGCCGTAGGGAATTTTTTCCGGATCAATCTCGACGGTCTTCCCTTCCCTGACAAACGTCACCTTATATTTCTTCGTCGCGGGCGCGAACTTTGTTTCTTCAATATAGGGATTCTTGCCGCCCATGCTTTGCTGCTCCTCTCTCAACGCGCCCATCGCAAAATCAGAACGGTCGAGCGCCGATCTCTAAAATTGTTGACACGAGCCAGCCTCGTTCGCTCGCGGTTTATACGTCGTCCAGTCGCTTGCCTTCGAACGCGGTTTGCAATGCGCCATTCATCAGCACTTCGGCCAAGTGCGCCGTGGCCGAGTTGATTTCGTCAATGCGCGTGCGCATCAATTTATAATCGCTGCCCGCCAATGCCGCGCGCAGCTGCGCTTCTGATTCTGCAATCGCTTTGCGTTCCGCAGCTGAAATTTCCTGCGAACGCGGGTCGGCGAGCGCCTTATCCGTCGCCGCAAGGATCGTCTCCGCTTCGGTGCGGGCTTCAATCACCTGGCGCTCGGCGAAATCCTGCTCGGCGTACTCGATGGATTCCTCGAGCATGCGCTCGATCTCGGTATCGGACAGGCCGTAGCTGGGCTGCACCTCAACGGTATGCTGCTCGCTGGTGCGCAAATCGCGCGCGGCCACTTGTAGAATGCCATTCGCATCGATCAGGAATTTCACTTCGATGCGCGCGAGGCCCGCCGGTCCCGGTGGCGTCTTCAACTGGAAGCGCGCGAGCGAGCGGCAATCCTTGGCGAGTTCGCGTTCGCCTTGCAGCACGTGCACGTCAATCGCCGTCTGATTCTCGACGCCGGTGGTGAAAAGTTCCTGCGCACTCGCGGGAATCGTAGAATTGCGCGGAATAATTTTGGCGATCACGCCGCCCATGGTCTCGATGCCCAGCGAAAGCGGCGTCACGTCTAGCAATAGCATAGTTTTTACGCCGGTTTCCAGAATGTCCGCCTGGACGGCGGCGCCCAGCGCCACCACTTCGTCGGGATCCAGCTCGCAATGCGGCGCGCGCTGGAAATAATCGCCCACCGTCTTGCGCACCAGCGGAATACGCGTCGAACCGCCCACCAGCACCACTTCGTCCATTTCTTTCGGCGCGAGTTTGGCATCGGCCAGCGCCATTTTCACGGGCGCCATGGTGCGCGCAATGATCGGACGAATCAGCTCGTCGAATTCCGCGCGGGTGATTTCGCGAATGTAGATGCCTTTGGATTCGAGCGGATATTGCACAAGCGTTTTTTCCGCCGAGGACAGTTCGTGCTTGGCGCGAATCAGGCTTTTGCGCAGCGTCTGGATCGCTTCGCCGCGATGATCGAATTCCACGCCAAACTTTTCGTGGATTTCGCTGCGCGCGAGGTCCAGCAGCGCGTTGTCAATGTCGTCGCCGCCCAGGTGAGTATCGCCGTTGGTCGCGAGCACCTGATAGATGTCGCCCTCGTTGGTGCTGATCAGTTTCAGCAGCGAAATGTCGAACGTGCCGCCGCCAAAATCGTACACGGCCACGTGGCCGCGCTTCTGTTTGTGCAAGCCGTAAGCCAGCGCCGCGGCCGTGGGCTCATTTACAAGCCGCAACACTTCCAGGCCAGCCAACCGCCCCGCATCTTTGGTGGCTTGGCGCTGCGCGTCGTTGAAATACGCCGGCACGGTGATCACGGCGCGATCCACGGGTTCCTTGAAATAAGCTTCTGCCCAGGATTTCAGTTCACGCAAAATGTAGGCGGAAATTTCCGGCGCGGTAAAACTCTTGTCACCCAGGCGCACGCGAATTACGTTGTCGCTGCCGGGATCAATGCGAAAAGGAAAAATCTTGAGCTCGTCCTGCACATCGGCAACGCCGCGGCCCATCAGGCGCTTCACGGAGTAAATGGTGCGCTCGGGCTGCGTGAGCAGCTTCGCGCGCGCCGGCTCACCCACAATTACTTTGCCATCGTGGTCCACGCTCACGACCGAAGGACACAAAGTCGAGCCGTAAGGGCCGGGAATACACTTCGGCGCACCAGTTTGCGCGTCTAAATACGCAATCAGACTAAATGTGGTGCCGAGATCAATTCCGACTACGCGTCCCATTGCTCTTTAGCTCCCAAGTTCCTTCTGCACGCCCGCCACTAAGTTCCGAATGTATGCGCGGCGGTTCAGCACTTCGTTCATCCGCGCTAGCAATGCCTGCTTCTTCGATTCGCCGCCGCCGAAATCAACCGCGGCATCCCACTCGCGCCCCAGCGTCGCAAGTTCCGCATCCACGTCGTCGAGATCTTCCTGAAAATTCTGCTGTGCGGCTTCCAGCCGGCCCTGCAAGGCCGCCACATCGCCGCCCGCAGCGCGCGCCTCGCGCAATTCATCGAGCGATTCGTTCAACTCGAAGACTTCTTCGAGCAATTCCGGTGGCGCCTGCTGCTTGGTGGTGCCTTCCCTGCGCACGCCGAGGTGTTCGAGCAGGTATTCGACGCGCGCAATCGGTTCGCGTAAGGTGCGATACGCGTCATTCAACTGCGAAGAGCGTTCCAGTGACAAATTTCGCTCGAATTCGCTGGCGCGCACAAAATTATCCGGATGCAGCTTCCAGCTCAGCATGTGGAACTGGCCTTCGAGCGACGCTGGCTCGATGGTCAGCTTCTGCGGCAATCCGAAAAACGCAAAGTAACTCGCGCCCGCCGGCAGCGGCTGGACTTTCCCGCACGCCGCGCAAAAATGCGCCCCAGTAACTGCCGCGCGGCAATTCCAGCAACTGGTGACTGGTATGCCCTCGGCCTGCGCATCCTGGGATCGTTGAACACTCATGGGTCTGGTCTCGTCCGGGCGCGCCCCCGAGGGAAGAAGAGCGCGATTGGCACAGGAGAGAAACGCCTCTGCTTAAGACTTACCACGCACCGCTTATACCTTACCGCTCAGAACTCAACGACTACTGCGCCACTTAGGCGGTAAACGAGCTACCGCATCCGCAACTCCGCGCCGCCTGGGGATTCTGGAAGACGAAGCCCTGCTTCATCAAGTCCTCGTGATAATCCAGCGTGGTGTCGTGAAGGTAGAGATAGCTCTTGGGGTCCACGAAAATGCGCGCGCCGTTTTCTTCGAACACTTTGTCGCGGTTGCGCGCTTCGGTATCCAGCCGCATCGCGTAGCTGAGCCCCGAACATCCGCCGCCTTGCACACCCACGCGGAGTCCGCCGGATTCGGCCGGCACGCCTTCTTTTTGCAGCAGTTCACGAATTTTTACTGCAGCTTTTTCGGATACGTGAATCATGGTTGTTGTCCTACTTGCATCGTTGTCCTATTCGCATCAAGGCCGCGCACGAATCGCCGTGCGCGGCGCAGCAGCAAACAGATTGCAGCTTAGTTATGTGCCGACGCTGTTTCCGCGGGCTTCAGGTCCGCTTCGCCCTGCTTCTTCTTCCAGTCGCCCAGCGCGGCCTTGATGGCATCTTCCGCCAGCACCGAACAGTGAATCTTCACCGGGGGCAGCGCCAGTTCACGGACGATGTCCGTGTTCTTGATGGCCAGCGCTTCCTCGACCGTCTTGCCCTTCACCCATTCGGTGGCCAGGGAAGAACTCGCAATCGCCGAACCGCAACCGAAGGTTTTGAACTTCGCCTCTTCGATCACGCGCGTTTGCGGATTCACTTTCATCTGCAGCTTCATCACGTCGCCGCATTCCGGCGCGCCCACCAGACCGGTACCCACGTTCGGATCGGCCTTGTCCAGCGAGCCGACGTTGCGCGGATTGTTGTAATGTTCGATTACTTTATCGCTGTACGCCATTAGTTGATTCTCCTCTTCATGGTAACGCTGCTATCCAACCCTTCTTCTGCGATCACTCGATCCGACAAAGTCACGTGCGCGATGGATGCCGAACGTCCGGCGCAAACTTCCTCCAGCGTCCGTACCACCACTTCTTCACGCAATTTCAAAAACTCCAAAAAGCCAGCCAGTTCTTCCAGGTCACGAAAGCGCCGCGAGTTGCACGCGCCGCCATCTACGTTAGGAGCGAAAAATACGTCAAATACCGGGGTATTGCCGCTGAACGTACGATGTACGCCGACTGTGCCTTCGTAGATCACGTTCCCCCCTTTTGAGACGATTTTTATTCCGCTGCCACCTGCCATTTCATCTTGCTGACGTCCACTCCCTCTTTGGCCATTTCATACAAAGGTGAAAGTTCACGCAAACGCGATACGGTTTCGACTACGCGATCCGCCACGTAATCCACTTCTTCTTCCGTATTGAAGCGTCCCAGGCCGAAACGGATGGACGTGTGGGCAAGATCCTCGCCCACGCCCAGGGCCTTCAACACGTAGCTAGGTTCCAAAGTCGCCGAAGTGCAAGCCGAGCCGCTGGACACCGCGATATCGTTGATGCCCATCAGCAGCGACTCACCTTCGACGTACGCAAAGCTGATATTGATGTTGTGCGGCAGGCGATGCTCCATCGAGCCGTTGATGAAGGTCTCATCCAGCCGCGACATAATTGACTCTCTCAGACGTTCGCGCAGCTTGAACAGTTTCGCGCTTTCCGTCGCCATTTCCTGGCCGCAGAGCTCGCAAGCCTTGCCCAAGCCCACGATTCCCGGCACATTCAGCGTGCCAGAACGCATGCCGCGTTCGTGTCCACCGCCATCAATCTGCGCTGCGAGCTGCACGCGCGGATTCTTGCGGCGCACGTACAACGCGCCCACGCCCTTCGGTCCGTAGATTTTGTGGGCGGAGATGGACATCAGGTCGATTCCATCTTTCTGCACGTCCACGGGAATCTTGCCAACCGCCTGCACGCCATCCACGTGGAAGAAGACGCCCTTCTCTTTCGCGATCTTGCCGATTTCCGCGATGGGCTGTACCACGCCGATTTCGTTGTTCGCATACATGATCGAAATCAGGATGGTTTTTGGCGTGATCGCCTTGCGCAGCTCGTCCAGGCTGATGCGGCCGTCCTTGTGCACGGCGAGGTAAGTCACTTCATAGCCGTTTTTTTCCAGGCGCTTGCAGGTGTCCAGCGTCGCCTTGTGCTCGGTGACCTGCGTGATGATGTGATTGCCCTTCTCGCGATACATTTCGGCGACACCCTTGATCGCCAAGTTCGTGGATTCCGTGGCGCCGCTGGTGAACACAATCTCTTTGGGCGTGGCGTTGATCAGCTTGGCGATTTGTCCGCGCGCATTTTCGACCGCCTCTTCCGCCTTCCAGCCGTACTCATGGTTGCGGCTGGCGGCGTTGCCGTACTTGTCAGTGAAATACGGAACCATGGCTTCTACGACGCGCGGATCCACCTGCGTGGTCGCGTGATTATCAAAATAAATTGGAAGCTTGATCGCCATTCTGTGTCTCCTCAACCCTGTTCAATGTTTGTTGCCGCCAGCCCAAGTAACGCAACCCCCAAAACCTGTTTTGCTGCCGCTGCATCAGACGCGCAATTCGACCATCTCCGAAAGCGGCGCCTCATCCGTCATCTGCGAAATCGTGACCTTGCCAAGCACTGCCAGGATGCTGTCGTTCACGCGCCGCAAAGGTTCGCGAATCGAGCAGGTCGTCGTCACATCGCACGCCCCGCGTGAAGTCACGCAGGAAGTAATGAACAGCGGCCCGTCAATCGCCTTGATCACATCGAGCGCCGAGATCAATGAAGCATCCCGCCCCAGCGTGTACCCGCCGCCCGAACCGTGCCGTGCGGCTACCAACCCAACCTTCGCCAGTTTCTGCAGCACTTTCGCCATCAGCGGTGTGGACATCTTATAGAGTTCGGCGATGTCTCCCGCGCTGCACGACCCGCGGCCGCCATGCATCGCCAAATGCTTCAGCGCAATCAGTCCGTAATCGGCTTTCTTCGATAGCTTCATCATAGATGCATATGCGACTGATACGGTCGCATATTGATTCTAAGGCCGGGCCAGCAGGAAAGTCAAGTTCAGCGTTTGCCGCAACCCCAACCAGAGCAATACCTTAAACAACGACCATTTTAGTCGCACTGGTCAACCCACAGGGGCCAAACGGAGTAATTGCCGGCCCGAATGGTTGCGGTCGCGCGTTGAATGGCTGCGCCCATTTACCTTGGTCCAGCGTCTGGGTGCAGAGGGCGCTGCGTTAGCCTGAAACGACGCAGCCAAAGATGCCTATGAGTTGGTTGCATCCGCATCGACCGACGCCGCGACCGCCATGTAAGGATTTTTCTGGCCGCGGCAAAGGAATTTCTAGGTTAGAATCGCGTATCGAATGGATTCCGGCGCTTCCAGACCCGTTACCGCCATCTATCCCGGTTCGTTTGATCCGGTCACCAATGGGCATTTGGATTTGATCACCCGCGCGTCTAATATTTTTGACAAGCTGGTCGTCGCCGTCGCGCACAATCTGGAGAAGGATCCGCTCTTCACCGAAAAAGAGCGCGTGGAGATGCTGGAAACCGCGACGTTCAAGTGGGTGAATGTCGAGATTGACGTCTTCGACGGGCTGCTGATGGATTACGCGCGCGCGAAAAAAGCGAGTGTGATCGTGCGCGGCATTCGCGCCGTCTCCGATTACGAATACGAGCTGCAGATGGCCATGATGAACCGCAAAATCGAACCGGACATCGAAACAGTCTTCATGCTTCCGGCGGAGCAATACAGCTATCTGAGCTCGCGGCTGGTCAAGGAATTAGCGAGGCTCGGCGGCCCGATCAAGGATTTTGTTCCGGCCATCGTGCAGGAGCGGTTGGGCGCTAAATTTAAGTAGGTGGCTTGATCGGGCGTCGCGCCGCGAGTCCGGCTGCTCGGTGGGTTCGCAGCTCTTATACACTTGAGTACTCCTGGGAGAGTGTGATGGAACTGGCGACTGAAAAAACCATGGAAAAAACCGTTCAGCTTGCGGATCGCGTGAATCGCATCAGCATTTCGCCGACAATGGTGGTGCTGCAGGAAGCGGAGAAGCTGAAAGCGCAGGGCATTGACGTCGCGGACTTCGGCCCCGGCGAGCCCGATTTTCCGACGCCCGAACATATCAAGCGCGCGGTGATTCAGGCTTTAGAGGAAAATCGCACGAAATACACCCCGGTAGCGGGCATCGCTCCGCTGCGCCAGGCCATCTGCGATTGGCACGCCGCACAATTGGGATCTGCTTATCAACCGTCCGAATGCGTCGTGAACGTCGGCGGCAAGCACGCAATTTTCAATGCGATTTGCTCGCTGATCAATCCGGGCGACGAAGTGATCATCGGCGCTCCCTACTGGGTCAGCTATCCGGACATGGTGAAATACGCGGGTGGAAAGCCCGTGTTCGTTGAGACGCTGGCGAACGATTCCTTCATCCTGCGCGCATCCCAGGTGGAAGCGGCGCTTACTCCAAAGACCAAGCTCGTTATCGCCAATTCGCCGAACAATCCCACCGGCTCGGTGATTCCGCCGATGGAATTCGCCCGGCTGCAGGATTTTTGCAACCGGCACAATATCTGGCTGCTTTCGGACGAATGTTATTCCCATTTCGTTTACAAAGATGCTAAGCCGTTTTCCGCGGCCAGCATTCCCGGCCCGAAGAATCGCTTGATCGTCGCTGGGTCGTTTTCGAAAACTTTCGCCATGACAGGCTTGCGGCTTGGTTACATCCTCGCGCCCAAGCCGCTGGTGGACGCCATCGCCAAGCTGCAGAGCCAGTCAACCTCGAACCCTACTTCGATCATTCAGTACGCGGGACTCGCGGCCATGCGCGGTTCGATGGATACGGTGACGGCGATGCAAGCGGAATACGCGCGGCGCCGTGAACACATTCTGGCGGGCTTGCGCGCGATTCCGGGCGTCACCTGCACGCCGCCGATGGGCGCGTTCTACGTATTCCCGAATGTCGCGGCGCATTTCAATCCGCAAATGCCCGACACCACGGCTGTCGCCAAACAACTTCTGGAGCGTGAACACGTCGCGGTCACTCCGGGCGAGGCTTTCGGCGCGCCGGGATTTTTGCGCCTCTCCTACGCCACTTCGATGGAGCGGATCGACGAAGGCCTGCGCCGCCTGGCGCGCTTCTTCGGTAAGGCCGCGTGAATCCGGGCAGCGCCTCTCTGCGCCCCGCGCGACTGGAACCGATCTTCAGCCCGCGACCGTGGGGCGTTCGCACTCTGGCGCCGTTGTTCCCGGAAAAATCCAATCTGACCGAGCGTCTGGGCGAAGCATGGATGACTGGCGTGGAGTGTCGCTTCGCGTCGAAGCCCTTCGCGGGGCAGACACTTGGCGACGTGTGGGCAACTTTGCCAACGACCTGGACTGGAACGAAAATCGGCGGCACTGATGGCTCGTTTCCCTTGCTCGTAAAATTTATTTTCGCGGATGAAAAACTTTCCGTGCAGGTTCACCCGGATGACGATTACGCCGCGCGCCATGAAAAAGCTGCCGGAGGCCGCGGCAAGACCGAAATGTGGTACGCGATACATGCGCGACCGGGGGCCGAAGTGCTGGCGGGCCTGAAACCCGGCGTCACGCCGGAAATTTTCAAGCGCGCAATCGAGGATGGTTCCGCCGAAAATTGTTTGCAGCACGTGCCGCTGGGTGCGGGCGAAGTGATTTTTGTTCCCGCCGGTACGGCGCACACTATTGGTGCTGGTTTGCTGCTCTGCGAAGTTCAGGAATATTCGGACCTTACCTATCGCGTGTTTGATTACAACCGCCGCGACGCGCAGGGCCGTTCGCGCGAATTGCACATCGAAAAAGCGTTGCAGGTGATGCGCTTCGGCAAGCAGCACGGCGGAAAAATCGAGCCAGTGCGGATCACACGCGACGGATTGACGGAGACCTACTTCATCGCGTGCCGCTTTTTCGCCGTCGAAAAATGGGAATTCGCCGCAAGCATCGCTGCAGACACGGCGGCTGAGCATTTCGACTTGCTGGTTTTTCTGGAAGGCCGCGGCTCGATCCAGTGGGGCGGCGAATCGGTAGATTACGCGCCGGCGCAAACCTGGCTGCTGCCCGCCGCGTTCGGCTCATATCATTTGGCCTCGCGCGAACGCACGTCTCTGCTTCGCGCTTACGTTCCCGCGTCTCTCGATGAATTTGCACGCAAGCTGGCGGCTCAAGGCGTCAGCGAAGCCGAGCTATCGCGCGTGGTGTATCCGTGAAAACGCGTGCGGCGTCAAAGCCCCAATCGCTTCCTGTGTGCGCCGTGCTGCTCGCAGGCGGACGCGGCACTCGTTTCTGGCCTCGTAGCCGCACGCGTACGCCGAAGCAACTGCTGAATATCACTGGCGGTGCGACCATGCTGCGCGAAACCGTCAGCCGCCTGGAACCGGTTTTCGCTTTGCGCGATTTCTGGGTGGTCACGAATGTCGAACAGGCCGCCGCAGTGCGCCGCCAGCTTCGCGGCGTTCCCGCCGCGCACATTCTTGCCGAGCCTGTCGGCCGCAACACCACGGCCGCTATTGCGCTTGCGGCAATACAGTTGCAGCACCAACACGGCGACGCGCTGATGACCGTCCTGCCGTCGGACAGCTACGTCGCCGACGCCGCGCGTTATCGCCAGCTCGTTCGCGCCGCGCTCGACTTGGCGCGCACGCCCGGCAATCTGGTGGTGTTCGGCGTTCCGCCCACGCGTCCTGAAACGGGTTACGGTTACATCGAAGCCGGAAAGGCTGGCCCGCGCGTTCGCGGCGCCCGCGTCCTCGCGGTCCGCCGCTTTACTGAAAAGCCCGAGTTGCCACTCGCGCGCCAGTACTTCGCATCCGGAAAATATTTCTGGAACGCGGGAATATTCTTCTGGCGAGTATCCACTTATCTGGACTGCTTGCGCCACTTTCTACCCGCCACCCATTCAGCGCTCATGCGCCTCGGCGAAACGATCGGCACATCGAAATACTCCGCGGCGCTACGACGGATTTATCCCACGCTCGAAAATATTTCCGTGGACTACGCCATCATGGAGCCCGCCACTCGCGCGACCAGCGGTGTGCGCGTCTCGGTGATTCCCGCTAAAGTCGGCTGGAGCGACATCGGCTCATGGAATGCCGTGTACGAATTGCTCGCGTCGAAACCAAGCGCAAATGTTTCCGCCGGCCCATCGTTCACGCTCGACGCCAGCGGAAATTACTTCTGGGCTCCGGGGAAATTCATCGCCGCCATCGGCGTCCATGATCTAGTCATCGTGGAAACAGACGACGCCATCCTCATCTGTCCGCGCGACCGCGCCCAAGACGTCGGCAAAATCGTGAAACATCTCGAAGAACAGAAGCTCGCGCGCCTGCTGTAGCGCCCGCCATTTTGGCGTTTGGCGTGAACCGCTTTATTACTCAGAGCAGCTTCCCGCCGCAAATTCCTTCGCTTATACTGGTTCACCGTGAACAACATTCAATTTGGCACCGACGGCTGGCGCGCCATCATCGCCGAAGATTTCACCTTCGAGAACATGCGCAAGGTGGTGCACGCAATCGCGCGTTACGCGGTGCGAGCGGAGAAACCAGGAGCGGGCATTCTGGTGGGTTACGACACGCGCTTCGGCTCCGATCGTTTCGCGCGCGCTGCAGCCGAAACGGTCGCCGCCGCTGGAATTCCCGTGTGGCTCGCCGCCGAAGCCGCTCCCACGCCCGCGCTTTCCCTGCTCGTGAAGCTTCGCGGTGCCGCGGGCGGAATTCAGATCACCGCGAGCCACAATCCCTATCAATGGAACGGCGTGAAGTACAAAGCCAGTTACGGCAGTTCCGCTTCGCCCGCCATTGTTGCGCAAATTGAATCCGAGCTTGCGAAAGTAATGCGCGAAGGCGTGCCGTCTCTCCCGCGGCGCACCGACATGCTTCATTCCCTTGATCTACGCGCGCCGTATCTGGAAACGCTCGACACGCTGGTGGATTGGGATCGCCTGCGCGCCGCTAAATTCCGCTTCGTGATTGATCCCATGCACGGCTCTGGGCGCGGACTACTCCGCGAGCTGTTCCGCCGCCACGAAATCACCTGCGAAGAAATTCGCGGCACGCGCGATCCGTTATTCGGCGGCGTAAATCCCGAACCGATCGAGCCGCACATTGCCGCGCTGCAACGCGCCGTGGTGCAAGGCAAATTCGACGCCGGCTTCGCGCTCGATGGCGACGCGGATCGCATCGGCGCGGTGGACCGCGATGGCTCGTTCATCAACCCGCACCAGATTTTCTCGATCCTGCTGTGGCATCTCGCCGGCACGCGCAAACTCGAGGGCGCGGTGGCCAAAACCTTTTCGACAACGAAGATGATCGACAAGATCGCCGCGAAATTCGGCCGTCAGGTTTGGGAAACTCCGGTCGGCTTCAAATATATCTGCGACCGCATGCTGGAAAGCGACATTCTTCTGGGTGGCGAAGAAAGCGGCGGCATCGGAACCAAACTATACCTGCCCGAGCGCGACGCTAGCGTCAACGCGCTGCTCCTGGCCGAAGTAATGGCGTGGCACGGAAAAAGCCTCGGCGAGCTGGTCGCCCTTCTGAATCGGGAATTCGGCGAACACCATTACAACCGCGTGGACCTGCACGTGAAAAACGGCCAGAAAGAAAAGGCGATCGGCCATTTCTCTTCCGCGAAACTCCAACGCCTGCTCGATTGGCCCATCACCCGCCGCGAAAATCTCGACGGCATCAAAGTGTACCTGGGCGAGATCGGCTGGCTGATGCTGCGCCCTTCCGGCACAGAAAACATGCTGCGAATTTATTCGGAGACGACGCGCCCGGAAACCACCAAGCGCGTACTCGACTCTGTAGTGGCTCTCGTACAACAATTGTAAACAACACGTAGCGGGCTTTCCGGGGCGGTGGCTCGCTGCAAATGAAAAAAGGGAGAAGTGTGATGGAATCAGTGAACCTGAATGAAAAACTGTCTCGCGTGAAAGAATATTGGAGTCCCACGATCATCGGCGAACTGAACGATACCTACGTGAAAGTCGTGAAGTTCACCGGCGAATTTGTGTGGCACCATCACGATGACGAAGACGAAATGTTTCTGGTGGTAAAAGGCCGCCTGCGCATGCGCTTTCGCGATCGTGAAGTCGCCGTGCTGCCCGGTGAATTCATCATCGTACCCAAGGGCGTTGAGCACATGCCCGTCGCGGACGAAGAAGTTCACGTCGTGCTGATCGAACCGAAAACAACTCTCAACACGGGAAACGTACGCAACGAGCGCACCCGCGTCGAACTGCAACGCCTCTAAACCAAAACAATTTCTCAGCTATTACCGAAGCGCTACTTGCCGCGGCTAACGGCCAAAGTTTATTTTCCGAAGGCAACGGGGGAACGCGCTATCATTCGTCATTCTTCATTAGCGCGCGCGCCTGCTGCCGGGCCGGGCTAGAAAGTGGAACTACATGAATCGCCGACTCTACACGCTCGATGTTTTCACCACCAAGCCCTTTGCGGGGAATCCGCTCGCGGTCGTTACGGACGGCGACGGCATTCCCACCGCGAAAATGCAGGCCATCGCGCGCGAGATGAATCTTTCCGAAACCGTTTTCATCCAGCGGCCCACGAATAATCGCGCGCTCGCGCGCCTGCGTATCTTCACCACCACGCGGGAACTGCCTCTCGCGGGCCATCCCGTTATCGGCGCGTGGTTTTTGCTCGCTGAACTCGGCGTCGTCCCCGCCTCCGAGGGCAGCGTGCACATCCTGCAGCAAACCGGCGCCGGAATTCTTCCTGTCGAACTAGCTTTTCACAACGGCCGGCCCGTGCGCGTCACCATGACGCAGCGGCCTGCGCGTTTCACGCGCGCGCCCTTCACGCGGGCCGCACTTGCCACCGCGCTTGGTCTGAAGCCCAGCGACCTCGCGCCGTCACTGCCCATCGAATTCGTCTCCACGGGAATTTCCAACCTTATGGTTCCGGTGAGCCGCCGCGCAGTCCTCGCAAAAATCCAGATGAATATGCGCAGTCTGGCGCATTTGGTTTCACCACACGGCACCATGGCGTATTGTTTTGCATTGAGCGGTCGCGGACGCGCCCACGCGCGCGGCATGGTTCCCTGGGGAACGATTGAAGATCCCGCAACCGGTTCCGCCGGCGGTTCGCTCGGCGCGTACCTGGTGCATCACGGCCAATTGAAGCAAGCGGAGCGATTGCAAATCACGCAAGGCGTGGAAATGGGGCGCCCCAGCGAAATTCATGTGGAAGTGATGGCTGACAAGGGAAAACTGACGCCGAAAGTCAGCGGCTCGGCCGTGCGCATTTTCGAAGGCCACATCGAAGCGTAAACAATTCTCTATTTCTTGGCGGGATGCAGTTCCGCGACGTTCTTACTCGCGGCATCCAAAATTCCATTCAGAAAAGCCGGAGAATCCGCCGAAGAAAATTTCTTCGCCAGTTCCAGGGCTTCGTCAATCACCACTTTTACTGGAGCGGTGCCGAAGCGCAGTTCGTAAATCGCCAGACGCAGGATGCTGCGGTCCACCGCCGCTAGCCGCTCGAGCTTCCAGTTTTCAGAAAGTTTCTCAACAGTCTTGTCGCTTGCGTCCACCGCCGAGACTGCGCCTTCGAACAATTGATTGGCGAATTTGCGCGTGGAATCTGCCGCGCGCGCCTGCTTCCAGAAATGCTGCTCCACCAGCGCGGGCTTGCGCCGCGTCATATCCCACTCGAAAAGCATTTGCAATGCGAACTCACGTGATTTGCGGCGCAGCGTCATGCTAACGGCGCCGCCCGCGACGCGAAGAGCTTTTCGAACCGTCGCCGGATGCTGCGCTGGACTTGCCTGCAATCTTGCGCACAAGTTGCGCCATCTCCACCGCCGCAAGGCCTGCCTCGTAACCTTTATTACCCGATTTCAGTCCGGCGCGATCGATCGCTTGTTCCAACGTATCGCATGTCAGCACGCAAAAAATCAGCGGCACGCCGGTATCTAGCTGCGCCAGCTGAATGCCGCGCGCCGTTTCAGACACCACCACGTCGTAGTGCGAAGTCTCGCCGCGCAAAACGCAGCCGATGCAAATGATGGAATCGAATCGCCCGCTCGCCGCCAGTTTTTTCGCAACGATGGGCAATTCAAACGATCCTGGTACGCGCGCAATTTCAATCTGCTCTTCAGTGGCTCCGGCCTGCTGCAACGCGTCGAGCGCGCCTGCCAACAACCGGTCCGTAATGAAATTATTGAACTGGCTCGCGACCACGCCGATGCGCAGCCCCGCCGCGCTCAATCCGCCCCGCACACTTGCCGGCTTCAATTTTTCCGCCATTCTTCAGCGCCCCTCGAATTTCGGCGGCCGCTTTTCCAGAAAGGCCCGCGTGCCTTCGCGCATATCCTGCGTCGCGCAACACAATCCAAAAAGCGTGGCCTCCAGGTACAGGCCCTCTTCCTGCGGCATTTCCATTCCGCGCTCCACGGCTTCCAGCGCATACTTCACGGCCACGGGCGGGTTCGCGATTATTTTTCTGGCGATCGCTTCCGCCGTCGCGAGCAATTCTGCCGGTTCCACCACGCGATTCACTAGTCCGATGCGCAAAGCCTCGTCCGCCGTGATCATTTCGCCCGTCAGAATCAATTCGTGCGCCACGCCTTTGCCGCACAAGCGCGGCAACCGCTGCGAACCGCCGTAACCGGGAATAATTCCCAGTTTCACTTCCGGCTGTCCCAGCTTCGCGTTGCGGCTGGCGATACGCAGCGTGCACGCCAGAGCCACTTCGCATCCGCCGCCGAGCGCGAAGCCATTGATCGCGGCGATCGCTGGTTTCCCTAGCGTTTCCAACCGGTGAATAATTTCCTGACCGTACAAAGTAAATTCCCGGCCGTTCACTGGAGTCTGCTGCGAAAGTTCGTTGATGTCCGCTCCGGCGATGAACGCTTTCTCGCCCGCGCCGGTGAGAATCAGCACGCGGATCGCATCGTCCGCGCGCACTTTCTTCAGGCAATCGCCCAGCTCGTCCATGGTTTTGCGATTCAGCGCGTTCAGCACATTCGGACGATTAAAAGTGATGCGCGCAATCTGCTCGCTCACTTCGAACAGTAAATTATCGTAGGCCATATCTTCCCTGCCGTAAGTTTCCGGATTTTGACACTGGTATGTTACCCGAATCGGCTGTGGTTTGCCGCGTTATGCCGCCGGGCTCAAGAAACCGATTCGACGATCACCGCGATGCCCTGCCCGCCGCCGATGCACGCGCTGGCAATGCCGTAACGCGCACCGCGCCGCCGCAATTCCAGCAGTAAGCTCAAAACCAGCCGCGTTCCGGTGGCCGCCAGCGGATGCCCGAGCGCGATCGCGCCGCCATTCACATTGGTTTTCTCGCGATTCAGCCCCAGCACTTTTTCCACCGCCAGGTATTGCGCCGCGAACGCTTCGTTCACTTCCACTAGATCCATTTGTTCGAGTTTCAATCCCGTCAGGGCCAGCGCTTTCTGTATTGCCGGCACCGGACCGATTCCCATAATCTGCGGCGGCACGCCCGCCGTCGCCCAACCGACGATTTTTCCCAACGGTTTCCAGCCTCGTTCTTTCGCAATCTTCGCGTGCGTCACTACCACCGCCGCCGCGCCATCCACGATGCCGCTGGCGTTTCCAGCAGTCACGATGCCGTCCTTGCGAAACGCCGGTTGCAGCGATTCGAGCGCTTCCATGGTCGTTTCCGGGCGCCGGTGATCGTCCTCGGTCACCGTGGTCGTCTTTTTCCCCTTCTTCACTTCCACCGGCACAATCTCGTCCTTGAAATGTCCGGCGCGGAACGCCGCTTCCGCAGCTTGCTGGCTGCGCAATGCATATTCGTCGGACGCGCGGCGCGTGATTCCTTGCTCGGCCGCCAGATTCTCCGCAGTTTCAGACATGCTGAACCCGCAATATGTGTCGAACAATCCGGACATCAGCGAATCTTCCAGTTTGCCTTCGCCCAGTCGGAAGCCCGCGCGCGCCCCGCGAATCACGTGCGGGGACTGCGACATGTTTTCCATCCCGCCAGCCAAAACGACGCGCGCTTCGCCCAGCAGAATCCGCTGCGCCGCTTGCGTGATGGACTCCATTCCCGAGCCGCACAGCCGATTCACTGTCACCGCCGGCGTTTCGATCGGCAATCCAGCTTTCAATCCCACGTGGCGCGCGCCGTATAGAGCATCGGCACTGGTCTGCATCACGTTTCCAAATATCACGTGATCAAAATCCGCGGGCTCCGTGCCGGCGCGGCGAATCGCTTCTTTGCTGGCGGCAGCGCCCAGCTCAATCGCGCTGGTGCCATCGAATGCGCCCATGTAGCGCGCCATCGGCGTGCGTGCT
>Ga0210390_10002149_pt1 | contig 17743 bp, 13 predicted proteins | sample IncBWH11OmetaG_FD_161050 | JGI IMG/M metagenome (GOLD analysis project Ga0210390, IMG submission 161050) | Forest soil microbial communities from Barre Woods Harvard Forest LTER site, Petersham, Massachusetts, United States - Inc-BW-H-11-O ... | reverse complement strand
CGTGCTCACCGAGTCGCTGCTGGACTGGTAGTCCAAGATGCCGACGCTGACCGGATAGAGATCGCCCCGTGTCAGCAGCACGAACGGCACGATGAACTGCCCCCAGGTACTGATCGCGAGCAGGATCGCGGTTGACGCAAGGCCTGGCAGCATGACCGGCAGCAGGACGCGCAACAGAGATTGCAGGCGAGTACAGCCGTCGATCCGCGCTGCCTCGTCAAGCGCCACGGGAACGGCGTCGAGGAAGCCGGTCAGCATCCAGGTGGCGAACGGAGCGCTGAGCGCGACATAGACCAGGATCAGCGCGGCATGCGAGTTGATCAGTCCGAGCGCGGAGAACCAGCGATACAGCGGCAATGCAGTGACCAGCGGCGAGATCAGTTGCACCGCGAGCATGCCGAGCATGACCAGCGATTTCAGCGCCGGTTGGCGGAAGCGCAGGCGCGACAGTGCGTAGGCGCTCGGGATGGCGATCGCGAGAGCGCACAGCACGGTCGCAGAGACCAGCTTGACCGAGTTCAGCAGGTAGAGTGCGAGCGGCGAGCCTATGAGCACGTCGCGATAGGCCGCGAGCGTCGGATGCTGCGGGATCAGATGCGGTGGGAATGCGAACAGCTCCGCCATCGGGCGGAGTGACAGTGACGCGACCCAGAGAAGCGGGAACAGGAAGATCGTGCTGACGACGATGTAGCCAGCATAGATCGCGATTGATCCGAGCAGCCGGTGGGTTCGGGGCGATAGTAGGCGAAGGAGTGAAGGGGAGAAGGCGAGGGGGAAAGGATGGGAGGAAGACGGGGAGGATGAACCAAAACTCCCCCTCCCCTTGCGGGAGGGGGTTGGGGGGAGGGGGAGTTTTGGTTCCTGCTCGGCCTCCTGCGGCTTGTGGCCTGTCACGCCGCTCGTTCCTTTTGCAGCATGCGGGCATAGCAGGCGGAGAGCGCCAGCCCGATCAGCATCAGCACGACAGCGACCGCGGCACCGCGGCCGAACTGAAATTCGGAAAACACCAGGTGGTAGATGTAAAGCGCAATCACCTCGGTCGCGCGCCCAGGGCCGCCGCCGGTGAGCGGCAGCACCATGTCGAACGTGTTCAGCGTGGCGATGGTGATCAGCACGACATTGATCAGCAGGATCCCCCGCAACATCGGCAGCGTGATGTAGCGGAACTTCTGCAACGCGCCGGCGCCATCAACCGTTGCTGCCTCATAGAGCTCGGGAGGCACCGTCTTCATCCCGGCGTACTGCATGATCATGCTGAACGCGGTGCCGCGCCAGATATTGGCGATCGTCACCCAGACCAACGCTGGCAACGGCGCGGACAGGAACATCGGATTGCGCGCTCCCAGCAGGGATGACGCGTAGGCCATGATGCCGGCGCCGGACTCGTCGAGCAGAAGCTTCCAGATGATGCCGATGACGACGCCGGGCAGCACCCAGCCCACCAGGACAATCGCGCGGACGATGGCGGCACCGGGGAGCCGGCGGCGCTCGCCTTCACAGACCAGCGCGGCGATCAGCATGCCGAACACGAGTTGGCCGGCAACGCTGGCCGTGACGAAGATTCCGGTCACCTGCATCATCGCCACGAACTCAGACGAGCCCAGTGCGCTGCGATAACTGGCGAGCGTGTAGTGCGCCGGCGTCGCGGCGTCGGTCGCGTCGGTCAGACTGAGCCGCGTCACGTCGATCAGCGGATAGAGATACAGCGTGGCCAGCAGCAGAAACAACGGCGCCAGCCAAAGGAAGGGGCGGTCCTCGATCGGCCGCCGTCGCGCGACGATCAAGGTGCGAGCTTGTGCCACGCCTGATCGAGCGCGGCCTCGGGCGTTTTTTGTCCGGTGATCACGTCCGACATCGCGACCTGCAACTCGGTGGAGACGCTGGGATAGATGGCCGCGCCCGGACGCGCTCGCGCATAGCGCAGCAGCGAAAGGAAGTCGCGGACGGTCGGATCCTTGACATAGGCGGAGGAACCCTGCGCCACGCTGATGCGCGTCGGCAGATTGCCGATCGCCTCGGTGGACGCCGCCATCGCTTCCGGGCTGGCGACCAGGCTGTTTATCAGATCGATGATGATTGCTTGCTTCTTCGCATCCGGCGTGAACACGGCATAGGTCCAGCCGCCGGCCGCCGTGACAGGATCGCCTGGCGTCATCAGCGGTATTGGCGCGACACCCCAGTCGTGCCTGTCGCCCAGATCGCGCAGTTGCCTGGCCATCCAGTTGCCGCCCAGGAACATTGCGACGTTGCCGCGTAGAATCTCGGGATAGAGGTCGGCTTCGAACCTGTAGTTCACGACGCGGTTCGGGCTGGCACCCGAGTCGATGGTGCGCTTCAGGAAGCCGAGCAGGTTCACCATGGCGACACGGTTCTTGCCTTCGCCGAACACAGGCTTGCCGGAGGCGTCGACGAGTTCTCCTCCCTGCGCCCAGAACATCGGCAGATTCTCCATCACGGCACCTTCGCCGCGCCCACCGGGATACAGATATCCGGTCAGTCCGCGCTTCGACAGCTCGGCCGCCTGCGTGATCAGCTCGTCCCACGTCTTCGGCGGATTCGAGACGAGGTCCTTCCGATAGTACAGCACACGCACATCGGTGTTGACCCACAGTGCCTTCAGTGCCCCGTCGGGTCCCCGCATGCCGTTGCGGGCAAAGGCAACGAAGTCGTTCACCTGATCGGGACCATAGAACCCATCGAGCGGCTGGAGGTACTGATAGAAGCGGCTGAGGAAAAACGAGTCGAGCATCGCGAAGTCGGGCGTGCGGCCGGCGGTGGCCTGTTCCTGCATCCGCGCCATGCTGGCATTGATGTCAGTGCTGTTGAAGGTGACATCGAGCATGACGTCGGCATGTGCCTTGACCCATGCGTCGATGTGCGACTGGTAATATTCCTTCACGCTAGGAACCGAAGATTTCGGCGATTGGGTCGGCTGCATCTGCCAGGTGATCTGGATTGGCGCGCTGTCGGAGCCGTACTGATCGGCGCGCGCTGCGAGATTCAGCGCAAGCATCAGGACGCCGATCGATACGAGCGCAATCCGCCACGCTTTCATCGCTTCCTCCAGCCCGTTGCCCGCACCTTCGGCGGATCACCCGGGGTTGACAAGGCGGTGACCATGATGGCCGCTTCCGCAACCTGCGGAGGAGAATGTCGATGGCTGGACAGCAGAACACCGATCGTATCATGACCACGCATGTCGGCAGCCTGCCGCGCCCACACGACCTGCTCGACATGATGAAGGCGCATCTCGAAGGCCGCAATCGCGACGAGGCCGCGTATCAAGCGCGCGTGCGGGAAGCGGTGACGGAGTGCGTGCATAAGCAGACCGAATGCGGCATCGACATCGTGTGCGACGGCGAGCAGTCGAAGTCAGGTTTCTTCACCTACGTGCGCGAGCGGCTCGACGGATTCGAGGCTCGTCCGCAGCAACGCCGCATCATGTTCGCAGCCGAGCTTGCGGCGTTTCCTGAATACTACGAGCAGTACTTCAAGACCGCGATGATGGGAGGTGGCGTCGCGCCGGCATCGCCGCTCGTGTGCACCGGCCCGATCCGCTATCGCGGCGAGGCGGCGCTGCAACGCGACATCGACAACCTGAAGGCCGCGTTGGCGAGCGTGGCGCATGTCGCTGCCTTCATGCCCGCGGTGGCGCCGAGCGGTGTGGGTGAGAACGAATACTACAACACGGACGAGGCGTTCTTTCACGCAGTGGGAGCGGCGCTGCACACGGAGTACCAAGCCATCGTCGATGCCGGGTTCCTCCTGCAGATCGACGATCCGTTCCTCTCAGATCTGTTCGGCGATCCATCATTCGATGCCGCGCAGCGCGCCGCACGGGCGGAGATCTACGTCGCGGCGCTGAACGCCAGTCTGCAGGGCATTCCGCGCGAGCGGATACGGTACCATACGTGCTACGGCATCAATCACGGCCCGCGCATTCACGAGGCAGCACTGGCCGACGTCGCGGATTACATGCTGCGGGTGAATGCCGGCGCCTACAGCTTCGAGGCGGCGAACGTGCGGCACGAGCACGAGTATCACCTGTGGGAGAAGGTGAAGCTTCCCGAGGGCGCGGTGCTGATCCCTGGGGTGATCACGCATTCGTCCAACATCGTCGAGCATCCGGAGTGGATCGCCGAACGCCTGGTGCGGTTCGCGCGGCTGGTCGGGCGCGAGAACGTGATGGCCGGCGCGGACTGCGGATTTTCGTCCCAGGCAACGTATCGTCCCGAGGTCCATCCGACGGTGATCTGGGCAAAGTTCGAGGCGCTGCGGGACGGCGCCGGGATCGCCAGCAGGTTGCTGTGGGGGTGAGACAGTGATGCCGGGCGATGGGGCGATCTGAACCCCGTTGCCGCTCGGCACTTACTTGTCGCGCGACTCGAATCAGTTCACCGAGCCCGGATGACCTCAGCCGCTACCGGGGCAGGCTTGTCGTAACGTTCAAATGCTGAAACCATGTCCACAAAAGCAGATGAGGGTGGGGTGTACCGGATCCTGACCATAGTATTCGCCGCGCTCTTGGCTGTGTCAGCTTTGAGCACGTCCGTAGCTGCGCGCACCATGACCATGGACGACGCCGCTATTGCCGAGCTGGCAATGCCCGCGGTTGTGAACATCGCGGCCTGGAAAATCCGCCCGGCTACCGAGGCAGGTGGTGCGCCGCGGCGGGTGAAGATCTATGCCTCCGGCTTCATCATTGACCCCAGCGGGGTCATTGTCACCAACAAGCACGTTGTAGACGGCAGCTTCGACTTCGTTCTGCTGTTCAGCAACGGTGATCGTGTGCCCGCCAAGGTTTTAGCCGTCGCGCCGATGGTCGATCTTGCGCTGCTCAAAGTCGATGTTGACAAGAGGCTTCCGGCGCTCAAGTGGGGTGAGGCAGGACGCGTGGGCGACGGCGTCCTGGCGATGGGTAATCCTCTCGGCTTCGGCATTTCGGTGACGGCCGGCATCATCAGCGCGCTGAACCGCGATATTCAGGACACACCGTTCGACAATTACATGCAGACCGATGCGGCAATCAACCACGGCAATTCCGGCGGTCCGCTCGTGGACGCGAATGGTGATGTCGTCGGAGTCGATACAGCGTTCTACAACCCCAATGACGCTGGGGGCTTTATCGGTATTGGCTTGGCCATTCCAGCAGAGACCGCCAGATTCGTCGTGGAACGCCTGCTGGACCCCGCCCACCACAGGCCTGGCTGGCTCGGCCTTAAGCTGCAGGACCTGACACCCTCGCTGTCGCAGGCGCTGCGCCTCGGGGACGTTCAAGGCTCGATAATCGCATCGGTGGATTCGGATGGTCCAGCAAGCGATGCCGGGCTTCAACCGGGCGACGTTCTATCTACCGTAGGGAACGTCAAGTTCAGCGACTCGCGGGCATTCATGCGGGAGATCGTGCAGACGCGTGTGGGGACGCAGACGCAATTGACGATCTGGCGCGACCGCAAGGAACAGGTCGTCAAGGCCATTGTTGCCGAATGGCCGAACTTCATGTCGGGCGGGGGTGTGGTCAGTGTCCAGGCGGCACAGGCCATGCTTGAGCAAGAGCCCGATCATGGCGTTCAGCTGGCCCCACTTACCGACGAGGCGCGCAAGCGGTTTGGCCTCGGCCCGGGACTGAGTGGCGTCCTTGTGACTTCGGTCGATGCGGAGAGCGAAGCGCGCGACCTTGGCATTGCGCCAGGCGATGTTTTTTCAATCATCCAGGGCGCGCCTGTCGCGACACCGGACGACGTGAAAAAGGCCGTTCGAAGCGCGCACGAGGAACGTCTTCCGTTCATCGCTATTCTGGTTCAGGGCAAGGGCGGCGCCCGTTGGGTGTCGTTGTCGGTTGGCCGCACGGGCTCATAGTTGCTGTTGACCGCTAACTAACGGCTGCCCGCGCTTTCCTCAATCTGGACGGTAGCCGTTTGGCCGGCCACGAGGCGCACGCCATCAGGCACTTGGTCGATCTCGATGCGCACCGGCACCCGCTGCGCAAGGCGCACCCACGTGAAGATTGGATTGACCTCGGCCAGGCCCGATGCTCCTCGCGCGGCGTTCGCGACCGTGATGCCGCGGGTAACGCCGGCCACATGACCATGCAGCAATGCGCGATGACCCATCAGTTTGATCGTTGCCCGATCTCCGCGATTTATCCTGTCGAGAGCCGTTTCCTCAAAATACCCATCCACCCAAAATGAATCGGCGTCGACGATGGAAATGGCACTCTGCCTGGCGGTTGCATAGTCGCCGACCTGTACCAACAGATTGGTGACGTACCCGTTGACCGGCGACCGGATCGTCGCGCGCTGGAGGTTCACCCGCGCCTGCGCCAGATTGGCGACCGCTTGGCGCGACGTCGCTGCCGCCGCTGTCGCGGTCGTCTGGTAGCTCTGCTTCTCCTCCTCTGACGTCTCCAACAAACTCAGCTTGGCACGCCGCTCCGCTTCGCGCTGTGCATTCTCGGCATTTGCATTTGCCTGGTCGGCCGACGCCTGCGCGAGGTCGACAGCGATCGCATAATCGGTCGGATCAATGCTCAGCAGCAAATCGCCCTTGTGGACGAACTGATTGTCGGCGACCGGCAGTTGCACGATCCGGCCCGAGACCTCGGGCGCGATGGTGACAACGTAGGCCCGGACCGTGCCGTCCCGTGTCCATGGCGCGGCCATATAGGCCTGCCAGGTTGCCCACGCGGCAATCCCTGCCAGGCCCAGCACGATCAGCGTGATCAGGACCGGTACGGCATGCAGTCGTTTGACCGGAGCGAGGTCGGGGCTGGACGGCTGAGCCCGCGGCGGGACTCGCGCCTGCGTTCCCACGCGCGCATCAACGTCCGCCATCAGCCGGTAATCCTGCCAGCCAGGAGCACGATCATCGACAACAGAATCGTGTAGACGGCGAACACGAACAGCGCGGGATGCCACACGAAACGCAGCAGTCCGAAGTGCTCCGCAAGGCGGCGCACCGGAAGCAGCAGCAGCCACGCAGCGACGATCATCAACGCAATGGGGGCAACGTAGACGCCTAGCAGATCTATTTCCGCATATCTCATCCTCGCACCCTAGCATCGAAATAGCTGGCATGCTGGGTCATTGCGTCGACGATGGATCGGATCGTGCTCCGCGCGCGCAGCCGCGGCCCGGCCCCCGGCGACGTCGAGGGAAATGCGGTCAGCGCGCGTTCGAAGCGGTCAAGTGCGCTGATTGCTTCGGCGCTGTTGCCCGCCGCGATCGCGTCCATAGCCCCCCTCACCTCCGCATCGAGCCCGAACCGCCGAGCGATGCGCCGCAGGCGAATGATTCCCCTGCCGACCGACAGCGCCGCTGCGAGCCGGGCCGGCTGTAGCAGGTCGACCGATTCCGGGATCGCTGAAAGCCGAGAATAAACCTTGCTGTCCCAATCCTCAAACGACGGCGGCAGCTTGCCGTGCGTGAGACGGCGCAGATCGCGCAAGGTCAGCGCCAGAAGCCGGCGCGTTCGCCACGCCGGTGGCATCGGCGGCAGTAGCCTCATCGCGAGCATGGCGAAGGCAATCCCGCCGAGTATAGCGACAGCCGAATTATAAAATCGGGGTGGATCATAGACGCTCGGATTCGATGGGCTGATCAGTGGGATAAAATTGGCCTGCACCGCCACAAACACGGCTTGCTGCCTGGGCTGGGCTGCCAATGCGCCGGCCGGCACCAGCACCAGGCCCAGCGCTGCGCACAAGCCCCCGAAGGTCGCCAGTTGCGGCAGCAACGCGAAGTCGACCACCGCGGCGAGAACGGCAGTCAAAGCCGTGCCCGCGGTGAAAGCCCTTGCCGTCGCGTACGCCGTATCCTCCTGCGGCGCGAAAAGTGTGACCGCGATCACAGTAAAAGTTATGAACGTCGCGCCACTCGGCCACGCGGTCCAGATCCATATCAGCGCCGCTGCGCCGATCGCGAGGAACGCGCGCATGGCATTGATCAGCGCCGGCAAAAGGTCGGGCACGCGCAGGCGCGCGCGCCGCGGTTTGCGCACCAGCCACGGTTGATCGATCATCAGCACTCCGGTGGCGGCGCGGCCGAGCGCAAGAAAACCCTCGGCCGTGCTATCGCAGAGAAGCCGCAGCGACGGCGACGCAGTCGGCAACGTCACCAGCCGACGTACGGCCGTGTGCAGGCTGGCACGCAGCGCCCGCGCATCGCTCAGCCAGCGCGTCGGATCCTCGATCGCCTCGGGAGTTGTCAGATCGGGCGGAAGGGATTCCCCGATCCGAGCCGCTCGCACGGCCGCCGCCGGTAAGAACTCGAGATGGGTCGCAACCGAGTGCCAGGCGGTGACAGCATCGAACAGACTGTCCGCGGCAGCCTGTATTGCACGAGGGCGTAACGGCCGGTTCGCGATTTCTCCGGCTGCCTGGTCGATCACGGTGCCAAGGCCGGCTATTCGAAGTGCCAGACCTCGGCGCTGCGTTCGTGACTCCGCCTGCATCGATTCTGGCATTCGAATTGCGCGCGAGAGACCACCGGCGATCTCGGCGGACAGGCCGGCGAGCAACGTCGCCAGCCGCCGCCGGGTGCTGCCGAGATCGGTCGTGGCCAGCACCAGTCCGGCGCAGACGATCCCGAGGGAGATCTCGCTGGCGCGGGCGATAGCGAGTTGAAAGGCATCGCCGTTCGGTCCCCCGATCGCACCAAGCTCGTCGCCGATGATGATCGCCGCCGTATAGCCAGACAGGGCTGCGGCGTAGGAGGCGAAGTTGCGCAGCAAGGTGGCCGTCAGAGCGCAGGCTGCCCCCCAGATGGCGAGGCCGAGGAGAAACACGGCGCGGTTCTGCGGGAAGCAGGCGCTGAGCACAACCGCCGCAATCGCACCGACGACGGTGCCGATCAGGCGGAACCAGCCTTTGCGCAGCGCCGCGCCAAGCACCGGCTGGCAGACGAGGGCCGCGGTCGCGCCGGCCCAGGATGGGTTGTCGAGCTCTAACCAGAACGCCAAGAAAAGTGCGAGACACACCGCGGCCCATAGGCGGAAGCCGTAGAGCAGATTGGGTGCGGCGGCGCGAAGCCAACCGCTGATTGCTGGTCGGCGGATAGTCACTGCAGCCTGATGTCGAGCTGCCGCATTTCAAAACGATTAGGCAATCGCCGTCTATTCGGCCGCCGCGGCCTGCTCGCTTGGGCGACGGACGCGCAGCCGTCGGATCTGACGTGGGTCAGCGTCAAGCACACGGAATTCGATCCCCGATGGGTGGCTGATCACCTCGCCCTTCGTCGGCACCCGCCCGGCCAGCGTGAACACCAAGCCGCCGACCGTCTCGATGTCGGCATCGCGTTCGTCCTCCGACAGGACGGGACCCATGCGGTGCTCGAACTCCTCCACCGGCAGGCGCGCGTTGATGTCGAGCGCCCCATCAGGCCGTTCCACCACCATCGCCGCCTGCACCTCGTCGTGCTCATCGGCGATGTCGCCGACGATGGTCTCGACCAGATCCTCGATCGTCACCAGTCCGTCGACGCCGCCGTATTCGTCGATCACCAGCGCCAGGTGCATGCGCTGCTGGCGCATCTGCAACAGCAGATCCAGCACCGGCATCTGGGGAGCCACCATCAGCGGCTTCCGCAGGATCGCCTCCAGCGAGAACGCCTCCGGCCGACCGACATAGGCGAACACGTCCTTGATGTGCACCATGCCCACGATGTCATCGAGCTGCTCACGGTAGACCGGCAGCCGCGAGTGGCCCTCGGTGCGGATCTGCTGGAGCGCCTGCTCCAGCGTCACATCGACCCGCATCGCGACGATGTCGGCACGCTGCACCATCACGTCATCGGCGGTGGTCTCGCGCAGGCGCAGCACGTTGGCGATCAGCGCGCGCTCCTGGCGGTCGAGTTCCGGTTGTTCGCCCGCCACCAACTGCTCGTCCGCCGCCTCCTGCACCAACTCGGCGATCGACTCGCGTAGGCTGTGCTCCGGCTGGCGACCGAGCATGTGCCGCAATCGGTCGAGCAGCGAGGCGCGCGAGCCATTGCCGTTGCTCATGCGCGCTTCCACGGGTTGGGCACGCGCAGCCGATGCAGGATGCGCGCCTCGGCGAGCTCCATGCGCCGCGCGTCGCCCGGATGGTGGTGGTCGTGGCCGGCGAGATGCAGCGCCCCGTGCACCACCAGATGCGCGAGATGATGTGCCGGACGACGCCGCGCGGCTGCCGCCTCCCGACGGATCACGCCAAGAGCCAGCAGCATTTCGGGCGCCGGCTGAGTGTAGGTCAGCACATTGGTTGGCTGGTTGCGGTGGCGATGGCGCGCGTTCAGCCGACGCACGGTGCGGTCGGCGGCCAGCACCACGGTGCCGCTCGCACCCGCCGCGCGGGCAGCGCGCGTGGCGACCGACTCGGCATGCGGGACCAGCCGGCGCCAGGCCGGCTCCGCAACGATGACGTTGACCTCGTCCCGGAACCCCGCTTGCGCGGGGCCGCTACTCGCCTCGGGGTCCATCGCCTATTTGCCGGTCCCCTCATTCTCGCCGCGACGGCGGGCCTCGCGCCGCTTGTCGCCTTCCGCCGCAGCACGCTGATCATACGCATCCACGATGCGCGCGACCAGCGGATGACGCACCACATCGCGAGTGCCGAGGCGCACCACGCCGATTCCCTGGATGCCCTCCAGGGTGTCGAGCGCATCGCGCAGACCGGAGCGCACGCCGGTCGGCAGATCGACCTGGGTCAGATCCCCGGTCACCACCATGCGGGTTCCCTCCCCCATGCGCGTCAGCCACATCTTCATCTGCACCGACGTCGTGTTCTGCGCTTCGTCGAGGATCGCATAGGCATGCGCCAGCGTGCGACCGCGCATGAACGCCAGCGGTGCCACCTCGATCTCGCCGTTGTTCATCCGCCTGAGCACCTGCTCTGCCGGCAGCATATCGTGGAGCGCATCGTAAAGCGGGCGCAGATAGGGATCGACCTTCTCCTTCATGTCGCCGGGCAGGAAGCCCAACCGTTCCCCGGCTTCTACGGCCGGACGTGACAGCACGATGCGGTCCACCTTGCCGGCCTGGAGCATCGCGACGGCCTGCGCCACGGCGAGGTAGGTCTTGCCGGTGCCGGCCGGCCCGACGCCGAATACCATCTCATGTGTTGCCAATGCCTCGATGTAGGCCGCCTGGCCCGGGCTGCGGGGGCTGACCGCGCCCCGGCGAGTGCGGATTGCCGGCACATCGGACAGCGGCAGCCTCGGATCGATATCGGCATCCGCCAGTCGGATCGCTGCCTCCACATCCGGCCGGCCAATGCTTTCGCCGCGTTCCAGGCGGCGCCACAGCCCCTCCAGAGTCGCCTGGGCAGCGTCGACGCGCGCCGGCTCGCCGGTGATCGCTACCCGGTTGCCGCGACACGATAGCCGCACGCCGAGTGCCTGCTCGATGCGGACCATGTGCCGGTCGTGATCGCCCAGCAGCAACGGCAGCAGCGTATTGTCACTGAACTGCAGGGTCACGGCCTTGCCGTGCGGGGAGGCGGCGGAGATAGCAGGGATCGCGGTGGTCTGGCTCAAGCGCAGGCTCTCTCCTCGGTGAGGGTTCCGGACAATGAATTGGGAAGCGCGGCGGCGATCTGCACGGGTATTTCTTTGCCGATCAGGTCTGACAGTCCGGTTACATGGACCGGCTGAAGAAATGGCGACCGCCCAACGATTTGGCCGGGATGGCGGCCTGGGCCGGTGAACAGCACAGGCAGAGTGAGCCCAACACAGGCAGCATTGAATCGGGTCTGCTGGTCGCGAAGCAGGGCCTGGAGTTCCGTCAGCCGCCTCTCCTTTTCGGCGTCCGGCACTTGCGATGACGCGCCCGCGGCGGGTGTGCCTGGACGCGGCGAGTATTTGAAGCTGAACGCCTGGGCGAAGCGCACCTCGCGCACGAGAGCCAGTGTCGCCTGAAAGTCAGCCTCGGTCTCGCCGGGGTGACCGACAATGAAATCGGACGAAAGCGCCAGGTCAGGCCGCGCCGCGCGCAGCCGTTCCACAAGGCGCAGATAGTCGGCTGCGGCGTGCCGGCGGTTCATCGCGGCCAGCACGCGATCGGACCCTGACTGCACCGGCAGGTGCAGGAACGGCATCAGCAGCGGCAGGTCGCGATGCGCGGCGACCAGATCAGCGTCCATGTCCCGCGGGTGTGACGTGGTGTAGCGCAGACGCATCAGGCCGGGCAGCGCCGCCAGCTCGCGCAGAAGCCGCCCTAGCCCCCAGGTGCCCCCATCCGGGGCCTCGCCATGCCAGGCGTTGACGTTCTGCCCCAACAACGTGATCTCGCGCGCACCCTGCGCCACCAGCCGCCGCGCCTCGTCGATCACAGCGGCCGCCGGGCGGCTGGTCTCGGCGCCCCGCGTGTAGGGCACCACACAAAAGCTGCAGAACCGGTCGCAACCCTCCTGGATTGTCAGGAACGCGGTGATCCCCTGCGGCGCCGCCGCGTTGGGCAGAAAGTCGAATTTCTGCTCGGCCGGGAAATCGGTCTCGATCACCGTCCCGCCGGCGCGGGCGGCACGGGCCACCATTTCGGGCAGCCGATGGTAGGTCTGCGGACCCAGCACGATATCGACATACGGCGCGCGCGCCAGGATTTCGGCGCCTTCCGCCTGTGCCACACAGCCTGCGACCGCCAGGACCATCCGCCCGCCCGCCGCGGCACGCTGTTCCTTGAGCCGACGCAGCCGGCCAAGTTCGGAAAACACCTTCTCGGCGGCCTTGTCGCGGATGTGGCAGGTATTGAGGATCACCATGTCGGCGCCCTCCGGCACGGGCGCGGGTGCATAGCCCAGAGGGGCCAACACATCGGCCATCCGGGCGCTGTCATATACGTTCATCTGACAGCCCCAGGTGATGACGTGCAGGCGTTTGGGGCCAGCCTCCACCTCGCTCATCGATGCAGAGGACGTCGGGCTCGTGGAGCGGGTCAAGCGTTGCAGCTCAGGTTCGTCTCCTTGGACAGGCGGCAGTGTGGCAGGAAAGGTCGTCATCCTGTCAACCATTCTCGGGCATACTCAGGCATACGCTGGCTGCCCTGCCGCGCCAGTCACCGGGGGCACTGTGACGGGTCGGTTCTGCCGCAGCGCCGAGGCGCCGTCCGCCACTGCCTGCCATACCGCATGCGACAGGGCCTTACGGCTAGCGAAGAGTGCCGGGTCCAGAGGCGGCTGCAGCAGAATGCTGACGCGCAGGCCGCGGTGCTGGGCAAAGCGCCAGAAATGCGAGGCGAGGTCCATGTCGCCGTACCAGGCGAACACCGGACGGCTGGCGCGACCCGTCGGCAGCCCGCCCAGCCGGTCATACACCACCGAGACCGGCTGAATTAGCGGCGGATCGTCGCCGTCAGCGATCGCGAAGAAGGCACTGCGGAACGGCAGCACGCGTGAGCCGTCCGACGTCGTGCCCTCGGGGAACAAGAACAGGTTGTCGCCGGCAGCGAGTCTCTCTTGCATCGCGTCCCGCTCCCGGCCGGTCGCGTGGCGCTGGCGGGAAATGAAGACCGTGCGGCCCAGTCGGGCGATAGTGCCCACGAACGGCCAGCCCCCCACCTCATCCTTCGCCACGAAGCAGGCGTCGAGCCTGCCCCCGAGCACCGGAATGTCGAGCCACGATGAGTGGTTGGAGACATACACCACGCGCCGGCCGTTCGCAGTGCCGGGCGGAGCGCCGATCAAGCGTACTCGCAGCCCGAGCAGACGGCAGACCACCGACCAGTAGAAACGTGCGAAGGACGCTTTGGCGTGGCCTGGCAGCATCAGGCAGACCGCCTGGACAGGCATGCACGGCAGCGTCCACAGCAGGACGCCGCAAGCGCGACGCACGACGCGTAACGGACGCAGCAAAGCCGCCAGTCCGCCGCCGATGGTCGGCAGCACGTCGGCATTCGGCGCCATGCCCTGGCGCGCCAGCACCGGGCGGCTGGAGGACAGCCGGGTTGGACGAACGGCGCCTTCTCTCATGATGGCCGGGATAGCTCGTGCCCGGTTTGTTAACAATGGCGCGACCGTGACACTCGGGGGAAGTTTGGCCGTTTAGCATGAGCAGATGCGCCGGATCCTTGTTCTTCTGATCATTGCAATCACGGTTCTGGTGCAGGACGCAGCTACAGCGGCCGATCCGCAGCCTTATTCTGTTACCCTCAAGCCGACTGGGAACAAGACCCTGGACGGTGCGCTGCACGACGCGTCCTCGCTGATCTCGCTGCAGGACAAGGCGCCGGTCGGCGGCTTCTCACTGGTGGAGCGCGCGCGTCAGGACTTCGACCGGTTCCAGACGGTGCTGCAAAGCTACGGCTACTACGCGGCGAAGGTGAACCTCACGATCGCCGGCCATCCCGTCTCGGATCCCACGTTGCCCGACATCGTCGGCCAACTGCCGGCCGAACCCAAGGCCGAGATCGCGGCGAGTTTTGACCTGGGCCAGCAGTTTCAACTGGGCGAGGTGAGGATCAACGGATCGGTCCCGACCAATGCGCGCGACAAGCTCGGCCTTGCCCCTGGTGCACCGGCGCTGGCCGCCGATGTTCTGGCGGCGCGAGACCGCCTGCTCAGCGCAATCCGCGACGATGGCTATCCGTTGGCCAAGGTCGATCTGCCGCCCGTCACCCTACGCCCGGCCGATCACCTGCTCGACGTCACCTTCGATGCGGACACCGGCCCGCGTACTGACCTCGGACCGATCCACATCAACGGCCTGGAGGCGATGCACGAGGATTTCGTTCGGAGGCGCTTGTTGATCCATCAGGGCGAGCAATTCAGCCCCACGGCGATCGACAAGGCGCGGCAAGATCTGCTGTCGCTCGGCGTATTCTCGACGGTGCGAATACAACCCGCCGGTCAGTTGGACGCAGAGGGCAACCTGCCGATCACCGTGGATGTGACGGAGCGGAAGCTCCATTCGGTGGATATGGGCGTCGCCTATTCGACCGATCTCGGCGTCAACGTCAACGCGGGCTGGCATGATCGCAACCTGTTCGGCAACGCAGAGCAATTGAATCTGACCGGGGCGGTGAACCTGGGCGGCAGCGCCGTGACCAAGCCTGGCTACCGGTTTCAGACACAATTCATCAAGCCCGACTTCCTGACCCGCGATCAGCAGCTTGAGCTCGACGTCATCGCTCTGGACCAAAGCCTGAAGGCCTACGACCAGGTTGGCGTGATCGAGCAGGCGACGCTCAACCGCAAGTTTACGCAATATTGGAGTGGCAGTGTCGGTCTGCTTGGCGAGCAGGAGAAGATCACCCAAGAGGGTGTCTCCACGCACTACAACCTGTTTGGGGTGCCGATCGTGGCACGCTACGACAGCACGAACAATCAGTTCGACCCAAGCGAGGGTATCCGTGCAAGCGCTGGCATCACACCGACACAGTCGTTCGGCGGGCAGAGCGCGACGTTCTTCGTCATGCAGGCGTCCGGCTCGACCTACATCGACCTCACCGGCGAGGGGCGCAGCATCGTGGCTTTGCGCGGGCTGGTGGGGAAGATCGCTGGGGCGGGGGTGTTCAGCCTCCCGCCGGATCAGCGGTTCTATGCCGGCGGCAGCTCCACGGTGCGCGGCTTCCGCTACCAGTCGATCGGGCCACATTTTCCGGATAACAACCCGACCGGCGGCACCGCGATCTCCGCGGGGACCGTCGAGTTCCGTCAGCGCATTCTTGGCAACTATGGCGTTGTCGGGTTCATTGACGCCGGCCAGGTCAGTGCCAACGGCGCGCCGTTCACCAGCGACTGGCGGGTCGGTGCCGGCGTGGGCTTCCGCTACTACACCTCGATTGGGCCGATCCGTGCGGACATCGCTGTGCCGCTGAACAAGCAGCCCGGCGGCGATTCGTTCGAGCTGTACCTCGGGCTCGGGCAGGCATTCTGAATGCGCCGCACCGCCAAGTGGCTGGCCTGGATTCTCGCAGCAGTCATTGGGATTCCCGTGATGCTGCTGGTGCTGGTTGTCGTCGGGGCGAACCTCGCACCAGGACGCAACCTGCTGGTCAAACTGGTGCCCAGCCTGACCAGTGGACAGGTGGCCATCGCTGGCCTCGGCGGCCGATTTCCTGACGCGCTCAGGGTCGCGACGGTCGAACTGCGCGACACCAAGGGCGCTTACCTCACCCTGCACGACGTGGTGCTGGACTGGTCGCCATTGCGACTGGCGGAGCGCGTGCTCGACATCGACCGACTGACGGCGGCGAGCGGCAGCGTGGCGCGGCAACCCGAACCGAGCTCGAGCACCAGCAGCAGCTCGGGGCTGCCGGTCAGGCTGGTCGTGCATCATCTCCACGTGGGGCGGCTTGAGCTGGCGCCGGCGGTTGTGGGTGCACCCTATACATTGGCGCTCAACGGCAGCGGGCGGCTGGATTCGTACTCGGCTGGTCAAGGGCAGCTTGCCGTCACGCGCCTCGACGCGGCGGGAAGCTACACGCTGGACGCCAACGTCGACGCGGCCCAGGTGAACTTGCGGCTTCAGGCAGACGAGCCGCCGCATGGGCTGATCGCCGGGGTGGCGAAGCTGCCGGACCTGGGCGCCATTTCGATCAGCGCAACGCTGGATGGACCGCGCGATGCGGTCGCGACACATCTGTCGGTTGGCGCTGGCCCGCTTGAGGCCAACGCGCAGGGCACCCTGGACCTCGTGCACAATGCGGCGGACCTGACCGTCGCCGCCCATGCTCCGGCGATGACCCCACGGCCGGACGTGTCCTGGCAGGCTGTCGCGCTCGATGCGCGGGTGCAGGGCGCCTTCGAGAGACCGAACGTGAATGGCCAGTTGCGGCTCGATCAGGTCGACGCCGCCGGCGGCGGGGTGCAGCGCCTGACAGCCGACATCTCCGGCAACCAGGGGCTGGTGCACCTGCATGCCACGGCGGACGGGCTACGCGTCCCTGGCTCTCCGCCTGACCTGTTCGGGTCGGCGCCGTTGACGCTGGATGCCACCGCACATCTCGAGGCGCCCGACCGTCCGGTCGAGTTCACGCTCGAGCATCCGCTGCTTGCCGCGCAGGGCTCGGCGCAAACCGCTGGTGCCCTGCAGGCGAAGGTGCGACTCACCATACCGCAACTTGCGCCGTTCGCCGCCGTGGCTGGCGCCACACTACAGGGTCACACCACGCTCGACCTCAGCGGTGGGATGCAGCAGGACGGCAGCACCCAACTCGCGGTGACCGGAACGGTCGGACTCGACTCCGGCGCACCGCCGGCCCCGGCCCTGCTTGGCAATGACGCGCACATCGACCTCCTGGCCAGCATGCATGGCCACGACCTTACGGTCACGCGGTTCGCGCTGAACGGACAGGATGCCACTGCCTCGGTGCATGGTCGTGCGGGGCCGGACAACGTCGACCTGGATTGGTCCGTGGCGCTGTCGGATCTGACCGCGGTGCAACCGAGCCTGAAGGGCAAGCTGGCGGCCCAGGGGCATGTCGGTGGCGCGCCGCAGGACCTTTCGGTGGCGGCCGACCTGAGTGGCGAGATCGCCACAGAAGGGATTAATCCCGGCGAGCTCAGGGCACACCTGCAGGCACAGGGCCTGCCGAACGCGCCCAACGGCCAGGTGACCGCGCAAGGCACCCTGCTTGGCGCGCCGATCGAGCTGGCGATTGCGGCGCAGCGGGGTGCGGACGGGGCAGTCCATGTCACGATCGATCGTGCCGATTGGAAGAGCGCGCATGCCGACGGCGCACTCAGCGTGGCGCCGCCCTACATCGCGCCACAAGGCCGGCTGACCTTCGCGATGACGCAGTTCGCCGACCTCGCTCCGCTGCTCGGCAGGTC
>Ga0210390_10002147_pt1 | contig 17754 bp, 14 predicted proteins | sample IncBWH11OmetaG_FD_161050 | JGI IMG/M metagenome (GOLD analysis project Ga0210390, IMG submission 161050) | Forest soil microbial communities from Barre Woods Harvard Forest LTER site, Petersham, Massachusetts, United States - Inc-BW-H-11-O ... | reverse complement strand
GCCGGGCCGCGGGTTGGCCACGACTAGCCAGGTCCGGCGGTGGTAGAGGGCCCGGCGGGTGACCTGCAGCTGCCGGATGAGCTCTTGCCGCTGTCCCGGCGCGTCCTTGGCATGCGGACCGCTCGGCACGTCACCGGCGGCCGCGCGAGTATTGCCGTGCACGTCCTGGATGAGAACCGGGAACCTGGTGAGCTGGTGCAGGGTCTTGGCGATTCCGGCTTCCCCGGCGTTCGCAACGATCTCGTTTAGCTGCCGGTGAGTCTCCATGGTCTTCGTGAGCGTCGAGACCGTCGACTCGAGATCGGCGTTGAGACTGGCCACCCGCTCGGTGTTCGCTCGCTCGGCCGCGAGCAGCTCCAGCTTGGCGATCACCGTGCCGCACTGCTGCGCGAGGACCGTGAGCACGAATTTCTCCTGCCCGGATAGGGGGCTGGTGCCTGCGACGACCAGGAAGACCGGGTTATCCGCCAGGGCAGGCGCAAGCGGGAACGCCCACCAGGAGGAAGACTCGTCCAGCTCAAGCTGCCCTGGCGCAGTGATGCTGGCTAGCGTGCTGCTGATGCCGCGCGGGGCGCGCTCGTAGTAATCTCCCGACCTGCTCGGATGCCAGGCCAGGACCGTATGGCAGGTCGTGATCGACGGGACCGCAGTGGTGAGCAGGTGGATGGCCTGGCGGGGCGAAGCCGCCTGGGTCAGGATCAGCGACAAGGTGAAGACGGCGTTGAGCGACGACAGCGTCGCGGTGGCGGCCTGGTCCGAGTTCGCCGCGGTCGCTTCACGGTGGGCGGCTGAAGTCATGAGGTGCCTAGGAACTGCCTGGCTGGGATGACGGGCGTAATCGACGACGATGGCGTCCACGCCGCTGCCTCCGTGACCGAAGGCGCAAACGCGGTCACCGCGGCCTGGAGCCCAAGGTCAGTGATGTCTGCTGCGCGCAGGATGACCACCCACCTCCCGCCGGAGACTGGTGCCAGTTTACGCCCGGCGGTGGTCCAGAAAGACAAACCGGCGCCCCAGGTTGGTCCAAATGGCTAACGACTGAGCGGCACGGCGGGACGACAGTAGGAATCAGCCAAGCCGATGCCATCGCCGGCCACAGCCGACGCGGTGACGTGATCTCAGCGATTTGAGGTGACGTGGCCGTGCTCGGCGGCCGTACGCAGAGTATGGCTCCGGTCAACTCGCGCAGAAGGGAACTCCTAATGTCTACCACGACCGAAAGCCCCGCAGGCACCGCAACGGTCCGGCCGTTCACGGTTCCGGTCACCCCCGAGCCGGAACTTGAGGCGCTGCGCGCCCGCATCACGGCCACCCGCTGGCCCGACCAGGAGGTCGTCGCCGATCACTCGCAGGGGCCGCAGCTGGCCGTCATGCGGGAACTCGCCCGCTACTGGGCGTCAGAATACGACATGCACCGTTGCGAGGCGCGGCTGGGCGCCCTGCCGCACTTCATGACCGAGATCGACGGACTGGACATCCATTTCATCCACGTCCGTTCGGCACACGCCAACGCGCTACCGGTCATCATCACGCACGGCTGGCCCGGCTCCGTCATCGAGCTGCTGGGGGTCATCGACCCGCTCACTAATCCCACCGCCCACGGCGGGACCGCAGCGGACGCCTTCGATGTGGTGATCCCGTCGATGCCGGGCTACGGGTACACCGCCAAGCCGCGCGAGACCGGCTGGGGCCCGGACCGCATCGCCCGGGCCTGGACCGAGCTGATGCGGCGGCTGGGCTACACCCGGTTCGTGGCCCAGGGCGGCGACTGGGGCGCGATCGTCACCGACCAGATGGCCGTGCACGCCCCGCCGGATCTGGTCGGCATGCACACCAACATGGCCGGCGTCGTCCCGGCCGAGGTCTCCGTCACGCTCGCGCGGAACGTGCTGGGGGCCGGCGGCCCGCCGCCCTCGGGGCTGTCCGCCGAGGAGCAGCGCACGTACGAGCAGCTGAACTTCTTCTACACCAAGGGCATCGGCTACGGGATCGAGATGATCACCCAGCCGCAGACGCTGTACGGGATCGCGGACTCACCGCTCGGGCTGGCCGCCTGGATGATCAACCACGACGCGGCCAGCTACGCCGACATCGCCGACGCGGTCGCCGGGCACCCGGTCGGCAACCTGACCCGGGACGAGGTCCTGGACAACCTCACGTTCTACTGGCTGACGAACACAGCGATCTCCTCGGCACGGCTGTACTGGGAGAATACCTTCGACTTCTTCGGCGTCAAGGGCGTGAAGATCCCGGCCGCCGTGTCCGTCTTCCCCAAGGAGATCTACAAGGCGCCGCGCAGCTGGGCCGAGCAGGCCTACTCCAACCTCATCTACTTCAACGAGCTCGACGCGGGCTGCCACTTCGCCGCCTGGCAGGAGCCGGCGCTGTTCACCGCCGAGCTCCGCGCCGCGTTCCGGTCCCTGCGCTAGCCGGCCGGTACCCGGTCGCTTGCGCATCCTTCTCCCGGCGGGACCGGTGGCTGCATTCCAGGCTCCGGGCCCGCCGGGACATACAACGTCGTCCCGGCAAGGCGGCTGGCCGGACAACTATAAGGATCTGTCATGACAGCACAATGGCGAACACCCGCCGGGCTCCACACGTCACCAGCGCGGCTGCCCGTCGAGAGCCGGCTGCCGTCTTTCGACGGTGCGACCGGATGGCTCAACTCACCGCCGCTGACGGCGGCGGACCTGCAAGGGAAGATCATCCTCGTCAACTTCTGGACCTACACCTGCATCAACTGGCTCCGCCAGCTTCCCTACCTCCGCGCCTGGGCCGGCAAATACGCCGATCACAGCCTGGTGGTGATCGGGGTGCACACCCCCGAGTTCGGCTTCGAGCACAACCTGGACAACGTCCGCCGCGCCGTGCGCGACATGCGGATCGATTACCCGGTCGCGGTCGACAACGACTACGCGGTCTGGGCCGCCTTCGCCAACCACTACTGGCCCGCCCTGTACTTCGCCGACCCGCAGGGCCGCATCCGGCACCATCACTACGGCGAAGGAGAGTACCAGCAGTCGGAAATGGTCATCCAGCAGTTGCTGGCCGATTCGGGAACCACCAGCCATGACCATGAGCTTGTGTCGGTCGATGCCAGCGGTGCGGAGGCCCCGGCAGACTGGGCCACCCTGCGGTCACCGGAGACCTACACCGGCTACGAGCGCACCGCCAACTTCGCGTCCCCCGGCGGGGCCGTACCGGGCGAGCGTCACCCCTACAAGGCGCCAGACATGCTGCGCCTCAATCACTGGGGCCTGTCTGGAGACTGGACGATGGAGGAACAGGCCGTCATCCTGAACGAGGCCGACGGCCGGATCGCCTGCCGCTTCCACGCCCGCGACCTTCACCTGGTCATGAGCCCGGCAGCGCCGGGTGCCCCGGTGCGGTTCCAGGCGCGCATCGACGGACAACCGCCAGGTGCGGCGCACGGGGCCGATACCGACGACGCGGGCAATGGCACGGTGGTCGGGCCACGGCTGCACCAGATGATCCGCCAGCCTGGCCCTGTCATCGACCGCACCTTCGAGATCACCTTCTCCGATCCCGGCGCCCAGGTCTACTCATTCACCTTCGGTTAGGGGCTTCACCATGACTGGCAGAGGGCTCCGGCCGTTCGTCCTCGCGCGGGCCGCGTGCTCGAACAGCCAGCTGAACCCGGATGACTGGTATCCGGTCAGCGTCCCGGTCGCAGCCGCCAGGCGTGAGGCGGCCGCCGCCATCGCGGTCTGCGCTGCCTGCCCGGTGCGCGGTGAGTGCCTGGAGTTGGCGCTGCGCAACTGGGCGATCGGGCAGTTCGGCGTGTGGGGCGGCACTGTCCCAGCCGAACGGGAAAAGCTGCGCGCCGGGCAGGTCACTCAGCTCGCCCGTGTGCTGCCCGGAAATCAGGCCGCTGGACAGGTGGCGTCGTGACCGCGGCCGGGCAGAGCCGTGACGCAGGCCGGCCTGGAGCTACCGTGAGCGGCGGCACTCCTGCCGCAGTCCAGCGCGAACCGGAACTGGCCGGGCAGGCGGTCGTGGTGATCGGCGGCAGTGCGGGCATCGGGCTTGAGACAGCCCGGCGCGCCCGGGCGGAGGGTGCCGAGGTCATCCTCACCGGCCGTGATCCCGTCCGGCTCAGCCAGGCGGCCAAAGAGGTCGGGGCGCAGCGGACGGTGGCCTTCGACGCTAATGACACTGCTTGCCTGCAGCGGTTCTTCCAGGATCTGCCAGCGCCGATCGACCACGTGATGGTCACAGCCGGAGGCCCGGTCTACGGGCCCCTGCTGGAGATGGACCCGGCCCAGGTGCGCACCGCGCTCAGCGATCACATCGTGCTGGGACTTGAGGTCGCGCGCAATGCCGCGGGCATGATGCGGCCAGGGGGCACGCTGGTGCTCATGGGCGGTACCGGCGGCCGGCGCGTCGGGCATGGTCTCGGAATCGCCTCCGCGGCTACCGCCGCGCTGCCCCCGTTCGCGGCGGCCCTCGCGCTCGAGCTGGCGCCGGTCCGGGTCAACCTTATCGCCGCCGGCTTCGTTGACACCCCGCTGTCGGCATCGCTGCTCGGAGACCAGCTCGACGAGCGCCGCAGTGAGCTCCGGGCGACGCTGCCAATCGGCCGCGTTGTCACGCCCGCCGACGTCGCCGCGCTCGCCGTCCACATCATGACCAACACAGCCCTCACCGGCGCAACCTACGACATCGACGGCGGGCAGCAATTCGTCTGATCGGACCCCACAGCACGTCCAGTTACACGGTGGCTGCACTGCCCCGCTGCACGAAAGGAAGGCCCGGCATGACCTCCAACGACCACGTCAGCGCCCCGACCAGGTTCGTCGAGGCCGACGGCATACGTCACGCCCCGGCAGAACATGCGCCCTCCATTGACTACGCCAGCCTGCCGGATCCCGCCGAGGGCGTCGTGGTGACCATGTTCATCGCCGTTCGCAGCATCGCGCGGTCCCGGGACTTCTACTCGCGTGTCCTCGGCGGCACCGTGATCCTGGAGGAGAACCCATGCCTCGTCAAGCTGGCCAACTCGTGGATCCTCATGAACCCCGGCGGCCCGCCCACGCCGGACAAGCCAGGCATCACGGTGGCGAACTACGAACCCGGCGACACGACCTCGATCTTCCTGAACCTGCGGGTCGCTGACATCCAGGCCCGCTATGAGGAATGGAAATCGAAGGGCGCGGAATTCCTCACGCCACCGATCGACCGCGAGGCGGAGATCCGCTGCTACATGCGCGACCCGGACGGCTACCTGATCGAAGTCGGCCAGGCCACCGGCATCCTGCACGGCATTCACGCCAAAAAGCGCCCGGAAGACCTCCCAGGGTGAGCTGGTGGCCCAAATGGTACTGACTAGACGTGGAGAGCTATCGCACATGCCGGGTATGCGGCTGGCGCACTTGCACCCGCTGCGATGGCTCGGCCAGCGCGACCGCGGCTTCACCGCACTGCGCCGTGCCGCCCGCACAGCGATCATCATGCCGGCCATGTTCGCCTTGGGCGACAAGGTCATCGGCAACCCGCAGCTGGCGACGTTCGCGGCGTTCGGGTCGTTCGCGATGCTGCTCCTGGTCGACTTCGGCGGCCCGATGACCGAACGGCTCCAGGCGCAGGCCGCCCTCGCGGTGACCGGCGGGGTGTTCATCTGCCTGGCCACGCTGGCCTCGCAGACCGCGTGGCTCGCGGCCGTGGCCATGGCGGTGGCGGGGTTCGGCGTGATCTTCGCCGGCGTGGTCAGCTCGGTGCTGGCCGGGGCGACCACGGCGCTGCTGCTGGCGTTCATCTTGCCGGTATCGCTGGCCGCCCCGGCATCGGCCGTGCCCGAGCGGCTGGCCGGCTGGGCAATGGCCGCAGGCGTCGCGTTGGTGGCGATCGCGCTGCTGTGGCCCGCGCCAGCACACGACCCGCTGCGTGGTGCCGCGGCCGCCGCCTGCCGGGCGCTGGCCGCCCGGCTGCGTGCGGGGGTCGCGTACCTGCTCAGCGGCATGGACGAACAATTTGCGCTGGACCGCGATCACGCGGCTGCACAAGCGGATCAGGCGGTCGAGGCGCTGCGCAGTTCCTTCCTGGCGATGCCCTACCGCCCGACCGGGTTGAGCACGCCCGCCAGGACAACCGTTCGCCTGGTCGACGAGCTGAACTGGCTGAACAGCATCGTCACCCAGCCGGGGCTGCACCGCGACGGCGTCCACCGCGTAGCGCTGAGGGTCAAGGAGGCCGCGGCCGCGGTTCTCGACCGTGCCGCGGATCTCCTGGACTCCAGGGGCGGGAGCGGTGATGAGCTCGGCGTCGCGGTGGCCGAACTGGCTGCTGCACGCACCGACATGCAGGAGAACGTGCTGACCGGCCTGCCGGCCGAGGGCGCGGAGCCGGTCAGCGAGTTCATCACCTCCCTTGACCCCGCCTTCCGTGCGGAGGAGCTGAGCTACGCGGTCTCGCTCATCGCGCGTACCGTCGGGCTGACCGCGGCCGCCGAACGACGAAACTGGCGGGAACGGTGGCTCGGCCGCCAGCCCGAGGGCGTGCCGGGGACCCTGTCCGCGGCACGGGAACGGATCACGTCCTACCTCGAGCCGCACTCGGTCTGGCTGCACAACAGCTTGCGTGGTGCCGCCGGGCTCGGGCTGGCGGTGCTCGCCGCGAGGCTAACCGGGGTCCAGCACGCGTTCTGGGTGGTCCTGGGCGCGCTGTCGGTGCTGCGCTCGAACGCGCTGAACACCGGGCAGGACGCCGTCCGCGCCATCCTCGGCACGGTAGCGGGATTCATCGCCGGCGCGGCCCTGCTCGTGGGGATCGGCACGAACACCACGGTGCTGTGGTTCCTGCTGCCGCTGGCGATCTTCCTGGCCGGGGTCGCCCCGGCGGTCATCTCGTTCGCCGGCGGCCAGGCGGCGTTCACGCTCACAGTGGTGATCTTGTTCAGCATCCTCCAGCCGACCGGATGGCGCGTCGGCCTGGTGCGGATCGAAGACGTGGCCATCGGGGTCAGCGTGAGCCTGGTCGTAAGTGTCCTGTTCTGGCCACGGGGCGCGGCGGCCGCACTCCGCCAGGCCCTGGCCCAGGCGTACGCCGACGGCGCGGGCTACCTCGCCAGGACGGTGCGATTCGGGATGTCACGCAGCGATCCGGGCACGCCCGCGCTCCCCGCTCCGGCCGGCGACGCGGCCCGGGCCGCGGCGGCATCGCGCCGGCTTGATGACGCGTTCCGGACGTTCCTGGCCGAGCGCGGCCCGAAACGGATGCCGCTGGCGGATGTGGCCGGGCTGGTCACCGGGGTCGCCGGGCTGCGGCTGGAGGCTGACGCGGTACTGGACCTGTGGCAAGGCGGAGACGGCCCGGCGGGCGGCGACCTGGCCGCCGCCCGCCTGGAGATCCTGGGCACGGCTGAACGCATCACCGGCTGGTACGACGGCCTCGCGACTACGGTGATCACCGGCGGTGAGCTGCACCGGCCGCTCGCTCACGACCAGACCGCCGACGGCCGCCTGGCCCGGGCCGTCCGCCGCGACCTGCTCGGTAACGACGGCCAAGCCAGTGCCACCGCGATCCGGGTGATCTGGACCGGCGATCACCTCGACGTCGTCCGCCGTCTGCAGGCGGCCATCACCTCACCGGCGCTCGCCAACGCCGGGCAGCCCGTAGCCGCCGGTTCGCGAAACGGTGCGCCCCTGGCAGGCCGGGTGGCAGGGCATGGGTCAACGGGTGGTGCCGGTGAGGGTGCGCCGACCGGGCCGCCCGCAGTCTGGACGTGTGGCCGTGACTGGGCGAAGATGGCCGTGCTGGCCGATCGGGAGGTGGGCATGGACGCTGAGCTGAATCCCGCGCAGCGGCTGCACGCCCTTGGCCAGAGCCTGTGGCTGGACAGCATCAGCCGGGTCATGCTGCGCACCGGGACGCTGGCCCGGTACGTGCGTGACCTGGCGGTCACCGGGCTGACGTCCAATCCGACGATCCTCGGGCATGCCATGGCCGCCGGGTCGGACTATGACCGCTCGCTGGCGCGCCTGGCGGGCGACGGTGTCGCTGATGCTCAGGATCTGGTGTACGCGCTGGCGCTGGAGGACCTGACCGAGGCGGCGGCCCTGTTCCGGCCGGAGTGGGAGCACACCGGGGGCGTGGACGGCTACGTGTCGCTGGAAGTCCCGCCCGACGTGGCCTACGACGCCGCGGCGACGGTGGCGTTCGCCCGGCGGCTGCATGACCAGGCCGGCTTCCCTAACCTGCTGGTCAAGATCCCCGGCACGCCGCAGGGCCTGACCGCCATGGAAGAGGCGATCACCGCCGGCATCGGGGTGAACGTGACGCTGCTGTTCTCCGACACCCACTACCTGCGCACCGCAGACGCGTACCTCCGAGCCCTGGAGCGCCGCCGCCGCGCCGGCCTGGACCTGGCGGTGCCCTCGGTGGCCTCGGTGTTCATCTCCCGCTGGGATTCCGCCGCCGACCCGTTGCTGCCGTCCGCGCTGCACGGGACCCTGGGGCTGGCGATGGCGCAGAAGACCTACGCCTCCCATGTGCAGCTGCTCGCGGACCCGCGCTGGCAGGTGCTCGCCGAGGCGGGCGCCCGTCCGCAGCGGGTTCTGTGGGCATCCACCTCGACCAAGAACCCGGACCTGCCCGACACCTACTATCTGGGCCGGCTGGCTGCCCCGGACACGATCGACACCGTCCCGGAGAAGACCCTGATCGCGTTCGCTGACCACGGAAGCCTCGACGACCGGCTGGAGCCCGACTACGCGGCCGCGGAACGGGCCATCGCCGCGGCCGCCGACGCCGGCATCGACGCCGACGCCCTCGCTGAGCACCTGCAGCGCCAGGGAGCAGGCGCCTTCACCGCGGACTGGGCCGCGCTCCTGGAGGCAATCAAGGAAAAGGCGGCAAAGCCCACGACCTAAGCGGCGGCCTGGACTCGCATCCCACCCGGAGAATCGCAGTTCTGAGTGGAGGTTGTGGCCCGCCGCGAGGTACTTAACAACCGTCCGCATTGGTGAACGCGGACCCGACATCCTGACCTGCGCAGCCGCCAGGCCACCCAAGCTCGCCCGCGCGGCCGCGCGGTTATTTCGTCAGGTGGGGGCGTGGCGGCGGAACGGATCCTTGGAAGCGACAGCCCTGGCGGCCTGGGTCAGGGTGTGCCGGTCATGACGCGGTCGTAGCTGCGGCGAGCTCGGGCGCTGCGGGCGCTGGCGCCGTAGCGGCGGAGCATCTGCGGGGAGGTCCAGCCGTTGAGCTCCATCAGGTCGCCCTCGGCGCCGCCGCGGTCCAGCCAGGTGTGGCTGAAGTGGTGCCGGAACCGGTGGGGGAACACCTGCACGCCGCACTGGCGGCCGCGGCGGGCGATGACCTGGTAGATGCCGCTGGCGGTCATCGGGCCGCGGTTGTTCACCCCGAGCCACAGCTGCGGCCGGTGTGCCTGGGCATGCCGGGCCCGGGCGCGGAGGTACCTATCGAGGGCGCGGGCGGCGGCGTAGCTGATCTTGACCGTGCGGGTCGTGCGGCCCTTGCCGTGGACAGTGATCTCCCGGTGCCACAGGTCGATATCGCTGCGCTGCGGGTCGGCTGGGTCATAGCGGAGGCCCGCGAGTTCGGACAGGCGGATCCCGGTCGCCGCGAATATGGCGATCATGGCGGCGTCGGGGCGCTGCTGGAACGACCGGCCGGCGCAGGCGCGCTCCAGCCGGGCAAGGTCCCCGGCGGCGAAGACCGGGACGGGCCTGTCCGGGACGTGCGGCGGCCGCAGCCCATCCATCGGGTCACCGATCTCCTCCTCGGCAGCCAGCCATCTGAAGAACTGCTGCAGCGCGCGGAACTGGTTGCTGGCATACGCGGCGCTGTACCGGCCCAGCAGCCACACCATCCACTGCTGCACGTCGTGCTTTCCGGCCTGCTCCCAGCCGGTCCGGCCGGCCTCTCGCAGCAGGTGGGCGGCGGCGAACCATTGCACTGCCTCGACATAGGTCCGCACTGTCTTGGCGGCCTTGCCCTCGGCGGCCAGGTGCAGCCGGAACGTGCTGATCTCAGGTCGGAGGTCCCCGGCGTCGAGCTGCTTGGGCTGCCGGTAACGGGACTGTGGCGCGGCCATGGTTGTGCCTTTCCTCGACTGGCGCACCGCCTACAGCAGGTCAGCACCGGTTACGGACGATCGTCAACCACACGCCCGGAGCCGGGGAGAATCCGCGGCTGGGTCAGCGGTTCATGATGCGGTCGTAGTGGCGTCGGGCGCGGGCGCCGCGGGCGCTGGCGCCATACCAGGTGAGCATCTGCGGGGAGGACCAGCCGTTCAGTTCCATCAGGTCGCCTGGGGCGCCGCCGCGGTCCAGCCAGGTGTGGCTGAAATGGTGCCGGAACCGCTGCGGGTGCACCGCCACTCCCGCCTGCTCCCCTCTGCGCGCGACGAGCTGGTAGATCCCGGCCGCTGTCAGCGGGCCCCGTCCGTTCGCCCCGAGCCAAAGCTCCGGCCGCCCCGCCTGCGGGTGCCTCGCCCGGACGCGCAGGTACCGGTCAAGGCTGCGGGCGGCCGCATAGCTGATCGCAACGATCCGGGGCTTGCCGCCCTTGCCGACGACCCGGATCGCCCGCCCGTACAGGTTCAGGTCACCGCGCCCCGGATCATCTGGGCAGTACCCGACCCCGGCCAGCTCCGACAGCCGGATCCCGGTCGCCTCGAACACCGCCAGGACCGCGGCGTCGCGCCGGTCCGCGAAGGCGCGGCCCTGGCATGCCTTGCGCAGTGCCGATAGTTCGTCGCTGGTGAACACCGGCACCAGGCTGACTTTCACCGTAGGCGCACGGAGCCCTTTGACAGGGTCCGGGCGGTCCTCCTCGACAGCGAGCCAGCGCAGGAACCGGCGCACCGCGCGGAACTGGTTGCCGGCATACGCCGTGCTGTACTCGCCCAGCAGCCGCACCGTCCACCGCCGCAGGTCAGCCTTGTCCACGTCCTGCCACCTGCGCTTTTCCGTCTCGGGGAGAACGTAGGTGGCGGCGAACCAGCGGACCGGCTCGGTGTAGTTCCGGATTGTGCGCGGGGCCTTGCCCTCAGCGGCCATGTGCAGCGCGAACGAGCCGACCTCGGCCTCCAGCGGTCCCGCGTCCAGGTCCTTCGCCGCCCGCGGGCGGCGAAGCGGCGGGAGTATAGTTTTACTCTGTTCCCCCGGTCCGGGCACCACGGCCGTGTCCGGAATGCGGGGTTTGCGTAGGTACGCGGACAAGTACGGATCGGCTTGAACAGCCATTTGCAAATCCCTCTCTACCTGCAGTCCATGCAGGCCAGAGGGCTGCCACGACCGCAGCATCTGGCTGGTTAGGGACAGGATCGAACTGTCGACCTTCCGCTTTTCAGTTGGGACCGGAGATCTCTACAACCAGGGCTTACGCCACGCGGACTCGGGTCAGCACGCAGCCCGCGCAAGGCTCGTATGCTGAGGCGTCAGCTACGCCGATGGAGGGGGGCACCACGAGCATCCCGTCGCTCTCGTCCCACCTCATTGCCTCCGCCAGGTAGTCCAGGCCCGCTGCTAACGTGTTCCGGTGCGGCGCTGAAGGAGTCCGGGTGCGGGTTTCGAAGAATGACACGATCTGCGGCCTCGCCGCGCCGACAGCGCGGCAGTTGATGCGTGCCTATTTCGACGACCGCCCGGTTGAGGTCGCGTGCGACATCCTCGGCGTGGCCCAGGACGCTGCCCGGGACCAGATGCGTGCATTCGAAGCAGCAGGATACGTCGAGCGCGGCGGGCTGGCACATGGCGCAGGTGACGACTGGTGGGCGACCACGGTCAAGGGCAACGCGCTGGCGAACGCGAGCTTCGGGAAGCCGATCAGCCGGGCAACCGCTACGCGCCTCCTGGGTCAGGTCATCGAGCGTGCCCGCGCCTACAACGCCGACCCGGCCCGGCTGCTGACGGTCACGGAGATCGTCGTGTTCGGCAGCTACCTCGATGCTGCGGTCGACCTGCTCGGCGATCTGGACCTGGCTGTCTCGACCGTGCGCCGGGATACAGACGGAAAGCGGTACGTGGACCAGGTCCTGGAGTACGCCAGAGCCAGCGGGCGCAGCTTCAGCGCGTTCCATGACCGGCTTTTCTGGCCCGCCCGCGAGCTGCGGATGATCTTGAAGAACCGGTCGCCCGCGATCAGCATCACCGACGAGGACATCCGCAAACTTACCGGACGCATCGAGATCGTCTATGTCGTCGCCGACGATCCCGAGGCGATCCCTCCACCCGCGGACGCAGTGGCCGGTGCCTGACCAGCCGGGCGTCGGCGCGTCGCTAGCTGCTGGCAGGAACTGTGTGGCCTGCTACACGGGGCCGTATAGCGCACTCATCCGAGTCTTCCCTAGTCGTCGTTCAGCCGCCGATACTCAGCGCGCAGCTTATCCAGGTCATCTGGATTATCGGTGAAATACTGTTTCACGGCTCGGATATCCCCATTGCTTATGCGACCTCGCTTGTTACTAAGGAAATCTAGTGTTTCGACACTGAAGCGCGCCTCAAAATCCCGCTGGGCAGACCGTACATGAAAATGAGGCGGCTCGTGATCCTTCGGATATACCTCTACCTTTAGATCACCGAAGGCCGCGACTTGCCGCTTGGTCAGCAAGATTTCCCCATCTGGAGAGATCTGCGTGGAACTCATGTAGATTCCAAGCCGCTTCGTGATGCCATCGAATCCTTCTTCGATCGACTCCACATCGGCGTGACCGGGCAAATCGGAAGCTAGTACTTGACGCTCGATCTCATCAAGGATCGGCTCGTAGTCGCGCCACGTCGTATTTTGGGCACCGGCCGCGAAGGCCTCCGCCTCCTTATCACTTTCGTACATGCCGCTTACTGCAATGAGTGCGTACTCGCCATCGGGCAGTTCAATCACGCGCCCGTCTAGAACGACTCCAGCCAACGAGTCGGAGATGTGGAGAATCCGCAGCGGCATATAGTTCGTTTTGATGGTTTCGACGAATTCTTCCAGCAGATGACGATCAATGATCTGTCCATGCAGATCCACATGGGTGCTGCTGGCGATGCCGCCTATCAACTCCATGGAATTATGCTCCTTCTCATTTAGACCAGCGTACCGAGATACGGCTAACTTAGATGCGGGTTTGCCGGGTAGGCGGTCTGTCTCGACCACCAGCTTCGAAGGTTTACCGTGCACCGCCAGCTCGCTTGATATACGAGAGCAGCGCGCGAATTACCGGGCGCTTCGCCGTGGTTACGGACGCGACTGTTTTCGGCTGGGGTCCAGACAGCAAGTCCGCTACGAACTCCTGAAGCGGAGAGGACCATCTGCCGATTTCCTCGAGGGTAGGCAACGGAAGAAGTCCATGTACGAGACGGCTTCGGACGGCGTAGCACTTATTAAAGAATGCTGCCGGTGCCATGTCGTTGTACTGTCTTGGTTCAAGCGTTCTAGCGAGATTCTTCCCAGCCTGACCAATGGACTCGTTGTGGAGCCAGTTCAGAACACCAACCATAGACGCTACCTCTGACGTAGGCAAGCCGCTGTTCTTCGTGGCACGGATCAGAAAATCGACATGCTGTCGACACTGCTCTGAACGAGGATCCGGGTCGATCATCGCCTCCAGCGCTATCATTAGCAGCGCGAAACGGGCCTCCGCCGACTCCTGCCCAAACGAGGCGGCCCACAGATCATAGCTGACCTGCCTAGCCTCGCTTAGTCCACCGGTATCTATCGCGTATGCCATTGCCGCAACCAGACGCTCGTGCGGGCTGCTGATCGTCCAGGCCGGGATGTCCATACTGATAAACACCGGCGCGGGCTCGCACTCGAAGACCATCAGCCCATGAACGTCGTTCAGCGCCCGTTGGCCGGGTGCATAAGCGGCCAGGCCATGCTCCGTAAAAGAGCCATGCGGGGCGCGGTCGCCGAAGTCCGCCCCGACGGGCAAGGGCAAAAAAGCCTTCATCAGCCTGGCACGCCACTCCTGACCCGCGCTGACTGCCGCGGCTTCCGTTGCGTAACCTTCGCCCCGCAGTGCTACACGTCTGGCCTCCGCGAGGGATGTGGTGGCCAAGGCCACCAGCTTGACCTGTTGGCCGGAGTCCGGCTGGTCAATGATCCATTCACGCTCTTCGCACTGGAGCTTTGAGGTTGGACGAAGATTTACTCTGATCCGGAAGCACCACGTCATTGTTCTAGGATGCCGCAGCCCGAGGTATGCCGACGGGATCTTCCCCGTAGAGAGGTGTGGCTTCAGTGGATGTATGTCGGGCCGCCTTGAATCCGTAAGACAAGTCCTCACCAGAGAGGCAGAGGCAGCGGTGTAGCGAGGCCGGCATCGGTCAACGTCACAGTAAGGCGAGGACGTACCATCTGCTTGGAAAGCTGCGAAGCACGCCGAGCCGAACTGCCAGCGGAGGAGGAAGGCCGCCACGCGGTAAGAGTGGCGGCCTCGTCGGGTCCTCAAGGGCCGTGCCCTCGCCTGCTGTTCGCCTCGTAAGGCGCATACACCCCGCAGGTGCTCCGGTTGTTCGGTTCTCTCTGTGACCCTCGGTACTCTCTGCTGGTTTACAGCCCGGAGATCAGGCGATACGCCAAGGTCAGCGGCAAAAGGCATCACCTCCAGCTGAGCCGCTCCCGCAGCTCGTCGGACACAGCCTAGATTACGTCAGGGCATGCCCAGTCCTGGCCGTCCTTCCGATTGGTGCCGGTCAAGTCGAGAAAGATCACGGTGGCGCTCTGTTCAGCTAACGCCGGCATCTCGTCGGGGCTTCTGGTGGCGGCGATATCGCGCTACCGCCCCAAGCAGACGCGGTACACAACCGACGGCCCGCCTGCCTCACAAGCGGAGCGGATCGCCACCGTCCGGCAATGCCACGGACACGGCCTTGGTGCGAAAGCTCTCCCGCACGGTAACCGGCATCATTGATCGCTGAGAGACCGGCCGGGCGCCCTTGTCGCGACCCGCGAACTGCTGAGGAGGCGGACAGGTGACGGCAGCCGATTACCAGGCGGTCGCCGAGTCGGCCGGGGCGCTGGCCGCACTGATCGGCGTAGGGGTCCTGGGGTGGGCGAAAGGACTGCCGGCGGCCCTGACGTCATGGTCCAGGGTCAGGATGCGGAGGGCGACTTCCCTGCTGTTCTCCCGAGAAGTCGCCGCGCTGCCCTCAACGGAGTTCAAGCCGGAAGTGTCGCTGGAGGCAGGCATCGCATACGCGCGCCAGGCCGCGAGGTCGGGGCATCCGCCGTACACGGTAACGCAGGGACGGGTCAGCCCCGGGCAGCCGCTCGACTACCTTCTCGGCAAGGTATGCGAAATGGTCTGGGAGGCCGTCTCATCAGCTCAGTCGGAACTGGAACCGTACCTGGTTCCCCTCCGCAACTACCTGGGCGCTCTTACCGCAAAAGCGGGCCGGACCCCGGCGCGTGACTTTGCCCTGGGCGTCCTCACCGAGCGGGTGCGGCAGGAAGGAGACGGCTGGCCCGACCAGCCCGGCACGGAGCAAGAGCGCGCCGGGCGCCGCCAGGCTCACGGACATCCCAGCAGCCACCTGTGCCTCCTAGAGCGCAAGTACCAGGTAGAGGCGGCTATTTACGCCATAGAGGAGCCGACCTGACCCCGTGTTAGGCGTCGTCCACCATGAGCGCCGACCGTCGCTCAAGGTGAACGGCGACTGCTGACATGACCGGCCAATAGGCATCGACGCTATGCTCATGCTGGCGCCGGGATGCTTACCGTGGCGGCTGAGGTCTCAGTTGGGGGCTTCCCGGGATGTTGTCATGCACGGCGACGGCGGGGGCTGGCATGCGGAGCGCGAGCAGCCGCCTTGTGCGCAGCGACTGATATACGGCAGTACCACTCGCGGAGGACGCAGATCCGGACGATCTGCACATGTCAGCTCTCCACCGCTATCTGACAGCCAACTTTCAATTTTCGTCACTCCGCTTGGGCAAGCGCTCAACGCAGTACAAAAGTCTAAGGAGAAAGTATTCATCCGCTCTTGCAGGTCATTTCCAGGCCCCAGCGTCAAATGCTTCCTTGAGGAGAGGGTTCTGCGGTGTCTCCTTTCGTGATTGCTGATGCCGATACAGTGCCGCATGCGGATCGCGATTGCCATTCTCGTCCGGTGTAGTGGCATCCAACCACACGGTTCCCCGGCGGTCTTCGCGGCCGTACGCTACGAAGTCTTCCAGCTCGCGCAATGAAACGAGCGACGTCGGCACTGTCGGGTCGGGATATCCTGCAGTAAATTGAGCGTTGTTTGCAAGCCACAGTGGTTCTGGCGTGATGATTAGTCCGCAGAGAGGTCGGTCATCCAGTATTGCATCACCGAGCGACGGGTGATGATCCCGGATCATGTTAGCCGTCTTGGCTATCTCTTTGAATGCCCTCCGTAGATCCCTCTGCAGGTTATCCGTGTACGCGGCGAACGTGTGTCTGCTGTCAAGCCGCGCGCGCGTACTTTTCGCTTCGACAAGCACCACCACATCGTCGTGGACGACAATCGCATCGACCGTCATCCCGGAACCCTTTTTCGTGTTGTATTCGAATTCTCCATAAACAGAAGCTGCAGGCTCAAGCTGATGAAGTTGGAGCCGGATATAGTCCTCATGCGCAAGCCCCAAGTCGCGCGTCCATGCATTTGCCCATGCGTCGTCGTACTTATCCACCCCCAAGTAGTACACCGCAGAGGGCCCTACTCGCATGGCCACGTACCATGCTTGAGGCGCAAGGTATTGACCGTCCCCCAGTTCAACGAAAGGTCGCCCGAGGAACGGGTTCCAGTCATACTGACGAAGCTGCGCGTTTGGGGACCTCGTACGGATTGCCTCGGAACGCAGTTCCGCCCAGGGTGCAGCCCATGCGGTGCTAAATACTTCCAGTAGCTCAGCGATATCTATTCGGCTGCGGACCTCCTTGAACTGTGGCCCATGCAGCCATGCGGGATCGAACCGACCCGCGTTCTTCATGGCTGCCGCAACAAAGAATGGACCTGAATCAACGAATACGCTGACCGAGCAGCCGAGAACGTCATGCAGGCTCTGAGCCGAGAGTACCTCGAAACGGGGAGCAGGGAATGGACGCTCGAACATTGGCCGCATTCGGGCCATGTCGTGGAAGAATGGCTCCTGGAACATAAGCTGTTGATATGCTGCGCGGATAGCGAAGCTCTCGACAGCGTTTGGCGTATCGGACTCAACGGTAAGCGGATCTTGGAGCGCAATCGCGAGAGCGCCGAGTCGGCGCAGATCGCTATCCGTGGCTGGCCGGCGATCTGGTGATTTCTGGGTCGATTTGCCGGGTGCCGTGAGAACCTCACGTGCCAGTATGCTTACCGCCCAAGGCAGGAGAGGATCCACCGGATGCATGCGCTGGTGAGGGCGATTGAAACTAAGAGCGGAGTGTCTCGCAAGCCCTTGCAGTATGGACGCAGGCCTGTATGCTGACACCGCCCGGCGGAACTCTGCATAAGTGACCGGTCGATCTGTCACGTTCCAATCGCCTCCAGGTCGCCAGTGATGATCAGGGGCCCTGGACCGTCGTAAGCGTTGCTTTAATCATTCACAATCTCCGGGAACCATTGCGACCCGTAGCACACCGTGACGCCTTGTTAGGCGCGCTGATCGGTCCAGCCTTGCCTACCCTCATACCCGTCATGCCATCATGGACTGTCCGGGCATGCCTTGTCACAAAGAGCCCTTAGCCCTTCAGTTGTAGATCGGTGATTCTGTGGTAGTTCTTCGGTGGGGTCGGGGCGGTGGTGCGGGGGCTCGCATGGAAGCGCGGGCGCGGTTGCGCCG
>Ga0210390_10002146_pt1 | contig 17755 bp, 18 predicted proteins | sample IncBWH11OmetaG_FD_161050 | JGI IMG/M metagenome (GOLD analysis project Ga0210390, IMG submission 161050) | Forest soil microbial communities from Barre Woods Harvard Forest LTER site, Petersham, Massachusetts, United States - Inc-BW-H-11-O ... | reverse complement strand
GCCGGGACAGAAGTAATTGTTTCGTGCCCGATAGTCAGCAGCGAGAAACCGTTTCGAGCGGCCCGCCTGGCCCCTACAACCTCATAAAAAAAGAGCCCACATGCACCGGCGGCATGTGGAGAACCCATAGTTAGCTAGGTTGTATCCGCGCGCTTACCGTGCGCTTGCCCCTTGCGGTGCTTTCGCATAGCATTACTTTTTGTGACGTGCTCCATATTGAATTCCTTATTCTGCCCAATTCCCTGCACGCTGCGACTTCACGCTCCGGGAGCGCCAACTCATGAGTGAACCGTCGGACAGGAAGGCGAAAACGCCTGCCAACCCGTCAAATAAGTGCAGTGCCTCTTCCGCCGAACAATCCTGGGAGAAAAATACGCTCGATCCCACGCTGGCGAAAAGCCCGGAGCGACAGAAAGAATTTACGACCACGTCCAGTTACCCCATCCGAAGGCTTTATAGCGAAGCGGACCTGCCGAATTGGGATGCCGCGCGCGATCTGAGTTTTCCGGGACAGCCGCCGTACACGCGGGGGATTCATCCCACGATGTATCGCACGCGGCTTTGGACGATGCGGCAGTTCGCGGGATTTGGGACCGCGGAGGACACCAACCAGCGCTTTCGTTACTTGCTGGAACACGGACAGACGGGGCTGTCTACCGCGTTTGATCTGCCGACTTTGATGGGCTACGACTCCGACCACCCGCTGTCCGAGGGCGAAGTGGGCAAATGCGGCGTGGCAATCAGTTCGCTGGCGGACATGGAAGTGTTGTTCGATCGGATTCCGCTTGCGGATGTTACGACGTCGATGACGATCAACTCGCCGGCGGCGGTGATCTGGGCGATGTACCTGGCGGTAGCGGAAAAACAAGGCGCGGACTGGAAGAGAATTTCAGGCACGCTGCAAAACGACATTTTGAAGGAGTACATCGCACAGAAGGAATACATTTACCCGCCGGAGCCTTCCATGCGGCTAGTGATAGACACGTTTGAATTCGGGATCAAGCACACACCGAAATTCAACGTGATTTCCATCAGCGGCTATCACATCCGCGAGGCGGGTTCGACGGCGATCCAGGAACTGGCTTTCACGCTGCGCGATGGCATGGAGTACGTGGAGTGGGCCATGCGGCGGGGATTGCCCGTGGATGAGTTTACGCCGCAGCTTTCGTTTTTCTTTAACGCGCACAATGATTTTTTTGAGGAGATCGCGAAGTACCGCGCAGCGCGGCGGATCTGGTACAGAGCGATGACGGAGCGGTACAAGGCGAAGAATCCCCGGTCGTGGGCGTTGCGGTTTCATACGCAGACGGCGGGATGTTCGCTTACGGCGCAGCAGCCGATCAACAATGTGGTGCGCACGGCGATCCAGGCGCTTGCCGGGGTGATGGGCGGAACGCAGTCTCTGCACACGAATTCGCTGGATGAGGCGTGGGCATTGCCGACGGAATTTGCCGCGACGGTGGCGCTGCGCACGCAGCAGATCATCGCGCACGAGACCGGCGTGACGAATACGGTTGATCCGCTCGGCGGCTCGTACTTTGTTGAGGCGCTGACAAACGAAGTGGAACAGGGGGCGTGGGAGTACGTGCGGCGGATTGATGCGATGGGCGGAATGGTGGCGGCGATTGAGAAGAGTTATCCACAGCGGGAAATTGCGGAAGCCAGCTACCGGTACCAGATGGCCGTCGACAAGAAGGAAAAGATTATAGTTGGCGTGAATGAGTATGTGACGCCCGAAAAGCCGATCGAATTGCTGCAGATCGATGAGACTGTGGCGCGGCGGCAGGAAGCGCGGCTTTCGAAATTGCGCGCGGATCGTTCCGGGGCGGAAGTGGAGCGCCGGCTTCAGGCGCTGCGCAAGGCGGCGGAGGGTACCGCCAATTTGATGCCGTTTATCTACGATGCCGTGAAGGCTTACGCGACGCTGGGAGAAATTTGCGAGGCGATGCGCACCGTATTTGGCGCGTATGAAGAAGTGGCTGTCACTTGATCCAGGATTTTGCGAGCCGCTTTACCACAGAGGCTAAAGAGAATGCCGGAAAAAAAGATTCGGGTACTGATTGCGAAGCCGGGATTGGACGGACATGACCGCGGCGCCAAAGTGATTGCGCGTGCGTTGCGGGATGCTGGTATGGAAGTTATCTATACCGGGTTGCGGCAAACTCCGGAAATGATCGCTTCGGCTGCGGCGCAAGAGGATGTGGACGTGATCGGCTTGTCCATACTTTCTGGCGCGCACAATACTTTGTGTCCGCAGTTGATGAAGCTGCTTCATGAAAAAGGTATGGATGATGTTACCGTGCTGGTCGGCGGGATTATTCCAGAGGCGGATATTCCGGCGTTGAAGGCGGCGGGCGTTGCGGCAATTTTTCTGCCGGGGACTTCTACCCAGGATATTGTGGAGTTTATTCACAAGCGGTTTGCGACCGCGAGTTAGTTGTCCGTTGGTGAGTTGGAATCCTCAGGGGCTAAGGCCCCACTCGTTGCATGGCTTTTTGTCGGGCCTGAAGCGCCGACCGCCCTAAAGAAAAAGCGACACTCCACAACGCTAGGTTGGAATGGCTGGAACTGCGCTGTTGAGACCCTTCAAGTTAGAATCTACGACGGAAAGAAAGCCTAGGACCCACCCCTCGCAGAAGACGCTCAGAGTGTGGCACCCAGGAGGCCGAGGCACGGCTGAAGCCGTGCACCTACTTTGATGGAACGGCGCGTTCGAATTTCACTCTTGTATATAGGGTTTGAAAACCTAGGCGGGTGATGTTGCGTTGCGAGTGGCTAGCGGGCTGAGCAAGGCTCATGGCTAGTTCGCAGCTTGCTTCAGAGGCGCTTTGGAGGCGCGTGTGAAGGAGGGCAGTTTGTACCCCGCGGTTGCGAAATTCGGGAAGAGTGCTGGCCCCGAAGAGTCCGGCGATTCTTCCGCGGATGGCGAGGGTGGCTCCGCCGACCACCCGCCCGTCGATGCGCGCGAGGAAGCACCGCGTGTTTTTCACGAGCGCGAACATTTTCATCACGCTTAGTATTTCGTGAGTAACCGGATAATTTTCGGCAAAGCCTTGGGCTACGGTCATGACCCAAAGGTCCAGCTCGTCCGGACCGGCGAGGCGAATATCGATTCCCGGCGGTGTGGGCGACGGCGTTGTTGCGCTATCGAGAACCGGGCGAACCATGACGTTGGAAAATTCGGTGACGTGGTAATGGCGCTCTTTGTAATGTTCGAAGAGCGTTGAGTCGGCGAGGGGGCAGGTTTCCACGCGCACAGGTTCGTTGCGGGAGAAGTAGAACGCTTCGAGTTGATTGAACTCTTCGGCGCTTATTGGGCCTTGCAAGCCCAGGCCAACCGCCTGCGTGACAGGATTCCCAGCTCCGCAGAAGATCGCGAAACCACCGGCAATTTTTTCTACGGCACCCTGCGAGTTAGATTGCATGATCATCCTGTCGGCGCAGCCTACCGCGGCCTGCGCTTCGGCAAGTTCGAGTTCGCGGGCGAGGTCCAGGGTCAATTGCAGATTCTTTTCTTGCAGATTCACGGAGAAATCCTTCTGCTGCCCTCTGGCAGCGCGCCTGGCGCAGTAATTTTGAGATGCCGGCGACAGTTATGCTTCGTAGGAATTCTACGAGGCTTCCACCTTCATTTTGCTGCTGGATTTTGCGATTGCCGTAGTGTGCTAACGAGCCGAGGAGCCGCGCGCACACTTATTCCTGCGATCAATTACGGTGGTGTGCACAGGCGCCTCCGGTGGAAGATTGCGGCGCAAGTGGCCGCGTTACGGTGGAAAGACTATCGTCCTTGGTTGATGGCGTCAATGGATTCCAGAGGGCAGCGGTTGGATAGCCGTAGCAACCCAGTCGGCAGGGCCGCCGCAGTCCATGGGGGCTTTGCTTCTCGCGCGGCTTCCTCCGTATACTCGATGAGTTGCGATTTTGTCCTGCGAGGTCACCGCGTGTCCTCTTCGGTTCTTAAAAGTACGGTCAATCCCAAATCCCCACAATTCGAGAAAAACTCTCACCAAATGGTGGAGCTTCTGACCGAGCTGAAAAACGAAGAGGAAACAATACGCGAGGGCGGCGGCCCGAAGGCGGTCGATTCTCAACACAAGAAGAACCGGTTGACCGCGCGCGAACGGGTGGTCGGGCTGATCGATCCGGGCACTCATCTTTTTGAGCTGGGAATTTATGCCGCTTATGAAATGTATGAAGAGTGGGGCGGCGCGCCCGCGGCGGGAACGATTACGGGCTTGGGGCGCGTGGCCGGCAGGATGTTCATGATTATCGCCAACGACGCGACGGTGAAGGCGGGTGCATTTTTTCCCATGACCGCGAAGAAGGTGATACGCGCGCAGAATATCGCCATCGACAATCGCATTCCGACAATTTACCTGGTCGATTCCGCGGGAGTATTTTTGCCGCTGCAGGAAGATGTGTTTCCGGATACGGACGATTTCGGGCGTGTTTTCCGGAATAATGCGGTGATGAGCGCCATGGGCATTCCGCAGATCACGGCGATCATGGGGATGTGCGTGGCGGGCGGGGCCTACCTTCCGGTGATGTGCGATCACATTTTGATGACGGAAGGTTCCGGCTTGTTTCTGGCCGGACCCGCGCTGGTGCAAGCCGCGATCGGGCAGAAGACTTCCGCGGAAGAATTGGGCGGTGCAAAGATGCACGCGCAGATCAGCGGGACGGTGGATTTTCGCGAGCCGGACGATGCGGCTTGCTTGAAACGCATCCGCGCGCTGGCCGACAAAATGGGTGCGCCGAATACGCCGGTCTTCAGCCACGCGCGTCTGGCCGAACCACTTTATCCCGCGAGCGAAATCTACGGCATTTTCTCGGCCGATCCCGGGAAGCAGTACGACATGCACGAGATTATTGCGCGAATCGTGGATGGCAGTGCGTTCGAGGAATACCGCGCGGAGTACGGGGAAACGCTGCTCTGTGGCTATGCGCGCATTGGCGGTTGGGCCGTGGGCATCGTGGCCAACCAGAAGAAGCATGTGCAGACGCACGCGCCGCATTCCGACGAGAAGCGCCTTGAGTTTGGTGGCGTGATTTATACGGAATCGGCTGAGAAAGCGGCGCGCTTCATCATGGATTGCAACCAGAACCGCATCCCGCTGATTTTCTTGCATGACGTGAATGGCTTCATGGTCGGCAGGGACGCGGAGTGGAGCGGGATCATCCGGGCCGGCGCAAAAATGGTGAACGCGGTGGCGAACAGCGTGGTGCCGAAGATTACCGTGATTGTGGGCGGCAGTTTTGGCGCGGGCAACTATGCGATGTGCGGCAAAGCGTACGATCCGCGATTTATGTTTGCGTGGCCGACGGCGAAATTCGCGGTGATGAGCGGGGATGCCGCGGCGAATACGTTGGCGGAGATCAAGATCAGGCAACTGGAACGCGAAGGCAAGAAGGTGGACGAAAAAGCGAAGAAGGAATTGCTGGATTCGATCAAGGCCACGTATGGGCACCAGACTGATCCGCGTTATGCGGCCGCGCGGCTGTGGCTGGACGCTATTATTGATCCGGCGCAGACGCGCGATGCATTGATCTGGGCGCTGCAGGCGGCGGCGTTGAATACGGAGATTCGCGAATTCAAGACCGGCGTTTTGCAAACGTGAGGGCGCTGGTGCTGCGCGGGATTAATGGAAGCGAAAAGCAGGTCCCTCACCCCGCAAAAGGAGCGGGATTCGGGATGACATTAGTAAGCATTGGAAGCAGGCCCTATGAAATGGATGCCAACGGAGTAACTTAAGAGTTTGAGGAACCATGGACCCAATTAAGTTGATTGAGTGTCCGCGGGATGCTTGGCAAGGATTGCCTGAGCTTATTCCCGCGGGAGAGAAGGCGCGTTATCTGAAGGAATTGATTGTTGCGGGATTTCAGCACATTGACGCAGTGAGTTTTGTTTCGCCGAAACATGTGAAACAGATGGCGGACAGCGAAGAAGTGATGACGCGATTGCTCAGTTCCCTGCCCGACGGAAGCACGCTGCCAGAAATTATTGGAATCGTGGTGAACGAAAGGGGCTCGGAGCGAGCGCTAGCTACGCCGGGTGTCTCCACGATTGGTTACCCTTATTCGATCTCCGCGTATTTTCGCCGGTCCAACGCCAACATGAGCCGCACGGAATCCCGGCAACTGGTCGAGATCCTGAAGCGAGAGACCAAAGCGGCGAACAAAGGACTGGTGATTTATATTTCGATGGCGTTCGGCAATCCTTATGACGAGCCTTGGGGGCCGGAGATTGTGCAGGACACGCTGGATTGGCTGAAGGACGTTCGCGTAGACACGGTTTCGCTGGCGGACACGGTAGGAACCGCCACTCCGGAAGTGGTGCACGAACTTTATTCGAAGGTGAAGGATCACGTCGCTGGGATTGAGCTCGGCGTACACCTTCATTCGCGGCCGGACAATGCGGAAGAGAAAATACTGGCGGCGTATGCGGCCGGGTGCCGGCGATTTGATTCCGCACTGACGGGTCTGGGAGGATGTCCGTTTGCCGGGGACGAACTTGTGGGAAATATTCCTACAGAGAGCGTGCTTGCGGCGCTGGTGTCCGTTGGAGTCCAGCCGGGGTTCGGTGGGGCTAAGCTGTCGAGAGTGATTGAAATGACCAACGAGATTCGCGCGAAGTACGCACACGGTGTTGTTGCAAGTTAGGAGCGCCTGCTTATGAATTTCGGAACGCTGCAGTTTGAGACGTCTGGCCACCTTTCCACGATCACGCTGAACCGGCCGGAAAAGCGCAATGCGATTTCCATCCAGATGATTGCGGAATTGCAGGCGGCGCTGGATGAAATTGAGAAAACGCACACGCGTGTGGTGATTCTGACGGGAGCGGGGAAAGCGTTTTGCGCGGGGATCGATCTGGATTATTTGCAAGCGATCGGGCGGCAGACACCGGCAGAAAATCAGGAAGACTCGAAGCGTATTGCGAAGATGTTCCGGAAGATCTGGAGTTATTCGCGGCCGTTGATCGCGGCGGTGAATGGGCACGCCTTGGCGGGCGGTTGCGGAATCGCTACTCTGTGCGATTTCACGCTGGCTGTGCCTGAGGCGAAGTTCGGATACACGGAAGTGAAGATTGGTTTTTTGCCCGCAATTGTGTCTGTGTTTTTGACGCGACAGATTGGGGAGAAGCGGGCGCGCGACCTTTTGCTTACGGGGAGGCTGGTGGAAGCAACTGAAGCGAAAGAGTTGGGAATGGTGAACGAGCTGGTGCCAGCGGAAACTCTGATGGCGCGAGCGCATGAACTGGCGGAGGTCATTCTTGCGGCAAGCCCCAGCAGCGTTACGAGAGCTAAACATTTGTTGGTCTCTGCGGCGGCGGCCGGCGTAGATCACGATTTGGAACGAGCGGTGCTGGAAAGCGCGCGCGTAAGATGCACACCAGACTTTAAGGAAGGTTTGGCCGCGTTTTTGGAGAAGCGGAAGCCGATCTGGCAGGGCGAGAGCCGGTGAGGGAGTCGGGAGTCAGTAGTCGGGAGTTCGTGGCTTCGGACCTTGGAGCTGAAGTGCTGCAAGCACGCTCGCCTCGGTTTCCAAATTGTTTTGTGGCCAAAAACTCCGTACTAACCTAATATGCATAATACTGTTGAAGTAACACGTTGCAGGATTATAGAGAGCTTCATGTGTGGCAACGTAGCCATAAGCTGGTGCTAGGTTTGTATAGGGCCACACAGGTCTTCCCGCCCACGGAGCGCTACGGGCTCACATCGCATTTTCGCCGAGCTTGCCTGTGCATTCCAGCCAATCTCGCGGAAGGTTGCCGACGCGCCACCGCCAGAGAATACTCTCGGTTTCTAAACATTGCGGAAGGCTCGCTATCAGAAACCGCATACCTGATCCTCGTAAACCGCAATTTGGGTTATATCCGCGAAGACGCCGCCAAGAGTTTTTTGGCCGAGGCGTCAGAAGTTCCCAAAATGTTAAACGCCCTGCGCAGGAAAGTGCAGGAAGGTATGGCGCGCTGAACGATCGCCGAGACGAAGGCGCGTGGATTCCGAAACTACAGACTCCCGACTACCGACTACTGACTGTTTGCGGCATACTTGATTATCGGGCAAACGAAAATACTCATGATCGAATATTACGATGTGACTGTACGTGTGCGATATGCGGAGACCGACCAGATGGGAGTGGTTTACCATTCGAATTTTCTGATCTGGTTCGAGGTGGGACGGGTGGAGATCATGCGCTCGCTGGGCTTTGACTACAAGCGCATGGAAGTTGAGGATGACTGCTACCTGGTGGTTGCCGATGTGCACTGCCGCTATCACCATCCGGCGCGTTACGACGAATTGGTCACCGTACGCACGCGCATCCTGGAAGCGAAGAACCGCACGCTGAAATTTGGCTACCAGGTTTTCCGGCAGGCGGATCAAAAGTTGCTGGCCACGGGTAACACCACTCATGTTTCCTGCCATCGGGACGGGCGCGTGACTCATTTTCCAGAGAAATACAAAACGGCGTTTCTGGCGATTGCCGCTTCCCTGCCCGACAGGAGCGAGGCATGAGCGTCACGCTGACTGGCAGTGATCTGACGTTCGCGCAGCTCCATGCTATCGTGCTGGAATATGAAGCAGTGGAGATTGCGGCGGACGCCGTTGCTCGCATGAATGCTTCGCGCGCGGTGGTGGAAAAGCTTTTGGCCGAGGGCCACACGGCTTACGGGATCAATACGGGATTCGGTAAACTGGCCAGCGTACGAATTTCCGCGCAGCAGGTGCGCGAGTTACAGGTAAATCTGGTTCGCTCTCATTCTTGTGGCGTCGGGGCTGCGCTTTCCGTGGCCGAAACGCGCGCGATGATTCTGCTGCGCGCAAACGCACTGGCGAAGGGATTGAGCGGCGTGCGGCCAGTGGTGGTGGAGACGCTTTGTGCGATGTTGAACAATCGCGTGCATCCGGTGATTCCCTCGCAAGGTTCCGTGGGAGCGTCCGGCGATCTGGCGCCGCTGGCGCATCTGGCTCAAGTGGTGATCGGCGAGGGCGAGGCGATTTACAGGGACGAAAGGCTTAGCGGCGGCGAAGCGCTGAAGCGCGCACACATCGCGCCTGTGGCGCTAGAGGCAAAGGAAGGGTTGTCGCTGCTGAACGGCACGCAAGGCATGCTGTCGCTGTTAAGCCTGGCTTTGCGCGAAGCGGATATGCTTGCGGACACGGCGGATGTGGCTGCGGCGCTTTCGCTCGACGCACTTCGTGGAAGTCCGGGGGCGTTCGATGCGCGCATCATGCACGCGCGGGCCTATTCCGGAGCGGCGACAACGGCGCGCAATCTAGCTCATCTCAACGATGGAAGCCAGATTCGCGAATCGCACCGTTCGCCGGACGCAGACAAGCGCGTGCAGGACGCTTACAGTTTGCGCTGTACTCCGCAAGTGCATGGGGCCGTGCGCGATTCCCTTTTGCAGGCGCGGGAGATGGCGCTGGTGGAATTGAACAGCGCTACAGACAATCCGCTGGTGTTCGTGAAAGCAGGCGCAGGCGGGGACATTATCAGCGGCGGCAATTTTCACGGGCAGCCGTTGGCGATGGCAGCCGATCAGGTGGCGATTTCGGTGGCAACGCTGAGCGGCATCGCGGAACGTCGCGTGGAGCAGATGACCAATCCGCTCACGAGCATGCTGCCGGCATTTCTTACGCCTGACCCAGGACTGAATTCCGGCTTCATGATTGCGCAAGTAACCGCGGCCGCGCTTACCAGCGAAAATCGGGCACTGGCCACGCCGCATTCAGTGGATTCCATTTCAACTTCCGGAAATCAAGAAGACTACGTTTCCATGGGGATGAGCGGGGCGCGCAGGCTGGAGCGCATGCTGCAGAATCTGCGCAACATTCTGGCGATTGAATTGTTGTGCGCTTGCCAGGGCATCGACCTCCTGGCGCCATTGCAGACCGGGGCGCTGGCGAAGAAGGCGCAAGAGGCGGTGCGCGGCGTGTCGAAGAAAGTTATTGCGGATCGACCGCTGGCGCCGGATATCAACGCTGTGGAGCAGTTAATAGCCACCGGAGCTATTGCGAGAATTTTGCACTGATTGCTGCTGGGCGTTCCGCGCCTTGCAAATTTTGAGCGAACATTTCGCGATCGACGCCTTCGACAACATTGTGTGTATCGGTGAACATGTGGCGCATGGATTCTTCCACTTCGTCGACGCTGACGCGCGCGATGTAATCGACATTTCCCAGCAGAATGGCCAGAGCTTCTGGCTCGGGCTTGCGGCAGGCCATGCCGTCGGCAACCTTGGTGGTGGCGGGCATTTCGATGACTGTTTTCCTTTCGAATGACTCGGCGTATGCCGGCGCGTGAGACGAAACCACGCCGACCAGTTTTATTTTCAAGCCCATGGCTTTCTCACGCGCGGCCTAATAATCGGCGTCGAATTCGATGAGCGTGCCGCCTTGCGCGCGCATCGGCGTTTTTCTCGCGGCTGTTGCCTTGGGGAACAAGGATCGTCGCAGAAAGGCCGCAGCGCCTGGCGGCGAGGGCCACGGATTAGCCGTGGTTTCCGCGCGTGGCGGTGACCAGGCCGCGAGTTGCCGGCTCGCGCTTCATGAGTTCCTCGACGTAAACGACCGCGGTGCGGGCTTTGAACGGGTCCGTGGGGGTGTGGTTCTCGTGTTTCACCCAGAGTCCTTAATAAATAGTCTCATGTATGCGCTTCAGCTAAAAACACCAGACAAGTTTACTTGAATTGATCATATTCGCAGTTCGAATTGCATTTAGTGTTCCTCTAGCCCAGCGCTTCGAGGAAATACATGAACATGCGGTAGCCGGCTATGTAGCTGAAGGGGGCTAGTTCGAGGGAATAGTGGCCGACTGGCAATTCCAGGGTGCGCGGGTCGGCGCCGTGTTGGCGAAGGGCCCGGAGCATCTGTTCGGTGAGTTCGGGCAAGAATGTAGGATCGTATTTGCCATAGACCATGAAGGTGTTTCGATTCGCGCCCATGCCGCGTTCGACGTACGGCATTGGGCTGATCGGCGCCCAATAGCGGCGCAACTCTTCCACGGTAACTTCATGACGCAGGCCTTCCCAGACATGATTCGTGGTCATGCCCTGGCTGACGACATCGGCGAAATAGGTGGAGACGTGGAAAAAGCCGCCGGCACGGACACGTTGGTCGTGCACGAGGGTGATATAGCCGACGGAAGAACCGATGCTTGTACCCAAAATGCCCAAGCGGTCGTAGCCCTGGCGCTCGAGCCAGGAGAGGCAAGCGCGCGCGTCCTGTACTGCCTGGCGGTTCGCGGCCAGCGTCAGTCCGATGTTGGGGCCGACCAATTGGTCGGCGCGCTCGTGTCCCTGAGCCATGCGGCGATCGTGATACGGCAGGCTCATTTTCATGGCGCTGATGCCAATGCGCTGCAGCCAGTGACAGAGGGCCACTTGACCATGCCACTTGGCATTCCAATTCGAAAGAATCAGCACGGCCGGACCAGCCTTGCGCGCGGGGAAAAATTGCGCGTGGACGGTGTTGTTCTCTGCCCAAGGCGAGGCGATAGGGCTGGTGAAAGTCAGGACATTGTGGCCGTCCAAATGGTAATCGTTCACATCTGCCGGGGCGTACCAATCTTCGCTGCGCGCGATGGCTTCGCTGGCATATTCGGCGACATAGCGGTGAGGATCGTCCTGGCCGAAACGCCCGCCAAGATGCTCCAGGCCCCATTCGAAGGGGCGAACCGTGCGGTTGTCGTCGGTGGTCCAGCGCCGGTGTTCGTACCGGCGGATCCAATGCTCGTACGTGCTCATGGCCATAAGCTAACTAGTTTAGCGCAAGCGGCATGCTGGAACCGGAGGGAGCGGGCGGAGGAGCGACTTACCGTTAGCCATCCGACACCGCGCATGCTTCGATGCATTGAGCGGTTTGCGCGGGTGTGGCAGAGTCAAAGCTGTGATCCCCTTCTTGTTTTTTCTTTTTGGCATCGTGATTGGCAGCTTCCTGAATGTTTGTATTTCACGCATTCCGGAGGACTTGTCCGTGGTTTCGCCGGGCTCGCGCTGCCCGCGCTGCATGACGGCGATCCGGCCGTACGACAATATTCCGGTGGTGAGCTGGCTGGTGCTGGGAGGGAAATGCCGGACCTGCCATTTACCGATTTCGCCGATGTATCCCGTCGTGGAGTTTTTGACGGGAGCGCTGTTCGTTCTGACCTATTCCACCTATGGGCTGACGCTGCCGACGTTCAAATTTCTACTTTTCGGATGCTTGCTGATTATTTTGATTGTCACGGATATCGTGGCGCGCATTCTGCCGGATGCGGTGAACTGGTTTGGCTTCGGGCTGGCGCTGGCGTTTGCGACGCGGGTGCCGCCGGATGGGTTCTTCGGGATGTGGCTTTACAACCGATCCATCCCGCCAATGCTGATCGGCCTTCTTGATGCTCTAGCGGGTGCGGCCTTCGGCAGCCTGCTGCTGCTTTTTGCGGCAACGCTCTACAAGCTGGTGCGCAAGCGCGAAGGCATGGGCATGGGCGATGTGAAAATGATGGCGATGGTGGGGGCGTTTTTGGGGGTTCGCGGGACGTTTTTGACGATCCTGATCGGCACGTTGCTGGGCAGTGTGATTGGAATAGGACTGGTTTCGACGCTATACCTGTTCGGCTGGCGGCGGAATGTCGCGGCGCGCGCGCATCGCCGAGGACTGGGCAGCGTGGCAACTTTGCGCTGGACGTTGGCGGCGGAATACCAATTGCCCCTCGGCACGTTTTTGGGCATTGCGGCGCTCATCGTGGTTTACGCGCTGCCCCTGTTGGGCTTTCCGATCGCTCTCGGCTTTTCTTACTTTCGCGCTTAATACTATGTGCCGTTACCGTTAAGAGGCCTAACACCCGCTGGCAGCCTTTCCGGGGTAAACTGTCATTTAGTCAAAGTAGAACGTATTCGCGGAGCTCAGTGCTTGGGCCCTGGTCGTAGGGGCTGGCTCCCGTGGAGGTCGGAATGATGCGCGTATCAACCCTATCGCTGTTGCGACTCACAGCGCTTGCGGCCGTATTCGGATTCACAGCGTATTGCCTGCCCGCGCAAGACCAAAGCACCGACGACGTAGCTGCCGCCGCCCGAAAAGCGCGCGAACAACAGAAGACCACGCCGGCCCCGAAAAAGGTCATCACGAATGACGATATTCCTGCGGCGAAGAATACTACTCCCGCTCAGGGCACTGACGCCTCCAAGGGCGATTCTGCACAAACAGGCGGAAAAGCGGATGAAAACGATCCCAAGTCCGAGGCTTATTGGAAGAAGCGCTTCCAGGAAGCCCACGACAAGATAAGCCAATCCGAAAAAGAGCTGGACGTGATGCAGCGCGAACTGGAAAAGGATCAGGTGCAGTACTACAGCGATCCTCAAAAAGCGCTGGCGCAACAGCACGACCGCTCCGACATTAATGACAAGACGGATAAGATCGACGCCAAGAAAAAAGAAATCGAAAACCTGAAGCAGCAACTCAGCGATATGGAAGATGAGATGCGCAAGGCGGGCGGCGATCCGGGGTGGGCTCGCTAAGCCTCTGGGCTGCCGCCCTTTGCTCTTGTAATTCCCTGCTGTTCCCTTCTATCCTCCTGCCTGCATCCGCCCATTCCTTGCTCCTTGAAATTGAGTTCGTGTTCCGAGGTGCAGATTCATGATTTCTTTGCACGACCAGTCTCCGGCGTTCCGCCAGGCATTACTGAAGAGCGAGCGCCTGCGCATCCTGATCCTTCTTTCGCTCCTGGGGGCCTTTCTGGCGCTGCGGATTGTTCGTACGGCCATCGCCTGGAATCCAGAAAATGCGGCGGAGTTATTCTGGCTGGCTTCGTTCGCCATAGCCTTAGGGATACTTGAGGCTTACGTTCTACGTGCCATCCGCCCTGCAATTCAGACGGGCAAAGATCTTTCTCACTACTCATGGCTTGGCAACATTCTGATCGAATGCTGCATACCTGGCCTGATCATCGCGTTCATGACCAGTTCCTCGATGCCTGCGGAATATCGCGTCATCACGAATCCCATTTTCGGTTTGTATTTCCTGGTGATCAGCCTGTCTGTTCTGCGCCTCAGTGAGCGAGTGAGCTGGCTGTGCGGCCTTTGCGCGGCCGGGAGTTACTTGGCGGCAGCGTATCACCATGGCTGGCGGCCCGAGGATACGCTGCGGAATCTGTCTTTGCTTGCGCCGCAAAAAATCGTGGTTACGTATGCAATCGGCCTGCTGGCGGCGGGCGTGGCGGCCGGACTTGTGGCGCGAGAGATTCGCAAGCAGGTGGAAGCAGCGCTGCGGGAAGCCGAAGCGCGGAGAGCGGTGGAGCATCTGCAACACGATCTGGATGTGGCGCGGTCCATCCAGCGGTCGTTGCTGCCTGCGTCGATGCCTCAGGTTCCTGGCTTTGAGATTGCCGCGTGGAACAAATCCGCCGACCAAACGAGCGGCGATTACTATGACTGGCAAGCGCTTCCCGATGGCCGCTTCGTGGTGGCGCTGGCGGATGTGACCGGACACGGGATTGGACCGGCGTTGCTGGCGTCGGTTTGCCGCGCTTATTCGCGCGCGGTCTTCGGACAGCACGAAGGATTTCTGGAATCCATGACGCGAATCAATTCAGCCATTGCAGCGGATGTGGGAGAAGGACGGTTCGTGACGTTTGTGGCCGCGATTGTGGGCCCCAAAAGTTCGCAAGTGGAGCTTCTGTCGGCGGGGCATGCTCCGCTATTCATTTACTGGCTACAACACGACCGCTTCGACAAGATGGAAGCGCAGGGCTTGCCACTGGGCATTTCTCCCGAGCTCATGTCGGAGCCGCCACAGAGTTTGCCGTTTGACAGCGGCGACATGCTAGTGCTGTGCACCGACGGATTTTTCGAGTGGGCCAATGCGAAGGAAGAGTTGTTTGGCAGTGATCGTCTGGAAAAGAGTATTCGAAGCAACCGGGAGAAACCCGCAGCTGAGATCATCTCCTCCCTTTATAGCGATGTGATTGCTTTTTCGGGCGGAACACCGCAAAACGACGACCTGACGGCCATCGTGATCAAACGAATCTAGAAATGAATCACGGCGGCCTCGGAGCCATCTAACAAACAAATAAGCAGGAAAGAGAAGAGTGTCCCCAGCGGCTAAAGCCCAGATTTTTCTAGCTCTGAATGTTGGAGCCAAAGCTCTGACCCCCTAGCCTCTATTTATGGGATCGCTTCTAGTTCAGGTACGGGCTATCGGGAAGTTCCAGCTTGCCTTCTTCCAGGACGGCCAAGCCTTCTTCGAGGAGTTTCGTACCCTTTTGCAAAGCTTTCCAGGCCACGCGCTCGGATTCTTCCGCTACGAGTTCGAGGCAGCCTTGAATGGCTTCGGGATTCCCCAGGATCTTGGTATCCAGGAGCGGAACCAACTTTTCCAGCGCTCTGTCTTGAATTTGTTGGAAGGCCATTTCGACGGGCACTTCTTCCATGCACAATCCACAGGCCATTTCCACGAGCGCGTCTTCCAGATGGATGCGCCGAATTCGGCCTTTCAATTCGCTTTTGGCGGCCTGCGCCATTCCGTTGTTTGTCACCATTCGAGCGTCGTTCATGCCGGAGTCTCCCTTACTTGGACTCTTCCGTCTGCTCTGTCTCCGGTGAGACTACAGGCTCCGGGTGCGAGCCACAATAAGTACCGCGTACCAGCCATTAATGAAATGCACACATTTCCAAGACCGGCTGTGGGCGGCTTTTGGCCTCACTTTGTAGATGCTTTTCGACGGGCTTTTGGTTTCGGCAATTTGGCGTGGCGTTGCTCGAGTGTGCGAACGAATTTGGCCACGCGGCGTTCCAGGGTGGCTTGTTGTCGGACGGATGTAAGGTAGCGGACGATCTGGCGGTGCAACGCGGTGGTCATGCGCCGGAAAACGGCTTGCGCCTTGGGAGCGTTGCGCAAAGCCAAAACCAGCGCCGGGGGAAGGACCGGTTCGCGGGATTCCTCGTCGCGCTCCATGGCGATTTCCACGAAGGCGCCGGCGTCCACTTTCAGTTTCTTGCGAATGTCGCCGTGAATGGCCAGGCGATAACACCCTTTCCCGCGGGAGACGAGCGTCGATTGGAATGGGATGCGTTCCACTTCGCCACGAACGGCGACGTGCGGCGTGCGATCGCTTATGGCTCGAGAAATGTCCGCGGGCACGTCGACGAAGCGGATGAGCCCTACTTTGTAGATTCTTCCGGAGAAGACGTGAACGCCGTCCATTGTGGCGAAATCATACCGCAGTCGCGGCGGCTACGGACGCATGGCGAGGTGCAGGGCGACGGAGCCGAGGGTCATTAGGTGGTAGCGGACATTTCTGTAACCAACTTGCCGGAGGACCGAAGCGAACTCCTCTGGACGGAAAAAACGGGCGACAGATTTCGGGAGATAGGCATAGGCTTCGGAGTCGCCGGAAATCCAGCCGCCGATCTTTGGCAGGACCGTCCTTGTGTAAAAGCGATAAGCATCGCCGAGGAATCCGGGCGCGGGTTCGGCGAATTCCAGAATGCCGATAGTTCCATCAGGTTTGAGAACGCGGAAAATATCCTTTAGCCCTTCTTCGTAGTTTGCGAGATTTCGAAAACCGAAGGCGGATGTGACCAAATCAAAGGAGCCGGAAGCAAAGGGCAAACGCAACGCGTCGGCTTCCAGAAACGGCATGGGTGCGGCGCCTTTCGCGGCTGCGGCCTTTTCCCGCGCACGCACCAACATGGTATGAGAAAAATCCGCGCCAAGGATGCGCGCTTTCGAATTGCGCTGTAGCGCGAAAGCAAGATCGCCGGTGCCGCAACAGAGATCGAGCACGACGGCATCGGGGCGCGACAAGATCGGCTTGAGTTCCCTGGCGGTGCGTGAGCGCCACACGCGGTCCATCTGCGCGGAAAGAAGATGATTCAGCAGATCGTAGCGAGGCGCGATGCGCGTAAACATTTCGCGAACTTGCCGCGAAGCTTCCTGCTGATTTTTCGCCCCCTCCGGCTGGCTACCTTGGGGCAGGGCCGGCGGGTTACTCATGACATTTTCCAAACGCGTCCATGGGGCGCAGGATCATTTGCGGACCAAATCGCAAGACGCAGATAGCGTCGCGCTGGGTAATTCCGTCGTAGGACTTTGCAGTGCCCAGGCGAGGGGAAAGGACAAAGCGGACTTGCCCGAATTTTGTTTTCTTGTCCGCGCGCATCAAGCCGAATAATTTTTCCGGCGGCGCGGTAGGCCATTTGGGCAACGGACCAATTTGACGAACGAGAGCGATAATGCGGGCGACATCATCGGGCGGTGTTTGTATAGCTTCATGGCCGAGCAAGGCCGCGCACATCATGCCCCAGGCAACGGCTTCACCGTGCTGAAATTTCTTGTAGCGAGTGACGGATTCCAGCGCGTGGGCGAAGGTGTGGCCGTAGTTCAGAATTTCGCGCAGACCAGATTCGCGTTCATCGCTGCTGACGACTTGCGCTTTGATCTCAATTGAGCGCCGAATGACGTGCTCCACAGGTTGGTGCTTGCGCGCCAGGATGCCGGGCATGTTGTTCTCCAGGAAGGCGAATAACTTTGCATCGGCAATTACGCCGTACTTGATGACTTCGGCGAGGCCTCCACGAAATTCTCTTGGCGGCAAAGTGCCTAGAACCTCGGGATCGACCAGGACGAGGCATGGCGGGTAAAAGGCACCCACCAGGTTCTTCCCTTCCGGCAGATTCACGCCGGTTTTTCCGCCGACGGCGCTATCGACTTGCGCGACGACCGTTGTCGGCACCTGGACGAGAGCGACTCCGCGCAAGTAGGAAGCGGCTACA
>Ga0210390_10002144_pt1 | contig 17762 bp, 16 predicted proteins | sample IncBWH11OmetaG_FD_161050 | JGI IMG/M metagenome (GOLD analysis project Ga0210390, IMG submission 161050) | Forest soil microbial communities from Barre Woods Harvard Forest LTER site, Petersham, Massachusetts, United States - Inc-BW-H-11-O ... | reverse complement strand
CGGCAGCGGGACCGGGTGGAGGGCTACATCGCCCGGGGCATCGCCGAGGGCGCGACCCTGGCGACCGGCGGCGGCCGCCCCCAGGACCTGGATCGCGGCTACTACATCGAGCCCACGGTCTTCGGGAACGTCAGCAACTCCGCCACGATCGCGCAGGAGGAGATCTTCGGCCCGGTGCTCAGCGTCATCCCCGCCGCCGACGAGGACGACGCTATCGCGATCGCCAACGACACCATCTACGGGCTCAATGCCTCGGTGTTCACCAACGACGTCGACCGCGCGCGGAAGGTCGCCGGGCAGCTACGGTCGGGCACCGTCGGCCACAACGCGCTCCGGACCGACTTCGGCGTCGCGTTCGGCGGTTTCAAGCAGTCCGGTATCGGCCGCGAAGGCGGCACCGAGGGCCTCCTGCCGTTCCTGGAAACCAAGACCGTCATCCTCGAAGGCCGCCCCGCCGGCTACTAGGAGGCACCAGGAGTGTGCCGGGTTGCGGTCGGCGAGGAGCTAGCTGAGGTCCGGGATGCTCACGGCACCTCGCAACGCTTCACGCACCTGGGCAAAGCGTCCGCTGGCCGAAATGTCTGGTCGCGTGAACCTGCTGGCCTGGTGGCAGGCAGACGGACTTGACGGGAGCAATCTCGGCGGTGTCTCCTTATTGCAAAACCGCGACACTAATGTAGACTAAAGTGTATGCATAACTGGTCTCGCGCACCTAGGTTGGGCCGACTTGGCCTGGTCAGCGGGCGCGGTGCCGGTTAGCGCCCTCATTCGCAGGCAGCACCGAGGCGATGAACGCGCCCGGAAGGCGAGGTAGGATGCCCCAGCTCAGCTCGGACTCTGCTGAGTCGGTCGCGAGCTCGATCAGTGACTTCAACACATTTGATCCTGACCACACCAGGGCGAAATGGGCCTATTTCAAGCAGACGCAGGCGGACCAGTGCCCGGTCCGTCACACGGCTGTCGCCGGCGGCCTCTGGCTGGTCACCCGGTATGAGGATGTCCGGGCCGTCCTCGATGACTGGGAGACGTTCTCCTCGGTCAACGCGCCCATCGTGGAGACCGGCGCGGAGTCCGGCCCGGCCGCGCCAGTGTTGCTCTTCCCTCTGACGTATGACCCGCCGATCCAGACGCAGGTGCGCGACCTGCTGAATCCGCTCTTCTCGCGCAAGGCGGTCCGGGTGTACGAACCGGCCATGCGGCGCGCGGCGCGCGACCTGATCGCCGGCTGGGTAGACCGGGGCAGCGTGGAACTCCTCGCCGAGTTTGCCCGGCCGTACATCGGGACGCTGCTCACTGCGATCATCTTCGCGGGGATGAGTCCCGAGGATATGGCGCACGCGGAGGAGCTCGTACACGCGAGCGCGGAACATACCTCCGAGGAGAGCTTCAACGCGATTCGCGATTGTGCCGCGGAGTACCTTCCCACAGCGCGCAAGCTCCACCTGTCGGATGACACGGTCGTGGGCCGGCTGCTCGGCGCTTCGGTGGAGGGGCGGCCGGTCACTGACGATGAGGTGACGAGCGGGCTGATGCTGCTGCTGCTCGGCGGGCTGGGCACGACGCAGGCTGCGATCGGCAGCATTGCCTACCGTGTCTGTACCAATCCGGGCCTGGAGTCGCGGCTGCGCGACGAGCAGTGGGTCCGCCGAGACCTTGATGAGTTCCTGCGCCTGGACGCGCCGGTGTCCTGTATGGCACGGACGGCGACCCGGGATGTCGAGCTCGGCGGGGTCCAGATTCGGGCCGGCGAGCGGGTGCAGATTCAGTACGACGCAGCCAATCGTGACGAGCGCCGTTTCGCGCGACCCGAGGAACTGGTGCTCGACGAGCCCCGGCCGGGCCACCTGTCGTTCGGCTCGGGCGTGCACCGGTGCATGGGCTCGCACCTCGCGCGGCTGCAGATCGAGGTTGCCTTCGACGAGCTGTTCTCGCGAATACGGGACATCCGGCTCGTGCCTGGTGCGGATCTCGTGTGGGTCGCGGGCGTGGACAACTGCCTGCGCGAGGTCCCGATCGAGTTCGACCAGGTCGGGTAGCCGATGCCGATACCACGCATTGACCGCGCGCGCTGTCAGGGCCACGGGCGGTGCGCGCTGCTGGCCCCTGATGTCTTCGATGTCGATGACAGCGGCCACTCGGTCCTGCTGGTCGACGATGTCCCGCCGGACATGCTCGCGGACGTGGAGGAAGCAGTCTCAACCTGCCCGGAGAGGGCACTCTCGCTCAGCCAGTGACGGCCCCGGCCGACAGATCAATTGAAGGAGCAATTCAGTGGAGAATGGCCAGCTGCGGTCGAGGGTGGAGTCGGGGAACGTGGCGTACGGAGCATGGTGCGTTTCGGCGTCTCCGTTCCTGGCCGAAGTCTTCGCCCTCGAGCCATTCGACTACGTCACCCTCGACCTGCAGCACGGGCTCTTCGACTATGGCTGCCTGGTGGAGAGCCTGCGCGGGATGGCGCGCACCCTTCCCACGCCCACGGTGCGGGTGCCTGCCAACGATTCAAGCTGGATTCAGCGTGTACTCGACGCCGGGGCCGAGTCGGTCATCGTGCCCATGGTCGAGACGGCCGGGGAGGCTGAACTGGCCGCGAAGGCCTGCCGCTACTTCCCCGAAGGCAACCGCAGCAGCGGACCGATCCGGTCGTCCCTCCTGATCGGCAGCGATCTGGAAGCCGTCAATCGCCGGGTGCTCTGCCTGGTGATGGTCGAGACCGCGCTGGGGGTCAGCAACGTCGAGGAGATCTGCTCGGTGCCCGGCGTCGACGGCGTCTATGTAGGCCCCAGCGACCTCGGCATAACCCTCGGGGTGGGTTCCGGGCTGGCGCTCAAGCCCGGACCGCATCTCGATGCCGTCGGCCGGATCGCGAAGGCCGCGCGGTCGCACGACAAGATCGCCGGCATCCAGTGCGCGCCGAACGAGAGCGTCGGCCAGGTGACGGATCTCGGATACAACATGATCACGCTGGGGTCGGATGCGTCGTTCATGCGAGCCCAGGTGCGCCGGTCGCTGGATGCGGTCGGCCGGACCGCCGCCGCGACGGTGGCGCACTCCTCATACAGCTAAACAGCTTCGGCCACGACTTCCCGGAGGCGGTTCACGTGCACGAGGGCCTGACAGACAAGGTTGCCTTTATTACCGGCCTGGCGCGCGGCCAGGGCCGCTCCCATGCGCTGAGCCTTGCGCGCGAGGGCGTGAGCATAGTCGGCTTGGACATCTGCGACCAGTTCGACTCGGTCGACTACGCCATGAGCACGCCCGATGATCTGGCCGAGACCGTCCGCCAGGTCGAGGAGGCCGGCGGCAAGATCGTCGCACGGGTGGGCGATGTCCGCGACATCGAGTCCATCCTTGCCTGCCTGGATGAGGGTCTCGCCGCGTTCGGGCGGGTCGACTTCGTGCTAGCCAACGCCGGCATCATGCCGATCTGGGGCCGCGGCTCGGACACGATGCGGGCCTGGCAGGATGCCCTCGACGTGCTGCTCACCGGGGTGCTGAACACCATCGAGGCCACTTACCCCCGGCTGGTCGAGCAAGGCTATGGCGGGTCTATCGTGATCACCAGCTCGATGGCCGGCGTCCAGCCGATGATGCGGACCCTGCAGGGCAAGACGCTCGGCCTGCTGGGGTACTGCGCCGCGAAGGCGGCGCTGGTCAATCTCTGCCAGAACTACGCGAGCGCGCTGGCCAGGTACCGGATCCGGGTGAACACCGTCCACCCGACCGGCGTGAACACGCCGATGGTCGACAACGACATGTGCCAAAGGAGCCTGGCCGAGAGGGACCCGGAGGACAACCTGACTCTCGTCAGCGCGCTCCCGGCGGAGATTCTCGAGGCGCGTGACATCTCCAACGCCGTGGTGTGGCTCTGCTCGGATGAGTCCGCCTTCTACACCGGCAGCGCCATGCGAATCGACGCGGGCGCCAGCCTCCGGTAGCCGAGAGCCCTGATCAGATGTTGTCCTACGTCATCGCCGGGCTTGTACTCGGCGGGATCTACGCCATCTCGGCCGGCGGCATCGTCGTGACCTACGTGTCGACCGGCGTCCTGAACCTAGCGTTCGGTACCGTGGCGTACTTCCTGGCCCGGCTGTATTACTTCCTGCTCATCCAGCACCACTGGTCAGTACCCGAAGCCGCGGCATTTGTTCTGCTCCTCGCATCGCCGGCGCTCGGCGTGCTGCTCTATTTCGTGCTTTTCCGCTTCATCGTGCACTCGTCGTCGCTGATCAAGGTCGTATCTACAATCGGCCTTGCCGTGTCGATCCCGCCGCTCTCCGAACTCCTCTTCGGGCAGCCCGTCATTCTTACCGCGCCCGGCCTAGCGCCCACACCGGTGAAGGTCTACCACATCTTCAACACGCCGGTCACCATGGACCAGATCATCACGTCGGCGTGCGTGATCGGGGTCGTGATCGTCGGCACCTACGTGCTTCGCTTCACCGACGTGGGCCTTCGGGTGCGGGCCATGGTCGACTCCCCGGCGATGATCTCGCTGTCCGGCGAGAGCCCGTCGAGGGTGTCGGTAGGCGTCTGGGCGGCCAGTTTCTTCCTGGCCGGCCTGGCCGGCGTTCTGGCGGCGCCCATCGTGAATGTCGATGACCCCAACGAGTACGTCCTGGTCGCCGCCGCGGCATTCGCCGCCGTCGTCGCCGCGAAACTGCGAAATCTCGGCGTGGCAGTCATAGTGGGCCTCGCCCTCGGCGTGGTCAGCTCGGTCGTGCAGTGGGCGCTGCCGCCCAACAGCGGCTGGTCAACGGCGGCCCTGCCCAGCGTTCCCTTCGGCTTCGTCGTCGTCTTCCTGGTGTACTTCGCGGCCAGGGGCATCGATATGAGCGACGCGCGGTCGACGGGCGGCACGCTGGACCGCGCGCTGCACGTTCAGGGCGCGGAGGCGGCCGTCCGGCAGTCCGGCCAGGGTGGCGCGCTGGCGCCTGAACGCTCCCCGCTCGCGCGCACGGGAACCTCGGTGCTCAGTCTGGCCGGCCGGAACCTGTTTCTGCTCGTCGCCGTGCTGCTGACGTTCGTCCTCAGCGGTTACGAGGTAAGCCTGGTCTCCGAAGCGCTCGCTTTCGCGATCGTCTTCCTCTCCTACACGCTCGTGGCTGGCGAGGGCAACATGATCTGGCTTTGCCAGATCACGTTTGCCGGCGTAGGGGCGATCGCAACCGCGGAGCTGACCTCCCAGCATGGCTGGCCGCTCATCCCGGCGATGCTTGCCGCGGGCGTCATCGCCACCATCCTCGGGGTCTTCGTGGCCCTGCTGACAGTGCGGATGGGAGACCTGTTCGTCGCGCTGGTCACCCTCACGTTCGGGCTGCTGATGGACAACCTGGTGTTGCAGCGGAACTCCTTCATGAACGGTGGCCTGGGCCTCACCCTGAACCGGCCGAGCTTCGCCTCGAGCACCATCGGCGCGACCATGTTCACGTTCCTCGCGTTTTGCATACTCGGGTTCATCGTCTACCGGATCCGTGCCTCCACGGCCGGAATGGCGCTCGCTGCCATCAGGTCCAGCCAGCTCGGGTCGCGGACGGTAGGGCTTCGAGTTGTGCGGTCCCAGCTGCTGATCTCCGGTTTTGCCGCATTCGTCGCCGCGATCGGCGGGGCGCTCCTCGCGCTGTATAACGGGGCTGCTCTCCCGACGTCCTATCAGACCCTCTCAGGGCTGGTCTGGCTCGCCGTCATCGTGACGATGGGCGTGCGGTCCAATAATGCCGCGGTGGCGGGCGGCCTGGCGTTCGTGTTCGTGCCCCAGCTCTTCAGCCTGTACCTGCCGCTCTCATGGCAGCCCGTTCCGACTGCGCTGTTCGGCGTCGGCGCGGTCCTGGTGGCCAAGAATCCAGACGGCGTCATCGGCTTGCACGCGCGGCAGCTGCACGCAGGCCTGGCAAAACTGATCTCACTGGTACGCCCGGGCAGATCGCAATACAGCATGCCAAGCGGCGAGCCGGATCCGCATCCCGTGGTCGCGGCAGGAACCGGGGCAGAGCGATGACTATGGCGCACGACCAGCCGAGGCTCCAGGCCCGGGGTGTCACCGTTCGCTTCGGCGGCGTGGTGGCGCTCTCCGACGTGGCCATCAGCGTGCCATCCAATGCCATCGTCGGACTCGTCGGACCGAACGGCGCCGGGAAGAGCACACTTCTCGGCGTGCTCTCGGGCACCATCCGCGGTAGCGGCACGATCACGCTCGACGGGGCGGACGTGACGCACATGCGCGCCGATGCCCGTGCCCGGGCCGGGCTCGCCAGGACCTTTCAGCATCCTGAGGTCTTCGGCGAGCTCACGGTAAGAGAGCAGGTATCGCTGGCCTATCGGGTCCGGCACGAAGCCTCCCGGCTGCGCAGCGACCTGCTGCTCGGCCGGGGGCGGCGGTCGGCGAGTGCCGGGGAGCAGCGCACCGTCGGCGAGATTCTTGACCTGCTGGGCCTTGATGCGGTGGCCGACCGGCTCGCGTCGGGGCTGCCGCTCGGCACAGCGCGACTCGTCGAGATCGCACGGGGAATCGTCATGACGCCGCGGGTGCTCCTGCTCGATGAGCCGTCCTCGGGCCTGTCCACGCATGAGACACAGCAGCTGTCCCGTGCCCTGGAGCGCGTGGTGGCTGAGTACGACTTGTCGGTGGTCCTCGTCGAGCACGACGTCGACATGGTCCTGAGCCTGTCGAAGGTCGTCTACGTACTTGACTTCGGCGCCATCCTGGCGAGCGGGACACCGGCCGAGATCCGTGCCAACGTGGACGTCCGGCGTGCGTACCTCGGCGAAGAGGAAGCCGACCTCCCGGCATCGCGGCATCATGCCGGGACCGGGCCCGCGGCGGCCGAATCCGGACAGACCCCGGCCCTGCTGTCGGTCTCGGGAGTCGACGTCTATTACGGTGCCGCGCAGGCGCTGCGTAACGTCTCACTCGAGGTCGGCCGCGGGACGGTCACGGCTATCCTCGGCGCGAACGGCGCCGGCAAGAGCACGCTGGCGCGGGCGATATCCGGCCTCATCCCCGTCTCATCGGGCACGATTCGCTTCGACGGATCCGATGTGACGGGAGCGCCGCCGCACCAGATCCGGCGCAGCGGCCTCGCGCACCTTCCCGAGGGCCGGGGTATCTTCCCCAACCTGACCGTGGCCGAGAACCTCAATCTCGCGGCCCGGTCGCTCAGCAAGGCCAGGCGCGCGCCGGCGATCGCCAGGGCCGCCGAGATGTTCCCCATCCTGGGCAGCAGGCGCAGGCAGCTGGCCGGACGGCTCTCCGGGGGAGAGCAGCAGATGCTCTCGTTCGCCCGGGTGCTCGTCGTCACGCCGAAGCTCGTGATCGCCGACGAGGTCTCCCTCGGGCTGGCTCCGTTGATCGTGGACGAGGTCTACCAGGGCATCGAGGTCATGCTCGAACTCGGGGTGTCGGTGCTGCTCATCGAGCAGTTCGTACGGCGTGCCCTGAGTTTCGCGAGTTACTGCTACATCATGCGGCGCGGTGAGGTGATGTGGCAGGGGCTTACGGGCGGCGCTGCCACCGAGGCGATCGGACTCTACCTCGGACGCCACGACGATGCGGGACCGGCCACGGCGGAAGCGGTCGGGGTGGGCGTCGCCGAGCTGAACCAGGGTGCTCCTGCCAGCCCGATAGGCCGCAGCTAGCCTGCGCGTCTTCGACGCTGTCGCGCCCGGAAGCGCCTCTTTATGCGGCTCCGCCTGTGCAGCCGAGGCCGTCAATCACGCTGAGCCGTCGTCAGGTCTTGACGGCACGCGTGCCTTACCTTATAAAGAAGATGTACACAAAAATGAACGCATATTTGCGGAACAAGTAGGTCGTGGCGAGCTTGAGCAACAACGAAGCACCGGGCAACAGCAAGACTGTGAGCAGCGATCACCATTACGTGGTCGTCTCCTCCGACAACCATGCAGGCGCCGATCTCTACGGTTACAAGCCGTACCTCGACCAGAAGTGGCACGAGGAGTTCGACGCCTGGGCGAACCAGTACTCGAATCCATGGGACTTCGTGGAGGTCCGGGCTAACCGCGATGGGTTCGAGCTGGAGACCGAAGAGGTGCTGACGGGCGCCGCTTCCTGGCACAGCAAGCTGAACTGGGAAGGCGGCCGGCGCCTTGAGCACATGGACGCCGACGGGGTCGCCGCCGAGGTGATCTTCCCGAACACCGCGCCGCCGTTTATGCCGGGATCAGTGTTGGCCGGCCGCGAGCCCGAGAACCGAGCCGAGTACGAGCGCCGCTGGGCCGGCCTTCAGGCGCACAATCGCTGGCTGGCGGATTTCTGCGCCTCGGCCCCGAACAGGCGGGCGGGCATCGCGCAGGTGATGTTGTGGGACATCGACGATGCCGTAGCCGAGGTCCGCACGATCAAGGATCTCGGCCTGATAGGTGGCATCCTGCTGCCGATGGATAGCCCGTTCGGCCAGTCCAACCCTCTGTACGTGACTGACCTGGAGCCCTTCTGGCGGGTGTGCGCCGAGCTCGACGTCCCGATTCACAAGCACTGCTCAGCGCCGCCCGAGCTGCCGTACGCCGACCGAGCCGGGCCCGGCGTCGTGGCCATCGGATTCGCCGAGCGTCAGTTCTATAACCACCGGGCGGTGGCTCAGCTGATCTTCTCAGGGGTCCTCGAGCGATACCCCTCCCTGAAGATCATCTTCTCCGAGAGCGGCTCGGGTTGGGTGCCGGGACACCTGAAGAACCTGGACGCCATGTATCACTCAGGGCGCGACGCCGCGTCGCTCCTCGGGTTCCTGGCCCCGGTCATGACGTCGCTGTCGCTAAGCCCCAGCGAGTACTTCGCACGAAACTTCTACCTCGGCGCGAGCCTGTTCCTGCCCTCGGAGGCGGCCATGCGCTACGAGATCGGCGTCGACCGGATCATGTGGGGCGTCGACTATCCGCATTCAGAGGGGACTTTTCCCTACTCCCGCGAGGCGATCGCGCTGACCTTCGCCGACGTCCCGCCTGCAGAGGTTCAGCAGATGCTCGGCGGCACAGCCGTCAGGGTCTTCGGTTTCGACGGCGCGGCCCTCCAGGCCATTGCGGACAAGGTAGGCCCGACCGTAGCCGAAGTCCGGGCCGGGGCGCAGAGCTTGCCGAAGTTCCCGCAGGAGACACTGAGCCCGGTCTTCAGCCACACGCTGCTGGCCGACAGGTAGCCGGAGCTCATTCCCGCCAGCCGTCCGTTGCCACTCCAGTAAAGGCCAGAGTTCGTGGAGATTCTTGAGACCGAGAAAATGCCCTGGGTGGAGGCCAAGGAATCCATCCGGGCCGGCGCAGTTTCCAGGAAGTTCATCCGCGAGGCAGAGATCTCGCCCGGCGTCGGCTACATCTCGCACCTGATCAAGCTCGGCCTCGGCCGGCCTGACGAGGGCGTCTACCACACCCCACGCCACCGCCACGAATTCGAGCAGATCCGGCTCGTCGTCGACGGTGAGCTGGACTTCGGTGACGGGATTGTCTGTGGCAAGGACGAGGTCGCCTATTTCCCGGCGGGCGCGCTGTATGGTCCGCAGCGGTCCGAAGGCTGCAGCATCCTGATTCTCCAGTGGAGCAACACCTGGGTTACCCGGCCAGCCCAGCAGCAGGCGCTTGAAGACCTGCGTGCGCGCGGCGAGATCATCGACGGCAAATTCTGGTGGACCGACGAAAACGGCACCAGGCGCTCGCAGGACTCCGTCAACGCGATCTGGGAGCAGGTGCACGGCCGCAAGTTGACCTTCCCCGAGCCGCGCTACACCAAGCCCATCCTCATGAAGCCGGCCGCCTTCGACTGGCCCGACGGCGATGAGATAGTCGCGGTCAAGCCGCTCGGCCGGTTCACCGAGCACGACCTCGGCATCTCGATGGTGCGGTGGCGGCGGGAAGGCGACCTCGAGCTGGCCGATGACCGGACCGAGCTGGTTTTCAGCCTGACCGAGGGAATCGTCCGCAACGGCGAGACCTGCGCCGACCGCACCGCCGCCTGGTCGGATGCTGGCGAGTCGGCGACCGTGACCGCGCGCGCCGGCACCGAGGCACTCCTGGTGCGATTCCCCTCGACCATCGCTGCCTCCTGACCTGGTCGCAGCGCCACCCGGTAACAGACGCGAAGGCGCAGGCCGCCAGCCGCACGCTGGCCTCGTCGCGCTCGCGCGCCAGTTCCCTTTCCTCGCAGGAAGTAGCACCCCGATGGATCTCATGGACGTCGAGCAAGCGGATCTCAGGGACCTCGTGCGAATCGAGGACGTGTCGTTCTACATGAACGACCCCTTCCCCGTCTACGCCCGCTTGCGGCGGGAGCAGCCGGTCTTCTACTACGAGCCACTTGACATCTTCGTGCTGTCCCGGGGCGAGGACATCCGCTGGGCCTCGCGGCACCCGGAGATCTTCTCCTCGTCGCAGGGGCTGATGCTCAGCCACCTCCGGCTGCCGTCAGCACTGGGCGTCGATATCCGCTCGGCGTTCTTCGACCCGGAGGGAGAACCGTTCTTCTTTACCGACCCGCCACGGCACCGGCAGCTGCGGCGGATCGTGAGTCCGGCCTTCTCCGCCGTTGGTCTCGGCGCCCTCGAGGACGACATCAAGGCCGCTGCCCGCGCTGTGGTGGACACGATCGAGCCGGGCCAGCCGGTCGAGTACGTGACCGAGATCGCGGCCAAGCTGCCGGTACTGGTGCAGGCCAGGCTGCTGGGGGTGCCGACCGATGACTTCGAGCAGATCCGGGTATGGACCGAGGCGCTGGAGACCATCTCCGGCGGCATGATCGACCTTTCTACCGAGGAGATCACCGGGGCGGCGCGCACCTTCGCCACGATGAAGGATTTCTTCCGGGAGCAGTTCGAGGTCAAGCGCCGCCAGCCGGGCGACGACCTGATCTCGACCCTCGTGACCGCCGAGCTCGACGGCGCGCCGCTGTCGGAAGCGCGGATGCTGAACTACTGCCTGATCTTTATGGGCAGCACGGACACCACCCGGGCGCTGCTGACCGGCCTGGCCGTCGGACTTGCGACGAACCCCGGCCAGCTCGCCGCGCTCGCCGCGGACCGGTCCCTGATGAAGGCGGCGGTCGAAGAGGGACTGCGGTGGACCACGCCGGCTCGCGGCTTCATCCGTACCGTCATGCAGGACACGGAGATCCGGGGCCAGGTGATCCGGGCGGGCCAGCACATCTACCTCCTGGACGTGTCGGCCAACTACGACGGCGAGGTCTATCCCGAGCCGCACCGCTTTGACATCACGCGCGGCCCGGACATGACGCACATGTCCTTCGGATTCGGCGTCCACACCTGCATCGCCGCCCCGATGGTGCGGGTGGAGACGGCCATCTTCTTCAACGAGATCCTGGACCGCTACCCGTCGTTCGAGATCGCGGGCCGGCCGCGCCGGGTGGCCCAGATCGTCCGCCAGGGCTGGGAGGAACTGCCGCTGCGGTTCTTCGCCGCCGGTGACCTGGCCGGCACCGCCGCGGGCGCCGCCGCTCCGGCCGGATCCGCGTCGTGACCGGCAGGCTCGATCAGAAGGTCGCCATCATCACCGGCGCAGCGAGCGGGATCGGAGCCGCCACGGCCCGGCTGTTCGTCGCCGAGGGCGCCAGGGTTGTCCTCGGTGACGTCCAGGAAGACCGGGGCCAGGCGATCGCCAGCGAGCTGGGCCCGGCGGCTGTGTTCGTCCCGCTCGACGTGACCGACAAGGCAAGCTGGGAACAGGCCGTGGGCCGGTGCACGGCCGAGGTCGGCTCGCCGACCTGCCTGGTGAGCAACGCGGGCATCAGCTTCGTCGCCCCGATCGAGGCCACGACCGAGGCTGACATGCGGCGGCTGTTCGAGGTCAACGTCCTCGGCGTGCATCTCGGCCTGCAAGCGGTCGCCGGTCCGATGAAGGCCGCCGGCGGTGGCTCGATTGTCGTCACCGCGTCCACCGCGGGCGTGATCGGCCTGGACTGGCACGGCGCGTACGCCGCCAGCAAGGCCGGCGGCGCTGCGCTGGCGCGCTGCGCGGCGATCGAGCTGGGCCCGTCCGGCATCCGGGTGAACTCGGTCCACCCAGGGGCGATCGATACGCCCATGCGGGCGGGCGTCGTGCAGTCCAGCGGGATGTCAGCGACTGGCCGGGAAGCCCGGCTCAAGGCGCTCCCAGCCGGCCGGCTGGGGCGACCCGAGGAGGTCGCCGAGCTGATCTTGTTTCTCTGCTCCGACGAGAGCAGCTACCTAACCGGCGGCCAGCTCCAGGTGGATGGCGGGATGCTGGCCGGCCCCCGAGTGTTCGGCTGAGGGAGCGGCAATGACCTATGAGGCGATGCTTTCCGAGTCCGTGATGATCCGCTGGCACGGCGGCGACACCGTTGAGGCCTACGCCGCGCGGCCGCTTGACAGCGCACCCCGGGGCGGCGTCGTGGTGCTGCACCACATGCCGGGCTTCGACGCGGCTACTAAGGAGATCACCCGCAGGTTCGCGGTATTCGGATACAACGCGATCTGCCCGAATCTGTACTGGCGGGAGGCGCCGGGGGCGGCGCCGGACGACGCGGCGGCGACCGCCAGGGCGCTCGGCGGCGTGCCGGACGACCGGCTGGTGGGGGACGTGGACGGCGCCATGGCCTGGCTGAATGACCTGGCCAGCAGCAACGGTAACGTAGCCGCCATCGGATACTGCTCCGGCGGCCGGCAGGCCTGGCTGGCGAACTCCAGGCTGCCGCTCGCGGGCGCGATCGTCTGCTACGGCGCGTTCATCGTGGGGGAGACGCCGGCCGGCACGCCCCCGATGCCGCCGCTCGGGCACCTCGCCGCGAGCCAGTCGGGGCCGGTCCTGGGCATGTGGGGCAACGATGACGTCTACCCGACGGCGGCCCAGGTCGACGAGATCGAGGCGCTACTCAAGGACGCGGGCAGGCCTTGCGAATTTCACCGCTATGACGGGGCCGGTCACGCGTTCTTCGCCGTCGACCGGCCGAGCTACCGGCCCGAGCAGGCCGTTGACGGCTGGGCGAGGATCCGGACGTTCCTCGACAAGACCCTGGGCGGCTGACGTGTGCACCTACCAGACCGAGCTGCTCGCGGTAGCGGGCAGCGGCAAGGGGCCTGCTGGATGGCTGCGCGTGACCCAGGCCAGCGTCTACGTCGACCATCCGGTGCACGCGATGGCGGGGCACACGGTGAACATCGACCTGCGCGACCCGGCTCAGGGCCCGGCCGCCCGGGTAGCACTCGAGCTGCACGCGGATGCCGCCCGTGCCCTCGCGGAGTCGATCCTGCGGTCGATTGACGCCGTCCCCGCCGCGCTGTTCGAGGAGGAAATGAGATGAGGATTAACGTCGACACCGCGCGGTGCAGCGGGCACGGCGTCTGTCAGCTCGCTGCTCCCGAGGTTTTCGAAGTCGGCGACGACTCGGTTGTACACCTGCTGACCGATCATCCGGGGGACGAGCTGCGCAGCGCCGTCGAGGACGCCGTCGCCGAGTGCCCCGAGCAGGCCCTGCGCCTCGAAGGCTGACTCGTGGCCGGACGCTCACCTCACCTTGTCGTGGTCGGCGGGTCGCTGGCGGGCGTCCGGGCGATCGAGTCGGCCCGCCGGGAAGGATTCACGGGGCGGATTACGCTCGCCGGCGCCGAGGAGCACCTGCCGTATGACCGGCCACCGCTGTCCAAGGAGTTCCTCACCGCCGATGAGCTGCCGCCGCCGGTGCCGCTGTGCGATCCGGCCACGCTGCGCGAGCGGCTGCACGTCGACGTCCGCCTCGGCGTGGCCGCTACCGCCCTCGACCCCGCCGGGCACACCGTCTGGCTCGGTCCGGACCCGCTTCCCTATACCCGCCTGGTCGTCGCGACCGGTGCTACTCCCCGCACCCTGCCGGGTGCCAACTCCCTTGCGGGTGTTTGCACGCTGCGAACGCTCGAGGATGCGCGCCACATCCGGGCAGCCCTCGGCACCAGCACCCGGCTGGTCGTGGTCGGCGCGGGCTTCATCGGCTCGGAGGTCGCGTCGTCGGCCCGCCAGCGGGGGGCGAGCGTGACGATCATCGAGGCGCTGCCTGGACCGCTGCGACAGCCCGTGGGCGAGGAGATGGGCGGAGTACTCAGCGGCCTGCACGCACGCCACGGCACTGAACTGCGGTGCGGTGTCGCGGTTGAGCACTTCGAGGGCTCTGGCAGGGTCGAGGCGGTGCGACTCGCGGACGGTACCCGGATCGAGGCTGACCTCGTCGTCGTCGGGATCGGCGTGACACCGAACACCGGCTGGCTGGCCGGCTCGGGCATCGCGCTCGGCGATGGGGTGGAATGCGACGAGACGCTGCAGACCAGCGCCCCCGGTGTCTACGCCGCCGGCGACGTCGCCAGCTGGCCGAATCCGGTCGCTGGCGCGCGCATGCGGCTCGAGCACTGGACGATCGCCGCCGAGCAGGGCGGCGCGGCCGGCCGGAACGCCGCCGATCCGGCGGGCGCCCGGCCGTACGCCACGGTGCCCTACTTCTGGTCCGACTGGTACGGCAAGCGCATTCAGCTCGCAGGCATCGCGGCTAACGCGGACGAGGTGACGACGGTGGCCGGAAACCTGGACGGTGACTCGTTCCTCGTGCTGTACCGGTGGCGTGACCGCCTGGCCGCAGCGCTGGGACTCGAGCAGCGAGCCCAGATGGTCCGGTACCGGCTGCTGCTTAGCAAGAACACATCCTGGTCCGACGCGATGGACTATGCCAGATCGCGGGCAGCAGCGACGCCGGATCCGGCCGCCGCGGCGACGCACGCGACGTAACGCCCGGCGGGACCGGCACTTGTCGCCTGCCAGCGCGTCGCTTAAGATGCACACATAAATGTGTTCAATCGATGGAGCAGGCCAACGGCGGAGCCTCGGCGATGGACCGCAATAAGAAGGGCGTCGAGCATGACTCACTCAGTATCAGAGCAATCGGATCTCGCAGGTCTGGACGAGGAATACCCGGTCACCGAGCAGCAGGTCAGCGACTTGCACGAGCGGGGCTGGGCCCGGCTTCCGGGCCTGCTGAGCACGGAGATCACGGAACGGCTGCGCGAGCTGATCGTTACTCAGCCACGCCGGCCGCTTGACGCGATCGGCAAGAGCTTCCGGAAGATCAAGGACTCGTCGCAGGACGACGGCGTGCAGTTCCTCGACCATGAGTCCGACCCGCTGCACAACTTCAACCACGAAGGCATGGCGTGGCGGATGCCGTACTTCATGAGCATCGCCACGTCGCGGCGTGTTGCGAGCGCGGCAGTCAAGATCATGCAGCGGGAGCAGGCGGTGTTCGTACAGGACATCTCGTTCTTCAAGCCCGGCCCCGGCACGCCCACCAACATGCACCAGGACTACGCGAGCTGGCCCTTTGACCGGAAGGGGCAGATCAACGTGTGGATCGCCCTAGTCGACGTGAGCGCTGACATGGGGCCGCTCCAGTACATCGAAGGCTCGCACCACGCTGGCCCGCTGGGGCTCGCCGGCAAGCTCGACGTGCGGGCCACCTACCCGGAGCTCAGCGGCCGCCCGGTCGTCGGCGGTCAGGCGCTGCGCGCGGGCGATGCGCAGGTGCACTGGGACCTGACCGTGCACGGAGCGCAGGAGAACTCTACCAACCGGGTCCGCGAGGCTTACGTGCTGCGCTTCGCGCGCACCGACACGCTCTACAACGGGATCGGGCATCCGCACTATGACCTGTTCAACCTGCCGATCGGCAAGCCGTTCGGGGAACTCACCGCCTTCCCCAACGTCGACGTCAACGGGCTGGTCAGCTGACTCGCGAAGCGCAGAACCGGAAGGCCAGATTCCTGCCATGCCAGAGGAAACCGACAGCAGCCCGCTGCGCAGCAGTTCCTGGTTTGCAGCGCCCGGCTCGCGCGGCAGTATCGCTCGCAGCTGGCTCCGCAACCAAGGCCCGCCGGCCGACATGTTCGACGGTACTCGTCCCGTCATCGGCATCTGCAATACCTGGTCGGAGCTGACGCCCTGCAACGGCCATCTTCGGGAGGTGGCCGATCGGGTCCGCCGCGGCGTCCTCGAGGCCGGCGGAGTGCCGATGGAGTTCCCGGTCACGTCGCTCGGCGAGACCCTGATGCGGCCGACGGCCATGATGTTCCGCAACCTCTGCAGCATGGACGTCGAAGAGTCGATCCGCGCCAATCCACTCGACGGCGTCGTGCTGCTCGCCGGGTGTGACAAGACGACGCCAGCGCTGATCATGGGCGCTGCGAGCTGCAACGTGCCGACGATCGTCGTATCCGGCGGCCCCATGCTGAATGGCGTCTTCCGCGGTGAGCGCATCGGATCCGGGACCTACATGTTCCGGCTGCTGAACCAGCTGAGGACGGGGGAGGTCACCGAGGATGACATCCTCGCCGCCGAGGGCTGCATGGCGCGCTCCATCGGGCACTGCATGACGATGGGCACCGCGTCTACGATGGCCGCGATCGTCGAGGCACTAGGTCTTGGCCTACCGGGGAACGCCGCCATCCCCGCTGCCGACGCCCGCCGCTACGCGCTTGCTCAGGAGGCGGGCCGGCGCGCGGTGGGCATGGTCCGGGAAAACCTGACGATGGACCGGATACTCACCCGGGCCGCGTTTGAGAACGCGATCCGGGTCTGCGGAGCCATCGGCGGGTCCACGAATGCGGTCATCCACCTGATCGCGATCGCCGGCCGGATCGGCGTCCAGGTGACCCTCGACGACTGGGCGGCACTAGGCCGCGACATCCCGTGCCTGCTCAATCTCATGCCGTCTGGCGAGTACCTGATGGAGGACTTCTACTATGCCGGCGGCCTGCAGGTAATCATGAAAGAGCTCGGGGACCTGCTGCACACCGGCGCCATTACCGCGAACGGAAGGACGCTCGGCGAGAACATCGCGGACGCCGAGTGCTGGGACGCGAAGGTCATCCGCCCGCTCAGCGACCCGGTCGCACCCCAGGGCGGCATCGCCGTGCTGCGCGGGAACCTCGCCCCGGATGGAGCAGTGCTGAAGCCGTCTGCGGCCAGCGCTCAGCTGATGCGCCATCGCGGCCGGGCAGTGGTGTTCGACGACATCGACGACTACCGGACGCGCATCGATGACCCGGACCTAGACGTCGACGAGTCCTGCGTCCTGGTGCTGCGAAACTGCGGCGCCAAGGGGTACCCCGGCCTGCCTGAAGTCGGGAACATCAGCCTGCCCAGGAAGCTGCTCGACAAGGGGATCACCGACATGGTACGGATCTCGGACGCCCGCATGAGCGGTACGGCGTTCGGCACCGTGATCTTGCACGTGTCACCCGAGGCCGCCGCCGGCGGTCCCATCGGGCTGCTCAGGTCGGGCGACGTCGTGGAGATCGACGTGGCCCGCGGCCTGCTCCACGCCGAGGTGAGCGAAGAGCAGTTCGCCCGCCGCGCGAGCGCCGCCGCGCCGCCGCCCAAGCATGCCGACCGCGGCTACGCGCAGCTGTACATCGACCATGTCCTGCAGCCGCATGAGGGAAGCGATTTCGACTTTCTCGTCGGTTCGAGTGGGGCCGGCACCGGCAGCCCGCAAGGGCTGCAGGCCTTCTGGCCGATGCGCAAGAAAAAGGCCGAGGACGCATCGTGAAGATCGACGCCGTCGACCTGACCCTGTTCGACTGGCCCGACATACCTCCGGTTCGCTACACAGCCGGTGCCAGGACCGCCGCCGGACACAGCAATCTCGGCCTGCTCACCGTGCGCACGGACAGCGGCCTTGACGGCCACGCGTTCCTCGGCGGCTCCCTGACTCCAGCCGAAAACGACGCCGCGAGCCTCATCCGCGTCCTGAAGCCTGTGCTGACGGGCCAGGACCC
>Ga0210390_10002140_pt1 | contig 17802 bp, 17 predicted proteins | sample IncBWH11OmetaG_FD_161050 | JGI IMG/M metagenome (GOLD analysis project Ga0210390, IMG submission 161050) | Forest soil microbial communities from Barre Woods Harvard Forest LTER site, Petersham, Massachusetts, United States - Inc-BW-H-11-O ... | reverse complement strand
GGAAATTCCGCGGCGATGATGGCGAGCGCATCCGTCTTGTTTTCCACGAGTTTCGCGGAGCCGCCCTCTGCCCCGAAGGTATTCGAGAGTGTTCTTTGGAATGGCGTCTCAAGGGTTAGCGCGCCGGGCACCCAGATGCGTGTGCTGCCGGAAGCTTTCAGCACTTCGACATGGGTCGTCACTTCAAATGTTCGCCAGCCGTCGGAAGCTGCGCCCGGCCCAAGCATTCTCCTGGTCTTGGGAAGCGCGAAGCTCGCGGATACGATACTTGCGGAACGCAGAAAATCACGACGGTTCATGACATGTCCCTTTCCACCTGCGTTCCATTTCTAGATGCTCGCCTATGCCACAAAGATACGCCAATTCTGGCCCCACGCAACTTGCCATCGCAAAACCGCTTTTCCCTCGTTGCCGTTTCCGGCCAACTTCCGGGCTTGACCCCGCCACACTCTGAAAACACACGGGCGCGGTGCCTGAGTTCGATAACCGGGACGCGGAGATGGAAATTCCAGCACTACGGCTGAGATCGGGCAACAGTAACGGGCTTGGGTTGGAGCACTTGGGGTGAACCGGCGAATTGCGACGAGCGTGATAAGCGGTCGTGTCCGGCGATTCCAGTCACAGGATCGCCGCGACGCGTGCGGCTACTGCTCGGGTAGCTTTTCTTCGAGTTCGGTGGCCAGCTTGTGAACGTCCGTTGTTTCGCTGAACCCCTGGACTTGCCGTGTTGCCGATTTCACGTCGACGCCAGTGTGTTGACAGAGCTTTTGCAACATCTGGAGCATCATGGTGAGTTCTTGTTCGGCGAGCATCCCAACCTGAAGATCGAGATGCGCGCGCCTCTCCGCCTGACGAGACATGCGATTCTGACTGATCAGCACGAAGATGGTCAGGAACACGCTCTCCGAGGAGACAAAAAGGGCCAAAATGCCGAAGGGAAAAGGATCGAACGCACTCACGCCGGGAATCAAGTTGAGATTCGCGGCGATCCAGCCCGCTACCAGAATCACATGCAATAGAAGGAACTTGGGACTGCCAATGAATCTTACGACAGCGTCGCTCTGGCGTTCCGTGCGCGTCCGGCGATCCAGCGCTTCCTCTTCCAGCTTGGCGATGGCGTCAATATTGAACTGCGTTGGATTTGCCGCAATTTGGTCAGATATCGTTTTATTCATGGAGTTCCAGCTATTTAGAAAGCGAATTTGGCGTGCTGGATCGGTTGACGGCCGAATGCTTTTTTCCAATCTACCTCGGATTGGCGGCACTGGTTTGTGCCGGAACTTCCGTGTCAGCCGGATAGACGATAATCTCGACGGTGCCCCATCCGGAATCCGGAGTGTCACTTTTTCCTTTGCCTCGTCCAAGTGTCTTGAGCTGCGTATCGTCAAAGGAGAAATTGTTGACGAGATAGTCCCGCACCACCATCGCGCGCGCCTGGGTGAGCACTAAGTCCTTCTGCTCATCTCCCGTCATGCCTGCTGAAACGACGACGACCGCGACTCCAAACTCCGTGTCCGCGAGAAACTGCCCGGCGGCGCGCAAAGACTTCTCGTTCTTCGGTTTGGCGGTATCTGCCTTGTCGAACAGCTTCTTGGAATCGAAAGCGAATGATTTCAGCGGCGCAGAATCAGGAAGCTTTGCGATTTCGTTTTTCTCGAGGTCGGAAGAGCTTTCATAACCGCGTTTCTTGAAGAACCCGCGCACCAGGAAATTCTGCTTCATCGCTTCCATATTTTCCTGGAAGGCGGTTACACCTGCCTGGGCATGGTTGACGGTGTCCCGCAGGCCGGCGGTGGTTTCATCCAGTTGGGTATACACCTTCTTGTCGTTCACCAGTGCGCCGATGGTTCCCTCGCCTTGATTGATCTTCGCACTGATGGAACTCAAATTGGCGGTAACCACCGTGACATTGTTCAGGGCAGCCTGGCTGGTGACCAGGATTCCGTCGGCCTTTTTCATCAGGTCCGCGATAACGAGCGGGGGTTCGCTGCCAATCATATCGTCATCTTTCACATTCGCTGCTTGCGCGGAGCCAAAGGAGATCGCGATATATTCGTTTCCAAGAAGGCCCTCGGTCTCGATCGAAGCCATGGAATCTTGCTTGACAATAGCGTGCGTCGATCTCTCCAGATCCATCAACACGGTAACCTTGTCGGTCGGTTTGCTGGGCAGGTCGATCTCGCGCACTGTGCCGGTGTGCACACCGGCGATGCGCACTTCCGCGCCGGAATCGAGGCCCACTACAGTGGCGAACTGGGCCTTCAATCGATACGTGGGGCTGAACAAGTACTGCTTACTCCCGATAATGAAGACTCCCGCCGCCAGAATCGCTAGCGTTGCGATGATAAATGCTCCGAGTCTCGCCGCCCTTGACATACACGCTCCCTATGAATCCCGCTTCATGAATTCCACGACAAATTTGTTGTCGCTTTTCTCAAGGTCCTGGAAGCTGCCTTCGATCAGCACATTTCCTTCGTGCAGAATCGCCAGGCGGTCCGCTATGGTCTTCGCGCTTTGCAAATCGTGAGTGACCACGATTGAGGCCATGTGATTCTCCTCCTGCAGCTTGAGAATCAGCTCGTCGATCTCGCCGGAGGTAATGGGATCGAGCCCCGCCGTGGGCTCATCGAGCAGGAGGATGCCGGGCTTGAGAGCCAGCGCACGCGCGAGCCCGACGCGCTTCTGCATGCCGCCGGAAATATCACTGGGCTTTTTTTTGAGATCGCCTTCCATGCCCACGCTGGCCAGCAGCTCCCTGACGCGGTCAGCGCGTTGCGATTTCGTCATTTTGGTATGGCGCTTCAATGGGAAAGCAATGTTCTGCTCAACGGTCAAAGAGTCGTACAGAGCCGCGTTTTGAAATAAGAATCCCATTTTCTTCCTGATCTCATTCATCGCCTGGAGATCGAGGCCGGTGATTTCCTGCCCCTGGACGAGAACGGATCCCGAATCCGGCTGCTGCAGGCCGATGATGAGTTTGAGCAGCACGCTCTTCCCCGTGCCGCTGCGCCCGAGAATGGCCAGAGTGTCGCCGCTCTTCACGGTCAGGTCCACGTCATTTAGAACGATCTGGGTACCGAAAGATTTGTGCAAGCCTTCGAGGACCACAGCTGGTCCATCACTTTTTGCGCCCGAGTATTCGTTAGGCGGTGTGACACTGCTCTCCGGCATATCAAGCAAGATTTGATTTTCGGGGAGCGTCATGGAAAAAACACCAGGATCAATTTCACCAGGACGACGTCGGCCAAAATGACAAACAGGGAAGAGAGCACGACAGAACTGGTAGCCGACAGCCCGACACCCGCCGTGCCGCCCCGAGTGCGCATACCCTGGAAGCAGCCGATCATCCCGATGATCAGGCCGAAGACCGCGGTTCGGAAAGTTGGGGCGAGAAAATCACTGAAGGTGGTGCCACCGAACCCGTGATGAATGAACTTGGTGAAGGAAATGGGATCGACGAGCGTATCTGCGATCCAGCCGAACAAGATGCCGAAGAGATCGGCCGCGAGAGTCAGCAGGGGGAGCATCAGAACGCAAGCAACGATGCGCGTAAACGCCAAATACTTATAAGGATTTACGCCGGAAGCTTCGATGGCATCGATCTGCTCGGTCACTTTCATGGAACCCAATTCAGCGCCGATGCCGGCGCCGACCCTGCCGCTGACGACCAAGCCAGTCACTATGGGGCCCGTTTCGTGGATGATGGAGAACACCAGAGCTGCCGGAAGCATGGACTTGGCACCGAATCGCACCAAGCTGCTGCGGCTTTCCAGGGAAAGAACTGCACCGATAGCCGCGCCCGCCAAGGCTACCAGCGGCAACGATTTGGAGCCTATCTCGTCGAGCTGCCGCATCAATTCGCGCCCTTCAAAGGGCCGTCGCACCGCGGCGCACAGCACCTGCCACGCAAAAATGCCAAACTCTCCGAACCATTCAAGGAAGCCGTTGAAAGGACTCCACAGGGAACTAAGTGTCGCGCGCATCAGCGACGGAGCTCGTGGCACGTCCTGGCTGATCAAACGATGAGGAATGCTAGCGTTGTGGCTCACAATTTTGGTCAGTGTCCTCAGTGGTTCGAGGTGCTCTCGGTCGTGTCCGCTCCAGGAGATCCAGCGCTATCCAGCTGGCTAAATAACGTATGGGGCCCTCCATAGATGAATTCACGTGCGATGTTTGCGCCCACGAAAGCCAGGAGAGCGTAATTGCCCATGCGCAATCCATCTTTGACATCGTAACGGCCCGGATACCATCCATAGATTGCTGTAGTTGTGCCGGCATAAGGCGCAATGAGGGCGGGGAATGACAAGCGGCGATGCCCGTCCGTGCCGTGGCGCGCCGTCACTGTCGAGATTACCGCATGCTCCATCCGCCGAAGAATGCCGCTGCACTCGCAGCGGTAATACAGCGTGTCTTCGCGGAAGGCCTCCGCTAGCGCGTAGCGCGTCGTCGTGGTGGCCATGGCGATGCCGAAATCCGATCCCACTCGCTCACCATACGCTTTGAAGCCCTGCCCCCATTCCGGAGGCGTTTTCTCTGCCTGATTGATGGCCCCCAGGATCGCCGCGCCGGCGATCGGATAGGGGCCGAAGGTATCGAATAAGTAGTTTCTAATCTTGGCCTTCTCCGTCGGCCGGACGTAGGTCAGCTGTATATGCGGGTGCGTTGTGCTGGAGAAGGGCGAAGCGATATTGTGGGAGGAAGATCCTTCGCCGGCGGCGGACTGCCCTCTTCCGATAGGCGCAAGCGCTCCCAGAAGCGAAATGGCCATCAGGAAAGGGACAATCCGAACTCTCTTCATCACAATTTCTCCTCTTCTTAAATGTTCGACTTGCGTTCGTGGCTGGCTGCAGCAATGAGCCAGGAAGGTGGGGAAATACCCAAGGCCATAAGTATCATCTCCGGGATCTAGGTGTCTGTTCCGAAGAGCACACTCGCCACTTGGCCTCTCAGATGCTTTCCGGGCTGGTGGCCGCTGCGGAATATCAAGTGCGGTCCCTTGACGGGTATCAGGGGAGGTACCGTGCTACAGATGACTTCTCGGTCTCGGAGCAGCTATCAATCAGCAGTGTACAGAAGAGAACACCGTGACGATTGTACAAAATCAGACAGCGCGAACATATGAAAACACTAAGAATGCATTCTCAGACAATGAGTGAAAACGAAGTTGCAGGAAGACTGAACGGTCTGGTCAGTAATGTAGGTGGACGCCAAATCGGTCAGGCTAATCATCGCGAGACAATGGCAACGGGATGGCGATCTTGAGCCTCGCGATAAGTCAGGCCTGGTTTGGGGTCTTGGGATCGCGGGAATAACAAACGGGAGAAAGAAGTTGTCAAAATCCGCAGGACGCGCGGGCGTGGTAAGGGTTTTCATAGCTGACGGCAGTCAGCTCAGCTGTCAATTGATAGCGGCGGCGGTGCGGCGGGGCCGCTATCGTACGAGGGTTGTTGGCTACGCGACTGACGCAGCTGGAATTCGCGAAGGACTCGAAAAGAACGAAGCCGATGTAGCGGTCATCGGTGCTCGTTTAGAAGAGGAAGCGCTCGCTGGGCTTGATATTACGCGGGAAATTCAGGCTTCGCGCTCTAAACCCAGTGTGATCATCATACTCGATTCGAATAAACCGGCGATGGTCGTCGAAGCATTCCGGGCAGGAGCCAGCGGCATATTTTCTAGGGATCAATCATCGGAACTCCTGTGTAAGTGCATCCACGCGGTACACAAGGGGCAAGTGTGGGCCAGCAGCAAGGAACTGCGCTTCGTGATCGATGCTCTGGGCCCCGCCCTGCCGGCCAAACCAATTTCGTTGAGAGGACCGGGTTTGCTGACCAAGAGGGAAGAAGGAGTCGTCCACTTGGTAGCCGAAGGCATGACCAATCGTGACATTTCCCAACAACTGAAACTGAGCGAGCACACCGTGCGGAACTATCTATTCCGGATATTCAATAAAGTTGGAACTTCGAATCGACTTGAGCTGGCCCTTTACGCCATCGACCGCAGGGAAGGGTTTGAGCAGCAGAATTCAATGGCTGCCATGGATAGGTCGCAGAGCGATACAAATCAAGCTGTTTCCCCAAGGCGGGCCTGATTGCCGCGTCACGCTGGGTGAGTACGAGCCTGGAGAATCGGCAGCGAAGTTTATTTTTTCGGCATAGCCGCCAGAAAAGCGTTCGTTTGCTGGCTTACGATGTCGAGCAAATTCCCCATTGCCAAGTTCACGTCGATCAGATGCAGGCCCCAATCAGCCAGCACGTGCCCGTTAACCACAACGTCGCCCGCGATGTCACTGGCGCGAGGACCGGCAGGATCGCCGTGCACGCTGACGGCGAGATAAGAATGGATCTCGTCAGTGACGCACTCGGCGGTAAGCATGCCTGGCACGCTCACAAAGGAAGTGGTGATCGGCTGCGCAGGCTTCACCCAAGGTCCAGGCGCCGCTTCTGCGTCGGCTACAATGCCACTTCCGTGCGCTCCCAGATAAGCGTGCAGCTCGCCGCTGCCTCCTTCGAGCGCCGCCGGATTCGTACATGCGGAAACCATGTTCTCACCCGCCACTTTGCCGAAGCGACTGTTGGCCGGAGGAGGGACAGTCGCGCGAAACGAAGCATAAGCAATCACACATCCCGTTTGATTGGCTGCGTGGCAGAGCGGCATATTCTGGAAGGCGCCTCCCACATCTTTGCCCTTGGGTATAGGCAAGTTGGTTCCCAAGAGCAACGCGGAAATGATGCGTGATTGCACCGGCTTGCCGTCAATCTCGCTCTTGATGAGTTGCGTGAGCACGCCAGAACCCTGAGAGTGGCCGATCAGCACCACGCCGCGGCCGTGGTTGTCATGTTCGAGGTAGGAGTTCCATGCATCGAGCACATCGTTGTACGCCAGGGCGCGATCCACGGGTATGGGCGTTCCACCGATGGCAGCCCGCAGCGCGGTGAGCGTGACTTGGCGGTACATGGGCGCATAGACGCGGCACTTCGAAGCGAAGCGGGCAAACTGCGCGCGCACCACGCCTTTTTCTCCCGGGCCGGGAATCATATCGCTGTTACCAGTGGGTTCGTTCGAGACTGTGGGATAGACATAGAAGCAATCGATTGGCGCGTTGGGATTCGCGGACCAGTCTTCGCGTATTAGCTTGCCGCTCGCCGAGATGACAGTCGTGGACAGATCAACGGCACAAGCGTCTTGCCGGCCGGGACGGCAGAGCCAGCTGTCATCCTTGGCGTAATCATTCTTCAAAGCAGGCGCGGACTTGACTGGTTCCTGCGCGCGCGAGGCGTCGCCCTTGTAAGCGCACAGCAGCATCAAAGCCATGACAAAGCGTCGCATCCTAGTCATCTCCTTTCAGACTTTCGTGAGAACCCTGACAAATTTAGAGGCTTCGTTAGCAGTTCCACTAGATCGTACTCTCTGGGAACTGGATTTCACTTCCAAAGTCGGTTGAATGCGGGCAGTGGCCGCCATCATAACCTGACTTACGCAAAATTCAAGAAGGGAACTTTGGTCCAAGATTTCGGCGTTGATAGCTAAGCCTAATCCTATTAATGACTTATAAGAGTATTTACCGATTCGGGGAGTACTTTTTCGATGGCAATTCCCGCCTTTTGCCTTATCCCTATAATAGTCACATGTGGGGCTGCCTGAACCTCCGGTTGCCTCTAAACAGCTCGAGCACTTCTTCGGAATCCGCTTTTGGGAAACGGTAGGGGCGAGCGCGTTTGACGCTCAACAAAGTCGATAAAGGGAGGAATTTGCAATGCCCAAGCGAACATTAATTCGAGTAGTTCTTCTTGCTGTGTGCCTGCCATTAGGCCTAGCGTTGATGGCGACCCCTGCTTCCGCGCAAATAGCGGTGGGAATCTCCATCCGTGTCGCACCTCCGGCAATTCCCGTTTACGTGCAACCTCCATGCCCGACCGAGGGCTATCTCTGGACGCCCGGTTATTGGGCTCATGGCGAGACTGACTACTACTGGGTGCCCGGCGTATGGGTGGCCCCGCCGAGCGCGGGTATGTTGTGGACTCCCGGATACTGGGGCTTTGAAGGTGGCGTTTACGGTTTTCATGCCGGCTACTGGGGACCGCACATTGGCTTCTACGGCGGCGTGAATTACGGATTCGGTTATGGCGGAGTAGGGTTCGTGGGCGGCGAATGGCGCGGCGGACACTTCGCGTATAACACGGCCGTGCTTAATGTGAATACCACGGTAATCCACAACACCTTCGTCGACAGGACCGTCGTCGTCAACGCCAGCGTGGGCGTCCGCGCGAGCTTCAACGGCCCTGGTGGAACGGTCGCGGTAGCAACGGCTCAGGAGCGCATGGCCTCGGCTGAAGTGCACGTCCAACCGACGGCCGAACAGATGACTCACGAACACAGCGCCAGCTTGGACAAGTCTAATTTCGCTTCAGCGAACCACGGGCGGCCCGCTAATCCGGCAATGAGCAGAGTTGGAGAACGCGCGCACAACCAGCAGGAGCGCATCGCCAACGGCGTCGCCAGCGGCAAAATGACGCCCGGGGAAACAGCCAAAGTCGAAAACCAAGAGGCGCATATCAATCAGCAAGTTAAGGATGATCGCGCGGCCAACGGCGGCAAGCTAAATGCTGCCGAGAAGAAACAGGTGAATAAAGAGCAGAACAAGACGAGCAAGGAAATTCACAACGACAAGAACAAGAATAAGGAAAAGGATAAAAATTAGCACCCCGCTCTTTCTGAACAGATTCTGCCGGGAGGCGAAGTTGCCTCCCGGTTTTTTTTGCCGGATTTTTCCCTCAGGGATCTCGAACCTCCCGAAAATCAAACGGCAATGCGTTGAGTGAGAAAATGGACGCACCGCGATGGCATCAGTCAAGCTATCCAACCACGAACCAAATGCGCGCGAATTCTAGAAAAGGAACCGCAAGCCGGGGACATATGTGGAATCGCACTTTGAGCGGCGCTAAACTACACTAGGAGTATGAGGAAAGAAGCTCTCACGCACGTTTTTGCGCAGACCGCACCCCTATTCTTGGCGATGCTATTTTGTGGATCTTTCTTGGCGCATCCTGCCAATTCCGAACAACGCCATTCACCGGACGGCCCTAGTTCTCCATTTGTCGGGCTGTCCGTTCACTCCGAGGGAACCGATCCGACAGAAGGGTCCACCAATGCTAGCTTTGCCATTCCGCCCGGAACCATACTGCCTGTTCGCTTGAACTCGGCCATTTCGTCCGCAAATTCCAAGCCAGGCCAAGTGATCACAGGCAGGATCATGCAGGACGTTCCACTATCGCCAGGGGTCAGGATACGGGCAGGTACTAAGGTTATAGGTCACATCGTCGAACGGATTCCGGCGGGAGCCGGCGCGCAAGCTCGCGTCTCCTTCCAGTTCGACGGATTAGTCTATTCGCATAAGACAATTTCCATTGCCACAAATCTGCGAGCTATCGCCGGCTTCATGCAAGTAGCGGAAGCTCAAATACCTCCAATCGGTCCCGGTGAGAGCGACGTATACCGCTGGTTGACGACAGTGCAAGTGGGCGGCGACGTTGTTTACGGTGACGGAGGACCTGTCACCGCCGGCGAGAGCCCTTATCAAATTGTCGGAAAGAAGGTCAATGACGGTGTCCTAGGCCAAGCCAGAGCTAGGGATGGTACAAAGTGTCGAGGCGCCATCGACGGTAATGACAGTCCCCAAGCGCTGTGGGTATTCTCCTCCGATGCTTGCGGGACCTACGGCCTCCAGCACATAAGCATCGCGCACGCTGGCCGAACCGACCCAATCGGCCTCATCGTCCTGACTTCTAACAGCGGAAACCTCAAGATTGCGGGCGGGGCAGGCATGCTCTTGCGCGTCAACTCGAATAGTCGCATTTAGAAGCCATTCCCCTGACGAATTCGTTGGTGTCCTACATTTCCCTAATTTAATTCTGTCCATAGCGCGGTCCGAGTGTGGTCTGCGGACTCTCTGACCAGTGTCGCAACCTGAGCTGACACCGACACTCTGAGGGTGCTGTGGCGCTACGTGGCGCCGAGCCAGACCGCCGAAGGTTGCGGGGCGCTGATGGAATTGCAGCGCAACCGCATCGGGACTCCTCGAGAGGAACGTAGATGGAACCCCTCGAAGAGACCCCAACAGCGGAATTTACGGCATGGAGTTACGGCAGTGCTCAAGCCCTTCAGGGAGCGACGTGGACGCTGATGGCTACGTTGGCGCCGTTGTCCTGGCGGTAGGTCACATCAGCAGCGGAACCGACCTTCAACTTGCCTTCCACCGTCGTGTTCTTGTCGATGACGAAGGACATCGTGGTTGCTGAAGTTGGCTGCTGGGCTTCAGAAACGGAAGACCCAGAGGCAACCGTGAGAGTGAAAGTATTCTGCTCAACGGAGGCAATCTTTCCAGACACGGATTGCGTCTGAGCAGCAGCCTGCTGACCTTCCGGAGTTTGATGCGTCTTGGCCGGCGGCAAAGCCAGTGCACCTGCTACGAGAACCGTGCCAGCCAACACAGAAAAACCAAATCGACATGCATTCTTCATTGCTAGCCCCTCCTTGGAGATATGGCTGAGCGCGTAGCAGGGAGCAGAAAGCATGCCAGAGTGGCAGACGAAGTTCATAAATCTTCGAACTCCCATCGCTTTAATAGCTTACGGAGAGAATGCCGAATCCAAGGTGCTATCGAGGCTGGTACCAGCACTGGAATTCTCTTCACTGTGCGTGAACAAACTAGTTAGGGATTTGTTGCGAGGAGCTTGCCGGCAATTTGGCATTGCTCGGAACGTCGGGCTTGGCCGATTCCTTGGTTTCCACTTTTGTTGTGGCGGGAGCCGAGGAGACGGGATTTGGGGAGACAGGTTGAGCGCTAGAATCAAAGAAGGAAGAATTGAGAGAAGCGGTGAGCGGATAGGAATTTACACCGTCGGTAATTTGCGTGAGCAAAAGTTCATACCGGAACCCATCCGGATGATTCTTGCTTCGGAGCAGAACCAGGAGGCCCCGCACTTCCGCATCGGAGTGGATAACTACGCCGTCTCCCATGGATATATCCGAGACGATCAAGCCATGAAACTCGCTGCCGTCACGATCCACGCCGGAGTCTATAGCATTGAGAATTTTTACATGCAAAACGGTTCCCTGGGGCAGGACGCCGACGGGATCTGCATCTGACTGGCGAAGGCGAGTTTGCAGATGAAACGCGAGAGTCGTTCCCGCGGGAAAGCGGAGGGGTTCGATGGCGGAACTGGAAACCTGAGCGGGAGTGGACGTTGCAAATACACCCAGAGCACACAGAACTACGGCAAGCAGTCGTGACATTAGGGCTGGACCTTTCCACGGCCGAGAGCTAAGTGCCAAGCTCAATTTTAAAATCGCCGGCAAGAACAGTCAATTCAAAAGGAGAGGCAAGGTGCTGAATCGTGTATGCGCCGCGAGCGAGAGCTGTGATCGCCGGGCCATTCGGCGCGCCTTAGTGCGGAGAAAAGAAGCGTTTCACTCTTTGGCTTCCGGCGCGGGCTGCGAGAGGCGCTTCGGAGTGGAACGCGATTTGACCTGATTGTTGTTCGGAGGAAACGTTGTCGAGTTGCGAAGAATCAACTGTGTCTTGAGCACAAATTCCGTTCCGTTTGGCGCGGGGGCTTCTCGCTTCACTTCTTTGAGTAGGGCATTGAACGCCAAGGTTGCCAATTCCGCCTGCGACATTTGAATGGTAGTTAGCGGAGGAATCATAAAGTCCGCCAGCCGCGTGTCGTCGAATCCAATCACCGACAATTCTTGGGGCACGCCGATTCCCAGATCGAACGCTTGCCTCATCACCCCGATGGCGGTCATGTCATTCGAGCACATCAGAGCCGTGGGCTGTTCCCGGAGCTTGGAGAGTTCCTGCAGGGCACGCTTTCCGCCCTCCAATCGGTGGTCTCCCTCCACGATAAACTCCGGCCTCACTGCGAGGCCAATCTCCCGCATCGAAGCCTCGAACGCGTCCCTCCGGGCGACCGCTGAGCGCAACCTGAGCGGTCCAGTTACAAATCCTATCCGTTCGTGCCGCATCGCGGCGAGGTGCTGCACCGCCTGGCGGATTCCGTGCGCATAATCGACGCGGATGTTGCTGACGCGCGGCGCCTTGGGCCCCACGTCAACGAAAACAAGCGGCAGATTTCGAAATCGCAAATGTTCCAGGAGTTCGTCTTCCATCCCGAACGTAAGGATCGCGACGCCATCTACGCGCCCCTCGATCATCCTGCGAACGGCGAGTTCCATTCGCTTCGGATCGTGAATCGTCGAGGTTAGAAGAATTTCGTAGTTCTGTTCGACAGCAAGCGTCTCGAACGTCTGGACGATTTCGGGGAAGAAGGGGTTGGTGATTTCGGAGACGATCAACCCAAACACCCGGCTCCGTCCGGAGACTAGCGCCCGGGCTTGGCGGTTGGGGTAGTATCCAAGTTCGGCGATGGCTTTCCAAACGCGTTTCGCCAATTGCGCATCGACTGTCGCGACTTGGTTGACTGTACGTGATACAGTTGCCGTCGATACCTTGGCTCGTCTGGCGACATCCCGAATGTCCACGAGTCCTCTTTTGCTCTCAGCAAAGATCGTCTGCTGCAGTATACGCTATCCTAAACATGTGACAACCGGTGTCCCAGCCCCGCTGGGCCAGGTGTCTGAACTTCCAGCGAAGATCCAGCCTTGTTCCTACAGGGCCGGAGAAAAGATGGAGTTTCAAGATTGCGGCGGGGTCGCGGAACAGGACGTCAAAGGCCCTTGCAAAGCCGGTACCGCCGTGGTAAACGTTTACTTAACTTGTCCGGCAATCTCGGCGCTCTCAGGTGCTTCTAGGGTACGATTCATGAACAGACTTCCAGTCGAGGGCGAATGCGGTTAGCGAAACTACGAGAACAAGTCCTGGAAGCAAATCTGGATTTGGTCCGCAGAGGTTTGGTGCTTTCAACCTTCGGCAATGCCAGTGGCGTCGCGCGGAAGGAAGGATTGATCGTCATCAAACCCAGCGGCGTTCCGTACGACCGCATGAAACCGAACGATCTCGTCGTTACGGATCTGCAAGGCCAGATGGTCGAGGGGAAGTTGCGGCCTTCTTCGGATCTTCCCACGCATGCCGCGTTGTATCGAGCGTTCCCGACGATCGGCGGAATCGCGCATACGCATTCCGAGTACGCCACTGCCTGGGCGCAGGCTCAGAAACCAATTCCGTGCCTGGGCACCACGCACGCCGACTATTTTCACGGCGCGATTCCACTGACCGAAGTGATGTCGGATGATGAAATCAATGGCGAGTACGAAGCAAATACGGGGGCAGTGATCGTCCGCGCATTCAAAGGACTGGATCCCATGACGATTCCAGCGGTGCTCGTGGCAAAACATGGGCCCTTCACATGGGGCGCTGACCCGCGAGAAGCGGCGGAGAACGCCTGGATGCTGGAGGCGGCTGCGCGCATGGCGTATTTGACCGTGACGGTAAGCGCGGATGCGACCGCGCTTGGCAAAACTCTTCATGACCGGCATTTTCTGAGGAAGCACGGCAAGAAAGCCTATTATGGGCAAAAGAAAAGTAAACACTGACTTGCGTTTTTGCTGACGTGTAAACAGCTGTTTGAACACATTTGAGAAAGCGATCTAAGGGACCATGGCCAACAAAAGAAAAATGACAATGGGAGTGATCGTGGGAAACCGGGGATTCTTCCCGGCGCATCTGGCGAAGACCGGGCGGGAAGAGATGATGCGTGTCCTGCAAAATGCGGGCATCGACGTTGTCGTGCTCGGTCCGGAGCAGAGCAAGCACGGGGCGGTCGAGACCTACGAGGAAGCAAAGCGCTGCGCGGAGTTGTTCAAATCGAAGGGCGAGACGATTGACGGCGTGATCGTAACGCTGCCGAATTTCGGAGACGAGCGCGCGATCGCGGATACGCTGCGCTTGGCGCGCCTGAATGTTCCTGTCTTGGTTCAAGCAACGCCGGACACGCAGTCAAAAATGACCATCACGGACCGGCGCGACAGCTTTTGCGGCAAGATGTCCGCCTGCAACAATTTGACGCAGTACGGCATTCCGTATTCGCTCACCAAACTGCACACGGAAACACCGGATTCGGCGGAGTTTCGGAAAGATCTCGAGTGGTTTGCCGGCGTGTGCCGGGTGGTGAAAGGGCTGCGCAACCTGCGCATCGGCGCTCTTGGCGCTCGGCCGACCGCCTTCAACACGGTGCGGTATAGCGAGAAATTGCTGGAAGCCAGTGGAATTTCGGTTGAGACGCTGGATCTTTCGGAAGTTCTTGGGCGCATCGGGCGGATGAAGGATACGGACGAAGCGGCAGTGCAAAAACTGCAGTCCATCCAGAAATATGTGACGACCACGGATATTCCGCGGGCTGCGCTGCTGAAGATGGCCAAGCTCGGAGTGGTGATCGATCAGTGGATGAAATCCACGGACCTGCAGATCAGTGCGGTGCAGTGCTGGACCTCACTCGAAGAAAATCTCGGCGTCGTGCCGTGCACGGTGATGAGCATGATGAGCGACTCGTTGCTCTCAAGCGCGTGCGAGGTGGATGTATGCGGCGTGCTGGGCATGCACGCCTTGCAACTGGCTTCGGAAACACCCAGCGCGCTGCTCGACTGGAACAACAATTACGGAAACGATCCCGACAAGGCCGTGTGCTTCCATTGCAGCAATTTGCCGAAGCATTTCTTCAAAGACGTCAAAATGGATTACCAGGCGATCATCGCAGGGACGGTAGGAAAAGAGAATACGTTTGGAACCTGCGTGGGACAGGTAAAGTCGGGAGCGATGTGTTTTGCACGTTTCTCGACGGATGATTTCTCGGGAAGAATCCGCGGCTATACCGGCAGTGGCAGGTTCACGGATGACCCCCTCGAAACGTTTGGCGGCGCTGGCGTGGTGGAAATTCCTGGTCTGCAGAAACTGCTGCGCTATATCTGCGAAAACGGTTTCGAGCATCACGTGGCTGCTAACTTTTCCTCCGTTGCTCCCTCGGTGCATGAAGCGGCTGCGCGTTACCTCGGGTGGGATATGTACGCCCACGCGGGGTAGCGGTCTATTTGAACGGACTATTTGTACGGAGTGAGTGCAAATTCCATGGCCATTGTGGCTGGCGTTGATTTTGGAACTCTAAGCGTTCGCGTTTCCATTGTGGACAGCGAACGAGGCCTGCTCGCGACCGCATTCGCCGAGTATCCGGTGCACCGCAAACGCGAAGATCCGGAATACGCCACGCAGTCGCACGACGACCAGATGCGTGCTCTCGCAGCCGCTACACGCGAAGCGCTACGAAGGGCGGGCATTGCCGGCGATCAAGTGCAAGCGCTGGCAATGGACACCACCGGTTCTTCTGTCATTCCCGTTGGCAAAAACATGGAACCGCTCGACGAATATTATCTTTGGTGCGATCACCGTGCCAAGAGAGAAGCCGCGGAGATCACGGAAGCTGCGCATCGAGAAGGACTTACCGTGATCGAGTGGTGCGGCGGAGTGTATTCGTCGGAGTGGGGCTTCTCGAAGCTGTTGCATTGGCTGCGCCGCAATCCAGAAAAGCGTGCAGAGTTTGTTTCCGCGTTTGAGCACTGCGACATGGTGGCGGCCACGCTTTCTGGAATCACCGATGCGCCGAACGTAAAGCGCAGTGTCTGCGCCATGGGGCATAAGTGGCTGTGGAATCCGGATTTAGGCGGCCTGCCTTCGGAAGAGTTTCTTGTCAAAGTCGATCCTTTGTTTGCGGGCGTTCGAGAAAAACTTCAGGGCGAATATGTTACGTCGGACCACATTGCCGGAAAACTGTCCGCGCCTTGGGCAGAAAAGCTCGGACTGAAAGCGGGTATCCCGATACCGGTCGGAGCATTCGACGCGCATTGGGATGCGATCGGAGCAGGTTGCCGGACCGAAGACATGGTAAATGTCGTCGGGACTTCGACCTGCATCATTGGAATCACGCCGTCGGTCAACCTGGTTCCGGGGGTTTGCGGAGTTGTACACGGCAGTGTGCATCCGCAGCGGACTGGAATTGAAGCAGGGCTTTCGGCAGTCGGAGACATTTTCAACGCCATTGCCACTCGAGCGGGGACGGATGTCGCGACGCTGAGCCAGGGGCTGGAAAAATATCAACCTGGGCAGACGGGCCTTTTGCGGATGACGTGGGACAACGGCGACCGAACGGTACTGGTGAATCCGAATCTGCGAGGGATCACGCTCGGCTGGAACCTACGGAGCACCTCGCAGGAAGAACTCTTCGCCGCCATCGAGGGCACTGCGTTCCATACGCGAATCATTCTAGATCGCATGGCGGAACATGGCGTGAACATCAAGCGCGTGATCAACGCGGGCGGCATTCCGCAGAAGAACAACGTGCTCAACCAGATTTATGCGAACGTGCTGGGGCGGCCGGTGCTGGTGCCGAGCAAGAGCGTGACGAGTCTCGGTTCCGCGGTCTTCGCGTTTCTTGCTGCCGGGACATTCAAGACCGTGGAGGAGGCGCAGGATGAAATATGTCCAGGGCATACGGTGTTTACGCCCGAGCCTGCGGCGCAGAAGGTCTACGATTCGTTGTACGCGCTATATCACCGGATCTACTTCGCGTTTGGTCAGCCAGGCATCGGGAAGTTCGGCGATGTCCTGCCGACATTGATTGCCGTCGCCGAGAGGGCGAACGCACGAGGCTAGCGACGCTCTACCCCCCGTGGTATCGAGAGAAGCATGAAGTAAACCCAGGACGCAATTGGACTTTCGGGCGCCGCTGCAGGCGTGGAGATTGCAGGTGAACTCCAGTGGTCCGACATCGGTCCGGCGTGTGCCCGTTCGCTTCCAAACGGCAGTCCTCGGGAACCCGCTTTCTGACGAGAACATCAGCATGCGCGCAGGAACGACTGGGGCGGGATCGCGAGGAACTAGGCGGCTGCGCGGGCAGAAAGCGGCCGGCGGCGAACGGAAAAGTGATTGCAAGGATTCGCGAGAATGAATTATTGTGCAGGAAGTGTAAACGTTTGCTCTGAAATGGGACATGAAGCCCGCCAGAAGGCACTTAGATATTCGAGGAGGCCTATATGCCGAAGAGATCGAAATTGACGCGGCGTGAATTTGTGGGGGCGGCAGTGTCTGCGGCGGCGGTGAGCGCGGTGCCTATCGGCAGCTTGTTTGGGGCATCCTCGGCCGTCGGTGTGAGCGTGCCGAGCCCGGAATGGAAAGATCAGGGCGTGCTTTTTGTGGACAAGTCGCCATACGCAAAGCTGCACAACATTCCCGTGCACGCGGTGACGATCACGGCGGGATTTTGGGGAGCGCGGCGCGAGACGAACGTCGAGAAAAGCATTCCGTCAATGGAGAAATTGCTGGAAGCAAACGGACGAATGAACAATTTTCTGCGCCTGGTGGGCAAGAGCGACGCGGCGCAGCGCGGACCGGTTTATTCGGACTCCGACGTATACAAGTGGACGGAGGCGGTGGGTTTTGCGCTGCAGTCGGGCGATCGTCCCGAATTGCGCGCGCAGACGGAGGCGATCATCAAGGAAGTTGTCGCGGTGCAGGAGCCGAGCGGATATTTGAACACGTACTACGTTCGCGACAAGGCGAAGGATCGGATGTCGCCTGATGTTCAAAGGTGGGGACACGAGCTCTACAACATCGGGCACATGATTCAGGGCGCGATTGCATATTATCGCGCCACAGGTGACAGGACGTTGCTGGATGCGGGGATTCGATTTGTTGACAGCTTTTTGCTGCCCAATTTTGGGCCGGGAGCCGATAAGAAGCCGATTCTTTCGGGACACCCGGAAATCGAAATGGCGTTGATCGAACTTTACCGCACCACC
>Ga0210390_10002138_pt1 | contig 17817 bp, 13 predicted proteins | sample IncBWH11OmetaG_FD_161050 | JGI IMG/M metagenome (GOLD analysis project Ga0210390, IMG submission 161050) | Forest soil microbial communities from Barre Woods Harvard Forest LTER site, Petersham, Massachusetts, United States - Inc-BW-H-11-O ... | reverse complement strand
GAACACAATACCTGAAACGCGCGACGTCGATGGTGGTTGCGGCCCGTGGATCTATGGATGTATCCATCTTACGAGCGCATTGCCTGCATCAGCGAGGCCACTGCAGAATACTTGATCCGGTGGTGCCCTGGCGTTGCAGAGAAGATCACCATAATCCCGAACGGAATACCTCTCGACGCATTCGAAAATGCTCAGCCCGCTACACTAGCGCATGTGCCATGTGATGTCACGCGGCTGGTTTTTGTCGGACGGTTCGAGGCCCAGAAAGACCACGCCACACTTCTGCGAGCTCTGGCTGCTGTGCCGGATGCTCACCTTCTCCTCGTCGGAGATGGCCCGTTGCGCCCTCGGCTCGAGCAGTTGGCTCAATCTCTCGGAATCAGGACTCGAGTCACTTTTCTGGGCTGGCGGCACGATGTGGCAGCCGTCTTGAAGGCCTCGGACATCTATATTCATTCCACTCATTCCGACGGCTTCGGGATAGCCGCGTGTGAGGCGATGGCGGCCGGGCTGCCGGTGGTGGCAAGCGACGTTCCGGGCCTTGCTCAGGTTGTTGCGGGAGCGGGGATTCTCTTTCCTCCCGGGAACGCCAAGGCATTGGTTCACTATCTCACCGCTTTGATCAAGTCACCCGAGCAGCAACGCGAGATGAGCCGGGCCAGTCTCCAGCGGGCGCGCCAGTTCAGCATTGAAAATACCGTTGACGGTTGCATCCGGATGTACGAGTCGGTGTTAGGGGCCGGCGCGGTGCAGGTAGCGGAGGTGCGATGAGCAACATCAATCCAGCCGTAGTTGAAGCATTTGGAAAGGAGTGGAAGAAGTTTGATCACGCGGGTCTCGAAAATCCCGACCTTGAGACTATCTTTCAATCGTATTTCTCCATTTTTCCCTGGGACGAATTGCCGCCCGACGCTGAAGGGTTTGACCTCGGATGTGGTACAGGCCGCTGGGCCCACTTCGTAGCTCAAAAGGTCGAACACCTCCACTGCATTGATCCAAGCGCGGCCGCTCTGGATGTCGCGCGTCGAAACCTTCAGGCGCATATGAACTGCAGCTTCCACTGTGCCTCCGTAGAAGCGATTCCGCTCGCTGACAGTTCCGCGGACTTTGGATACTCCCTCGGTGTGCTTCATCACATACCAGATCCGCAGCAAGGACTCCGAGAATGCCTGTGCAAATTGAAGCCGGGAGCGCCACTACTGGTCTATTTTTATTATGCGTTCGACAACCGTCCCGCATGGTTTCGAATGGCATGGCGCGTTTCCGATATTCTCCGCCGGTTCATCAGCGCCCTTCCATTCGCCGTCCGATCGCCGCTCTGCGAACTCGTAGCAGCACTCGTCTATTGGCCACTCGCACGGATCGCAAAGTGGCTTGAAGGAGGGGGCTTTGACGTCGAGCTTTTCCCTTTATCCTCTTATCGAAACCGAAGCTTTTATTCAATGCGTACTGACGCTCTGGATCGCTTTGGCACCCGGCTCGAGAGACGCTTCACGCGCCAACAGATAAACTACATGATGAAAAGCGCAGGATTCGAGCGAATTGTGTTTAGCGAATCGCCTTGCTGGTGTGCGCTTGGATATCGTAGGCCAGAGTCACCCGAATTGTTTAGTCCTTTCGAGTGCACCTAGATCCCGCATTGCTTTCTTCATGTTGCACGGCTGAAATGAAGCGATTGGGCTGCCCAAAAAAATTGACGGCTACAAACTTCCTCGTAGAATGGGTCGCATCAAGCGCTCGGGACAAAAAGCATAAACCTAAAATGACAACTGTTTGGCCCTGGCGTTACACTCCTGTCTCGCAGAAGTTATTGCCTTTCAAGGAGTAAATTCTGACCCCACTTCAAACCAAGACCTCCCAACTTGCTTTCGCTGCACCCGTCAGTCGGATTGTTCAGACGCTTGACTTTAGTCTGGTCGTGGGAATTTGCTCTGTCCTCGGATTCGGGCCGCTAGCATTTGGTGCCGTCCAACCATGGAGCATTTGCACCTTGGAAGTGGCGGTTTCGTTTCTCATTATGATGTGGGCGGCAAGGGAAGCCATGAATGGCGGTTTTCATATCATTCCAAATCCATTGTTCATCCCAATGGCCCTGTTTGCCGGTGTCGTGTTGGTTCAGATCTCATTGCATCTGACCGCATACTGGTACGCAACGTGGTCAAAGGGACTGCTGTGGGGTGGCTATGCGGGACTATTCTTCCTTACATCCCAAGTGCTCCATCGGCAACGTTGGATTTTAGTTTTCGGCCGTTTTTGCGTTGGATATGGTTTCCTCCTCTCTCTATTCGCAATCGTCCAGCAATTTACTTCGAATGGAAAGATTTATTGGGTTGTATCCAATCGATATGGCGGATGGATATATGGGCCATATGTGAATCATGCGCATTATGCCGGCTTAATGGAAATGCTGGTCCCATTTCCACTCGTACTTGCAATTGCCAGTCGAGCCGGAAGACCTAGTCGGGCATTCTTTCTGTTTGCTGCCCTTGTCATGTGCAGCACTATCTTCCTATCCGAATCGCTGGGCGGCATGATAGCTTTTGTGACCGAGCTAGCGGTACTGACGCTGATCCTGTTTCGGAATAGATCCTCCGCTTACCGAGAGATCCTGCTAATCGGTGTTCTTTGCATTGCTCTAGTCGCCTGGCTAGCCTGGTTGCGTCCTGCGGGACTGGTTGAGAGATTTGCACGTCTGCTCAACCCTATCGCCGATGCCGGAGCAACCGGGCGCATCGCGATCGTAAAAGACAGTCTCAGGATGCTGCGGGTACACCCCATTCTGGGATGGGGTCTTGGAACTTTTCCGGTTGTATATCCTTCATTCCGGAGCTTTTTTACAAATTTGTGGGTGAATGAAGCTCACAACGACTACCTTCAAACGCTCGTCGAAACGGGTATAGTGGGTTTTGCCATAGCTGCCGCTTTCCTCGCGTTGCTGTGTCGCGAGGGCATCCACAATTTGAAGCACTGGAATAGAGAGACGCGATCGAGCCTGGAACTGGCGGCTTTCCTGGGTTGTATCGGTCTATTGGTTCACGGATTTGTAGACTTCAACCTGCAGATACCAGCGAACGCGGCGTTCTTTTTTGCTTTATCGGCGCTTGTGACCACTCATTCTAACAATATCAATGCGAATCACGAACTTCGCAGGACACGAGGGTAGCGAGAATGGACGCAGGAAGATTACTTGAAGAATCTTCCGAACTGACAGGCCATGATTCGCTCAGGCTTGCGAATCTTCAGAAGATGTACGAACTCCCCGCCCGAGAACAGTCGCTCAGCGATTACTGGCGTATCCTGCTGAACCGCAAATGGACTGTGATCGTGTCAGTGGTCATCGTCTTCATCATGGCGACCCTGATCAGCATCCGCACGACGCCTATTTATGAGGCTGTGACGAGGATCATGATCTCTCCCCGGACGTCCAGCCCGCTCAACTTCAAAGACAGCAACGTGTCCCAAGCTGGTTATATCGAGCAGCAGGATATCGACACTCAGGTCAAGATTCTGCAATCGGACACCTTGGCCGAATTGGTGATCCATCGGCTAAACCTTGATTCGCATCCTGATTTTGCCGGTACGGCTCAAACGGAAAGCACCGGCGGCATTACCGTTTCTGAATCGCAGGCCCAGGAGAGTTCGCGGCAAGAACAACTCATTCGCAGGTTTCAGGGAAGTGTAAAGGTGCAGCAGGTTCCCGACACATCTTTGATTGAAATTAAATACTCAGATCCGAATTCCTCGCTCGCAGCGGACATCGCGAATGCCATTACGGCCACATTCATCGAGCAAAATGTGAAATCGCGGTACAACAGCACCATGCAGGCTGCTGATTGGCTGTCCAAGCAGCTAGCTGATCTGCAGATCAAAATGGAATCCTCCCAGGCCAAGCTCGTTCAGTATCAAAAGGAGCACGATATCGTCGGCACTGACGATAAACAAAACCTCACGACCGAAAAACTCGATGAATTAAACAAAGAATTAACCGGGGCACAGGCCGATCGCATTCAAAAAGAGGCACTTTACCAAATCGCGACGAGCAACAATCCGGCTACGCTGACGGCGGTTCTCCAAGACCCCATTCTTACTGCTCTCCGCCAACAACAAACTCAGCTGCAGGCGCAATTTGCGCTGCTCTCTACCGAGTTCGGTCCGGGCTACCCCAAGGTGATCGAGATTAAGAACCAGCTTGATCAAATTGACCGAAGCTACAACGAGCAAGCGCAGAATACCGTGAGTCGCATTCGGAATGACTACCAGACCGCGATGAGTCGGGAGCGGATGTTGCAGACCGCTCTAACTGAGCAAACGGGCGTTGCTGACCAACTCAACGAGAATGCGATCGAATACAAGGTGCTAAAACAGGAGGCTGATTCAAATCGTCAACTCTATGATGGGCTGCTGCAACAACTCAAGGAGGCCGGTCTCGCTGCAGGTTTAGACTCGAGCAACGTTCGGGTAGTTGACAGGGCGCGCGTACCGCTACACCCTGTGACGCCAAACATTCCAAGGAACCTGGAGTTCGCCTTGCTGATCGGTTTGATCGGCGGTGTCGCGATTGCGCTCGGCTTGGAGGCGCTTGATACTACGGTGCGAACGCCGGAGCAGGCGGAAAGTATCTCGGGACTGCCAACCATCGGAGTGATTCCTCTGCAATCCGCGGTCGATGGAGCGGTTGCGAGTATTACAAGGGCCCATTTGCTTAAGAAGACTCCCCGTAACAACACGGATCCACGCCCGCTGATCAGCTATTTAGAACCCAAGTCAAATATTGCTGAAGCCTACCGCACGTTGCGCACATCGATTCTTCTTTCCAGCGTAGCCCATCCGCCACGCTCCATTTTGGTTACGAGTTCAGTCCCTCAAGATGGGAAGACCATGACCTGCCTTAATGTCGCTATCGTCTTAGCACAACAAGGGAAACGAATCCTGCTTGTAGACGCTGACATGCGCCATCCTTGCGTTCACACCGCCTTCGAGTTAAAGGGGCAGGTGGGCTTATCAAATGTCCTGACCGGCGGCGCTAAGATCAGCGATGCCATCCACGCTACGGTTCAACCCAACTTATTTATTATGCCAGCCGGACTCGTGCCGCCGCACCCATCCGAACTATTGAGTTCATCTCTGATGCACGATCTCCTCATGAAGTGGCGCGAGGAATATGACCATGTAATTGTTGACTCTCCGCCAGTTATCTCCGTGACTGATGCCGTTATCCTCTCAGTACAAACGGATGCGGTGCTTTTAATCATTCGCTCTGGTCAAACTACCGCAGCCCACGTTCGCCGAACGCGCAATCTTCTTCAAAGTGTAAAGGCCAACGTGCTCGGTGTTGTTGTGAACGCCGCCGACCTGGCTTCGCCGGATTATTATTATTACTACTATCGATCCAAATACCCTTATTACAGCGACGGAAAGGACAACGCTCACAAGAGCATGCTCAAGGACAGCCCGGACTTAGAAGATAGTGCAAAGCGACGCGAACAAGAAGAGGCTACATCCAGACCTTCATAGTCGTGAATTGGGGAATCGCTCACTATGGCGCGGACATCACAACAGAACCTTTCACTACGGTTGCTTTTATTCTCTGTCTGCGTCGCGTGTGTCGCGGGTTATACCTGGTTCTTAATCAAAGGATATCGCGCACAGCGGCTTGCCGATCACTCTGACTTATCTTCTATCGAAAAAGCTGTCGCTCTCGCGCCGCAGGACGCAACATATTACGATCTATTGTGCCGTCGCATGATCTTCGTTTCCCAGGAGCCGGAGCAAGCCGTCGATCGATGCAAGAAAGCCTCAGAGTTAAATCCGTACAGCTCCTCAATCTGGCTGGATCTCGCGCGAGCCTATTATTCGGCCGGGAACCAGCAACTGACTAATGCTGCTATTCAAAAGGCACTTGCCGTCGATCCGACCACTCCGGACACGATATGGAACGTTGCCAACTTTTCCCTGATTCAGGGCAATACCTCAGAAGCATTGAAGCAGTTTGCCATCGTTCTTCGAGAAGAACCTTCCCTTGCCCCTGCCGCTCTGAACGTTTGCTGGCAATCATTACACGACACCAGTCGAATCCAGGGTGTTCTCCCGCCAAATCCGCAAGTTTACCTCGCATTCATCAAACTCTTGCTATCAGCAGGAGATCTCGACTCGGCGCACCAAATCTGGTCGGCGCTCATGCAATTAAGAGCCGTCTTCGATTACCACGAAGGCCTATTCTATATCGACAGTCTGATACAGGCCCACGCCGTTGCATCGGCACATGATGCGTGGCACCAACTCTCCTCCAGGTCTGAAGCACTTAAAGCCTATTCTCGACCGGATAACATGGTAACGGACGGGTCGTTCTCGCAGGAAATTCTCAATTCCGGATTTGACTGGCGTTACACTCCAAGACCGCAAATTGCAGTGGCCCTGGACAGAGCAGATTTTCACACGGGGGGGCGCTCCTTAAGGCTGGTGTACAGTGGGACAGGCAGCGACGCCGGCATCTTTCAATATATTGTTGTGCAGCCTAACAGCAAATATCACCTTTCCGCGTGGGTGAAAAGCGAAGATCTCGAAAGCGCGAACGGTCCGACGCTCGCTCTTCTGGACGGTTACGACAACGCACTCTATGGCGCCACCGAAGAAACTATCGGCACCAACCCCTGGCATCCCGTCGAGTCAGAGTTCCAAACCGGACCTGAGACGAAGCTCCTGATTCTCACCGTACTACGCCGTCCGGGTGGGACACGTGTTCAGGGAAGATTCTGGGTAGACGACATAAAACTAGAGCCATTGTAAGGTTCTCGTCCAAAGATGACAGCTCTTTGAGGATTGTGATCATATTAGCGACGACCTGCAGGAGGTAAACAATAACCAATGGCCGGCAGGACACTAGTCGCATCACCGCTGTTATGGATTGCACTAAGTTTAGGTCTCCTGACTCATGCAGCATATTTGTCTGTAGATCGCGATCATTACGGAGCTGACACTCCATCCTATTTGATTCCTGCTGACAATCTTCTGCATGGGCAAGGATTTGTTAATGCATTGCATCAACCTGAATTGCGTCGAACACCTGGTTACCCGCTTCTACTCGCGATCTTCAGAGTCACTCCTCTAAAGGTTGAATATCTGATCTTATTGCAGCATGCGTGTTGCGTGTTACTGGCAGTCGCTGTGACCGCTTTCGCACTACGAGTCACAGGCAGCCGCGTCGTCGCACTAACTGCAGCCTCAGTATTGTCCCTGGATCTGGCCACTCTCCGAATCGCGAACCTGCTCTTGACCGAAATCACATCAACATTGCTCATTACCCTAGCAGCCTGGCTTGTGTATCGTGCGATCACGAAGCCAGGAAGCAATGTCCTCACCAGCGTGGCGGCTGGTCTGCTGGGTGGATGCGCCGCACTTGTGCGCCCAGTGAGCATCCTCTACTTTGTTCCGCTCTCACTTTGCCTGTTCCTGGCACGAGGGCGCTGCGCGCTGCGCCCTCTCGTGTTTATGATCGCATCGTTCTTACTTCTTCCCATGCTATGGTCTACGCGAAATCTTGTCGACGGTGGCTATTTTGGCCTGAGTACCATCGGAACCGAGGACATCCTGTACTATCGTGCCGCCGGAGCGCTGGCCGTTCAGCAGCCTGGAAACTATCTGAGCAATGTCCGCAAGGTCAGAGATGTATTGATTGATCAAACGTGTGCTGATTTAGAGCGTGCATATGGGCGCAACTGCTCGCAGGTTACCGAAACACAGACAGCTTCGTACTCTGTCCGCAAGGGGATGAACATAATCCGAGACAATTCTTTGAGTTACCTTCGATCCTCTGTGTGGGCGCTCGCCTATATCGTTTTCGGCGGTGGCGCAGAGGCTCTGTCCAAGATCAGCAATGTCAGCCCCCGCGCGGCAGAATACATGGTGTTGCTCTTCACAGTTCCCGAGGCATGTTTGGCAGTTGTGGGATGTTGGTACTGGTATCGGCGGGATCGAAATTTATGCTATCTTCTCGTTTTTTCGATCGGTTACTTTTTCTTGATTTCCGCCGGAGCGGAGGCTTATTCGCGATTCAAAGTTCCAATAATGCCGCTGTACGCGTTGTTGATTGGAGGAGGCGCAGCCGAGATGTTACAGTGGATTCAAACATTCACAACGGCACGCGCGACTTCCGAAAATGCAACCACGACTCTCTCGTAAATGTTCCTACTCACCGGATGCCGAGCCTGATCCGTCGTTTTAGATATTGGAAAGCGGTTGGGTGTGACCATAACTTCGACTCTCCGGCAGGCGCCGGAATAATTTTCAGCCTGCCGTCGAATGCGTCGCGAATGGCTTGCTTCAGCAATGGAATCGCGCCGGCGATCTGTAACAGTGGGTAGGTGGAAAAGTTATCGGCGCTGGAAGGCTGAGTCACAGCTTGTGCAACGATCTCTCCAGTATCGATTCCCCGGTCAACCTTATGGATCGTCACTCCGAAATGATCAAGGTCGCCACAAGCCAGGGCCCAATATCCTCCATGAACCCCTCGATAAAGAGGCGTGATGCCGACATGGGTGTTCAGAAACAAGCCATCTGTGGCGTTCAACAGACGCTCCTCCAAAATGCGTGTTCCATTCACGACTATGATCTTGGGGGAAAGGTTTTGCAAGAGAGCTACAGTCTGGACATCATTGATCGACCCGACGTCAAGCACGCGCTCCGCTGGTAGAGAAGCTTCGCTCAATCCATATTGCCGTAAAATATGCTCTCGGCGCCGGGCCGTCTCCTGTCTTAGCAAGGGGACGATGCACTTCGCAAATACAATCTGCCCCAACAGTGTGCGCCAGCCGAGCTTCTTCAGCCGCCGCTTGAGAAAAGTTAGCCGAGAAACCTTAGCCTCCCGGACAACCGCCTCAATGCTGAACTCGCCAGCCAGTGCGTGGTAGATGATCCGTGACAGGTCGCTGTCATCGACGAGCAGAACTATGCCACGCAATGCGGTTTCTCCGCGCGCACAACATTCTCGCCAACCTCGGCCATGGTCAAGGACTGCCAGCCCGTCTCGCGGTTGAGATTTGCATAATATTCTGCGATTCGGGTCAAGACGCCCATGTTCTCATCTAAATGGACACCAAAATTGTGTGGGTGCCACCAGAGATGAAATGTCTTATTGTTCTTCGCAGCAGCGTCCATGGATGCGCAGATCCGTTTGAGCCGTATGGCCTCGAATCCTTTCAGCGTCGCTTTCCATGGACGCAGAAATCTAGACCCGGACACTCTCACCATCCGGTATTCTTCGTCGAGACAGGGCGTTACACATCCGTCACCGCTGAGGCCCAGGTAGGAGTCGGCCAAGCGCATCGCTCTGCCAAGCAGCCCATTTCCTTTCTCAATCCAGGGGTCCGATTCCGTACTGCGGTATGCAATGAACCCTTCTTCAGCGCAAACCAGTAGGTGTTTCGGCGATATTTGATTGCGCGGGAAGACGATGCTCTTCAGCACGATGCCGTATTCGCCCGCGACTGACTTCGCACTCCTCAGATCGGCGCGAAACGACTCCAGCGTCGGCCCCGGAGCCAACACATAATAGTGAGACAGAGTATGCGTACCGACTTCCTGCCCTTCGCACGCAAGTATCTTTCGGATTAGGCTCGGCGCAAAATGGAACGGATCTTCTTCTTCGTTCCTGCCCACTTCAGATAGCGCCGTATACGGATCCAGGCTGGCATCACGGTATGAGGGTAGTTCGTCGGGCACTCCGGCTTTCAGATCATCAAGCGTCTTGAAAAACAGAAAGCCGACAGTGGCCCAGGTCGCGTGGATTCCATATCGCTCGAATAGTTCGAGAATCGCGGGGACAGCCTGGCGAACCCCAAGCAGGTTCGCGCGATATTGGTCCACCCTGCGGTGATCCCTTACGCCCCAGTGCAACTCAAAATCAAGGCTGATTACAAATCCCCCAGGGTTTTGCACGGTGCTCGTCTCCTCTAGTTGTTGAGAACCGACAAATACATCGAAGCCACACTGCGAACCGCGAACCGTTCCAAGTGCGCGGAGCTATCGGTGTGCACTGGATTGTCCAAAGTATTCAGCAGAGCCTGTGCCATGGCCTCGTGATCTCCCACGGGGACAAGCGTGCCGAATTTCCCGTCAGAGAGTATTTCTGCCGGACCATACATGCAGTCTGTAGAGACGACAGGAGCCCCGAGGGACAGAGCTTCTACCAATGCCACACCAAATCCTTCCCACTGAGACGAGCACGCGAATACAGCGGCACGATTCATGAACCGATAAGGATTATGTTCGAGGCCTGGAAGGGCCACATCTTCGGAGAGGCCAGCGTCATAAACGACATGCTCTATCCGGTCTCTATCCTGCCCCTCACCCAGGATCATGAGACGAGCCGGTCGGCGGTTTCTGATTAAACGAAATGCCCGGACCAACATTGGGAAGTCCTTCTGCTTTTCCAGTCGGCCAACAGCCAGTATCACGGGCGGCTCCCCGGCCTGGAACCATGGATGCTCAACCGTCGCCGCGGCAGCTAAGTGGAGAGCCTCCGTAATTACGGGATTGTAAATAACCTGGACTCTTTTGCGAAGAATGCCGGTCTGCGCTGACAAATCGTCCGCAACCCCACTGGAAACAGCCACGATTGCATCGGCCGAGCTGAGCGCCCAGCGGCTCCATAGAGGCATCAAGCGGTATTTGAGCCCCGATGTATTTGCCACTACTCTCGACATCGTGTTGTGTTCCGTTGCTACGATCTTTGTTTTCTTACGAGCGATGGCTCGCGCGATCACGGCGGCAGCGCTGCAGTGTGTCATGGCAGCGATCATCCGTTCGGGTTCCCTGGCCCTGAGGTACCTGACCAATCTCGGCACGCTTCTCATCATGTGGTCGGACTCGAGATCAAATACCGGGATGCGTCCGTCGAGAAACCTGGTCATCTCTCCGCCGGCTCGACCGACCACGAGGTCCACCTCGGCTGCACATTGATGCAGACCATTGGCCAGGTTCACCACCACCCGTTCGACTCCACCGATCTCTAAAGTGGGAACCAATAATGCAATTCTCATTTCATCTTTCTGAAAACCGGCCCGTGGCCACTTCAGGCTAAGCGGGCGCTGGGAATCTGTCCACCCCTGGATCGCGACCCCTGGATCGCGAGCGTGTTATGATCCTCCGAATTGAGGAGCACGATCGTATTCGCCATTCATCTTGATGCGCCGCCGGTCAAGGAGCAACGCGACTTCCAGGGTTACTACGACAAGCTGAGGTGCTCATGTCAAAGGCCGAAGGACACTCCGGCATAGACCGAATCCTGCGACCTGTAATGCCAGAATTGGACACGGTCCGCGGCGTAGCCATCTTGATGGTGTTCCTCTTTCATGGGTTCGAAGATTTCACTCCCGCAGGTCCCAATGTCCCGGCTTGGGAACGTCTCTTTTTATCCACCGTGAGCTTAGGCTGGACGGGCGTAAACCTATTCTTTATTCTTTCCGGCTTCCTGATCACCGGTATTCTCCTCGACAGCGCAGATAAACCACAATACTATTCGCGGTTTTACTTTCGCCGGGCCTTACGCATATTGCCCGCTTACTATCTCTTGATTGCCATACTTGTTCTGGTGGGACGGCTTGGTTTCGTCAGGCATCACACGTCGTGGGCCTTTGCAGGGCTGAGCCTCATCTATCTTTCGAACATTACTCCGCTGCTTGGAGTACTGAGAGACTACTCATCTCTCTGGTCACTGGCTGTCGAGGAGCACTTTTATCTGATATGGCCTGCAACCGTGAGAATGCTGACGAGACGCGGCCTTGTGACAGCAGCCGTCTTGATCTGCGTATGTGAGCCGATCCTGCGAGCATTTGCCGTAGCTCGCGGTGGATTATGGTGGGGCCCTTATACCTGGCTTTCGGCCGATGGCTTGGCCCTCGGCTCTCTCCTCGCTCTATTTGTCCGTTCAAATCTGGCTTCAAGAATGAACCTCTTGAGATTGGCGGGTCTAAGCGTGCTTGTCGCAACAGCAGCCGTGGTCGTCAGCGTTGCAGTCCCCAGATTCATAGCAGTCAGCTTGCGCGCCACCTGTGTGAACTACGCTTCGTTGAGCTTTCTTGCTGTTGCCCTGTGGCTCGGGACGGGCGCATATCAAAGACTCGTCAACCTGCGATTTTTATCCTTCTACGGTTTTATCAGTTATGGCCTGTATCTCATTCATGCGCTGATTTTCAGCCTGTACAACGACGTTGCCTTGAGATTTTCTTTCTTTCATGTCGGTTACAGTTTTGGAAAGTGCCTTCTGAGGCTACTGATAGTGTTCATAGTCGCGACCGCAGTGGCTTACTTGTCGCGCACTACCTATGAGGAATTCTTCCTGCGGATGAAGAACAAGCTGGACAAGCAGCGAGCGAGCTCGCAGCCAGTACAGTGTGGCGAACCTATCCTGCCGACGTAGATTCTGAGCCCAAGGTTGCGCTGTCAGACCTCGGAGATTGCGCCGCCTGGATAAGCGCGACTCCCGCAATCAGATAGGCCCACACAAAGACGCGGTCATCAAAATTTGGGAATATCAGCAGGCGCAGCACAATGTAAATGCCTGCGACGGGCAACAAATCGCGCAAGACCGAGCCCTCGGGAAGCCGTCTCCAGACTGCCGACGCCACCAGAAGCCAGATAGTCAGGAACGTGTAGGGAATCGCCCTTAAGCCAGCCAGTGCGTGCAAATAACCCGCGAAGGTGATCAGGACGGGATGAGTAACCGGTTCAAGCTCCGGCTTCACGAACGAATGCTGCATCAGGAGCCGCCAGCCGTAGATACCAGCAATCCTGTTGACAATGGCAGAAGTAGCGACGCCAAGCGCAGCGCACCACCCGCCGATTCTGAAGCGAAGATGCTGTGTCCAGGTCATCCCCGTGATCAGGATGAGCACAAGAACAACGTTGTCAGACCTGACAAATATGCTGACGATCAGCAGGCCGGCGGCGAGGAGTTCTCCTTTTTTCGTGAGTGCAAACAGGGCAAGGACAATGATTGCCGTCGAGAGTGGGTCCCCTGTCACCATCCGCCCCATATTCAAGACCGGCGGTGTCAGCAGCAACACTGCCGACAAGACGGCGTCGTGTGTCCAGGCAAGCAGCACGAAGCCTACGACGAGCAGGCTGCACGCCGATATCAGTCGCAGGCTGACAAGGATCGGCAGGCCCGCGCGCCACAGTACATATCCTGACGCTACATATCCCAACTTTACTCGAGATAGCCCTAGTTGCTGCACGAAGTGATACGGGTTGTTGTACACATCGGCGAAATACGGCTCCCCTGTCACGTTTTCGAACCGAAAGGGAGCTGGCTGCGCGTCGAATTCAGTGCGCGCGATGCGCTGGAGAGTTACCGGATCGGAATATCGAAGTGAAGCGACCGCACCTGCGTATAAGTACCGGTCATAAGTTGGCAATGGTCGAAGATAGGCCGCCATCGTCAAGGCGGCGCAGAAACCGGCATAAAGAAAGAAGGCAAGATTGGAGCAGCCGAACCAGATTCGTAGCCTTTGTTGTCTGCGGCCAGGTTCGATGGTGGGGGACCTCGCAGGACTCTCCATAAGATATTGACGGGCTTCGCAGCGCTTAATCCTTCACCGCTACCGCAATCAGGCTCAAACCGCCCCAGGGCAGAATGCGGTCCAGTCGCCGCAGTATCGGCATGGACATTTGCAACACTTTTAGTTGGACCCGTGAGAATGTCTTGCGCCGTATTACTTTTCCGTTCAGCCACCAGCCGGGCACGGAGAAGCGGTTGAAATCGAAGATTCGCTCCACCCGGAATCCCGCTCGCTCCAGACCTCGCTGCAACGACTCTCGCGTGTATCGTTCGCGATGATCAAGAGCGCGATCAAGAGTGCCGTACAGCGCAGGATGTTGAGGCACAAGGATTACTGCCCGCCCGCCGGGCATCAGCGACGACCGGATGTTTGCGAGCGCTACCTGTTCGTCGGGCACATGTTCCAGTACATTGATCATAAGTGCAGTATCGAACTTACCTTCAAGTCCGGCGAAATCGCTCGGTGTTCCAGCGTTGAGGTTCCTGACTCGAAGATATGGCTTCCCGATCGAATACGACCGCAGGTAAGAAAGATAGGAAGGATTGATATCGGAGGCGAGATAAAATTCACGCGGGATAAACTGACCGGTTAGCGTGCCAATTCCCGCGCCGATTTCCAGCACCCGATCGCCCACATAAGGCGCGAGTACCTGCCCCATCCATAGATTGAAACGGCGCACTTTTTCGACGCTTGCCAATATTTGCGATCCGTACACATCTTCTTTGTAGATATCGTCAATGAGCCAGAATCGCAGAATCGCAGCCAGCGCAAGCAACCCGTCTTTATGGGTGATCTTCTTACCTTCCTGGTAGCTGCGGGCGAGATAACTGATGGGCGCCTCAAAGATTCGCGCGTGCCGCTTCGCTAGTTTAAAAGCAATCTCGATTTCGAAGCGAAAGTCGTTGTGGCGAAGAGGGATCGATTGGAAGAGAGGCGTCCGGATTGCTTTATAGCAGCTCTCGATATCGCTCAGGTTCAGGTCGGTAAAGATGTTCGCCACAAAGGTAAGCGTCTTGTTCGTCCAGGTGTGCCGGAACATCAGGGCCCGGCGGTAGTGCGATGAAAGATAACGGGACCCAAACACGGCGTCAGCCGCCTCGACTGCAAATGGCCGCAGGAGCGAAGGGATGTCTGCTGGATTGTATTCGAGATCGGCATCGTGCACGATGCTAATCTCGCCGGTAGCCTGTTCCAGTGCGGTGCGCAACGCTGCCCCTTTGCCCATGTTGCGCTCATGCCGCAGCAGGACCACGCGTTCGTCCTCTGCAGCGATCATCTGGAGGATCTCCCAGCTTCCGTCCGTGCTGCAATCATCCACGACGATGACTTCCAGACTATGGATTATGTCGTCTCTTAATGCCAATAGCCGGCGAAGACTGGTCTCGACCAGGTATCGTTCGTTATAAACGGGCACCAGAACGCTAAGGCTGAAGGACGTGCTGATGGTGTCTTCCGCGTGGGGAAGCACCGACCGTGTGGCCACGGGTTCCAGCAGTCTTTGAGAATGGGTGCTCATCTAAATCCTCTGAAATAACCTTCCTCAAACCAGGAACGATTCGGCTAGTTGGCGATGGCCATTGGAGCCACATCCGCCCGTTGCGGGCAATAGTCAATGGGAAGCCTGCATAGTAATTCCTGGATCGCAACGTCCGATTTCCGACCGCGAGCCGCCGATTCCAGATCTGCAAGGAGTCGTGGAAATTCGGCAGGCACTTCAGTCGCCTTCACCTGGAAGACATCACGAAACGCTGTAGTGGACACCAGCGCGTCTTCTCTCCATAGCTTCTCGTGAAGTTTCTCACCCGGCCGTGCGCCCACAAATGTGATCTCGATGTCCTTTTCCGGCGTTAGACCAGCGAGGCGGATGATGTCCTTTGCAAAATCGATGATCTTTACCGGATCACCCATGTCCAGAAGATAGACGTCTCCCCGCGATGCGAGCGTGGCAGCCTGCAAAACCAGCCGCACAGCCTGCGGGATCGTCATAAAGTAGCGAGTCATCTCTTCGTGTGTAATTGTGACCGGGCCGCCCGCGGCAATCTGCCGAAGAAAGATAGGGACAACGCTGCCCCTGCTGCCCAGGACATTTCCGAATCGCACACAAGCGAAGTGTGTCTTGTGACTCTTTCCGTAATTCTCGTCGGCGCGCTGTTGAATCAGCAACTCAGCTGTACGCTTGGTTGCTCCCATGACGCTCGACGGATTCACTGCTTTGTCGGTGGAAATCATGACCAGGCGTTCGCAGCCAAATTCGATTGCGGCATCGGCAAGCTCGCGTGTCCCGGCGACATTGTTCAGAACCGCTTCACAGCAGTTTCCCTCCATCACAGGAACATGCTTGTAAGCTGCCGCATGCAGGACAATTTGCGGGCGATGTAGCTCGAATGTTCGATGAAGTGCCTCGTGGTCGCGAATGTTACCTACGACCGGCACTATTTCCTTACCTTCCAGGCTGCCTATGTCATTCAACAGCTCGAAGATTGAATTCTCGTCGTGATCGAGCGTCACGATTCGATCAACATTCAGCGCCAGAACCTGTCGCACCATCTCCGAGCCAATGGACCCTCCCGCGCCTGTGATCAAGACCGTGCGCCCATTGAAACAGCGAGCTACGGAAGGATGCACCTCGTTCACGGTCTCAGCCTTACCCTGCGTCAGCTGATCTATCGAGACGGATCGGTTCACTCTCACCTTCCCGCCCATCAACTCGCTGCCCGAAGGCAATATGCGAATCTGAACGTCGAGACTGCCCGCATCGCGAATTACTTGTGCAGCGCACTTCAAGTTCGCCCCTGAGAGAACGACGACATCGATCTGGCGACTCACCAGAAGCCCCACTAAAGACTCCGGAGTACCGAGCACCGGGCGACCCGCTATATTAGCGCCGGCAAGACGCTGATCTTCACTTACTAAGCCAATGACCTGAGCTTCTCGACAACCATGAAGATGATGAACCGCGGTGGCCAGTGTTGTCTCACATCCAACAATGAGTGCGCGCGGTCGCTCGGTTGGACGAGAGACCGCCTCGTATGCCAGGCGCCTTGTCAGGCGCACTGCTGAAGCAAGAATGAGAAAGCTACTGAACTCGAGGATCAGTACGCTGTAGGGAACAACCGGAACGCCCGGTATCGACCAACGTACCAGCAGAAGAAAGACAGTCACTGGCAGCGAACGGAGCGCCAGCCTAAGTGAATCCCGAATATCAAAGAAACGCCAGGTCGCCTGGTACCCGCCCGGAGTAAGGTGCAGAGACAATGGTCTCAAAATAACCACAACGCAGAGCCACGTCCACATGCTGTGTTGCATCTTCGGCTCAATATGAAAATCGAACCGGAGCGCATAGGCATCGATCATCGCAATCGCGGCTGTAAGAGCGTCCAGAAGGATGCGAACGTATCCATGCAAGAGCCACGAGGGAATCAGATCGCCGCGCCGTTCGCGTTTTTGATCGGTGACTGCCTGCAACTCATGAAGGTGTTCCACCAATCCCTCCTATGAATTTTCCCTCTATGTATGCTCTTGCGATAAAGCTGAGTTTGACTCCGACAAACCTACGATCCGCTCGTAAAAATCCAGTCTTAGACCACTACTCCATCCAGCGCTCGACTTTCAGTCACGCAAACAACGGCATAGCCGACAGAGTGAACCGAGCAGAGCGCCGGCACACAGATTGGCAGATCAAATAGCAGGAGTCGGATGACTTGCAGTCACTACTTTCACCGATGCCAACAACCTTATCCTCAGCTGATTCATTTGGCAATGTCTCCCGGAAGATTCTCGCAGCTCAAAGTTCCGCGCAGTAGCGATGGGTCGTGGAAATAGAGGCCAGAAGATGCGAGCCCATTAGGCGAAGGCGCGACAAAGCGGCAATGACAAAGCGGCAATATAGATCGACAAAATGGTCGCTGAGCGGCTATAGTTCTGTTCAAGCGTAGCAGCCAGTTCCCCCTGCTTTCTGCTCCGATGTCTGAACGATTTGCTGGTGTGAGCATCCGCCTTGGTCGGCATCTCGGAGGACCTGATGATTCTGCGTTTACAGTCAGCTATTTCCCTCTTCACCTGTAGTTGCGTGATCAGCATGGCATCAGCGACCTCGTCCAATATTGGGCTCGTAATGTCAACCGGCGATGTCGAAGTCGATGGACTACGAGTGCCCGGTACCTCAGCGATCTTTTCCGGAAACCTTATCTCCTCGGGAGACCGGAGCTCGAGTCTGCAGTTTTCAGACGGTACAAGCGCGATAATGAAACCCGGCGCGACA
>Ga0210390_10002137_pt1 | contig 17818 bp, 14 predicted proteins | sample IncBWH11OmetaG_FD_161050 | JGI IMG/M metagenome (GOLD analysis project Ga0210390, IMG submission 161050) | Forest soil microbial communities from Barre Woods Harvard Forest LTER site, Petersham, Massachusetts, United States - Inc-BW-H-11-O ... | reverse complement strand
CGGCCTTGGCACGAGTTCCCATCCTTGGGCCCTCCTGCGGCGTTTAGTTTCTTCTTGGCAGAAAAAACATAAACGCCCGGAGGCCCTTGGGTTTAGCTCAATTCAATTCCCGGACACCCTCAAGCGGGAAGCTTCGGAACGAGAACACGAAGTTTTCTTGCATTTGAGCGCTCGGTTCGTACGATTAGGCTTAGGTGCCGCGCGAATTTTCGGGCCGCTGCCCACCGCGAAGGGTTGCTCCGTTCGTTTCTCAACCAGCTGCCTCCGAATGGAGACATTCCGATGCGCTTTCGAGCTGGTGTTCAGCGCGCCCCGCTGGCTGTGATTGCGTTCTCCATTCTGCTGCCGCTCGCGATGGGGCGGGCCGATAGTGTCACGCTGAATAACGGCGGCGGCGTGCACGGCCGTCTCGTCGGCTATTCCGGAACCGCGAAGTCGGTCACGCTCCGCACGTCCTGCGGGACGCTGATCGTTTTCGATCGGGATTCGGTTAAGCAGGTGAAGCACGGGGCCGATCCCGCGCAGGCCGCCGGTGCCAAGCCGAGTTCCCGGCGGCTGCGTCTGACGGCCGAGGAAGAGGCGTGGATGCCGAAAATCCGGTCGCTCGTCTCGCGGCTGTTGGGGACGAAGCGCGATCAAAGCCGCAGCGCGCGAGCGGAACTTTTGCGGATTGAAGATCCCGACTCGCTGCCGGCGCTCACCCGTTATCTGGCCAGCAGCCCGCTGGAAGAGGCGCGGCTCTTGTTCGTGATGATCGCGCGCGGGATTCCCGGGGCGAAGCCGGTTTACTATCTCGTCGCACTTTCGCTTTACGATCCGTCGCCGCAGGTGCGCGAGGCGGCCCGCCAGGCGATCGGCGCCGATCGAGCCGATTTCGCGCGACCGTTGTACATCGAGGCTCTTAAGACCCGCGACCAACAGCTCGTCAGCCTGGCGGCGAAGGGTATTGCTGAAATCGGCGATCCGCACCGCGACGCGGTTCCCTATTTGATCGAGGCGATGACGTTCCGCTCGGCGCAGGCGGTGGAGCTCTCGCCGTCGACCGTGTTTGTCCTGTTGTGCCCGTCCTGCTCGGAAAGCCGTGCCGCCGTTTTGACGTATCACCTTGTCGAGAAACGGCCGCAAAATTTGCCGATGGCGGTGAAGGATCGAAATCTGGCGGTCATGGACACGCTGTCCAAGATCACCGATCAAAAGTTGGGCTACAACCGGGACGAGTGGCGGCGTTGGTGGGCGAACGAGAAAAAGAACCGCGACCTGCAAAAGCCGGCCGACCACATCATCCCCAAGTCGCCCGCCCGGCTTTGAACGCCGAGTGCCGTGCGCACGGATCTGCGTGAGGCCGCCCGACACACTTCGCTGCTAGCGCACTCTTCGGAAACAAGAGCGGCCACGCTTCTACCGGTTGGCACCGGTGGCAAGAGGAGTTCCACCCCTTCGGGGTTCACGGAGCAAACAGGTCCGGGTTGCTCGGAGATGCCGACGACCGATGGCCTGGTCGCGGCCGGCCAATGCTTTCGCGGATCCTTAGAAGATGATCTGCAGCCCCGTGCGGTAGATATCTTCGCGCGGACCGCCCACGATGTCGCGAGTGCCGTAGAAATTCGTGAACCGCGCGTTGTGCCCCTTAATCACGTACTCGACGCCAAAGTCCCACCCCTCTGAGAACTCCTTGGTGGCGGCGGCCGCAGCCTGGTCGTCGTAGTCGTACCGCTGATAGCGGACAAAGGGCCGAAAACGCCCACAGACGCCGCAGCAACCGATCTCCTGCGGCAGCAGCCAGCCGCCGAACACAAAACCTGCGTTGCCGGCGATCGCGCTCGCCACATCGCCGCTGACGTCGTAGTTGTAGTAGGCGGCCTCGAGACAGCCGGAGCCCCAGGCGTTTAGCTTGTTCTCGGCGAGGAAATCGACGTTCCAGCCAGTGAAGGATCCGACGTGATGGGCCGTGTCGGTCACGGCGTCCTGTTGCGTCTGCACTGCGAAACCAATCGCGAGAATGTTCTTCTGCCCGTAATACGTGCTGAAGTTGTAGTAGTCCGGTTCGGGATCCAACAGGTTGACGAGCACGCGCGCCGCGAAGTTCGGATCCCCGTTGGGGTTGGGCGAAGTGGCCGGAGCCAGCGGCCAGTCGTTCCCCGCGCTCTCGCGGCCTTGCCCGTTGAAAACTCCCACCTGCCATTTCAGTTGGCCGCCGTTCTGCCCGATCCATTCCCCCCAGTAAGCGACGCCATCGTCGCGCCCGAGAAAAGTGCTCGGATATTTGGAGACGAACGGCAGATCCCACGAGTTGATGAAAAACGGGCCAGAGAGATTCGTGCGGTCGCTGGGGGGCCGGAAGCGGCCGGCCCATAATTTCACGAAGTCGCTGAATTCAAACCGCACGTCGGCGTCGAGCAGATGAATGCTGTCGGGCAGGTCGACGTCATTCTTCGCGGAATCCGTGAAGCCCGTGTTCCCGGCGCCCGAGATGTCCGTGCTCAGCTCAAATCCAATCACCTGAGTCACCTGCCCGGTGAAGAACAGCCGCAAATTGTCGACGGCAAAGTAGTTGCCGCCCTTCGGCTCCGTGTCCGGGCTCACCGAGTTGAGACTCGTGCGGATTTGCGGATCGATATTGCACCACCTGTCGGGTGCAAAACGGACCGTCCATCCGCCGTCCGGCATCCACGACGCAAGGGGCGAACCGGCAGTCGGCACGTCGGCCGCGGTTGGGCTCGGCGGGACCGGGTCCGTCGATCCGATTGCCGGCGTGCGGAAGTCGGGCAGCCAATCCACCGAGTCGGCGGCAAACGGGGTGACGGTCGCCGACCCCGGCGAGTCCGCAGCGGAGGCCGCAAGGTTTGCCGCGTTTTCCGCGTCGGGGAACGGTCCTTCGGCCCTGGCTGATGTGCTTAGCGCGCTGACGAGCAGGAGAGCGAGCGCTCCGCTGCCTTTCTTCCAAGAGCCGGCTCCCATCGCTGTTTCTCGAGCTGAGCTTTCCGAGAACGTCGCCGTTGCGGCAGGAGGGACCGCAGGCGCCGCGGCGTCGACAGCGCAAACGACAACCGGCGCATTCCACTCGTTGAATACCCGGCATTCGTTATCGGATTCGGAATCGGAATATGCTGCAAAATCAGCGATTGCCCGCAGAATCGGACCAAACGGAAGACGCGGCGGCGGCCAGTGGCGCAACGCGCCGGCGAATTCTCGCCGGGTGCCATGCCCCACGGTTCTGCCTGGGACCGTAGGGAATTCGCTGCGATCTGGGAGCCCTCGCTGACGCTTCGGGTTAGTGAATGCGACAGACCAACCGGAAGCGTGAGCGAGGGATCCCCCGGGTGCAACCACGAGACCAGCAGCTTTCAAACGATCCGACATTAAGACGCCGCGGGCCACGCAGCCAAATTGACGGTGTCTGTACGTCGCCTAAAATGACCGCATGTCTAAGAAAGAGATTGACGACTATCTGGCGAATCTCGACGAGCCCAAGCGGACGACCCTGCAGCAATTGCGCCGGACCATTCAGAGCATCGTCCCGGAGGCCGAAGAGTGCATCTCGTATGGCATGCCCGCGTTTCGGCTGGACGGCAAGGTGATTGCCGGATTCGCCGCCTTCAAGAACCACCTGAGTTACCTGCCTCACAGTGGTTCCGTCCTTGCGGAGCTGGCGGACGACGTCGCCGGCTATGTGACCTCGAAAGGTGCGTTGCAGTTTGCGATCGACAAACCGCTTGCCAAAACGCTCGTGAAAAAACTGATCGCCGTCCGTCGCAGGGATATCGCGAAGCGATAGCCCGGTTCGCGGCGACCCCGAGGGATCCGCCTTCCGTCAAAAGAACGTCAAAAAAAAGCACGGGCGGCCTAAACCGCCCGTGCTTCGTTCTGACGCGTGCCGATCATCACGCGCTTCGATCCGTCACGCGGGGATCGCCTCGGTCAGCTCCTTGCGGAGCCGGGTCCGAGCGGTGTGCAGCCGGCGCTTGATCGTGCCGATCGGGCTGGCGAACTTGTCGCTCATTTGCTTGAGCGACTGCCCCTCGACGTAGAACGCGATCAGCGTTCGGCGGTCGAGGTCGCGAAGCTTCGACAGTCCGCCCCAGACCTGCGTCGACCGCTCCATGCGGAGCAGGTCGTCGAGCGGGGTTCGCGGCTCGGTCTTCAGCGACGTGAACGTTTCCGGGCTGAGGGTCATCTCCGGCGGCCGGCGGACGGCGCGGTTGATCGACATCCGCACGGCGATCTGCCGCAACCAGCCCCCGAACCGCTCCGGTTCGCGGAGCTGCGCGAGCTTGCGCATGGCCTGCACGAAAACGTCCTGCGTCACTTCGCGGGCCTCGGCCCGGTTTCGCAGCCGCGACATCACGGTTGCGAAGACCGTGGTCTCGAACTGGGTCACGAGCTGCCCGAAAGCTTCGCGGCTGCCGGCTTGGGCTTCCAACACCAACCGGATGGTTCGTTGCTCTTCCATTTTCGTTTGCTCCCACCTGGGAGCGGCCTGATGCGTTGAAACGCTGCAAACCGCTGAAACAGGAACGGCTTGCCGAGCTGCGGGGTGAAATTTCCGCAGCCGGCCGTGAGGTTCGGCGTTGCTCGCATGTGGGGAACGAAGTCCACAGGCCGGAAAGCAACAGAACCACGCGGGAAGAACGGGGACGGCGACCGGAATCAACGCCGGGAGGCCGGGAAACCCGTTCGCTCAAAGCCAAAAACGACTCGTCGACCGTGTTGCCCTAACTGGCGAGCGCTCTCGCGATCACCAGCGCCGCCCAAATGGCGGCTGGCTGAGTACCTGCCGCCCTTGTGGCGGCAAGCTCGGTACCTGCCGCCGCAATGGCGGCTGGCGTGCCCTGCGCCTGCCACGTCTGCGTTCGTAATGAACGCGTTGGCGTGGTTGGGCGTGCTCCGCGGGACATGGAATCCCGCGGACTCGACATGTCGGGCTGATAATCCGACAGCGAGTCGCCCAGTAGGAGCTGGGGCCGCATCGACGAACGTTTCCTGCCGAGCAGGCGTTTCGAGGTCGCGTCGACGCAAGCCACCGAATGTCCGACGAACGCGCTGGCGTTCGAGACGTGATTGACGACGTTTTGGCAGGCGTTGTCAAAATTCGGATGCATGGCACGACCTCCTGCGGCTAGAACCGCAGTCGCTCAGGGAAACTAAACAGAAGAACACTACTCCGTCAAAGTCTACAGGCACGGGGCCTGCATTGCAACATTATCTCCAACGACCACAAGACGACCAGTGGATGACCCGGGTTCGCGCAAATTGCAAAACTTTTCGCAAAATTCCGGAAAACGGGCCCAAGCCGGCTGCGGGCCGGGAGTTAGAGACGCACGTCGCTATCGAGACTCGGGCTAAAGATGGTGTGCCGGCGGACTCAAAGCGGCCTAGTCACACCCTACAAAACGGGGCGGCACCGAGCTGTAGGGTGTGACCAATACGCCGCAGGCGGACGCAGGCACTCCATTCGCCCAACCAGCCAGTGATCTTCGCTAGACAGCCGGAAAAACGCGAGCGATGCCGCCCGTGCCAATCCACGCCGCCATTCGGGCAACGGATCGTCTCGAAAAACGCAGGTCGTCAGAGACGCTCACTGGCTCGCTTGCGGCGGCCTTCGCCCTGGTGCGATGAATTGCCGCAGCCGCTCGTTGGCAATTTGCTCCTCGCCCGGAATGTCCCCGTTCTTGAGATGGACGTACCAATCGCCGGGCTGCGGCATTCGTCGATAATCGACGTCGAAGTTCACGACCACGGAGTCCTGGAGATTCGACTCGCCGGCACCAACGGCAGCCAACGAGGACGAAAGTGCTTCCCAATTCCGCGGCCACTTGTGGTGGTCATTCATGTAGATCGAAATGGCATCGGTCGTGTTCCAAAGCTCGCCAAACTCTCGTAGCCGCTGACTGCCACGGATTTGGCCGTACACGAACAGCACGGGAATTGCCACGACGAGGAAGATCACCGCGCCGATTGCGACGCGTCGCAATACGTTTCGCCGCGGTTGGCTGCGCTCGCCGGTCATTTGTGTCGCCCGCACTGGGGACGTCGGCCCCTGAAAGACGCGCTACGCCGTCATTTTGAACACGAGTCCAAAGAAAAAGCCCACGGCGCCCGGCAGAATCCCCAGCCACAGCAGCGTGGTCGCGTCGCACTGCATGAAGAGGCCCATGCCGACGCCGGCCGCCGCGCCGAGCGATCCGCAGATGATGGCCGTGAGCAATCGCCGATTCGGCAGGAGTTGCCGGGGTTCAACGGGTTTCCGTCGGAGAATCCAGCGGTCGACGATCCAGTCGAGGATCACCGCCGCGGCCACGACCTCGATCGCGTACGACAGGGGCACCTTGAACCACAACAGGATCAGGACGCCGACCGCCTCGAACGCCCACAGAGCAAATTCTGGCCTCATGCCGCCATTCTAGCGACGCGCCGGGTGCTCTAGCTCGAGATGGTGTGCCGCCGGGTGGCACTGGCGGCTTGCCCGCCAGTGGTCTTTTGGCGCGGATCCCAGTTCCGTGGCGCGCGGCTCGTCCGACTTGCCCCCACTCGTCTTTTTCCCTAGCCCAACTCGCCAGGCAAGCCGTGGATTGTGGGCAAGTCGGGATCAACGTCTCGTCGATCGCTCAGATACCACCGACAGCTCGACCACTTCCAATCTTTGGCTCGAGTAACCAAGCCCCGTCGCACCGGATTCAGATGGATGTAATCGATCGCCGCGAGAACCGATTGGGGCTCGAAAAGATTGCGATCGTAGCCGGCTCCTTCTTGCCAAAAGCGAAACGCGGACTTTCCTGCGCGCTCGCGCACGACCAGTCCGGATCGCAAGTCGCTTCGCGTTGCTTCGTAGTACTGCTTCACGCGATACGAGAACGGTCTCTTGATTGAAAACAGCAAACCGGCAATGTCGCACTCGATCGAGGTGGGAAGCACCAAGAGATGCACGTGCTCCGGCATGAGCACAAACGCGATGAGCCGATGCCGATGGCGACTCATTGCCTGATCGATGCTCTGACAGAGGAGCTTGCAAGTCGATTCGTCAGCGAGCAATGGGCGGCGACCGTTGCAAGAAAACGTGAGCTCGTGAAGGTCCCCTGGTGAGTGGAAATGCTTCAGTCGCTTGTGATCGTCACCCATTGCCGGCGCTTGCCATCGAGGGCAGTGACCAACCACGCACTATTGTCGCAATGAAAAAGTCCACTGGCGGACGAGCCGCCAGTGCCACCCGACCCGCTAACGGGCCGGCGCTGCAGCCACCGGGCGATTCGATTCTTTCAGCGTCGATTCGTCGAGGATCGGCAGCACGATCTTCGACGGGTGCGCGGGCGACAGGTGGATCGTGTTGTTCGCCACCCGCGTCTCTTTGTCGGCCCGGAATTCGTGGCCCGTATTCGGATTCGGCTCGAACCGCGGCGAATTGGAGGATGTGATCAGCACGCGGATCTTGTGGCCCTTGTTGAACACCAGCGACGTGCTCCACAGGTCGACTGTCAGCTCGCTTGTCTCGCCCGGCTTCAGGAATTCCTCCTTCTCGAACGACTTGCGGAAGCGGGCTCGCAGGATGCCGTCGGTGACGAGCATCGAACGGCCGTCGGGATAGACGTCGGTCAACAGGGCGGCGAAATCGGTGTCGGGGCAGTCGGAGGAAATGGCCAGCTCGGCCCGGATGCGGCCCGTCACTTCGACCGGCTCTTTTAACACCTCGGTGGTGAAGACCAGAACGTCCGGCCGCGATTCGATCGTCCGCAGGTCGGCCGGGCCTTTCCCGCCAAACAGGTTCTGCCCGCCCAACGTCGGCACCGGCTTTTCCGGGTCGTATTTATATGATCGCGCCTTGTCGGCGGCGGCCGGGTGGTCGGGGTTCAGTCGGCCGTCCTGGTGAAAGTAGTAGGGCGTGGCCCGCGACGGCGGCGGCCAGTTGTCGGCCGCCCGCCAGACGTTGCCCGGCGCGTGCGGATCGGTCGGATCGCCCATCACATAGTAGTGGACGGGCCGATCCTGCTCGACGCCGTTGGCGATCCCCTTCAGATGGTGATCGAAGAAGCGGTCGGCATCGCCGGCCTTCGGGAACTGCTGAGAATTCTTCGGATATTTGAGGGCGAGAAACGGGCCGTGCCCGAAGGGCCCCATCACCAGCCGGCACTTGCCGCGGGCGAGCGGACCGCCGTGATTGTGAATCGTGACGAACGAGTCGAGCGTGCCCTGCTCGAAGATGTCGTACCAGCCGCCCAGAAAAATGGCCGGCACGTTCACCTGGTCGGCGTGGGCTCGCGCATCGGTCTCCGCCCAAAAGGCGTCGCGACGCGGATGCTGAATGGGAATATCGATGTTCTTGTGATCGAGGCCGGTCAGCGTCACCCAGTTCTCGATCAGCGACTTCCGCCACACGCCCCCTTCGTACGAACCCTGCGAATACATATCGTCGAACGCGACGACGATGAACTGGGCTTTGAGGCACGCGGGGGCGCCGGGAGCCATCATCGTTTGCGTGATGCCCAGGGCCGAGCCGCCGGTCGTGCCGATCGCGCCGTTGCACCAGGGCTGCTTGGCGATCCACTCGAGCGAATCCTGCCCGTCGCGGCGTTCGCCCCAGCCGTCGTTATGAAAGATGACCCAATCTTTGCCCTCGGAAGCAAACCGGCCCCGCATATCCTGCGAGACGAAGACATAACCCCGCTTGCACGCGGACTTGGCCGCCACCGCCGTGCTCAATACCCCCGCCCCACCGCTTTTGCCGTACGGCCCACGCGAAAAAATCACGGGCAACGGCTTGACCTCGCCGGCCGGCCGATAAATGTCGGTCGCCAAACGCACGCCGTCGTGCATCGGCACCATCACGGTGGTTTTCTTGACGCTCGAGTCGTCCGCCGCGAGGGCAACGCGCGATGCGAGAGCCGCGATCACGATCAACCACACAGCCACCAACCGACTCCGGAACAGGCTCATGCGCGAATGCCTTTTCAAGAGAACGCCGGGACGCGAACGGGAAGCAGAATCAAATGCGGAGAATCAATAGAGATTGAACCACAAAGGCACCAAGGACACCAAGCAAAAGCCGGCGAAATTCCCGGCGATTGGGATCGCCGATCGGAACCGCCGTCGTTTCTTAATTTCTTGGTGACTTGGTGGTTCAAGTCCTGCGTTTTCCGCAAGCCGTTAGTGCGGCTTGGGCGTCGCGTCTTTGACGGGCTTGGCTCGCTCGGCGGCCGTCGGGGGTTGGATGGTGACGGCTTTGGTCTCGCCGGGGCCGACGACGACCAGTGTGTCGCCAGTGATTTTGCTTTCGGTCAGTCGCTGGATCCAGACGCGACCGGCCGGCATGGGGACGGACTTGCCCGTGTGGCTGAACGTTTGCAGGTTAATCTTGACCGGGTTCTTGCCCTCACCGGTGCGTGTCGCCGAAATGCCCGTCTCCGAATTACCCTTCATCTCAATCTGGCCCCACGGAGCCAGCGCGATCGCCTGCACCTTTGCAAGCTGCACTCCGGTCGCCAGACCGAATCCCGTCGGATGCAGCGCGGCGACGGTGAAATCGTCGGTTTTCGGATAGAAATGAAACCGTCCATGGTCATCGGTCTTCATCCACACTTCGTCGAGCGAATCGCTTAGCTCCTTGCCGTTGATGTAAATCAGGCCCTCGAATTCGCGACGGACATGCATCACGACGGTGGCGCCGACGGCCGGCTGCCCGTTCGCCAGGCGGACGGTCCCTTCGCGGAGGCGGGACAGATCGGGCTTGAGATCGTCGGGCCCGCGGATCGCATCGTAAACCTGCGACCCGTCGTATTGGGCGAAGGCGAGCAGCCAGGTCGGCGCCTTGAGTTCCTTGGCGAGCTTCGTGAGCTCGAGCGCACGTGGCTCAAATTGCTTAAAGCCGCCAGTCGTGCCGTAAATCCACGGGACGATCCGCGCGGTCTTGCTCGCGTCGCGCAACAACTGCAGCAGTTGGTCCCACGTCACGATCCGAAACTCGCTCAAGTCAGCGTTCTGCGTCACGGCATCGCGCACCAGGATGACATGCTCCGCCAGAACGATGTAGATCCTGCGGCGATTCTTCGGCTGGCGAGACGCTGCTGGCGGCTTGGTCGCTACCGGGGCGTTCGGCTGGCTTGCCGTATCGGTGACGGGCGCGGGCTGCGAGCGAACCGCGTCGGTGAAGCCCACCAGCAGCAGGCCGGTCAACACGGCGATGCTGGCGACCTGACGCGTGCGCGAACGGACCGTCGGCCGTTTCATCGCGCGAATTCTCTGCTCCACCAACCGCGGGCGGGAGGCCATGCCGGTGGCAAACAGGGCCAGGTCGGCTGGCGACGTTTGTTCGAGGACGCGCAACAGCGTGTGGCCGTATTGTCGCCGCTCGTCCGCGTCGGCTTGTCGCAGAACCCAGGCGTCGCAGGCCAGCTCGCGCTCCGCCTGCCACGACCGGGCGGCCAGCCAGGAAAACGGGTTGAACCAATGGACGGCCGTCAGTCCGCGCAGGATCCAGGCGATGAAGCAATCGCCCGTGCGAATGTGTCGCATCTCGTGCAGCAGGATGAATCGAAGCGATCGTCGATCCATTTGCAGCGTCGCGTCGGACAGGAGCAACTGGGGCCGCAGAAAGCCGGCGACGGTCGGCCCCAATTTTCCCGGCACGTGTTTGAGCGTGGGGCGAGCGGCCAGACCGCACTCGCGACGGCATTCGTCGGCCAAATACAACACCTCCCAGTCGGTGACATCCGGGCACGACCGAATCAGCCGCTGCAACCGCCAGACGCCCCAGGCGTAGCGTGTGCCAATCATCATCAAGCCCGCCAGCCAGACAAACAGCGCGACAGGCCACGCCGTCCTCATGTTCCAGCCGGGCTCGGGCACAGCGGCGACCGGCGTCGCCCCTTCGGTCGGGACGTTAAGAAACGTCGCCGGTTCCTGGGGCGGTTGCCGCTCGGACGAGGGCGATCGCCGCGAAGCGTCCGCGGTCCAGTCGCTGGGAGCAGCCAGAGTTACGGCCCGTGCGGCACCGCGATAGAGGTTGTGAATACTGGTCGGCAGCGCCGGGGCCACCGGCAGCGCGAGCCGCACGCAGACCAATAGCCACAGCGCGCTCCTCCAGCCGGGCGACAGCGCGCTGCGCACGGCACGGAATCGCAAGCTGATCAGGACCAGCAGGCCGAGCACCGCCGCATGCCACGAAGCCTGCCACGTCAGCCGCCCGAGCGCGTCCAAGGCCGTCAGTGCATCACTCATGGTCCTTCCCCTTGGTCGTGTCGTCGTCGAGCAGATTCCGCAGCTCGTCGATCTTGTCGCGGCTGAGCCCGGCCTCGCGGGCAAAGTGCGTCAACAAGGAGGACATGTCGCCCTGAAACACTCGCGTCAGGAACGAACGCCCCTCGTCGCGGACGCACGATTGCCGGCTGGCCGCGGGGCGATACAGGTGCCGTTGCCCCTCGACCGTGTGCAGCACGAGCCCCTTGTCGACCAACCGCCGGATCAGCGTGCGGATCGTGCGGTGATTCCAATCGGACGAGCTTTCGAGCCGCTCGATCACCTCGCCGGCGGTCGCCTGCTTCAAGTCCCAGAGGACCTGCATCACGGTCCACTCGGCGTCGGAAATATTGTCAGCCAGTCCCATCGATGACTCCGTGCTTACAAACGTAATCACAGTCTTACTACGTTTGTACTCACGTGTCAACGAAAATTCCGCAGAGGGGGCAAGAATTTTGAACCACCAAGACACCAAGGGCACCAAGCAAGAGCAGGCCAATTCGCGGCGATCTGTATCGCCGCTTGGGGCCGCCGTCGCTTTTGAATTTCTTGGTGCTCTTGGTGTCTTGGTGGTTCAACTCCGATTTCTGACGCGACGCTGATGCTGGTCGATCAAGGTGTCAGCACGATCTTGCCGGCGATCGGCGCCCGCTCTTCGACCAGCCTGTGAGCGGTTGCGGCTTCGCTCAACGGGAGCACGCGGTCGATGCGGACTTGGAGTTTGCCTTGGCCGAACCAGTTGACGATCGATTCGGCACTCGAAGCGAGCTCTGTGTCGCTCGCGTGCGTGATGGCGAAGCCGTGCATTGAGCAGCCTTTGACGTAGAACGGGCCGACGGGGAACGGCGGGCGGGCTTTGAGGCCGGCCATCACGATGATGCGGCCGCCGGTGGCCAGCCGGTTGATGGCCGAATCGAAGTCGGGCTGGCCGGACGTGTCCCAATAGATGTCGACGCCGGCGGGGGCGAACGCCTTCAGCACCGCGTCGACGTCGTCGGTCTTGTAGTTGGCGACGGCCTCGGCTCCGATCGAACGGCACCAGTCGAGGCCCTCCGCATTGCCGGCCGTCGCCGCCACACGCAACCCCGCGCCCGCCGCCATCTGAATCAACGCCGAGCCGACGTTGCCGGCTCCGCCGTTCACGAACAGCGTCTGCCCGGCTCGCGGCTGCGCCCGCTCGAGCCCGAGGCACGCGGTGAACGCCGAATGCACGAAGCCGACGGCCTGATGCTCGTCGACGCCGGCCGGCAGCGGATAGAGCAGCCGCTCGTCGACCGCCGCATACTCGGCGAACGTTCCCTGCCGCCCGTCGTAGCCCTGGTTGTTGCACCAGACGCGGTCGCCGAGTTTGAACTTCGTCACCCCCGGCCCAACCTGCTCTACGAGGCCGACCAGGTCCCGCCCGATGATGAACGGCGACGGCAGCGGAATCTTGAACGTGCCGGAGCGAATGTAGACGTCGATCGGATCGACACAGACGGCGGTCACCTTGACCAAAATCTTCCCCGGCCCGGCGACGGGCATCGGCAGGTCGCCGAAGTGAATCGATTCAGGAGGACCGGGTGCGTCAATGTAGGCGGCTTTCATGCCTGCTGATTTTAGCGAAGCCGGACCCAACCCGCGCCGAAGCACCATCGGGCTGATCCGCCGCGGCGGTACGCTCGCCGGGGTTAGACGACCTGGCGAGCCGACAGCGTCAGCTGTCGGGTGCTTATCTTCCTCTTCGTTTTCTGACGAGGCGAGGGGTTGAGGAACATCAATCTTTGGACTGCGGAATGCCTGCCGCCTTCAAGTGCTTGTCGATGATGGCTTGCGCGCTCCCGTCCATGGTTTCTTCCCTCACGTAATGGTCATCGACGTACTCGTCGACGTTTAGACAATGAAAGCAGAGGACATAGTCGTACGTCTTGCCATTACGTCGCAGGCGGACGCCGTGGTGTGGCTCGAAGCAGCCGAAGGCTCCGTGCGTGTGGCCCTGGTCGATGCCGCGCTGCACGGCGGCAAAAATAGCCGTCCGCTCCTCGGGCGAGACGATTTCAACCTTTCCCAGAATCACGTAGCTCTCAAAATTCTCCGCAGCCGAGGTTTGCTCGGGCGTCAGCGAATAAAGTGTCATCGAATCGATGGCCGGCGAACGGAAGATCGTTGCGGTGTGCCGCCAAACCATGTCGGCGAAGAGGCTGTGTCCAGACTTGGAGAGGTGCACGGTGTCGAGCGTTGCGTCGGGGGTGAAGATGACTTCGGCGAATTCGCGTTTGGAGATCAGCGGCACGTGATGCCGGGCTGCCAGGTCGCGTTGGATGCGGCCGTAGGCGTTGTAGAACGGAGGCAATGGCAGCTCGAGCATCACGATCTGGCGGTGCGGACGCTCCAGCTCGGTGAGCAGACGTTCGAGGTCCGCCGCGAACTGTGCCGACGGAATCAGCTCGAAGAAATCGTTGCCGCCGATCTCGATCAGGACGAGGGCCGGGCGGCTGTCCAATTCGCGATTCGCGGCAGTGGCTTGCTTCAAGGCGGAGCGCGCGGTGGCCCCCGGCGCGGATTTATCGAGCACGCGGCCAAAATACCGTTCGCGGAATTGCTTGGGCCACGTCTCTTCGCCCACGCCCTTCAAACCTGAACTCACAGAGTCGGCGATGACGACGAGAGTTTCGTACGACTTTTGCGCGTCAAAGTGCGGCGGCAACCGGTACGAGAATTCCCAACCGGCGGCGACCGCGCACCAGCCGATAAGCGTGACAGCGGCAGCGCGAAACAACGGCGCGGCGCGCAGACCTGACAGCGTGCCTAGGGAGAGGTTTTGTGTGGCGTCATTCGTTCGCCCCCACCGCGCGATGAGCGTCAGCAGGCTGAGCGCGAGTCCCACCCCATAGAACCACAGCGGCAACGGTGTCCCCGAGGCGGCAAGCACGATGACCGCCCCAATCGTCGTCAGCCGGCAATAAGCGCGCACGCGCGAAGTGTCGCGCAGGAGCCCGACCAGCGCAGCGGCCGTCAGCAGCGCGAGTCCCCAGAAGAAGGCGTCGCCGCCGTCAAACTCGAACGCCACAATGCGAATCACGGGTGACATCGCCACGCCCCGCCGAGGTCCGTCGCCCAGACGGCCTCAGAGTAGACGCGAGGCGGACGCGGATTTGTCTGGTCGGGTAGGACTGGGCGTCGGATGGCACTGGCGGCTTGTCCGCCAGTGGGCTCTTTGCGCGACGAGAACACTAGCGGGCCAAGGCCCCCGCCAGTGGCACCCAAGGCAAATTCCGCTTCGCGCATTGGAGGTTCAATTTGTCTGCCGCCGATGGCGAGGTTATTCTGCGCGGCAGGGAACCGCTCGACCTCGACGTCACCTGTCGCGACTCACCTCGTCATTGCGATTGCCCGCATGAAGCCGACGTTCTTCGTCATCGTGTTGGTCAATTTTCTCTACTTCACGCTGACGCTGTTCGGCCACATCACCGTGCTGGAGGATTGGCATATCAGCACGGTCGGTCGAACCTGCAATCTGGCGCTGTTTGCCGTGGCGCTCGTCGGGATGATTTTTTTCATCGTCGATGCCTTTCGGCGAAAGTATGAAGGGAGCCGCCCGTGGGCCATCGCCCTGGTGCTGCTTGGGCCGTTCTCGTTCGGCCTGTGCACGCTCATTTATTGCGCGGCGTTTGGCTGGCGGGCGCGCGAATTCGAATACCGGGATCACTTCTGCGACGCCTGCCTCCGCGCGAGTTTCGAGTATCAAAGTCCGCTCGACCTGACGACCCTCAATCAGGTCAACGGCGGCCGATTTGTCGGCCGAAGCGAGCGCTGCCCCGACTGCGGATCGACCATCCGGACGCACTGCTTTTACTTGTTCGGCATTCCGCTTTATTCCAGCGGCAGCTTTCGCGTGCAGTGCGTGGCGATGGACCATTACCTCGCACGTAAGTGCGATTTCTACTGGCCCCACCTGGCGAAAATCGCCGTGCTGCCGGCCATCTGCGTGCCGCTGATCGTTCTCGCCGCTTACTACACGGTGCGACAGAAATGATCTCGCGCGAGTGCAGAAAGCCCCGAACGGGCTAAAGAAAGTCGCGCCGGCGCCGGCTCCCTATCCCATCGATGCCGTGAGCTCGACGTTGCGGGCAGAAACGGTCGGGTGGCACTGGCGGCTCGTCCGCCAGTGGGGTCTTTGCGAACGCGACGGAAGACACTGGCGGACAAGCCGCCAGTGCCACCCCATTGGGCTGTCAAAGCTATTCCGCGGGCACTGCCGCCAGGCGTTCGGCCAGTTGCGGAATGGCCACCGCCAGCACGTCTTCGATTCGCTCGGCGTACTCGAAGCGCATGCTTTTTTGCACTTCTTCGGTCAGTTCGCCGATATCGCGGGCGTTGTCTTTGGGGAGGATGACGCACTTGAGGCCGGCGCGGCGGGCGGCCAGGACTTTTTCTTTGATGCCGCCGACGGGCAGGACCATGCCGGTGAGCGTGATTTCGCCCGTCATGGCCGTGTCGTTGCGGACGGGCAGGCCGGAGTAGAGCGAGGCGAGCGCGGTGGCCATCGTGACGCCGGCGGATGGGCCGTCTTTTGGGATGGCGCCGGCCGGCACGTGGACGTGCACGCCGCCGGCCGAAGGCTCGATGCCCAACGAAGCGAAGTGGGAGACAATATAACTCCGCGCGGCGTGGGCCGATTCTTGCATCACGCGGCCGAGCTGACCGGTGAGCATGAAGCGATCGCTGTGGTCGCTCTCGGGCAAGAGCACGGCTTCGACGTAGAGGACGTCGCCGCCGGTCTCCGTCCACGCCAGACCCGTGGCGACGCCGGGCGGCAGCGTTTTGCGAGCCTGCTCCTGAAAGACGCGCTCCGGCCCGAGGAATGCTTTGAGGTCGGTCGGCTGCACGGTCACGTGGCTGGCGTCGCCCTGCGCGATGCGAAGCGCGACCTTGCGGGCGAGACGGCCCAGCGTCCGCTCCAGCTCGCGCACGCCCGATTCGCGCGTGTAACGGCGAGTGATCGCCAGGATCGTTTCGTCGGGGACGACCAGTTGCTCCGGCGACAGTCCCGCCTCCTTGCGGCGACGGGTCAGCAAGTAACGCTTCGCGATCTCGAGTTTTTCCTCGTCGCTGTAGCCGGTGAGGCGGATCAGCTCCATGCGGTCCAAGAGGGGACGCGGAACGGTGTCGATCGTGTTGGCCGTCGTGATGAAGAAGACGCGGGAGAGATCGAAGGGCAAGTCGAGATAGTTGTCGCGGAAGGTCGAGTTTTGCGCCGGGTCCAAAATCTCCAGCAGCGCGGCCGCCGGATCGCCCCGATAGTCGCTGCCCAGTTTGTCGATTTCGTCCAACATCAACAGCGGGTTCTTTACTTTGGCGCGGCGGAGCGATTGCAGCACGCGGCCGGGCATGGCGCCGACGTACGTGCGACGATGTCCGCGGAGCTCGGCTTCGTCGTGCAGGCCGCCCAGGCTGAAGCGCTCGAACTTGCGGCCCAGCGCGCGGGCGATCGACTGGCCGAGTGACGTCTTGCCGACGCCCGGCGGGCCGACGAAGCACAAAATCGGCGCGTGCGCCTCGGGATTGAGTTTCATCACGGCCAGGTGTTCGAGGATCCGCTCCTTGATGTCGGTGAGGCCGTAATGGTCTTCGTCGAGCACGCGGCGGGCGGCGACCAGGTCGAGGTTGTCGATCGTCATTTCCGACCAAGGCAGCTCGATCAATAGTTCCAAATGTCCCCGCGTCACCTGGAAATCGGGAGCTGCCGCGGGCGTCGACTCGAGCCGCTTGAGCTCGCGCTCGGCTTCTTGCCGCACTTCGTCGGGCAGCTTGATCTCGTCGAGCCGCTGGCGGAGCTGGACGACCTCGGCCTGCTCGGGGCTTTTTTCGCCCAGCTCTTCGTTGATGGCACGGAGCTGCTGGCGGAGCAGGTATTCGCGCTGCTCCTTGCTCATCTCGCTGGAGGCCTGCTTGTTGATCTTCTGGCGAACCTCGGCCACCTGTTTTTCGCGAAGCAGTTCCTCGTGCAACAGCCGCATGGCTTCGAGCCGTGTGGGCGCTTCGAGAATGGCGAGCGCCTTCGTCGCCTCGACGCCGATCATCGACGCCAACAGGTAGACGATCTGGCCCGGCTCATCGAGCTGCGAGGCCAGCTCCGCGAAGTCGATCCGCGGCTCGGCCCCAACGAGGTCCTGGATGCCGGCGGCCAGCTCGATCAGTTCGCGCTCGAGCCCTTCGGCCTCGGGACTGGTGTCGGCCGGCAGCGGAGACGAGCGGATCGTGGCGGTGGGGTGCGCGGCGGACAGGTCGAGCCCCACTAATTCGATCCGCTCGAGGCCCTGGACAAGCGCCTGCACCACGCCGTCGGTGCGGCCCATTCGGCGGATGACGGCCTTGGTGCCGAAGTGCGACAGATCCTCGAGCTTGGGATCGTCGATCTCGGCATTCCGCTGCGTGAACACGGCGACCAGCTTCTCCTCGCCCTTGGAGGCCGCCTCCAGCGACGCCAGCGATTGCGGTCGCCCGACGGCCAGCGGCATCAATGCGAACGGAAAGAGGACCGAGTTCTTCAGCGGCAAGAGGGGCAAGGCGATGTCGGCCATGTCGTCGATTCCCCGATTCGTCGGAGTGAGAT
>Ga0210390_10002136_pt1 | contig 17822 bp, 15 predicted proteins | sample IncBWH11OmetaG_FD_161050 | JGI IMG/M metagenome (GOLD analysis project Ga0210390, IMG submission 161050) | Forest soil microbial communities from Barre Woods Harvard Forest LTER site, Petersham, Massachusetts, United States - Inc-BW-H-11-O ... | reverse complement strand
TATGAATATATGGACCAGCATCCCGCCGCGAGCCCGGTGAACTACAACGTGCCCACCACGGAACAGCTGAGCGGAGATTTCAGCGAAACGACGATCGATGGCGTACCCGGGAGCACACCCGTTACTGGTTGCGGCGGCAATACGACGCTTCTGAGCTGCCTTGGCAGCGGTGGCGTTTGGCAGTACGCCTACGCAATTCCTTACGGCCTTCCGGGCGGCGGCAAGACGATGCCCAGCTCCGCTTATGACCCCAACATCGGCGTCCCGGGCACGAGTGGCATCGCGAACTTGTTCCCGACGCCGAATATTACTCCTTCGTCTGCCAACGGCTGGAACAACTACCAGTACATCAGCACCGTCCCACAGAACCGGTGGGAAGCGACCGGCAAAGTAGACTACGCAATCAGCGACAACACAAAGTTGACCGGGTCCTATACGCGTCAGATTGAAAACGACCAGCACCCCATCGGTGTGTGGTGGACTCCACCGTGGACCTTGCCGTATCCGTCAAACGTGGTTGCGGCCACTACTTCGCAAGAGTTTATGGCGAACTTGACTCACGTGTTCGACCCTACGACGACCAACGAGTTTGTGTTCACCTTGGCACGGTATATTAACCCGGCCACCCTGTCCAATGCCAAGGCAGTGGATCGCACGGCGCTCGGGTTCAACGTTCAGGGGTTGTTTAGCCACACGACGTCTCAAATACCGAATTTCGAAGGTCCTTGGGGTGGAGCCTTCCCGAACATCGAAGAATTCTCTTTCGACGGAGGGTTCGACAGCAATGCTTTTGGCGCCATCAAGCGAGACCCCGCGATCTACGACAACTTCACGAAAGTAATTGGATCCCACACCTTGAAGGCAGGTTTTTACTGGGATACCAGCGACAACATTCAATCGAGCGGGGGCCTTGGGCCGGGCGACAACGGTACCTATAATCTAGGTTGGGGCCCAAACAGTTCGGGAAACGTGGTGGCTGACTTCCTTCTCGGACGTGCTGCGAACTACCAGCAAGTTAGTTCGTTCCCCACCAACGACCTCAAGTTCCACCAGTGGTCACTGTACGCCCAGGATTCCTTCAAAGCGAATCGGCAACTCACGTTGAATTATGGGTTGCGCTTCGACCACGTCGGCCAGTGGTATGGGACTTCGCAAGGCTTCCAGGTTTGGAATCCACAGACCTATCAGCAAAATGTCTACGGGCCCAGTGGACTTGTGCAAGCCGCTCCGAATAACACGGGCCTACAGTGGCATCAAAACACCCCCAGCGTACCGTTGTCGGGCATGGTTTCGCCGCTGTTCTACTACGAGCCTCGAGTGGGCTTGGCGTATGACATATTCGGGACAGGCAAGACAGTGCTGCGTTCCGGTTTCGCGATATTCCACTACCAGATTTCAACTCAGGTATCGGATGCAGCGACCGGTCCCGAGGGGTCTTTCGCCTTCACATCGAGCGGCACTACGACTGGATACTCACAGATAGATTGCGGCACCGCCGTGACGGCCTCTTGTCCCGGGAATGGGACGATTGGCAACGCGGGTTTCGTTCCCCCGTCAAGCGTGTCTCAGAATGGAGCAACCGTTTACGGCCTGCTTCCGGGAGACAACAAGACTCCGCTGACCATGAACTATAACGTCACCATCTCTGAGGCTCTGCCTTGGCGATCGGTGCTGGAAGTCTCTTACGTCGGCAACAAGAGCCAGAATGAGTGGATTGACGGAGGAAATGGTAAGGTCGGCGACCAGAACAACATAGCTCCAGGCGGTTTGTTCTTGCCCGATCCCACCGGGTCGAACACCGGCGGGGCTACCTTCGGGAAGCTCATGTCCCCCAACCCCCCGGCCTGCACCAGCAGCACTGCGTTCGCCAATCAGCCGCTGGCATGCGCCGGCCAATACGGCCCGAACTACCAGTTAACGTTCAACGCAAACGATTGGCGCCCCTTGAACGTCTACCAGGATGTTTACCTGCTCTATCATGGCAGCTACGCGAACTACAATTCGTTGCAAGTGACTTGGCAGAAACAATCTGGCCCGATTACGTTCCTCACGAACTACACGTTCAGCAAGGTTCTAGGAATCCGCGACGGACAGACCGACAACGGAGCGGGAAATGGTACGGTTACGGATCCGACCAGCATTCGAAACAACTACGGTCCACTGGCCTATGATCACACGCACATCCTGAACCTCTCGTACGTGTGGAACATGCCGAAATTCATTCACGGAAATGCGATTCTTGGCGGAGCAGTTAACGGCTGGCAGTTCTCCGGCTACACAACGTACCAGAGCGGCGCCGCCCTGCAACCCTCCGTCAACGGGAACATGAATGCTGCGTACGCAGGCGGGCTAACCATGCCCACCAATGCGTTGCCTGACCTTCCCGATAATTCCATCCGGCTCCCCAATGGGTTGAAAGCCGTCAACGTCAGCCCGCAAACTTGGTTCGGCGTGTCACCCGACAACAGTGGGTATGAACTCATGCCACTTCTGCTGTGCAATCCTCGCCAGGGACTGAAGTCAGGACAGCGGTTCAATCCGGCTTGCTTCGGCATGCCCTCTTACGGTGTGCAGGGTCCGCTGGAGTGGCCGTACATGCGTACTCCGGCTTACTTTGACAGTGACCTGGCCCTATTCAAGAACTTCCAGGTCACCGAACGGCAAAAACTGCAGTTCCGCATCTCGGCGGTCAACTTCTTAAATCACCCGCTGAGCCAGTTCAACTTGGCCGGCGACGCCGATAACCTGGTAAGCTTCACCGACAACTACACGACTTTCATCAGGAGCTCTGGCACCGGATCGGCGGGCAATGAGTGTGCATACGCCATCAAGAACAATAACGCTACTGCCACGAACGGCGGATGTCTGGTACCGACGGTTGGTATTTCGCCCTATAACACCTCCATCGCTACCGGCAAACCCTTCTTTAAGACGGGAAGCCGGACACTCACTTTTGCCGTGAAGTATTTCTTCTAGGCGAATGTTCATCGGCGAATGAGGTAGAATCGTGTCAAGGGGTGGCGCAAGCCACCCCCTTATTTTTCCTCACGCGAATGCTTCTTCACGGGTTGGCTCGACGGATCATTGTGCTTGCGGCGTTGAGCGGCGGTGCAGTTGTCTTACTTCAGGGAGCGCCCACTCCCAGCCCGATCCGGTTCGAACTCAGCAAGATTCCATTCCGTCTGGACAACGACCAGACGCCAGCCAAGAACGCGCCTGAAGCCATGCACGGCAGAGTTGCCGTCTTCGATTACAACGCCGACGGCCGTCCTGACATCTTCTTTACTAACGGCGGGTCAGGCTCCGACAGGGAGTTGCAGCGAGAGCTCGAAAGCGGCATCCGGCCCGCAATGTGCAGGCTTGCCCAACGGAGCTTCGTGCGCGTTCAGTGCCAACTCGATTCCGATTCCTTCGGGGAAATCAGGACAAGTCACCGTCACGTTGAGCACGTCCAATTCTACTCCGTTCAGCTCTCAAACTGAACCATCAGCGCTACCGAGAGAGGACTACCGACGGCAGCAGAGTTCCAACTCGGGATCGTAACTTCTCCTTCAGCGTTAGTCCAACGACTACCATTGTCGGACCGAGTGGGCACGCCTCAGCTTCGCTGACCTCCTCGTCGACCAATGGCCTCAATGAACCGATGATTTTTGTCTGTAATGGCTTACTGGCAGGTGTACAGTGTGCGCCAAACAACATGCTTCTATATGTCGGCGGGAAGGGTTGGTCTGGGCATCAGCCACAATGATCTGACGGCCAACGATTATCCTTTCCAGATCACCGGAACAGCAGATATTCGTCGCGCACACTATCGATGCAGTGCTGCGAGTGGGCGACTTTACTGTCGCCGTCGACAAGACGACCGCAACGCATTCGCGGCTGCTCCCGCTTTTACTAGGATGGTTCAAATGAAACACACACCGTTTTCTTACGCTGGCTCCTCTTTCGAGATACACGAGTGGAGGGGCAGTGGGCCAGCCACTCTTAACGTACACCATTCGGACGACGAGGCATGGCATGTATTTGAGGGTGAGCTCACCTTTCGATACGCTGACCACACGCAAATCGTCGCCACCGGACAGACGGTTTTTGTCCCTCGCCGGTGTGGCACATACTACACGGCCGGACCCGAAACCCGGTACTTGATCGTCCTCCCGCCGCGGCTTCGGGCTCTGATCGAAGAGCTTCAAAACAATCCCGATCCAGCGGTTCAACCGAGATCTATCGGCGCTTCGATTCAGAATTAGTAGCGTTCTGCGGGCGCGAGTCGATCATCGAACTAACTTCGCCGACGGTTCTGCGGCATTCGCTGTTTTGCCGTCGCGAGTCCCTAGCCCTATCAACATCGGCATGTCTTTCGGATATAAGACATCGTGTCCGCGCGCCAGAAAATGATAGTAGATCGACAATGCCGCTCCATACGATCCAAACCCGGCCGACACAACGCGCGAATGTGCAGCAATTCCCACAACCATCCCCACCAACTTAAATCCCGATGCACCACTTACCGCACCGCCTCCTGCTTCGCCCACGCTCTGGCTCCCCTGTCCTGCATCGCGATCCGGAGAAGCTTGCGAAGCTGCCAGCATCACTTGAATTCCTGTGATCAGATATCTCGTTCGCGGAGTGGTCACTTGCGCCCCACCCTCATCGTCGAGCTTCAAGTGTTCACCCTTGGCGACCGCCACGCCCTCCAAAGTTGTCTCAACTTTCTGCTCGATTCCATTCGGTGGCGCAACCTCGTGAAACAGAATTCGTAACTGTCCGTTGCGTCCCATTCGCCGCGCTGGCTGCGCCTGTAGCACCGAGCCTTTAATCACGCTTCCTTCAGGGAGAATCAGGTGATCCGAGATGACTAGAGGCTCGGTAATAAGCGCCTCTACTAGGTCTCCCTGTTTTGCGGTCGACGAACTCAGAGCGGTCACCAGCCGCGCATGCACCACACTCCCGTTAGGCGGCGATCCAATGTCCGTAAGCCTCGCCGGTTTCACCGCCTCGGTCCCAAAATCCAGAGGTTGCAACAAATCCGCATTGAAGCTCGTCCCCGCATCAATATATTGCGGATGCACAGGCAACTGCGCCAGCACGATTCTCGTTACCTTGTGCATCTTTCCCGGTTCGTGGATCTGATTCTGTAAATCGTTCCACTTCTGGTGAATCGCTTGGCGGGTTGCGCTCACCTGTTTGGAAGCTGCATCCTGCACCTTGTTTTTCTGTTCTGCCTTCTCCTTCGCCGACACAAAGCGCAGCACTCCATCCGCAGCAGGAGAAGCTACCGTTTGCAGGGGCAGACGCCGCCCATCACCCATGACCAGTTCATCGAACTCCACATGCACCTTCCGCGCTGGAGAAAAGTTCCCATTCGCCGCCTGCATGGTTCTTACCATCTTCGGTACCGAATCGATCGCCGAGACTTTCCCGTTCACCATCGTTCCGACCGGAATCAGCAGCTTGTCGAACGCATACACCGGTTCCGTTGTCCTGCATTGGATCGCCTGACCTACTTTCCGCACTCGTACGTCTGAGTCAATTGCCACTTTGATAGGAGTGCCAACCCCAACGCTCATCGGTATCGCCATCGGCTCAGCGCCCACGCTTTCCGACACCTTCTGCAAGGCAGGCATATCCTCGTTCTGCTGCCGTGTTGCCGCCGGAGGCCGCTGCTTCAACGTCTGCGCGACACTTACGGCACCACACAACCCAGCCGTCAGCACCGTCAGCCCGAATACAATTCGTCGCATTGTAATAACTCCCGATTGTTCTGCGCTGGGAAGGAGACAGTCCTTCTAAGGCCGTGTGAAATGCAGGTCGACTATTGGGATGCCAGACGCCCAGAGAGGCCAAAGACCCGCGTTTTACTATGAAGCTCCAAAGGCGGAGATGGTTGCAACTCCGAAGCCGGTATCGAGGAAATCGTAAGCGTAGACGGGAGTGGAAAGGGGAAATGCTCCAGGATGAACAAACTGTCATCTTCTAGAAAGGGAGCGGTAATGTTCCGGTCGTATCGTAAAAGTGGGCTGCTGGCCGTGGTGTGCCACGCCAGCGTCACTCTGAACTCGGCTTTAACATGTCCTTGTGCGTATTCGATAGGGGATGGGGCCGCCTGTTGACCTTGCTATTGGCGAGTATTTTGCGATCGACATTGGCCGCCTCGCAGGAGTTGCCGGACGCTCCATCAGCGGTCATGCGCACTAGTTTTTGCGCAGCCGGAGACTTGGCTGCTTCCGCCGATCCACCCCAATCGTCCGTGTCGGCATCTCCCGATTCGAGTCGCGGCAAGTTTCTTACTCGATGGGTCAAACGTGGGCTTCGTGATCAGGCCGATATTTATACAGCTCCTCTCCATCGATCTGAAATGAAATGGGCGATCGGACTTCCCATTGTCACGGCAGGTTTGATCGCGATTGATAAGCATGCTTCGGGCGCGCTTCCGAGAAACCCTTCGAGCGCGAGTGCTGACATCTCCGACGTGGGACTGTTCGCAACCGCTGGTGCGGTGGGAGTGCTTCTCATTGACGGAAAGGCCCAAGGAGATTCTCATGCCTTCGAAACCGGCGTGCTTGGAGCAGAGGCAATGGCAAACAGCGGCGTCGTATATGCCGTGCTGCAGCTCATTGCGGAGCGTGAACGTCCTTTACAAGGAACGGGTCAAGGACATTTTTTTCAGACCAGCGGCTTGGATAATTCCTCCCCCTCCGGCCATACGATCATCACGTGGACCGCGGCCAGCACAATTGCGCACGAATACCCAAAGCCTTGGGTAGAGTGGCTCGGTTATGGAACCGCCGCGACCGTTTCGGTGACGCGATTCACTAGTCTGCAACACTTCCCCTCCGATGTTGTAGTGGGAAGCACACTTGGGTATTTGATCGGACGCCACATCTTCCATGCTCATTGCAAGGTTGGCCTCAGTGCGGCATGCAGTGCGAAATAGTTCAGGGAAACACAGTCTCTATTTCTAGAAAGCGCGAGGTGACTGATGTTTAGGAATAGGTTTGGTAATCGGCTCGGTGCTCTCATTTGTGTCCTCGCTATTTGGTTGCTCCTTCAGCTTGTACCTTCACTGATCGCCCAGACGGCCGGAATGGGTGTGTTGACGGGCAGGGTCGTGGATTCGTCCGGTAATCCGGTTGCGAACGCCACCGTGACGGTGACGAGCGTGGACGACGGCCGGACGCGAAGCGCCAGGACGGGGACGGGTGGCTCTTATAGGTTCGACGATCTGCCGCTGGGGAGTTATCGGATGAAGCTTGAGGCCGCCGGTTTCCAGACTTTGGAGATTCCGTCCGCGACTGTCGATGGAACTAAGGCATCAGTTGTGGACGAGAAGCTGCAGGCGGCCGGCGCGCCAACCGCGATCAAACCAACGCTGGAGCAACAGGATAATTTGCCGAACGCTCCATCCAGCAGTACAGCACCTTCGCTTTCGGATTTGGGCCTTACTCCGGAACAGACACAAGGAAACGCCCGTGAGCAAGCGCTGCTGGATAAACGGACACACATTCTGAAGATCCATCAACGGATGGGTTTGATAACGACGATACCGCTCATTGCGACGGTGATCCTCGGTCCTGGCGCTGGCGGCAAAAGCGAAGGCACGGCTACTCGCGATTTACACGTGGCGCTAGGCGGCCTGACGGGAGATCTGTACGGCATCACCGCTTATTACGCCATTCGCGCCCCGAGAATCCCCGGAACCAAAAAGCGCGGTCCGATAAAATTTCACGAGGCGATGGCGTGGATACACGGCCCTGGCATGATCGCCACGCCCATCCTGGGAATTATGGCGTTCGATCAGAAGAACAAAGGCGAAAAAGTTCGTGGCGCCGCCTCTGCGCATGGACCAGTGGCGATCGTGACCGCTGGCGCGTTTGGGGCTGCTCTTCTTTCGGTTTCGTTTAAGTTCTGAGCACAGTTTATGAATAAGAAAATATTGATCGTGTTCTTGCTTGTAACCCTCCCCGTGTTTGCTGCGGACAGCCAATGGGTCCTCAAACAAAGCACACTGATCTACCACGTGTCGCACCCACTGCATGAGTCCGAGGGTGTGAGCCACGCGGCACGAGGCAAGGGCGTTTGCCACGACGGACAGTGCGATTTCTTGATTGCGATAGCCGTGAAATCGTTTGATTCCGGAGACAGCAACCGCGACCTTCATATGATTCAGGTTACGCGCGGCGCGGAGTTTCCTATAGTCACGGTACGCACGCGCCTGCCCGAATCGGCTGTTTCATCGGCGACCATCAATGTCGATCTGGAGATTGAGTTCGCCGGCCAGACTGCCCAGTACAAGAAGGTTCCTTTCAAAGTGGAAACGCAAGGCGGTGAGACTCACATTACGGGGACAATTCCGGCTACGCTAACGGATTTCAAGATCGACCCGCCCTCGCTCCTGACGATGCCTGTCAAGAACGACATCCCGGTGCGGGTCGACATGACATGGCGTCCGCAGTGAATGCTGGATTTGCTGGCTTAGGTAAGTTTCCAGGATCGTGTTTCCTGCATCCCACTTGGAGGTGTAAAGTCTTGGACTGACGGGATTTCTACTATGCGATTGCTGTTAGTAGAAGATGACGTATCGATTCAACAGTTCCTGAAACGGGCACTGACGGAGGCAGGATACCTCGTGGATGCGGCCAGCACCGCGAAAGCCGGAGAAGCCATGGCCTTGCAGGGTATCCACGATGCCTTCATCATCGATCTGGGGCTTCCGGACCTGGATGGATTGGACTTAATTGCCCGCTGCCGCGCCCAAGGAAGTTCAGCGCCAGTTTTAATCCTGTCCGCGCGCCGTTCCGTTGACGAGCGAGTCAAAGGATTGGAGCAAGGCGGAGACGACTACCTCACGAAGCCATTCGCGTTGCCGGAATTACTGGCGAGGCTGAGAAATCTCCTCCGCAGGTCCACGGTTTCGCAGAATGAATCGATGCGCTTGCAAGCTGCTGACTTGCAGCTTGACTTGGTACGTCGCGAAGCGCGAAGGGGCGAGCAATTGTTGCAATTGACCCCACAAGAGTTTTCTTTGCTGGAATATCTTTGCCGCAACATAGGTCGAGTGGTAACCCGGACCATGATTCTGGACCATGTCTGGAAGATGAGGATTGATCCCGCAACCAATGTCGTCGATGTTCACATTTATCGTCTGCGCAGCAAAGTGGATCATGATACCCCGCGACCGCTGATTCACACGATTCGTGGTGTTGGCTACGTTCTCAAACATGCCTAAGAATTTGCGCTCCACCGGCGCTTGGCGGATTTCGGTTTGGACAACTCTGGCGTTCGCATTGGGGACAGCTGCGGCTTTCTCCATAGTTTATTTCCTTGTCGCTCAGGGCATTCGGGAGCGCAGCGACACCTGGCTTAGCGGCGAAGCAGAGGTTCTGGCTCAGGTTTCAGCTGATACTCCAAGCGATCGTCTTTACACAAGGATCGTGCGAGAAGTGGCTGAGCTTGCGACCCAGGAGGTACCGGATGAGCGCAACGCTCGGGGTGAGAGACTGAATTCTGTATTCTTCCTGGTCACAGATCCGATCAACAGCGGTTCTCCCTTGTGGGTAGGGCCCAGTTCGCAAGACGCTTTTGTTACGGCGATCCGACGGTCGAACCTGGTTCCGGGACCTCCGAAGTCCATAACTGTGGAAGGGTATCGACAAACGTTTCGAGTGGTTGAGAAGGCGCAAAGCGGAAAAACTGTTTATCTCGGACTATCGGATCATGGTGCCCAGCATGTGCTGCACACATTAGCTCGTCGTTTTCTGATGGTTTGGGGCGGCATGTTTCTGCTCGGTTTTGTCATCTCCTACTGGAGCGCACGCCGTACCCTGCACCGTGTGGAGCGAATTACGGAAACCGTCGCGCGAATTGGAACCGAAGACTTAAAGGAACGGTTGCCTGAACCTGTGAATTCAGATGAGATTTCGCGATTGGCTAAGACTTTCAATAACATGCTGGACCGGCTCCAGGCTTCGGTGAATCAGCTCCGGACTGTCACTGGTAGTGTCGCGCACGACCTCAAAAGTCCGGTGACCTTGATTCGAGGAACGCTGGAATCGGCATTATGTAATGAAGGAAATGATACGTGGCGCGACTCGGTTGGTGAGGCCATCGAAGACCTGGACAGGCTCTTGCAGTTGCTGAACACCACGTTGGACCTCGCCGAAGCGGAGGCGGGCGCTCTTCACATCGATCGCCGCCCGGTTGACTTGTCCGATGTTGTGCGACAACTGGTTGATATCTATCAGCCAGCGATGGCCGAGCACCATCACGAAGTGACGACTGATCTCGAAGAGCACGTGGTCGTGGAGGCGGACGTGACCCTGCTGAATCGTGTGGTCAGTAATTTGCTTGAAAACGAATTGACTCATTTGCCTGCGGGATGCCGAGTGAACATCCGACTCCGTTCGCAGCAAGGGTCGGCAGAACTAGTGATTGAAGATAATGGTCCGGGATTCTCGCCCGATATCGGCAGCCAGGTTTTCAAACGATTCGTGAAGGGAAAGAATTCTCCCGGTCATGGTCTTGGACTTGCCTTTGTGGATGCGGTTGCCCAGGCGCATGGGGGCGGTGCACGGGTCTCGGATCGTCCGGGAGGGGGCGCTGTTATAACTTTGTCGCTGCCTGTTAGCGTGCTCCAGGCAGCGTAAGTCTCTCCCCTGACCGCTAAAGCTTGAGTATTTGAATATCCTTGCGGAATCGAGATCGGCCTTGATCTGTGCGAGACTGACGGCGATGGAGCAACAGAGGGTTTGGTTAAAACCGGTGCTGTCCTGCGGCCAACGGACAGGAGACTACGAGTGCTGATTGGGCGGGGATTTATTTCGTCCCAATCCTAACAAACCATTTGATATACCGCTCATCTTCGGGCTTCATGCAGGGGCAATGCATCCCGACGCGAAGCTAAGCCGCGAGCGTAACCACTTCAGCCAGGCTTCTAGAGAGAATGTGAGCGACGCTCCTGAGAACGAATGAATCTTGGTCACTACAGCCTTTTCAGTCAATGGTTATCAAAGGTAATGGCTACTTTTGATTTCTCTGTGCCGGAAATAGTTTTTACCTCATTTCAGCCATTCGTTCAGGGTCGGCAAAGGTGCAGTCCACAAGTGCAGTGGAAGGAATAGCTCTCCTCTTGCAGTATCCCCAGCTTGAGGCGCTGAAGCTGCCACTTCTTTCCGCAATGGCACACTACCGTCTTAATCATGCTGCTCTTTCGCTTCGCCGCTGCTCGTAGGGTTCCGAGGGCAAACTCGACCTGGATCATACGCTCACTTCGCCGTGGACATCCGGCGCTGCGACTACCCCGAACGCATCCTGTGTTGCCGGATTTGGCGGTAGCGTTCGACGACCAAAGAAAGCTTCTCTTACCAGTCTAAGAATGGTTCCGCGATTTTGAGCAGCAACTTTTAACCACGCCATTTTCCCCATCATCGGGAAATATATCCCGCGGAAGCATAGACGTGCGAGGAAGATGTTAATGCGATAACCAAGACGCTGGTCATTGAGCGCGTCGACCGCTTGAGCCAGTGCTTCCGGGCTGTACGCTTGCTCCCAACCATATTTCACTTCGGCATGAGCTTCTTCAATCGTCATCTTGAGCGGCGTGTGAGCCATCGCAAATGGGATAAACTCCTGCCAGTGCCTGGGGCGCGTGAGTCGGCCCGAGGTTTCCAGGCGCTTGTAGAGCGGGGTTGCGGGTAAGGGCGTCAGCAGGCCGAAAATGGGCAGACCCGGAGGCCAAGTTCGGACTTGCGTCAATGTGCGCTCGGCCACGCCGGTAGTGTCGTTGTCCATACCGAAGATAAATGATGTGATCGCATAGATGTTGCGTCGCGCGAGCCGTTCGAGCACAGCCGCATACTCACCCGGCTTATTGAATCCCTTGTTCACGTCTTTGAGATTGGTCGGGTCAATGGATTCCATGCCGATGAAGATCCACTTGCCCCCGGAAGCGGCAATTAGGTCGACGAGTTCTTCGTCGCGCAAGAGGTTGGCGCTGATTTGGGCTACCCAGTGGACCTGGGCTTTGGCAGCGATGATGTCGCGAAGCAATGATTTGGTGCGCTTTACATTGATAGCGAAATTGTCGTCGATGAAAAAGACCGCAATCTGGCCTTTCTCGCTACGGGCGCGCGCCTTCAACAGTAGCAACTCATTTACTACGCTCTCATTGGTGCGGAAGCGGATAGAGTCACCAAAGAATCCAGTCACGGTGCAGAACTCGCAGCCGTAGGGACAGCCACGTCCCGACTCAACTGGAATAATGCGGAAGGAACCCCAGCCCGTGCCGACACGGTTCAGTAACGGCGCAAGGGCCCGTGGCAAGAGATTGAATTGAGCAAGATCGATCGATTGCCAAGGAATGACCGGGTACTCCTTTAGCGACGGCTTCTTGTCTTTCCCCGCTGCATCCACGGGCGCGTATATGGGTTTGAGTTCGCCGCGGGCAACGTCATTCACAATCTGCGGCCAGGTTTCATCGGCTTCGCCTAGGGCCACAGCATCGGCGTGGCATGGTCCGCCATCGCGACCGAGGGCCTCATCGGCCAGTTCGGTGACATGAGGACCACCCATGACGACCGGAACACCGGTGGCGCGAATGGCATCGGCGATGCGGTACGCTTTGGCGATCATTCGGGTCATGGCGCCAATGCCGACCAGTCCGATGTTCTCGTCTCGAACGTACTGTGCTATCTGAAACTCGTCCATCGGGTGAGCGTTGCCGTCGATCAGCAGCACTTCATGTCCGGGAGGAGTCAGAGATTTGAGCAAAAACATCCAGAGGTGCGGCATGAAGTTGCGAGTCACGCAGTTGTCGGGGTTGTAGAGCAGAATTTTCATGACAGTTCCTTACTTGAATCGTCTAGGATTCACCGCACGGGACCGTCACGAGCGATGCCAATCTGTTGATCTTGTTTTTTGTAGAGCATGCTTCAGAACGGCTCTTGGTATCTTTCTCAGGCTGTCCTCGGTTCACACTTTTCAAAACTGCGCCTCCAACTCCACTTCTGGCATTTGTGCCTCTTCAGGATCGCTGGAGCCGCACCCGGACAGAGCCACGGTGCGTAACCTGTCTGGCTCCGCGAGATGCGGCAACGCTCGCATTCTCGTCTCCCCAACATCCGGCCGCGAGCAGCCAAGCAGAACGGAACAATCCTGATCCGAGTATTTTTCAAGGACGGACATCACGAAGACAAAACGTTCGAAGTGTTCAAGCCGGAGAATGTGGGCGATTGCATAATCGGTATCCTGCGTCCGTCCGAAACTGCAAGTGACCGCATCACTCGGTGCATCTGCGACGATCGAGTAGTTTTTGCGGGGCGCCAACATGCGAATTGCATTCTGGATAATCGTCCGCCGAGCCCAGGATTGCGCCCACTCTCGAAACACGTAAGTTCCTTCGACGCAGTCTTCCAAGCCGGAAACAAAACTCTCCTCGGCTTTCGCCAGATCGGCTGTGAGCAAGAACGAAAGCAAATGCAAATTACCCATGTTTTCTGCGAACACTCTGCAAAACTCGATGCGCGTTGCGTATGCTCGCGATGTCTCAGTAGAGATCAGAGGTCTTCGTGGCATGGTCACGTTTGTCCTCTCGGCTTTCCATTGCCCCTCAGCGTTAATCAGGTGTCGGAGTCACGCGCTCAATGCCTGAACATTTTGTTGCGCACGTCGGGCCAGAACTCTTTTGCCACATTGAAGAAGGTATCCAGAGCTATTTGTTGCCCCCACTTGTTCGCGGTATTTCCAAATGATCGATTCACGGCCGGATAGTAGAGGTTGGAGATGCCTGCGGCCACTGCATTTCCGGCCAGTTCTGATGTGTTGAAGTGGTTGTGGCCGTCGTCGCCGCGAGTGATAACTTCCCGGCTCATCGCATATCCAGTTCGCTTCCAAAATCCCCCGGTGCCTTTCACGAGATATCGAGGATCCTGGTGCAGAGCGACTGGAAATAGCCCTTCACTCATGATGTTGCCAATTGCTTGATCTGCGAATGCTCCTCCGTAGTATTTGCCAAATCCCTGCGCTCCTGTTCCGAAGGAGCTGTACTGCTTCTGGGCCATGGATAGTCCGGCAAAAATGCCAGCCACCAGAAACGCTGAGGGATCAAAAGAGTCGTCCAACGCAACTTTCATCTTCTCGGCAGGCGTCAACGGTTTGATCCCCGCAGCGTTTTCGTCTGAACGATAGTTGGGGATTATCCAGAAGATGTGATTCTTGCTCGGTTCATGCTGCGGCACGCTCTGCGTAACGCTAGAGGGACTCGATTGAGTCTGACTTGCACTCGGCGCGTCTGGGAGCTCTGACGGTTCTTGTGCAATCGCCACAACTCCTCCCACCAACAAGTTAGCGGAAACCAGGACACGGCAGACCATACGAATAAACGAAGATGACGGCCACCTCCTCATGCTACTAAGGTTGATGCACGTTGGAGCGCCTCCCGAGGCAACATGAACAACTTGTCATTTGTTCGCCACGATGAATTCATCCTGTAGCTGATAACCTTCCTCATGGGATATCGTGAATGCGATCGCACGGTGCGTTACCGACAACTCGCGATCGTATTTCCAATCCTCATCTTTGCTGCATCACTCAGCCGCGCTCAAGACAATTATGAAATCCAGGTGTACGGGTCTGATCTGGTCGATCCCCGAAACACTATGGTGGAACTCCATAGCAACTTCACGATCGATGGATCGAAGACAATCGTCGACGGCGTTTACCCCACTAATCACGCCGAGCACGAAACCGTCGAGATCACCCACGGCTTCAATGACAGGAAGGTTCGTGTTGCCCGCGAGGGCATGGGAAAAAGCGGGGGCGCTCGCGTTGTTTACATCTGGCGCAATGAGAGGTTTCCTGCCTTCCTCATCACGGCCTTTCCGAAGAACGAGAAAGCCAATCTTTCCAAGGCAGAGAGAAACGAACTTAAGAAACGCGCAGACGGAATTTTCAACACATACAGGAAGGGATAAACCATGACCGCCGCATTCGACAAACTCATGAACGGACTTAGCGAAGTCGAGACCTACCTCCAGGGAAATACCAAAGGCCACAAGACCACCCTCCCCGGAGAGGTCGATGTGAAGGCCGTCCGCAAACGCCTCGGTCTCACGCAGGCCCAGTTCTCCATCACGTTCAGTCTCAGCCTCGACAACGTGAAGAATTGGGAATCCCGCCGCCGCTAGCCTGAGGCCCCAGCAAGGGCGTTCCTCACAGTAATCAACCACGACCCCGCAGCCGTCATCTACGCGTTGCACCCCGAAGCAGCCAAGAGGGCGGCTTACAAGACCCGGAAGGATTCCTACAGCCGGGCAAAGAAAGCCCTTGCTGCAGCGGCTGGACGGTAAAGCTTTGATCATGACGCGTGCCTTCCGTTCCAGTGCGCCGTGGGTAGCCACACCTCAATCCTTATTCTGCGACAGAACGATTCTAGCCTCTTCATTCGCGATGCCAACTGCTGGTGAGAAAGTGCCTGGCGACCCGCGTTTTGCTGAAACAAGAACGAGCGTGCAGCATTGCTCAGATGTGGCCGAGAACCAGCAGAATGATAACGACGAAGAGAACCAGGCCTAGGCCTCCGGTCGGGGCGTAGCCCTATTCCCGACTATGCGACCAGCGTGGCAGAGCACCGATCAGTGCTAAAACCAAAATCACGATCAATATAGGTCCAAGCATGTTGTGCTCCTTATTCTCTTTCTGAATCTGTTTCGGTTATAGGCGCTCCGCCAGTCTTCTAATAGTGAAAACTGCTCAACCAGAAAAGGAGTGATCGAAAAGGCGATCGACTCTCTCGGGAAATCATGTGAAGATGGCAGCAGTAGAATTGCGTCTCGGCGAGACCATATCGCCTTGGATCACTATCTGCAGCCGGAAACCAAAATGACGCGGGTCCCACGTTTTGGACCCGCGCCGAAGAAGAGTGAATCGACCCCTTACAACTCGAACAGGTTCAGGCAAGAGGTCGCAGTCAAGGTGTTACTTCTGCGGGCGCTCTTCGGGTTTGGGCGCTTCTTTCGCAGGATGCGGGGCAGGCTGTGCATGAGCTGTCGTTGCTGGATGCGAAGCAGGCTGCGCGCGAGGTGCGGCTTCAGCGCGAGGTGCAGCCTGTTGACGAGGCGCCGGCTGCGCGTGAGTTGCAGTCGACTTGGATGAAGTGGCTGGACGAGCCTCCTTCGGCTTCGCTGCTTTATTCTCAGCTGCCTTGTTCTCGTTCGTACGAGTCACCGCCGCTTTATTCTCGGCTGCTTTGTTCTGGCTCGCGCGGGCTGCAGCGGCCTTATTGCCAGCCGCTTTGTTCTCGTTCGTGCGAGTCGCAGTTGCTTTATTATCGGCCGCTTTTTTCTGGCTGGTGTGGGTTGCGGCTGACCTATTCTCAGCTGCCTTGTTCTCAGTCGTCCGAGTTGCGGCCGCTTTATTATCGACCGACTTATTTCCGTTTGTGCTATTCGAGGGGGTTGCCGTTGTCTTGCTGGCGGCAGACTTGCTTCGCATGGCCCTGTATGGCGCTCCCGCCTGCCTGGCCGATACGACACCATGACCGCTCAGTTCCCCGGGTTTCGCAGTCGCAGCGATCGCTGGCCTGCCGTGATTGACGGACGCCAATAGTGCGTGGTTCTTGCCTGCCGCCTGTTGATGCTCAGACTGAGCCGCTGTTGCCGCTATGTGTCGCTCATGGGAGGCAGTCTCTTCCGCCGCGGTTGGGCGAACACTGACCCCGCCGGTTCCCCCGTTATAGCTGACGTGGTTGTACGTGGTGTTGTTAATGACGGCCTTGTTGTAGACATTGTGAAAACTCGAGCCGCTAATGTTATTCACGGAGCGGTTATAGTAGAAGCCTCCGTTATTCCAATATCCGCCTTGATAACCGAGACCACCGTAGCCGAAGCCGTAGTTCACGCCTCCGTAGAAGCCGACGTTCGTACCCCAGTAGCCCTCATTCCAAGAGAAAGCATTGCCGCCCCAACCCCAATAACCGGGTGTCCAGAGAAAACCAACTTCGGGAGCCATCACCCACGTTCCCGGCACCCAGAAGTAGCCTTCCTCTCCATATGACCAGTAGCCAGGCGTCCACATATAGCCGTCAGCTGGGGCAATCGGTTGAGCATAGATCGGTAGGGCGGGCGGAGCGATCGTGATGGCCACGCCGAACTGCGCGAACGAGGCAGCAGGTACCGCCAGTATCAGGATCGTAAGCAACAGAAAACGAATAGTACGCATTTTGAATCACCTTTCCAGCTGATCCTTCGATTGCCCGATGGTCGTTGCTGTTGCGGGCTGCGTGGAGTAAGAGGCGACGCCTCAAGCGTCATAGACGAGAATTGCACTGTTCCACTGCCACGTCTGAGCACTACGGCTCACTTTACTAAAAAGTCATAATGCAATCTGCGAAGTCATTTCCGAAGTCGTGTTGTTATCGGCGGGAAGGAAGACGGCGCGTGTCTGTTGGGTCGACCCCCACCGATCGTTCTTTCTTGCTTGTTGTTCCCCGATATTGAGTTCTAAGCTGCGCTTTTTTCCTCGGCTGCTTGCGCCGATGCAGGCGTCCCCAGGGTGGTGCAGTGCTCCGCATGGAGCTTCGCCGCCTCGACGTCGTGATGAACCGCAAGCTGACCGTGGCCGTGAGCCAAATATGCGTGGTGCGATTCCTTTTCGTGCTCCTCAGCCCGGTTGTATTTCGCAGCCTCGTTGAAATGGTAGGCCGCTTTCTCATGATTACGAGCGGCGTGATGATAGTGCTCCCAAGTTTTTGACACGTGGTTCTCCTTTGGTGGAAAGCCATCGATCAGTGTGCAAGTACTACTTCTGATCGTTCCGGTTAGCTCTCTCGT
>Ga0210390_10002134_pt1 | contig 17832 bp, 18 predicted proteins | sample IncBWH11OmetaG_FD_161050 | JGI IMG/M metagenome (GOLD analysis project Ga0210390, IMG submission 161050) | Forest soil microbial communities from Barre Woods Harvard Forest LTER site, Petersham, Massachusetts, United States - Inc-BW-H-11-O ... | reverse complement strand
CACCGCTTTGATGACGGCCTTTTACATGTTCCGGCTCATGTTTCTGACTTTTCATGGCCGACCTCGGATGAGTCACGAGGTGGAGCATCACATCCACGAATCTCCGAAGTCGATGACGGTGCCGCTCGTGATTCTGGCTGTCTGTGCCGTTTGCGCTGGCTGGCTCGGTTGGCCGCACAGCCTTGGCGGGTCCGATCATTTTGCGAAGTTTTTGGAACCGGTGTTTGCGAGGGAAGCAACCGTCTTTCAAGAAGAAGGGAAGACTGCTCAGCTTGCCGCCGGCGAGAAGGAAGAAGAACACACCAGCCCGATCGAATACGGATTGATGTTCCTCTCGGTCGGCGCGGCCGTGATTGGGTGGGGCATGGCTTGGCGAGCATATCGCGAAGCCGACAAGGGTTACGTCGAGCCTATCGCGGCTGCGGCGCCTCCGCTCTATGACGTGCTCTACAACAAGTATTACGTCGACGAAGGCTACGACTACGCTTTCACCGGCAGGCGCAAGGTCGGAGATGTGCGCCTCGGCGTGATGGGTTTGGGCGAAGCATCGTCATGGTTCGATTCGCACATCATCGACGGCATAGTCAATGGCGGCGGATGGATCACTCGGGCTAGCGGCACTGTTTCCAGTTGGTTCGACAAATGGATCATTGACGGCGTGCTGGTGAATGGCCCGGCAGTCGCGTCACGGATGCTGTCATACCCGCTGCGGCTGTTGCAATGGGGATTGGTACAGTGGTATGCGCTCGTGATGGTGATGGGGTTGGTAGGATTCGTCGCCTATTACGCTTGGCGATGACTGATTGTGTGATTAGTGATGGTGTGGCGGGGGCGCCTTCGCCCGCGTAATGGACAAAAATGCAAAGCCATATTCTCTCGATCATCTTATTCACGCCGCTCGCGGGCGCTCTCTTGCTCATATTTGTTCCCAAAGAGCAAAAGGACGCTATTCGCTGGATTGCGAACCTCTTCTCTTTGGCTGGCCTACTGGTCTCGATTCCGCTGGTGCCGTGGTTCTGGGCGCAGCGGTTCGAGCCCGGATTCAAGTTCATGGAGGGTGTGCCGAATAACTGGATTCCCTCCATCGGCGCCGGATACGTGCTTGGCATCGACGGCATTTCGTTCCTGCTGATCATGCTCACCACGCTGCTGGGATGGATCTCCATCCTCTCGTCGTGGAGCGCGATCGAGAACCGGGTCAAGGAATATTACATCTGGTTTCTGGTGTTGCAGACCGGGATGCTCGGCGTTTTCATGGCGCTGGACTTCTTTCTCTTCTTCGTTTTCTGGGAAGCCATGCTGGTGCCGATGTACCTGCTGATCGGTATCTGGGGCGGTCCGCGCAAGCTTTACGCAGCGATTAAGTTCTTCCTGTACACCTTGCTTGGTTCGGTGCTGATGCTGCTTTCCGTACTGTTTCTGTATTTTTACAACTTCCGGCAAACGGGCGAGTACACGTTCAGCATTCAGGCGCTCTACAAGACCGCCCCGCATATCTTCCACGACCCGGCGTATGGTTCGACGTTCGCCATCGTGCTGTTTCTGGCTTTCTTCGTGGCGTTCGCGATCAAGGTGCCGATGTTCCCGTTCCACACCTGGCTGCCGGATGCCCACGTGGAAGCGCCCACCGCGGGCTCAGTCATCCTGGCCGGTGTTCTGCTGAAAATGGGGACGTATGGTTTCATCCGATTCGCATTGCCCTTCTTTCCTGACGTGGTGATGCATCCAAAGGTGCGCTTCTGGATGATTTTTCTCTCCATTATCGGAATTGTGTACGGCGCGCTGGTTTCGCTGATGCAGAAGGACATGAAGAAACTCGTGGCCTATTCGTCGGTTAGCCATCTGGGTTTCTGCACGCTGGGCATTTTTGCGCTAAATCCGGCAGGGCTGAGCGGGTCGGTGCTGCAGCAGATCAACCACGGCATTTCGACTGGCGCACTGTTCTTGATCGTCGGCATTCTCTACGAACGGCGACATACGCGCGAGATTTCCGAATACGGCGGCATCTCGAATGTGATGCCTCTCTATGCCACGATCACGATGATCATGTTCCTCTCTTCCATGGGACTGCCCCTGCTGAACGGCTTCGTCGGCGAGTTCACCATTTTGCAGGGCACGTTCATGGAAAACTGGAAGTGGGCGGCGTGGGCTGTGCCGGGCGTGATTTTGGCGGCGGCTTACCTGCTCTGGCTGTATCAGCGAGTGTTCTTCGGAACCGTAACCAATCCGAAGAATGAAAAGCTGCATGACCTGACGCCGCGCGAGGTGCTGACGTTTGCACCGCTGCTCATCATGGCATTCTGGATCGGGCTTTATCCCAAGCCGTTTTTCCAGATTCTGGAGCAGCCGGTGAACCAGCTTGTGCTCACAGTTCGGCCCGATTATCCGGGGATCGGCGGGGCGGTGAATGCATCGGCTCAACCACAGAGGCCGGTCGCGCCGGATGCCGCGGCCCTTGCCGTTCCGCTCGCTTCCGCTGACGCAAAGGGGACGAAATAAGTGCCTGGCATGTCACAATACTTCACCGGCACGGACTATCTGCTGTCCCTACCCATTGTCCTACTCACGGTGTTCGCGCTGGGAATTCTGCTGATCGATCTAATGATCCCGCCGGAGTGGAAGTGGACGAACGCGGTGACAGCGTTCGTAGGCGTGCTTTTTTCCGCCGCCGGGGTAATGAAGATTCAGTTTGCGCAATTTGAAGCTGCCAAGGTCGGCCGCTCACTTGAGTTTGCTTTCGTCCAGTCCATGGTACTGGACCACTTCTCTATCTATTTCTATTATCTGTTTCTCGCCGGAGCGGGCATCTCCATCCTGATGTCGGTTCGTTACCTTGAGATCGAACACGAAAACCACGGCGAGTTCTATTCGCTCATCTTGTTTTCTGTGGTCGGCATGATGTGCATGGCCTCGAGCTTCGACATCGTGCTGACCTTCATCGGCCTTGAGTTGATGGCAATCTCCACCTACGTGCTGGTCGGATTTCTGCGCACGGATCGCCGCTCCAACGAAGCGGCTCTGAAGTATCTGTTGCTGGGGGCATTTTCGTCGGGGATTTTTGCTTACGGCTTGTCTCTCCTGTATGGCATGACCGGCAGCACGCAGTTGGGGGCGATCAGGCAAATGCTTACCCAACAGGTGCTGCAGAACTCGAATCATGTGAGTCCGGTTGCAGTGATTGCGCTGCTCACCACGGCGACTGGACTGTTCTTCAAGATTGCCGCCATCCCTTTCCATCAGTGGCTACCGGACGCCTACGAGGGCGCGCCGACCAGCGTCACGGGGTTTATGTCGGTAGCGGTAAAGGCGGCGGCCTGGGCGATGCTGTTGCGCATCTTTTTGTGGGGCTTGTATCCGTTGCGAACGGTTTATGTGCCTCTGCTGATTTTTGTTTCGATCATCACCATGACCGGCGCCAATCTGGCGGCGCTGACGCAGAACAATCTCAAGCGCCTGCTGGCTTACTCTTCAATTGCGCACGTTGGCTACATGCTGTTGGGATTGATCGCCTTGGCATCCGTGGAGTATCCGGCTCCCGCTTTCTTCGACGGCTTTAAAGGTATTTTGTTGTACCTGCTGGTCTACACTTTCATGAATCTGGGAGCTTTCGCGGTCGTCACTTCGCTGCGGCAGCGGAACGTGATCGGCGACGAGATTGACGACATTGCCGGACTTTTCTCAAGGGCCCCGACCGAAGCCGTTCTGATGTTGATCTTCCTGCTCTCGCTTGCCGGGATTCCGCCTCTGGCCGGCTTCTACGGGAAGTATTTCATTTTCCTGAGCCTGATGGAGAGCGGACACTATGTTCTGGCGTCCCTGGGTGTGCTGTACGCGGTTTTTGGACTTTACTATTACATGCGGATTGCGAATGCCATGTTCATGAGCGAGGCCCTGGAGAAATCCCGCCTTCCGATCAGCGTCGGCATGCGCGTCGCGCTTGGAGTGACCGCGTTTGCCACCGTCGTCATCGGCGTCTTCCCCGAGCGGTTCATCCGATTGGTGGCTTGGTCGATGAATCTGGGTTAGAGTGGGAGGCGTTGCAAGCAACGTCTCTACAGTCGCTGTGGAGACGCAGTTTGTTGCGTGCGGTTTGGAAGATTTGTGATTTATGCCTCCCCGCGACGAAGATTCTCCCGAAAAGAAGAGCATGTTGGTGCAGTTGGCGAACTATAGTCAGTTGGCTTTCATTTTCCCGGCGGCTACTGTCGCCGGATGGCTGATTGGCTTGGCCCTCGATCATTGGCTGCATACGACGTGGCTGTATTTGGCCGGGCTGATTCTGGGCATTGTTGCCGGCTTCGTGGAACTGATCCGGACAGTCACCTCTTCTGACTCCAACAATTCATGACCGAAGACGGGGAAAGCCGTGCCGAGTCGTTCTATTCAGGCGCTCTGACCCGCATCCCGCGCTTCATGGTGGTGCTGGCTCTTATTCTCAGCGCAGCGGGATGGTTGCGGTTTGGCTGGCGCATCGCACTTGGGTTTGCCTGCGGCTGCGCCATCGCCTACCTCAACTTTCATTGGCTGGAGCGGGTCGTGTCCGCGCTGGCGGATCGCGCCACGCAGACCGCGTACAGACAATCGAGTGGCGGAATTGTGTTTCGATTTCTAGTCCGCTACTTTTTGATGGCTGCGGCCGCCTATGCTATATTCAGTGTTTCTCCCGCGAGTCTTTATGGGCTGTTTGCGGGCCTGTTCCTGCCCGTAGGGGGCATTGCCTGCGAAGCGGCGTATGAGGTTTACGTAGCCTTGGCGCGGGGATTGTAAATGGTCCGTTGTAAAGGTCCAGAGCCAGGAGCCAAAAGCTAGAAGCTGTCTCATGCACGAACAACTTTGGTTTACCGCATTCTTGAATCACCTTTTCGCCGGCCCAGTCGCTGGGCTGCTGGGGATGCTTCACATTGTCCCCAAATACCCGGACGCTCCCATCCCGAACTCAGTGGCGATGGAGCTTCTGGTATTCATGTTTCTCGTTATCGTATTTGTCATGGTGCGGTCGCGGCTTTCTGTCGACAAGCCGGGTGCGCTGCAGCACATCTTCGAGGGCGCTCACGGATTCGTTGAAGGACAGAGCCACGAAATCATCGGCCATCACAGCGAAGGATTCACACCGTTTCTCATGGCGCTGGGCTTATTCATTCTGATCTGCAACCTGATCGGCGTGATTCCGGGCTTTGAATCCCCTACGGCAGTTCCAGTGGTTCCGTTGGGGTTGGCAGTCTGTGCATTTGTGTACTACCAAGCTCAGGGATTCAAACACGCGGGAATTGGCTACCTGAAACACTTTCTCGGCCCGGTATGGTGGCTATCGTGGCTTATGCTTCCGATTGAGCTGATAAGCCATCTCGCGCGCATGCTTTCGCTGACCATCCGTCTTTACGCCAACATGTTCGCGGGCGATATGGTGACCCTGGTCTTCTTTTCGCTGGTTCCGATCGGAGTGCCAATCGCATTTTTGGGATTGCACATCGGTGTGTCGTTGTTGCAAACCTATATTTTCGTCTTGCTGACGACGGTCTATCTGGCTGGAGCGGTGGCGGAGGAGCATTAAACTGTCGGGAAAGCGTCAAATTTAGATTCAGTTCGATGTTTGGTTTTCCCCGTTCAGCGTGAGGGCGTCTGCAGGGTATGGCGTCAACCACCCACTGGCGGTAATTCATAGTCGAGGAGAAACACGATGCGTAAACTGAGTAATCTGTTCATGGTGCTTTCGCTGTTGTGCTTTGCCGTTCCTGTATTCGCGCAGGGCGGAGAAGCCGCCGCTGGCGGAGTCAACTGGGTGGCGATCGCCGCTGGATTTTCCATGGCCTTCGCTTCCGGCATTTGCGCTCTGGCGCAGGGCAAGGCCACGGCTGCCGCCGCGGAAGGTTTGGCTCGCAATCCTGCGGCTCGACCGGGAATTCAGCTGGCGCTGATTCTTGGACTGGCTCTGATCGAGTCTTTGGCGCTCTACACGCTAGTGATCATCTTTGCCAAGGTGAAGTAGAAGGCTTCTTGCGAAGTGAAAAGCCCCGGCTCGATGGAGCTGGGGCTTTTTGTTTGTCAGATCAACGAACGTCAGACCTTACGTTCGCCTCTCCACTCGCCGCTTTTGACTTCAGGAGCGCGCTCCACGGCCTCCATCAGGATTCCGCGCAAGCGCAAGCGGCTTTCCATGTCCGTGTTCACAATTTCAAATCCGACTTCGTTTACGCGGGCGCGGCGAAGTAGAACCTGCCCGCGAATGTGGCGGACGCCCGTCGAAATATCGATGCTGGCTTCCGAGCCGACGCGGAGGTTATCTTCCTTCGTGCCCATCCCGCCGCCTAAACTCAGCTCGCGAAGTGAGATGCTGGATTTCCCCCACGAACTGCTGATGATGGCCGAGAGCGATTTTCTCAGAACGATTCGTTCGTAGCGCCGCTGCCGGACCCAGGGACAGGCCGGAGCAGCATCCAATGGTGCAATCGCGAGTTCGCCCGGCGCCAAGCCACTGTCCGTCATCACCTGGCTGGCGTAACGCGGATCAATCTTGGCCAGGGCTTGCGCGGCTGCGATGCGCAGTTCACGATGATTCGACCACTTCCACATCTTTTTAGTTTCGAGCAGGCTGCGAAGCACGGAAATCGATTCAGGTTCGCGCAGCCTTCCCAAGGACTCCACCGCTTTGATCTGAATGATGGCCGAACGCCCCTGAGCTTCGCCGGCTTCCGCCATTACCATGAGCGGCGGAACCGTGGTGCGGTCACCGCTCATGCCAATCTCATCGATGGCTTGAGGCAGAACCATGGCGTCGAGATGCTCCAGAATCTCCAGCAAAGTTCGCCCGCGATCGGGAGCCGCGCCATAGGCAATCTGGCGTACCACAATATCGTGATAAAAGCGGTTCCATTCGCGCAGCCGGATGGGCAACAATTCGAGCAGCGTGGGTACGTCGAGGCGGCTTAAGAGTCCTACGACCGACGCAGCCTGCCGGACCGGCCCTGTGCGCAACATTTCCCGCGCTATCTGCAACCCCGTGGGGCCGAGTTCGTTCGCGATATCCACCATCCGATCGCACTCTTCCCGCCGCATGCAGCGGAAGAATCGATCGGCCAGATGTTCCACCGCCGCTTGCGAAGTGCGCCGCAGCACGAGAATCAGATCGGGAGGAACTTGCGGCAAGCGCAACGCCTCGTCGATGAACTCGGGCAGGCGATTTTCCACTCCAATCCGCGGGCGCAACTCGTTGGCCAGGGCGGGGCGCTGTTTCGCAACCCCTTCAATGGCGCCGCAGACTTCACTTAATGCGGCAAACTGCTTGCGATTGCCGGCCTCAGAACTCAGACGCACAAAAGCCGCGCTGAGCAGGCTTTGCACTTCCGGATCGGGGTCTCGAACCAGAGCTTCACCAATCTTGTGAACGATGGGGCCGATTAAATCGATTCCCGGAGCGGCAAACAGGTCGGCCAGTTGGCTTAATCCGATGGCTGCTTTGCGCCGGGGTTCGGCATCTCTGGCGGTAAGGCAATTCGAGTAATTCTGCAGAATGGCGCTGGCGCCTTCCTTGTCGCCACGCTCCAGCAAAACGTCTATGAACTGGCGGATGTTGCGCGGTGGCACGCAGGGCGCTTCACTTGAGAGCAGCACGCTTTTCTTGCCTGCCTCCGGCACTTCCGCCCAGAACATGCGGTCCAGAATGTCGGCGTGGGACTCGACCAGAATCCCCGCCTTGCTCATTTTGTCTTCGTGCACTTTCAGGATCTGCCGCAGAGTATCCATTTGCCGGCTCATATGCTCCAGCATCTGGTGAACGGCATTGACCTTGATGTCTCCCTTTTGGAAGCGCTCCATGGCAAAACGAATCGCCATGTGCTCGGCCGCCTTCATCAAAAGAGGCGTATCGTTCTTTTCCGTTGGATTTTTCGCAGCCAGGCTTTCCAGCAGTTGTTGCAAATTTAGCCTGGTATTCGGATCTGCCTGAGTCAGTTCGCTCTGCAGCAAGTCGGTCTTCGCGTTCGGATCGGCGCCAACTTCTCCGAACTTAGTCAGCAGCCGGATGGCTTGTATAACTTCTTCTTCCTGAAGCGGCACAACTCCACCAGCCCAGGTTCCTTCAGATGCGACGCCAGCGGTACTGTTGCTCGCCGCCCCACCAGTCGCTACATTCGGCACACTGCCAATGGGTGCGCCACCCCCTCCGCCACCGGCGCCAGCGCGCGAGCCTTCCGCCGCAGCAATGAGTTGCAGCAGTTTCTGCGGATCGTTCAACCACTCTTTGAATTCGGGACCCAGAGTCTGGGCCGCAATCTGCGCCGCGATAGTGACGTCGGCGGTGCCTGGATCGGCCGCAACAAACTTAACCTCATTGATCCGAATGGTGGAATTCTTGTTATCCCCAAACGTGTCCTTGATCTGCTTGACCACGTCCTGGGCTTTGGAGCCGCCGACGGCAAAGGCCCGGATCAGCCGAGCAAAATCGTCGACTGTCACGCCTTTGGAAAAATGGATGCTGGCCAGACCAGCGGCGGTCAAGAGTTGGGCGAAGCTGCGCTCGGCCTGTCCCGACTCCAGAGCCACACCGTCCAGAAGCAACCTGCTTTCAGAAACACCCAGCAGGAAGCCGCCATCGCCTTCTTTGGGAAGGCCATGCTGCAATTCGTTCCAGGTAACCTCGAATTGTCCCTCCGTGCGCTTGTGTTGAAAGCCATACAGGCGCACATATTTCACCAGGATATTCAGGCTATGAATAAAGGCGCGAGCGGAGGCATTCCGATCTTCTCTTCTGGTTGTAGCGGCGGTGGAAATACTGGCTCCTGAAACTCCGGTTATAAGGTTAATTCAGAAGGTAAGAGGACGCATGTTACGGAGGTAATAGTCCTGAAGGGGAAATGGTGCTGTTTCGGGCGCATCCCTTGGTCGATTCCGACAGACTTGGGTTCAATTTTGCCGCGGCGGTTCTCGGTAGGACATTGAAAATCTGGCGGAAACCACGCACAATAGCCCCACCCTGCCAAATCAGGGAGAATGATTTCAGAGGAGAATGATCGGTGGCCACGCGCCGCCAAGCAATGTCCGCTACTCCAGTCGTCGCCACGGCAAGAACCGCATCGAAGAAAGCAGGCCTCGCGTTCTGGATGGAACGCGTGTTGGAAGAATGCGACCGCACCGGCGTGGATCTTGCGGCCGATCCGGTTCATGATCTGCGAGTCGCCTTACGCCGCTGCCGCTCCATAGCCGACGGCCTTCTCGTCATGGATCCGAATCCCGCATGGAAGCAGATGAAGAAGGCAGGGAAGCGGCTCTTCTCCCAATTGGGAGAACTGCGAGACGCGCAGGTGATGGAGGAGTGGGTGCACCACCTGGGCGATCCCGGTGATCTGGTGACCGGTACAATGCTGCGATTCCTCGCTGGCCATGAGGCGCAACTCAAGCAGCAGGCCGCGCTGGCCTTGCAGGAATTCGATCGCAAGCAGTGGAGGCGATGGATTACATCCCTGCCTCGTCGTGCGGGACGGATGAGGATGGGAAGCCCTCTGTTCAAGCACCTCGCGCTTGAGCGTTGGACTGAAGCTCACGAATTACATCGACGCGCGCTGCGCAATCGCTCGCAGTTCGCGTTTCACCAGCTACGCATCGGATTGAAACGCTTCCGCTACATTGTTGAGAATTTTTTGCCGGAGCAACACGAAGCGTGGAGTGACGATCTTAAAGAATTGCAGGATCAGCTGGGCGAGGTTCACGACCTCGATGTCCTCTGGGCGACTGCTCTGCGAATAAAAGCCCTTCCGGATGCCGACACGCGCGCACGCTGGCATTCGAGGGTCGTCGAGGAGCGGAGCCGCAGGATCGAGAAATATCGCGGGAAAATGGTGGGCCACGCATCGCTATGGCAAACGTGGCGGTCGGAGTTGCCTCAGGGAAAGCAGATCGAAGAGGCCGCACTGAGCCGCCTCAAACTGTGGGCGTCTTTCCTTGATCCTGACTTCAAGCATTCGATGCACGTCGCCCGCCTGGCTATTCAGTTGTATGACGGTTTGCCCGTCCGGAAGCGGCCTGCGGAATCCGAGCCTATAGATCAACGTTCCATTTTGCAAGTCGCCGCCTTGCTGCACGACGTCGGCCGGTCCAAGAATGAAAAAGGGCATCACAAAACCACCTTCAGCCTCATCCGGCGGTTAACCCCTCCTCTAAGCTGGAGTGAAGAAAGGCTGCGCTTGGCCGGCTTGGTCGCGCGCTATCATCGCGGTGCGCTGCCAGGAGTCGGGCAGAACGCGCTGGTGGGGTTGACGCCAGAACAGCGCCAAACTGTCGTGCAACTGGCCGGAATTCTACGGCTCGCGAACGCCTTCGACTCGGATGGGAACGGCCATATTCAGCGCATCGAAGTCCGCGAGCAAAATGGCTTCCTTGAAATCGCCGCTCAAGGCTACTCTCCACGCGATCGTAAAGCCGAAACCATTGCCGCCGCACGGCACCTGCTGGAAACCGTTTACCGCCGACCGGTCATGGTAAGGCCGCTCAGGGTCGCGAAGCCAAAGCTAGTATCCAGAAGCTAGAAGCTATCGAGGCACTTTCTTCCTCGCTCGTGAGCGAGTACAACCTAAGCATCCTATGACCCACGCTCAACTAGTCCAGAAAGCCGTAGCATGGCTGCGGGCGTATCGATGCGGAGTGATTCTCTCCGAGCAAGCCTGCCTCAGCGGTGAAATGCCCGACGCCATCGGATGGAAGCGAGCCTGCCACTCCGTGCTCGTCGAATGCAAAATCTCTCGTGCTGACTTTCTTGCTGATCGCGACAAGCCCTTCCGCCGCAAGCAGGAACTCGGCTTGGGCTGCGAACGCTTCTACCTGACGCCAGCGGCTATGCTTCGTCCGGAAGAACTGCCCGCTGGCTGGGGACTGCTCGAGTTCCACAACCGAAAAATCGGGATGCTCCAGGCCGCCGCGAAAAACCTTCGCACCGCAACCGGCTTTCGCTATGAGATGAATCTATTGTTGGCTAGCCTTCGCCGGGTAGAAATCCGAATCGAGCCCCAGAACCTGACCGAGTTTCTGAAGTGGAAAAATCGCATGGCCGAATATAACCAGGGGGTTTTGCCAGAAGGCATCGTGCCCGCTGAGGAAGAGCCAAACTTCTTTCTGGAGAACGAAGCCGCCTCCAATTGAAAGCAACAGCGGAACCTCTAATCCGTGGGAATCCGTGCAAATCCGTGGCCGTCTTTTTCGCCAGCAAAAAAGAAAACCGGGCTGGTTGGCCCGGCTCCTGTAGCGTCGAGTTGAGATGCGGTTACATCACAGCGCGGCGCATGCTGGCGCCGAAAGGTGCCTCCGGCCGGTTTGGCCAGATCTGTTCGGATGCAACTACTCGCGTCAGCCGAAAAACAAGAAGGACGCGGAAACGCTACTTCCTGCTGCAAACATCCTTCCAATTCAAGCCATCATTGATAACTCGATGGAAATCTATGTAACTGATTGATGTATAACGTTGTAGCGCTCAGCTCGTATGGCTCTTCGTCCGCGGGAGAAGCACTAAGAAAGGAAAACTTCTTGCACACCTTGATCACCGCGCGGACTTGGAAAAAGGAGGAAAACTTACAATTCCCGACGGCCCTCAATCGACTTCAACATAGTGATCTCGTCGGCATATTCGATGTCGCTGCCCACCGGAATGCCCATGGCAATCCGCGTTACTTTGAGCCCCGCGCGCCGCAATTTCCCCGAAAGATAGGTTGCCGTGGCCTCGCCTTCGACTGTCGGATTGGTGGCGATAATCACTTCATCCACCTGGCTGTCTTCGACCCGCCGCATCAGATTCGAAATGCGCAGTTGCTCTGGACCAACACCATGCAAAGGCGAAATCGACCCATGAAGCACGTGGTATACACCGTTGAAATGTTTAGTCTTTTCAATGGCACCGATGTTGGTAGGTTCTTCCACGACGCAAACTACCCGCTGGTTTCGCGTGGCGCTGCTGCAGTACACGCAAGGGTCGACATCCGTAATGTTGTTGCAGATGGAACACAGACGCAGGCTGGCCTTGACGTCGCGCACCGCGGCGGCGAGCGCCTCCGCATCCTCGTCGCTTGAGCGCAGAATGTGAAACCCGAGCCGCTGTGCGGTCTTGCTGCCAATCCCCGGCAGCTTTTTAAGTTCGTCGATCAGCCGCGCCATCGGCTCCGCAAATTTAGACATAGAATAATTGTTCGATTGTGTAATTTGGTAGTTGCGTAATTGAAAAACCAAGGTTGCAATCGCGAAACAATTACTCAATTACCAAATTACTCAATTATCAACTTCTTTACATTCCCGGAATCCCCAGCCCACCCAGCATTCCACCCATAGTCGACTGCATGGCTTCATCTACTTTCCGGCTGGCTCCGTTGATCGCCGCGGTTACCAGATCCTGCAACATTTCGACGTCGCCCCCCTTCACCGCCTCGGGATCAATCTTCAAGCTCAACACCTGCTTGCGTCCGTCCATCTTGACCAAGACGGTGCCTCCGCCGGACGAGCCTTCAACCACGGTCTCCTCCATCTTCTTCTGCAGAACTTCATACTGCCGCTTGGCCTGCGACATCAATTCCTGCAAGTTAAATCCGCCCATGTCGTCCTTCCTGGGGAAAGTGTGGCGCGGGCGCCCTCGCCCGTGCAGCCCAGACAAAAATCTCACCGCTTGTCCTTGTAGTCAATGATCGTCCGAATCTCCGCCCCGAACTTTTCCTTCATCCGGCGAACAATCGGATCCTGTTCCGCTCGGCTGCGCCCTCCGCCATTCGAAGGCGGGCGAATCGCCGCGACGCTCGGCCCAACCTCGCCGGGGACGACTTTCAGCTTGAGCGCCCGTCCCGCCACGCCACTCGCGGTCGCGATTGCCAGCCGCCGGGCATCCGCACCTAACGTCATGTCGATCACGGTGGCCGACGATGCCACCTTGACCACCAGTTCGTTTCCCTGAACCTGCCATTCGCCGCCGTCCAGCATCGAAACCAGCATTTGATGGCCGCCCGCAGCCAGCGCATTCAGCACGGAGTCGCGAAGAGGATCTTGCGGTACATCGTCTGTCCGTTTTTCTGGAACCCTCTCCGGTCCGGCAGATACTTCCGGAGCAGGCTCTGTCACAGCGGCCGGAGCAGCCGCACCCATGACCACTCCCGCAGTCACTCGACCGGTCGCGAACCCCGGCGCACCTGCCGCGGGATTATCGTCAGCCAAGAGTTGTGGCTTCGATCCGCTTTTTCGCGCCGAATCTGCCGCAAATGGTGAGACCTGATTTGCCCGAGCCACCGGTGATTCTATCTTCCTCACGTCAGGAACAACGGCAGGCTTGCCGGTCGTTCTCGGGGCAATTGCTCCTGCCACGCCCGCCGCGCTCAACAACTCCTCGATGGGCAACAACCTTTGCGCGTGCGCCATCTTCAGCAGGCCCAATTCCAGATGAAAGCGTTGTTCCTGCCGATACCCAAGCTCTCCGTGAGTGCGCAACATGATTTGCAAATGCCGAGCCAGATCCTCCTCGCTGAATAGCTCAGCGACGCGCGCCACCCGTAGACGTTCATCCCCGGAAATCTGCAACAGGGAAGATTCCCCCCCGGCGATCTTGGCCACAACTGCGTTGCGTATAAATCGAACCATCTGCCGCGCGAAGTGAGTTGGACTGTGGCCTTCCCCGATCAACCGGTCTACCAGCCGCAACACCTCCTCGCTGGAACTCCGCGCCACCGCTTGCATCACTTCTTCGAGCACTGTCGCCGGCGCTGCTCCAGCCAACTGTCGCACCGCCTCGGCCGTGAGCCGTCCATCGCACGAGGCAATTGCCTGGTCCAGAATCGAAAGCGCGTCGCGTATCGATCCATCCCCAGCCTCTGCCAACAGTGCAAGCGCATCTTCGTCGGCTTCGAGGTTCTCCCTGCCCACCAGATGCTTCAACTGTCCCAGAATTTCCTCAAAGCGAACGGCACGGAAATTGAAGTGCTGGCAGCGCGACCGAATAGTTTGAGGAATGTCCTCCGGCTGAGTTGTCGCCAGCATGAATACGACGTGGCTGGGCGGCTCCTCCAAAGTCTTCAACAACGCATTGAAGGCTGCATCCGTGATCTGGTGAGCCTCGTCGAGAATGTAAATCTTGAAACGGTCCCGCGCCGGACGATAACGCGCCGCCTCGCGCAACTCCCGGATCTCATCAATACCGCGATTTGTAGCCGCGTCAATCTCGATCACATCAACGGAATTTCCCGCCCGAATCTCGGTGCACGATTCGCAAATGCCGCACGGCTCGGTCACGGGCTTGTCAGAAGACCGGCAGTTCAGCGCCATGGCCAGAATTCTGGCCACGGTCGTCTTACCAATGCCCCGGTGCCCGCTGAAAATATACCCGTGGGCAGTGCGTCCCTGCTCAATAGCATTCTTCAGCGTCCGGGTAACGTGCTCCTGCCCTATGACTTCGGAGAATTTTTGCGGACGGTATTTGCGCGCCAGAACCTGATAGCTCATGGTGTGGAAGCTCGATTATACGTGATGCTCGAAGCCATGCCCACGTAGCCGCGGAGGCCTCGTCCGGGCCGCGAACGAAGTCCTTGCAGAAAAGATACTCTACAGGATAGGCTTTCGAGTTGGCTTTTTCCCGGGGGGATCGCGTGCAACTGAAACTGACTGTCCGAACTGTAGACGATATTGTAGTCGTCGATTGTGCCGGCCGTATCGTTTTTGGCGAAGAATCCGCTGATCTGCGCGACACCGTAAAAATGGTGATCACGCAGAGCAAGCGCATTATCCTGAATCTGGCGGGCGTGATTTACATCGATAGCGGCGGGCTGGGAACGCTGGTCGCGCTGTATACCACCGCGCGCAACAGTGGCAGCTCCATCAAGCTGGCCAATTTGACCCAGCGCGTGGGAGACCTTTTGCAGGTGACGAAATTGGTGACCATTTTCGATGTCTATGACAACGAGGAGAAGGCTATCGATTCGTTCCGCAAGGGCACAGCCGCGTGATGTTGTTCGTGTGGCGCGGGCGCCCTCGCCCGCGTGGCCGATCGCTCCAATCTCAACTGGCACGCAGTCTGCCGCTACTGACATGACGATGCGCGCGCGCATTCTGGACACGATCCGCAAAATCCCTCGCGGCAAGGCATCAACCTACGGCGCCATAGCCCGCGCCGCGGGATATCCGGGAGCGGCCAGACAGGTGGTTGCGGCGCTGCGCGGTTCTTTCGACCTGCCGTGGCAAAGAGTACTCGGCGCCGGTGGCGAAATTAAACTACGCGGAGATTCGGCCTACGAACAACGACTGCGGCTGGAAGCCGAAGGAGTGACTTTCCGAGGCCGTCGCGTGGATATGAAAAACCACGAATTCAAATTCGCAAAACTGAAAACAGCTGCCAAACCAAAGAAGAAACGAACCCGCAAGCCTAGAACGAGCAAAGTTTAGAAGCGACCGGCCAACGACGAACGACCAACGACTACCGGCCAGTCATAAACTGCTCATCGATTTCCACCTGATATCCCGCGACCAGTCGGTTGGTTTCATTTGCCATCCCCACCACCGCCATCAACTCTTTGAACATCTCGTCCGTCATGCCCTTCTTTTTTGCCGCCACAGTGTGGGACGCAATGCAATAATCGCACTGGTTGCTGACACTCACCGCGACATAGACCATCTCCTTGGTCAGAGGGTCCAACGCTCCCGGCCCCATGATCTGCTTGATGTCTTCCCAGGTACGCTTCAGAGTTGCGGGATCGTTCGCGATAGCCTTCCAGAAATTATTAATCCAGTCCGTCTTTCGCACGGCCATTATGTCGTCGTAAACTGCCCGCACCTCCGGGCTCGCGTCTCCATATTCAACCAGTCCAAGAGTGGCCATCTCGTCTCCCGATCAGATTTTCTCAGCGTCTTCCGCGGATACTCCCCGCGCCCTCTCCGATAAGCCGTTGACTTGTTAACCCTTTGGAACCTGTCCATTAAGCAGTTTTCCTAACTCGCACCAGGAACAGCGCAACCCCACATAGAACGTCCCGAACAACGCATAGACCGCGCTCACTTCATCAAACCGCATCTCGTAAATCAGCTTCTTGAAAACCAAAGGATCATCGGCGAACAAATCCACACCCCACTCCCAATCATCGAATCCAATCGACCCCGTGATGATCTGCTTCACCTCGCCTGCATAGCGCCGGCCCACCAGCCCGTGTTCGTTCATCTGCCGCGCCCGTTCTTCGATAGGAACGGTGTACCAGTTCTTGTCTTCTCCGCGGCGCCGGTCCATGGGATAAAAACAAAGATAGCGATGCTTAGGAAGTTCCGGAAACAAACGTGGCCGCATCGCTTCCCTCTGCCGCGCCAGCGTCTCTTTTATCGCCTGATTCCATTCCTCGGAATGTGGCTCTACTCCGCGTTCCACAAGCTCGTTGTAGACCTTGATCGTAGACTCATACAGCCCCAGTTCAATGACCGACAGATACGAAGTCGTCGGTTCGAGATAGTCGCTCAGCCGCAGGTTGGCCATCTGCATTTCTGCCTGATTCAATTCGTCAAACGATTGCCGGAAGTGAACAAACATCAGATCGCCCTTGTGTCCGAGCAGCGAATAAAGCCCGGACTGGCCAGTCGCATTCTGTTCCATCTTCGCCAGTACCCCGCTGGCCTCCTGGACGATCTTGGCTTTTTGTAACGGACGCAGAGGCCGCCAGGCCGACCAGCGAAAGCGCATCATCTGGTGCAGCACGCTGTAGCCTTCAATCGTCAGTGGGACGGGCGGAATCTCGGTCGAAGCCATGGTCGCACGAGCATTTTCCGGGCGAACAGTGCGGGTAGCGGACATGAGGTTCTCCTCTGAGAACCTATTGTACCCGCGAATCTAGACGCGGGTGTCCCGCCCGTGCGGTGTTCGGCTGAATTTTGGGTGAGGCAATATAGAGTGCGGAGGTCGAGTGTTCAGGACGACCAAAGCAGAGGTCCGGTGCTGCTGAAATCTAAAGCAAAATGCTCCAAAGCGCTGAAGGGGAAGGATCGCCAACTCGACCAATTTCAATGCACTCGATTGAACAGCACAGCCTCGACGTAATTCACGGCCTCGCACACATCCAGTCCGGAAGCCAGCAAGCCGACAACATCGTCTTCCGTCAGGCCAGCTTGCTCGGACGCTTCCTGCAATCTCTCGACCGCAACAAAGATGGGTACCCGATACTTATTCTCCATAACTCCAACCCTCCTTTTGCCGGTTAGTGTCGATTTAGAAAGGGGCAGCACAGAAAACACCGGGGTACCTCCCCCAAGGACCCTAGTAAGTCACCGAACTGCCCCTTCCTTGCTCTGACACTTCAGAGCAAGCTCGAACGCAGTTTGCGGCGATCTTTTAACAGCGGAGCGAACGATGGAGGAGTGGCAAAAAGCCCGATGTCTCGTGAGCATATACCAGAGAATGCTCACGGCGGCGCGATGCAGGGTGAGCGGAGAAACTAAACGGGACGACCGCACTAACGCTCAGCAAACCAGGTGCAGATGTTATGCGCGAATGGACGTCAACTGGAGCCGTGCCTCGATGAAAGGCCGTGTCCGGCAAGTCCACTTGCGGCAGCACGAGGATCAGCGTGATCAGGACGAGCCAGGACAGCAGAACGAACAAACGCGACGGATTGATCGTCCAGCGTTCCATGGCACAGACGGTAACACGAAATCCTGAAGCGTCAAACCCCACGAAAGTGCTACATGACTACGATGGTGCATAGTAGAGTTCGACGTCGTCAAACGGCTCGCAAAACGATCATGCTGGCGTCGTCTTGAAAGCGCCCGCCGCAGTGTTTCGATGCCGCCTGCATGAGCAGGTTCTTCAGCCCCTCGGCGCCGGACGCGCGATTCTCCCGCGCGATCCCGGTC
>Ga0210390_10002133_pt1 | contig 17845 bp, 15 predicted proteins | sample IncBWH11OmetaG_FD_161050 | JGI IMG/M metagenome (GOLD analysis project Ga0210390, IMG submission 161050) | Forest soil microbial communities from Barre Woods Harvard Forest LTER site, Petersham, Massachusetts, United States - Inc-BW-H-11-O ... | reverse complement strand
GCGCTCGCAATTGAACACCAATGAAGGAATCCATCCGCCAGCGCCTGGAGAAGCTCGCCGACCGCTTCGAGGAGGTCGGCCGGCTGCTCACGAGCGCCGAGATCGCCGGGGGCTCGTCGCAATTCCGCGACCTGTCGGTCGAGTATTCGCGCCTGCAGCCGCTGGCCGAGCGCGTGCGGCTCTACCACGGCCTGGAGCGCGAGCTCATCGCTGCGCGCGAGCTGCAGGGCGACGCCGACGCCGGCATGCGCACCCTCGGGAACGAGGAGGTCGTGCGGCTCGAGGGGCGCCTCGAGGCGCAGGAGCAGGAGCTGCGCAAGCTGCTGCTGCCGAGCGATCCTCGCGACGAGCGCAGCATCTTCCTCGAGATCCGCGCCGGCACCGGCGGCGATGAGGCGGCGATCTTCGCCGGCGAGCTCTACCGCATGTACGCGCGCTACGCGGAATCGAAGGGCCTCGCCGCCGAGGTACTCAGCGAAAGCGCCGGCGAGCACGGTGGCTTCAAGGAGATCATCAGCCGCATTGCCGGCCGCGGCGCGTTCTCGCGGCTGAAATTCGAGTCCGGCACCCATCGCGTGCAGCGCGTGCCGGCGACCGAGGCACAGGGACGCATTCACACTTCCACCTGCACCGTGGCGATCCTGCCCGAGCAGGACGAGGTCGACGAGGTGCAGATCAACCCCGCGGAGCTGCGCATCGATACCTACCGTTCCTCGGGTGCCGGTGGTCAGCATGTCAACAAGACCGACTCCGCCGTGCGCATCACCCACCTGCCGAGCGGGATCGTGGTGGAGTGCCAGGACGAGCGCTCGCAGCACAAGAACCGCTCGCGTGCCATGGCGCTGCTCAAGGCGCGGCTGCTGGCGGCGGAGCAGGAGAAACAGCAGAGCGCGCAGGCGCAGTCGCGGCGGCTGCAGGTGGGCAGCGGCGATCGTTCCGAGCGCATCCGCACTTATAACTTCCCGCAGGGCCGGGTCACCGATCACCGCATCAACCTGACGCTCTACAAGCTGTCGCAGGTGATGAACGGCGAACTCGACGAGCTGATCGAGGCGTTGCAGCAGGAGTACCAGGCAGAGCTGCTCGCGGAGCAGGCGTGAGCGCGGCGCCGCCGGGCCTGCGCGTCGACAGCGTCACCGGCATCGACGTCTCGCTGCCGCTGGCGGGACCCGGAGCGCGCGCCTTCGCTTTCCTGATCGACTGGCACATCCGCCTGATCCTCGCCCTCGCCTGGTACGTCGTCGGCACGCTCATCTATAACGGCAGCCCGGCGCTCAATGTGCCGCCCGCTCATGAGCGGGCCTGGTTCGGCACGGTGGTACTGCCGGCGCTGGCAATCTACTTTCTGTACCACCCGCTGCTCGAGCTGCTGATGCGCGGGCGCACCCCCGGCAAGCGCAGCGTCGGTATCCGCGTGGTGACGCGCACGGGAGAGTTGCCGGGGGCAGGCGCGCTGCTGGTACGCAACGTGTTCCGTCTCATCGACAGTCTGCCGGTGGCGTACGGCGTCGGGCTCACGCTGATGGTGGTGACGCGCGACGGTCTGCGCTGCGGCGACATGGCCGCCGGCACCGTGTTGGTATATGAGCGCGCCGTGAGCGATGCGGAGCTGTTGCAGAATGCCGCGCAGCGCCTCGGCAGGCTCGACACCACCGGCGCGGAAATCGCCGCCGAACTGCTGCAGCGCTGGGAGAGCCTGGTACCGGAGGCGCGCGTACGGCTCGCCCGGGCGCTGCTGCAGCGCTACCTGGGGGCCGACGCGGACTTGAGCCCCGCCGAGGAGTTGCAGTGGCGCTCGCGCCTCGAGCGCCTGGCGCGTCCGTGAGAGCGCCGTGAGCACGCCCGCCAGCGACCGCGACCAGGCGCTCGCCGCCACCTTGCTCGGGCGCGCGGCCAGCTGGCAGCAGGCGGATGCGCGCGCGCTGCGGCTGGCGCGCGGGCGCACCGCGGACGCCGCCGACGCGGTGCGCCTCGCGGACGACTATCGGCTGCTGGCGCACGACCTGGCGCGGGCGCGCGCACTCATACCGGCGAGCCGCGCGCGCGAGTACCTGGAAAACGCATATGCGCGGGCGCACGCCACGCTGCACCACGGTGGCTGGCGGCTCGGCAGCGGCCTGCGCCGGCTGTTCGCCGAGGAAACTCCCGCGGCGATGCGCTGGCTCGCGCCCTACCTCGTGTGGACGACGCTCATCTTCGTGCTGTCGGCCTGCGGCGGCTACGCGCTGGTGCACCGCTACCCGGAGCTGATCGCGCTGTTCGCCTCACCCGACATGATCGCGAGCGTGGAGAGCGGCAAGCTGTGGACGCAGGGACTGCTGAACGTCGTGCCTTCGTCCATCCTGTCGGTGCAGATTCTCACCAACAACATCGTCGTCAGCCTGTTCGCCTACTGCCTGGGATTTCTATTCGGGCTCGGCACGCTGTACATTCTTGGCATCAACGGGCTCATGCTCGGCGCGGTGTTCGCCTTCGTCGGCGCGCACGGGCTCGGCGGCCAGCTGTTCAGCTTCATCGTGCCGCACGGCTGCGTGGAGCTGTCGGTGATGTGCCTGTCGGGCGCCGCCGGGGCGGCCATCGGCGAGGCGCTCATCCGGCCCGGCAACGCCGGGCGCCTCGAGTCGTTCCGCGTGGCTGCGCTGCGCACCGGCGTGGTGCTGCTGTCGTGCGCGCTGCTGCTGGTGGGTGCCGGACTGATCGAGGGCTTCATCTCGCCCGACGCGCGCGTCCTGTTGCCGGCGCGCATCGCGATCGGCGTGGGCTACTGGTGCCTGATGGTGGCGCTGCTGTCGGGGCGGCTATTCGCGCGGCGCAGCGCGCCGGCGGCGGCAGCGCACCCCTAGACACGTCGCGTGCGACGCAGCGCCTCGTAGCGCTCGAACAGCACCGCTTCCAGGCGCTGCGCGCTCGCGGCCACCACCGGCGCACCGAGTCGCTGCAACAGTGCCTGCTGGCGGCGGGCGCGCTCCTCGTGCTCGGCCGCCGCCAGCGCGATCCACGGATCCTGCCAGCCGTGCGACTCGCTGCGCGCGAGCGCGCCGATCTCGCCGCTGTGCACGCCGGCGACCAGCACCAGGTGCGGCGGCGCCAGCAGTCGCACGGCGCGCGCCAGCGAAGCGGCGATGTTGGCGTCATCCAGGTCCGTCAACAGCACCACCAGTGCGCGCTGCCTGAGGAGGTTGCGGATGCTCACCGCGGCCGCCATCGGATCGGACTCCGCCGGCTGAACCGCCAGTTGCGCGAGCGCCTGCCGCAGCGCCGCCACGGCGCGCAGTCCGCGCCCCGGCGGGCAGCGCGCGCGCACCCGCTCGGCGTACACCACCAGTCCGATGCGATCGTCGTTGTGCGTGACGATCTCGGCGAAGCGTGCGGCCACGTTGCTGTAAACGCCCAGGCGGTCGAGCGGCCCTGCGCGCACGCGGCTCAGGCGCCCGGCGTCGATGGCGACCAGCACGTCGAGATGTTGATCCTCGCTGTAGTCGCGGCTGACGAGTGCGCCGCTGCGCGCGGTGGCTTTCCAGTCGATGCGCGTCAGCGGATCCCCGCGCGCGTAGCCGCGCAGCTGGTACAGCTCCTGGCCGGCGCCGATGACGCGCCGTACACGGGCGCCGGCGGCGAGCCCGCGAGCGCGCGCCGGGCCGCGCAGCGTGTCGGGCGCCACGACGCACGCCGCCTGCGGCTGCAGGGTGAAGCTCCACCAGGCGAGCGCCAGCGGCCCGCGCAGCCGCGCGGGCAACTGCGGCCACGGCTGCGGACCGAGACGCACCGGCAGCAGCGTCACGGCATCCTTGAGCGCCGCGGCCGGCGGCAGCGTGACGCGCCGCACCGCGCCCGCGACCTCGAAGCCTGGCGGAGTCAGCGGCACATACTCGAATGCCAGTGCACGGGCGGCGCCGTTGGTAAAGACGAACGCGCCCGGCTGCGCCCGGCCGAGGAACGCCGGCACGGCGGTGGCGATGCGCACCCGCGGCTGCAGGCGGCGCACCCGCAGGCCGTCGATCGCCAGGCCGAGCAGCAGCAGCGCCGCTGGTACGCGCCATACGCGCTCGAGCGTGCGATCGCTCGACCAGATGCCGGCGATCGCGATCACCGCCGTCAGCATCACCAGGACGTAGCTGCGCCGCGTGAGATGCATGGCTGTTGGTTCTTCAGCGCGGCACCGGCGTCGTCGCCAGCAGCCCCGCAACGATCTGCACGTCGGTGGCGCCTTCTTCCAGGCTCGCCTCCGGAGTCAGCGCCAGGCGATGGGGCACGATCCACGGCGCCACCTGCTTGACGTCGTCGGGTGTCACGAAATCCGCGCCGCGCAGGCCCGCGACGATGCGTGCGGCCTTGACGAGCGCCAGCGCGCCGCGCGTCGACAGCCCGAGCGCGAGGCGCGGATGCTCGCGCGTCGCCTCGGCAAGATCGAGCACGTAAGCGCTCAGGGCCGCGGCAACGTGGATGCGCTCCGCCGCGGCGCGTGCTGCCGTCAGCAGCGTGCGGTCGATCACCGCCACGCCATCGAGCGCGTCATGGGCGGCAGTGAGCACCCCGCCATAGCGAGTGAGCACTTCGCTTTCGGCCGCGCGTCCCGGGTAGGTCATGTCCAGGCGCAGCATGAAGCGATCCAGCTGCGATTCCGGCAACGGGAACGTCCCCTCGAACTCGCGCGGATTCTGCGTCGCCAGCACGATGAAGTCCGCCGGCAGCGCCAGCACGCTGCGCTCGACGCTCACCTGCCGCTCCTCCATCGCTTCCAGCAGCGCCGATTGCGTCTTCGGGCCGGCACGATTGATCTCGTCCACCAGCACGACGTCGGCGAACAGCGGACCGGGACGGAACGCGAAGTTGCCGGCCTTCTCGTCGAACACGTGCACGCCGATGATGTCGCTCGGCATGAGGTCGGCCGTTCCCTGGATGCGCTTGAACTCCCCGCCGAGCGCGCGTGCCAGGGCTTTCGCGAACAGCGTCTTGCCGAGCCCGGGCACGCCCTGCACCAGCACATGGCCGCGCGCGATCAGCGCGATCACCAGTGCGTCCACCGCGGGCTCGACGCCGACCACGACCCGGCCGAGTTCGTGCGCGAGCCGATCGCGAAGCTGCTGGATCGGGGTACTCATTCGGCAAGCCGCCTTTCAGTGCGGACGAGAAGGTTGTGCAGCCGCACCAGCGGCACGCGACGGTTGGCGGCGGCGGCCACATACCAGGCACGCAGCCGCGCCACGTCGCCGCGCGCCAGGCGCGGATGGTCCGCGAGCCACTGCCACGCGCCCGCCGCATCGGAGGTATCGCGGCCCGCCGCCGCGCAGCTGCGCTGCAGGAACTGCTCGAGCATGCGGCGCGCCGCCGCGGCCGGACGCAGCACGCGGGCGAGAAATAAGCCGGTGGTGCGCACCAGCTGCGCCTCGCGCGGCGCGGGCGCGCGCTGCAGCGGCGCCTGCAGGCGTGTCGCGCCGAACACCCAGGCGAGCCACACGGTGGCGATCACGGCCACCGTGCGGTACAGGCGCGGGTCGCGGTAAAAGCTCGCCGCGTCATAGGCATCACTCAGGCCCTGGTGCTCATCGTCGAACACCACGGCGCCATCGCGGGCGACAGTCGTGCCGACGATGTTGGCGAGCAGGCGCGCGTTGCCGGGCTCGCCCAGCGCGCGGTTGGTGAACAGCGAGCCGAAGCCGCTGACGATGATGGTGCCGGCGCCGTTGGGGCGCACCCAGAAGGCGTCGTCCGCCATGTCGCCTTCGTGCGCGAGCGCGAGCGCGAAGCCATCGCCGGGTATGCTCGCGCGGTTGGCGAGCGGCGGGTAGTCCGAGAACGCCACCGCCCGCACGACGCCGGCGAAGTACGGATGCGGGCCGCGGTTGGGAACCAGCACGCTGCGCTCGGGCTCATCCAGCTGGCTGTTGAGCCGCATCAGGCGCGCCATGCGCTCGTCAGCGAGCTGCCGCGACCTGGCGCTGCCCTTCGGCGGCGCAGTGCCGGCGGCGGCCGGGGCCGCGGCGGCGCCCTTGCGCGCCAGCAGGTCCGCCGGCGGCTGCATGGTTAGACCGGTGAGCAGCTGCAGATCGCCGCGCATCACCATGGGGATGGCGGCCCAGCCCGGGCGATCACGCAGCGCCGCCAGCACCAGCAGCGTGTTGCCCCGGCGGATCCATTGATCGAGGGCGAGCGCCTCGTTCGGCAGGAAGGCGGTGACCGCCGGCAGGCTCACGATCAGCAGGTTGCCGCGCGGCGCAAGCTCGCGCCAGTCGCGCAGCGCGCCGCAGCGCTGGCGCAGCGAGAGCGTGTGCACGCCCTCGCCGCGCAGCCAGCTCATGGCACCGAGCAGGCCGTTGTCGGCGTGCTCCACGCTCGTCGGCAGCGAGGCGCGCCGCGCGCCGAGCACACTGCGCTGCAGAAACAACGTGCCGAACAGCAGCAGCGCCGCGAGCGCGCAGCCGAGAGTGATCAGCCGCTCACGCATGTCCTGCCCCTGCGCCGGTGTGCGCGGCGGGAGCTGCCTCGAGCGTGGCCAGCAGCAGGCGACCGGCGCGCATCGCCGCCGCGAGAGTCTCGGCGCGCACCTGCTCGGCCGAGAAGCGCAACCGCTCGCACACCGTCAGCAGCTCGGCCAGGCGGCCACGCCCGGTCTCATCGGGCAGGCGCGCGCGTTGTGCCAGCTCGCGCGCGGTGAGCGCCCGCGCCGGGGGCAGGCGCTCCTGCTCGGTCAGTCGCTCGGCGATGAGTTCCAGCAGCAGCGCGGGCTGGCAGCCCGGCGCGGCACGCTCGATCTGCTCGAGCGTAGCAGGCGCGCGGCTGCTGCCGCCGCGCGCGGCGCGCAACGGCCTGCCGCGCGCGCCCGCGCCGAGCAAGCCCGCGACGCGCAGTTCGTTGATGACGATGCCGCCGGCGAGCGCCACGACCAGCGCCAGCGCGCCCCACACGATCAGCTCGCTCGCCGCGCCCGACAGTTCGATGCGGCTGAGCCAGCGGGCCAGCCAGCCCTGCTCGCCAGCTCCCTGCGGTGCGAACACCCGTCGCAGCCAGTCCCTGAACCGCAGCCACCAGCTGCGGTGCCCGTTGTCGGCGTGCGTGAGCGCGGCGAGCACTGCCGCGACCCGCTCGGTCGGCGGTGGCGAGCGACGCGCGGCTTGCGGGCGCGCCGCGCGCGCCAGCAGCGTGCGCAGCTCCATCAGGCTGGCATGCGAGAGCTGGCTGTCGGGTCGGTTCCAGTCGGCGGGCAGCCACGGCGCCCACGGACTGGCGGCGAGCGCCGCGGGCAGGTCGGGACAGCGTGCGGCGACGTGCGCGTAATCCACATCGATGGCGGCGTCGAGCCTGCCGAGGCAGTCGTCGATCGCCTGCAGCGCATCGCGCGCCTGCGCGCACGGCACTGCGGCGGCGATCAACAGCAGCGCGAGCAGCGTGCGCACCACGCCTTCAGGCCGTCGCGGAGATGCGCTGCTCGAGATCCATGCCCTCCTTGCGGGCCGTCAGGTCGCCGAACACCGCGAGGAGCGCGGCGGTATACATCGGGATGGTCAGCGCCGTTACGGCGACCACAATGACACCGGTGGTCGCCGCAATCAGCGCCACGTCGCCCCGACCCAGCACGGCGGCGAGAAACGCGGCCAGCGCGCCGACCAGTGTGCCAAACACGAGCAGCACGATCAGCACCACGGTATAGATGATCGACAGACGCCAGAAGCTTCCGGTGGCGAGACGCCAGCTGCGCTGATAGCTGGCAACGGGACCCGAGCCGGTGACCAGCAGCACGGGATAGGCACAGGACAACAACACCAAGACGTAAGAGGCCGGAATGAGCAGCAGTCCGGCCAGCAGGTAACGCCCCGGCGGGCTGAGCAACAGCGCCGGCAGCAGGCAGGCGCCGACGCTCACGCCCACCAGGATCATCAGACCAACCAGCGCCGGGCTGCGGCGCGCGGCCTGCGCAAACTCACCCGACACCGGACCGCCGGTAATCATGGCGTTCTGCCGCAACAAGACCACGGCGCGCAGAATCAGCGAGAGTACAGCGGCGCACATGCCGACCAGCCAGTACACGGGGTCCTGGTTCGCGGCCTGCAGGGCTTGCAGGATCCCCTGCCAGCCGCCACCGCTCAGAGTGTGCCCTCTCGCGAGCAGATAGACATTCGTCAGCTGACCGGCGATGACCGCCAGTGCCGCAGGCAGCAGACATTTCACCAGCGTGGCGCGATACACCTGGAATGTCAGGTCCAGAACCTCGCCGACCGACAGTGGTCGGCGGGGCGGATACGCTATGTTTGGCATGACGGTATCTTACGCCTGCGACCTGATAGCGCCTATGACCGAACCGACCACCATCGCGAGCCTCATCGCCCGGGGAACATGCCAACTCGACAGCGGCAACACGGCGCATGACAGCGCCGCCCTCGACGCGCAGCTGCTGCTGGCACGGGCACTCGGCATCGAGCGCTGGCGGCTGCTGGCGCACACCGAGGCGGCGGTGGACGCAGCGGCCGCCGAGCGCTATCGCCGCTTGTTGTGCCGGCGCGCGGCCGGCGAGCCGCTCGGCTATCTCACCGGACGGCGCGAGTTCTGGTCGCTGCAGTTCATGGTCACAGCGGACGTGCTCATCCCACGTCCCGAGACGGAGCTGCTCGTCGAGCGGGCGCTCGCGCTGCGCAACAGCTCCACCGGGCGCGTGGCCGATCTCGGCACCGGCTGCGGCGCGCTTGCCATCGCGCTCGCCCGCGAGCGCCCGGGCTGGCAGATCGTCGCCACCGACGTCTCCGCGGCGGCGCTCAGCCTCGCGCAGCGCAATGCGCAAGCGCTCGGCGTCAGCATCGCGTTGCGACAGGGGGACTGGTACGCCGCGCTCGGCGCGGAAGTCTTCGATCTGCTGCTCAGCAACCCACCGTACGTGGCGGCGGACGACCCGGCGCTGCACGCACTGCGCTACGAGCCGCGCGCGGCGCTCACCCCCGGCCGCGACGCACTGCAGAGCCTGCGCACGCTGGTGCGCGGCGCAGCACGCCACCTGCTCCCCGGGGGCTGGCTGCTGCTCGAGCACGGCGCAACCCAGGGCGCCGAGGTGCGCGGTGAGCTTGTCCTCGCCGGGTTCGGTTATGTACGCTCGCACCGCGACCTCGCCGGACACGAGCGCATCACGGAAGGACGACATGATCAGATTTGAAACCTCGCACGGCGCCTTCACGGTGGAACTGTTCCCCAAGGAGGCCCCCATCACGGTCGAGAATTTCCTGCGCTACGTCGATGACGGGCATTTCGACGGCACCATCTTTCATCGCATCGTGCCCGGCTTCGTCATCCAGGGCGGCGGCCTGACGGCCGATTTCGCCACCAGGAAGACCCGCGCGCCGATCAGCAACGAGGCGCACAACGGCCTGAAGAATGGGCGCGGCACGCTCTCCATGGCGCGCACCAATGACGTCAACAGCGCCACCTCGCAGTTCTTCGTCAACCTGAAGGACAACGCGTTTCTCGATCACGGTCCGCGCGATTACGGCTACGCGGTGTTCGGGCGCGTCAGCGAAGGCATGGAGGTGATCGACAAGATCGCCGGCGTCGGCACCGGCCGCCGCAAGGGCTACCAGGACGCGCCGCTCGAGGACGTCGTCATCGTGACGGCACGGCGCGTGCCGGGCTCCTGAGCGCCCCGCACGGGACGAGCGCCGATCGCCGCGACCCGACGCTGCTCGCCGCCGCCGGCAGGAAGCCGCGGCCGGGGCGCGGCGCGCGCCGCGCAGCGCGGCGGGATGCTGCTGGGGCTGCTGCGCCTGATAGCACTGGCGCTGGTCGGGTGGCTGCTGATCACCGCCACCCCGGTGCTGCTGCTGCGCTGGCTGCATCCGCTCACCAGCGCCTTCATGCTCGAGGCGAGCATCGGCGCGTGGCGCAGCGGCGAGCGCAACTACCGCACCGACTTCGAGTGGGTGAGCCTCGAGCAGATCTCACCGCACGCCGCGATCGCGGTGATCGCCTCCGAGGACCAGCAATTCCCGTTTCACACCGGCTTCGACCTGGACTCCATCCGCCAGGCGGTGCGCGACAGTGAGCGCGGCAAGCGGCTGCGCGGTGCCAGCACCATCTCGCAGCAGGTGGCGAAGAACCTGTTCCTCTGGAACGGCTTCAGCTTCGTGCGCAAGGGACTGGAGGCGTACTTCACGGTGCTGATCGAGACGCTGTGGCCCAAGGAGCGCATCCTGGAGATGTACCTGAACGTCGCGCAGTTCGGCGACGGCATCTACGGGGTGCAGGCTGCGGCGCGGAGTTTCTGGCACAAGCCGGCGCTGCGCCTGAGCTCGGCGGACGCCGCACTGCTCGCCGCCGTGCTGCCGAGCCCGCTGCGCCTGCACGCCGAGCGGCCGTCACGCTACGTGTTGCAGCGACGCGACTGGATCCTCGGGCAGATGCGCGGCCTCGGTGGCGCCGCCTACCTGCGGGCGCTCGAGAGCGAGCGCCGTACGCCGCGCTGAAGCCGCCGCTTGCCGGTGTGCCACCGGGAAAATTCCTGCGGTAGCATCGGTGCGCTGACCTGAGGCAATGCACCATGGCTGAGCGCGAGCTCGGTGGCGCGCAGTGGCGCGGCTACCGCGAGGAGGAATTTCCGCAGCGCGCCTGGAGCGTCGATGGCGACGTGCTGCGCGCCATGGCGCAGGGCGAGCGCGTCGACCTCGTCACGCGCGAGACCTTCGGCGACTTCACGCTGCACTTCGACTGGCGGCTGCCGCGTGCCGGCAGCACCGCGGTGCTGTGCCGCGTGGACGAGGCGGCAGGACCAGCAGCCGACAGCGGCCCGGCGCTGCAGCTGCTCGATGACGAGCATCACGCGGAGGGCGCCGACGCGCTCACCTCGTGCGGGGCGCTGTACGGGCTGGTCGCGCCGTGGCGCGACCAGCGCAGCAGCGCCAATGTCTATCACAGCGCGCGCATCCGCATGCACGGCTCGCAGCTCGAGTACTGGATCGACGATTACCAGGTGGTGGGCTGCGACCTCGCCAGCGAGGAACTGCATGAGCGCATCGCGCGCAGTCGCTTCCACGACCTGCCACAGTTCGCCAGGCTGCCGCGCGGGCACCTCGTTCTGCAGCACCGCGGCACCGAGGCCTGGTACCGGCGGCTGCGCATCGAAACGTCGTGAGGTGAGCGCGGTGCGCAGCGGCTGCTACGGCTCGTAGCCGAGCTGCGGTCCGAGCCAGCGCTGCGCCTCGGCGAGCGTCAGTCCCTTGCGCTGCGCGTAGTCCTCGACCTGACCGCGATCGATCTTGCCGACGGCAAAGTAGCGCGCCTGCGGATGCGCGAGGTACCAGCCGCTCACCGCTGCGGTCGGGTACATCGCGTAGCTGTCGGTGAGGCTGATGCCGGCGCTCCTCTCCACGTCGAGCAGCTGCCACAGCTTGCCCTTCTCGGTGTGATCCGGGCATGCCGGGTAACCCGGGGCCGGGCGGATGCCGCGGTACTCCTCGCGCACCAGCTGCTCGTTGGTGAACGTCTCGCCGGCCGCGTAGCCCCAGAACTCGCGCCGCACGCGCTCGTGAAAGTGCTCGGCGGCCGCCTCCGCCAGCCGATCGGCGAGCGCCTTGAGCATGATCGCCGAGTAGTCATCGTGCGCGCGCTCGAAGCGCGCCACGTGCTCCTCGATGCCGACGCCGGCGGTCACCGCGAACGCGCCGAAGTAATCAGCCAGGCCGCTGTCGCGCGGTGCGACGTAGTCCGCCAGGCACTCGTGCGGCTGGCCGTCGGGCTTGCCCTTCTGCTGCCTGAGGAAATTGAGCGTGACGAGCGGCGTGCGGCGGTTCTCGTCGGCGTAGATCTGCACGTCGTCGCCGACCGCGTTGGCGGGAAACAGTCCGAGCACCGCGCGCACGCTGAGCCAGCGCTCGGCGATGAGCGTGCGCAGCATGCGCCGGGCATCCGCGTACAGGTTGCTGGCCGCCTCGCCGACGACCGGGTCGCTGAGAATGTCGGGGAATTTCCCGGCGAACTCCCAGGCGTTGAAGAACGGCATCCAGTCGATATAACCGAGCAGCTCGCCCAGCGGGTAGTCGGCGAAGCGCTGCACGCCCGGCAGGCGCGGTGCCGGAGGAACGTACGCGCTCCAGTCGATGCGGCGCCGGTTGGCGCGGGCGGCGGCCAGCGAGGCTTCGGGAACCTTGAGCTTCTTGGCGGCGTGCTGCTCGCGGCGGCGCGCGTGGTCAATGTCGATCTTGGCAATATATTCTGCGCGCTGCCGCGGCTGCACGAGGCTCTGCAGGACCCCTACCGCACGCGAGGCGTCCTTGACATAGATGACCCCCGGTGAGTACTGCGGTGCGATCTTCACCGACGTGTGCGCCGGGGAAGTGGTGGCGCCGCCGATCAGCAGCGGTACCGCAAACCCCTGGCGCTGCATCTCCTTGCCGACGTGCACCATCTCATCAAGTGAGGGAGTGATGAGTCCGGACAGGCCGATGAAGTCGGCCTGCTCGCGCCGTGCGGTCTCCAGGATCTTCTCGCACGGCACCATGACTCCCAGATCGATCACCTCGAAGTTGTTACATTGCAGGACCACGCCGACTATGTTCTTGCCGATATCGTGCACATCGCCCTTGACGGTGGCCATCACGATGCGGCCGTTGGTGCGCTGCGCGCCACCGCCCTTGCTCGCCTCGATGAACGGCACGAGGTAGGCCACGGCACGCTTCATCACGCGCGCACTCTTGACTACCTGTGGCAGGAACATCTTGCCGGTGCCGAACAGGTCGCCGACCACGTTCATGCCGTCCATCAATGGGCCCTCGATGACCTCGAGCGGCTGCGCGAACGAGCTGCGTGCCGCCTCGGTGTCCTCGATGATGTAGTCGTCGATTCCCTTGATGAGCGAATGCTCGAGACGCTTGGCGACCGGCAGGTTGCGCCAGGACAGATCCTCGGTGCGCCGTGCGCCGCCTTCGCCCTTGAAACGCGCGGCGATCTCCAGCAGCCTGTCGGTCGCATCGGCACGGCGGTTGAGGACTACGTCCTCGCACGCCTCGCGCAGCTGCGGCTGGATCTGTTCGTAGATGGCGAGCTGCCCGGCGTTGACGATGCCCATATCCATACCCGCGGCGATGGCGTGGTAGAGGAATACCGAGTGCATCGCCTCGCGTACCGGGTCATTGCCGCGGAACGAGAAGGAGACGTTGCTGACACCGCCGCTGACGAGCGCGTGCGGCAACTCGGCCTTGATGCGGCGCGTCGCCTCGATGAACGCGACGCCATAGCCGTTGTGCTCCTCCATGCCAGTGGCGATGGCGAAGATGTTGGGATCAAAGATGATGTCCTCGGCCGGAAATCCCACCTGCGCGGTGAGGATGCGGTAGGCGCGCGTGCAGACGGCCACGCGCCGCTCGATGGTGTCTGCCTGGCCCTGCTCATCAAATGCCATGATCACCGCAGCGGCACCGTAGCGGCGCAGCTTGCGCGCGTGCTCAATGAAGATCGCCTCGCCCTCCTTCATGCTGATCGAGTTGACGACTGCCTTGCCCTGCACGCACTTGAGGCCCGCCTCGATCACCGACCACTTGGAGGAGTCGAGCATCACCGGCACGCGCGCGATGTCCGGTTCTGCTGCGATCAGGTGCAGGAAACGCACCATCACCGCCTGCGAATCGAGCATGCCCTCGTCCATGTTGATGTCGATGATCTGCGCACCGCTGCTGACCTGCTGGCGCGCGATCTCCAGCGCCGCGTTGAAGTCACCGGCCTCAATCAGCTTGCGGAACCTGGCCGAGCCGGTGACGTTGGTGCGTTCGCCCACGTTGACGAACAGGCTGTCAGCGTCGATGTTGAGCGGCTCGAGGCCGGCGAGCCGGCACTTCGCTATCGTGGTCGGGATCTTGCGCGGCGCGCGGCCCTTGAGCCCCTCGCCCACCAGCCGAATGTGCTCGGGGGTAGTGCCGCAGCAGCCCCCCACGATGTTTACCAGTCCGGCCGCACCGAACTCGGCCAGGATCTCTGCGGTCTGCTCGGGGCTCTCATCGTACTCGCCGAAGGCGTTGGGCAGACCCGCGTTGGGATAGGCACACACGTAGGTATCGGCCACGCTCGCCAGTTCCTCGACGTACGGCCGCAGCAGCTTGCCGCCAAGCGCGCAATTGAGTCCGACGAACAATGGCTGCGCGTGACGGATGGAATTCCAGAACGCCTCGGTCGTCTGCCCGGACAGCACCCGCCCGGAGGCGTCGGTGATGGTGCCGGAAATGGCCAGCGGCACGCTGTTGCCGGTCTCATCAAACAGTGACAGCGCCGCGTAGATCGCCGCTTTGGCGTTGAGCGTGTCGATCACCGTCTCGATGAGCAGAAAGTCGGCGCCACCGAGTACCAGACCGCGCGCCGCCTCGAGGTAGCTTGCCACCAGCTCATCAAAACTCACGGCGCGATAGCCCGGGTCGTTCACGTCAGGTGACATGGAGCTCATGCGGCTGGTGGGGCCGAGCGCACCGGCGACAAAGCGTGGCGCACCAGTGCGCTGCGCAAACTCATCGGCCGCGGCGCGCGCGATGCGGGCGGCGCGGTAATTCAGCTCCGCAACCAGGGCGCTGGTGCCATAGTCCGATTGCGAAACCGCGTTCGAGTTGAAGGTGTTGGTCTCGATGATGTCGGCACCCGCGGCGAGGTAAGCGCGATGCACCTCGGCGACGACCTCGGGACGCGTCAGCGTGAGAATGTCGTTGTTGCCCCTGAGATCGCGGCCGTGCGCACGCAGGCGTTGGCCGCGAAAGCCGGCCTCATCGAGCTTGCGTTGCTGGATCATCGTGCCCATCGCGCCATCGAGCAGCACGATGCGCTCATCGAGCAGCCGCTTGAGGCGCTCGATGCGCGTGCGTCGTTCAGTCTCGTCGAGAGGCTCGATCGCAAAGGGCGTGGCGAGCGCGTGCGTGCCGGGCGGAGCGCCGCGCTCGCGCTCCCGGTCGGCGCGCGCCGCGGCGTGGACGGCATGTCCGCAAGCGCTCACGCGCTCACCCACGGGGCGGCGCCGGCCGCGAGCGCGCACGGCCGCAGGCCGAGCGCGTGGCAGATGGCGTAGGTCAGCTCGGCGCGATTCAGCGTGTAGAAGTGAAACTCGTGCACGCCGTGGCGCGTGAGCGCCTGCACCTGCTCGATGGCGACGCTCGCGGCGATCAAGCGGCGCGTCTCCGCATCGTCCTCGAGGCCGGCGAAGCGCTGGTGCAGCCACGGCGGGATGCTCGCGCCGCAGGCCTGCGCAAAGCGCAGCACCTGAGGGAAGCGCGTGATCGGCAGAATGCCGGGCACCAGCGGCGCGTCGATACCCGCCGCCGCGCAGCGGTCGCGGAAGCGCAGGAACACCTCGCTGTCGTAGAAGAACTGCGTGATGGCGCGCGACGCGCCGGCGGCGAGCTTGCGCCTGAGGTTGTCGAGATCCGCGGCCGGGGAAACGGCCTCGGGGTGCACCTCGGGGTAGGCGGCCACGGAAATGTCGAAGGGCGCGACCTCGCGCAGCGCGGCGACCAGCTCCGCGGCCCCGGCAAAACCGTGCGGATGGGGACAAAAACGCCCCTGGCCGTGCGGCGGATCGCCGCGCAGCGCTACCAGGTGGCGCACGCCCTCACGCCAGTAGCTGCGCGCGATGGCGATGATCTCCTCGCGCGGCGCGCCGACGCAGGTCAGGTGGGCGGCGCCGGTGAGCGGGGTGCGCTGCTGGATGCGCGTCACCAGCGAGTGAGTACGCTCGCGAGTCGAGCCGTCCGCGCCGTAGGTCACGGACACGAAGCGCGGCGCGAGCGGCGCGAGGCGCTCGAGCGAGCTCCACAGCGTCGCCTCCATCGCGGCATCCGCCGGCGGAAAGAACTCGAACGAGACGCTGATGCCTGCGGCACTCATGTCGCTCACCCGCCGCCGTGCCGCGTGCGCGCGGCAACATCCGCCGCCAGCCGTGCACTCGCCGCGAGCACGTGCTCGCCGTCGGCCTCGATGGGGCTGAGGCGCTCGCACACCAGGCCGGCGGCGGCAAGCAGGCGTCGCAGCCGCGACAGCGGGTGCTCGACGATGCGCTCGCCCGCGGACTCGAGCGACTCATAGGATTCGAACAGCCACAGCCGCGCGCCGGGGGCCATGACCGCAGACAGCTCGCGCAGCGCGCGCGCCAGGGCATCGCCGCCGGCGAGCGGCCGATCGAGGACCAGCGCATCGAACGCGCCGCCGGCGCGCGCCAGCCCGGCCGCACCCGGAGCCTCTGCGGCCGAGCGCAGCACCCGGCAGTCGAAGCCGCGCTGCTCGGCGAAGGCGCGTGTCCCCTGCGCGGCACGGCGCGTGGGCGCGAGCGCCGTGCACTGACGCGCGCAGCGTGCGGCGCTCTCGAGCAGCTCCGGATGCGCCACTCCGATCACCAGCAACGACTCGTACGGGGTCTGCGGTGCGTCGGCGGTGAGGAAGCCCGCGAGTGCCCGGCCCAGGCGCGATTCGCCCGCGCCGCCGCCCGAGTCACGGGCGACGCCGGCGCGCGCCGCCGCGCTGTCACGCACGAGTTGCGGGTCGCGCCGGTCGGCCTGCGCCAGGAGTCCGCGTACGAAGCTGCTCACTTCCGCACCCGCCGCGATGCGGTACTGCACCCACTGACCCTGGCGCAATCGCTCGATCAGTCCCGCCTCGGTGAGGATCTTCAGGTGCCGCGACACGCGCGGCTCGCTGTGCTTCAGCGCGTGGGCGAAGTCGGACACGCTCCCGGGCACTTGAGCGCACAGCACCAGCAGGCGCAGGCGGGTCGGCTCACCGGCAGCCCGCAGCCATTTCACCAGCACTGCCGGCCGCACAAGACTCATTCAACTATTGTACATTTCTTTAATGAGCAAGCCAGCCGCGGCCTGGACGGGCAAAGGGGCGGCGCACTCCACCCAGCTGCTGGCAGGCGGGAGGCGAGCCTTTCAGTATCCCAGGTGAATCAATTATGAGGAGATCTGCGCCTAATGAATCGTTTCTGACCCCGAAGCGTCCTCAAACAGCGCATCGACATCTCGGGCGCTGAAGCGGTAGGGGCGATGGCAGAACTCGCAGGTCACCGTCACGACGCCCTGCTCCTGCAGGACCTCCCGCACCTCCTCCGCGCCGAGCGCGCGCAGCAGCCCGGCCACCCTGCCCTGGCTGCAGCGACACTCGAACCTCACGGGTGCGCCTTTGAACAATCGCAGGTCGTGCCCGGGAAAGCCGTGGGCGAGCAGCGTCTCGACGCTGGCGCTGAGCAGCTCACCGGCCTCGAGGCGCGCGATCCCCTGCTGCGCGGCTTCCCACGCCGCGGCGACTTCCTCGGATTCACCGCCGTGCGCGTCGGGCAGCTTCTGCACCAGCAGGCCCGCGCCGTAGCGCTCGTCGGCGGCCAGCCGCACGCGCGTCGGCAGCTGCTCGGAGGAGGCGAAGTAGGCTTCCAGCGATTCCGCGAGTGTGGCGCCGGAAAGAGGCACCACGCCCTGATAGCGCAGGCTTCTCTCCTCGGCCTCCACGGTGACGGTGATGCGTCCGTCGGTACCGACGAGCTGGCGGAATCGCACCGCGCGCGACTGTGCCGCGAGGCTGTTCACGGCGGACGTGTCGCAACGTGCCACGGCGCGCAGGCGGAAGTCGTGAGTACATTGCGCGACCAGCAGGCTCACCGCGCCGTCGCCCTGGAGCTGGAAGGTCAGCGTGCCGCGAAACTTCAGGCTCGCCGCGAGCAGCACCGAGGCGGCCACCGCCTCGCCCAGCAGCTGGGTCACTGCCGCAGGATACTGCGTGTGCGCGCGCAGCTCGCGCCAGGCTGCCTCGAGGCTCACCCAGTGACCACGCACCGGGCGGTTCTCGAAGATAAAGCGTCGCACCTGGTCCGGCTGCGCCGGCGGCTGGTTCATCGAGTCACAATGGGGCAGCA
>Ga0210390_10002130_pt1 | contig 17862 bp, 14 predicted proteins | sample IncBWH11OmetaG_FD_161050 | JGI IMG/M metagenome (GOLD analysis project Ga0210390, IMG submission 161050) | Forest soil microbial communities from Barre Woods Harvard Forest LTER site, Petersham, Massachusetts, United States - Inc-BW-H-11-O ... | reverse complement strand
CCGTCAGCGCATTGTAGGTGTCTCCACATGTAGGTTGCCCTGCCGGTGCTACGGCCATGGACGTGACATTGCCGGTCACGCCTTTGAGGATCACCACTACCGATGTCTTGCAACCAGTTACTCCGGAGGGGACAACGAAATTGACCTGGTCGATCCCGGCCGAGCTGCCCCGTCCGCCATACACCACCGTCGCGGGTTTATTTCCCACCAGCACCTGAACTCCCGTGCCCAGATCCACCTGCGGCGGCGCAACATCATCTCCGGTTGTGATCGGCCCCAGGCCGCTGCCCCACAACACCAGTTCGTCGCCGGCGTGGGCGGGATTCGTATAGGTGATTGGAGCGTTTGAGCCATTGGTAATCACTCCCGGACCCGTGCCGTCCTCATTCAGCGCAAACGTGCCGAAGTTCGCGGCGACAACCTTGATCGAAAATGAGCTGTTCTCGCCCTGGTAGGTGAGCGTGAGCGTCCCAGTCCCTACCGGTGTAGTCGATGGAAGAATTGCAGCAACCTGCGTGGACACGCTGTAAATCATGATGCAGTTCTCGATAACGCCGCCCACCTCCACTTTGATCGTGGTCCCGCCGAGTCCATCCGTGGTCGGCAACGGATAGCTGTTGGCGTGCTGTATCGTGGCCGGGCCAAGCCCAGTCCCGGTAACCGTGAACATGGAGCCTTTCGCAACTCCGGAATTTGGCAGATTGGGGGGAAGCCAACTCGCGGCGTTATAAACTCCGACAACCAACGGTGTTGCGCCCAAGCCGGCGCCCAGGAAAAAAATTATGAAGCGAAGCAGTCTCATGATTATGACGTCCACTTATATACGGCGTGGAAATAATCGCTTTCCCGTCAGGTCAGTTTAGCTGTGGGGCAGGATGACATCCTGCAGCGGGTTGTTAACCCGCGCATCATTTGCGTTTTCGGGATCGCCCCCGCACCGTCGGCCGCGCCAAATACCTCTTTCGACCCTCGCGAATGGCCTGCCGCGCATCACCCGGCCCGCCCCAACCCAACGTCGCTGTCTTGCGCCCTTCCAGCTCTTTGTAGATGGTGAAGAAGTGCTCAATCTCCAGACGCACGTGCGCGAAAATGCCGTCCATCGAATGGACCTCGTCATAACGGGGATTCCGGCTCGGGACCGCCAGAATCTTCTGGTCGCTCTCATCCTGGTCAATCATATTGAGAACGCCAATCGGGCGAACCTCGATCACGCAACCAGGAAAGCTGGGTTCTTCCACCAGCGCCAGGCAATCCACCGGATCTGCATCAGGCGCCACGGTTCCCGGAACGAATCCATAATCGCCCGGATAATGGACGGGAGAGTACAGCGTACGGTCTAGCCGGAAGAGACCCAGCTCCTTGTCGTACTCATATTTGTTGGTCGAGTTCTTCGGGATTTCCACAATCATCCGGACCAGTTCCGGCGAGTTCGGTCCGGGATCGAGATCGTATAAAGTATGTTTCACGGGATGTTTGCTCAGACACCTATTCTAGAACGCACGTTCCGCTTCACGCCGAAAGGCGTGTGATCGACGGTATGGCGCAAGTTCATATCACCGAAGCCGAGTTGGCGCGCGATTTGTGCTCGGTACTTAAGCAAGTGCGCCAAGGTGTCGAGATCCCTTTAGCATCAGAGCCGGTCTGGCTTGCGGCTCTGGAACAGGTGCGCCGAGAAATCGCGAATGGTCTTCCCGGCGACGAATGGCTCAGCTCAGCGGGCCGATCCGCCGAGGTTCAGGCGACCAATGACTCGCTGAACAAGGGTTCACAACCGCAAAACATAGTCCGTGGCCCCTCGATTTACTGATGGCCAGAGGAGGGGCCGCAGGGCCCGGACGCAAGATAGCGCTCACCTATGGCCGGCCCTCCATGGGAACGGCACCCGGTTCCGAGCGGCGTATAGAGTCTGTATCCCAGCGCAGTACTACCAATAGTGGTGTACTAGCTGACCCCTACGTCCGCCCACACCCCTACAAAAAAGTCCTTGCATATCATATTGAACTCGTGCAAAAATTCTCTAAGGCCGGAAGTGGTCCAAAGTGTCAAAAAGTGGATAATACGGTGCCCGAACAGCCAAAACCCGCGCCAGTCGAACCACCCCTCGGGGCGTATTCTGCCCACGTCGACGAGAAGGGGCGCCTAAAATTGCCCGTCACCTTCAAGGAGTACCTGGAAAGCTTGGAAGACGGCAGGCTCTTCGTGACGACAACCGACAAACGCATAGCTAAACTTTATCCGATTTCGGTCTGGAAAGAAAACCTAAAAAAGCTGGCGGATCTGGCCCTGGAACAACCGCTCCTGGCCAAATCGATGTCCATCACCGCCCGGCATTATGGCGAAGATGGCCGGCTGGATACCGGCGGACGCGTGATGCTTCCCACCAATCTGCGCCGCCTGCTGAATCTGGAAGGCCAGGAAGTGTGGATGGACGCGGCTGCCGAGGGTTGCATCAACATCTATTCGAAAGCCGAGTACGAAGCGCAGCTGCGGAACGCGGAAGGATTGCTCGAAGAAGCCAATGTGGCGGCCACGCGAAAGGGGTTTGTGTAGCGGCCATGTATGCATGTCCCGGTCATGCTCGGCGAGTGTCTGGAGTATCTGGCAATTCGGCCGGACGGAATATTCTTGGACGTTACAGCGGGTCTGGGCGGGCATTCGGGCGCTATCGCCGCGCGGTTGACATCGGGGTTCGTGATTGCAAACGATCGCGACGCGGAGTCGCTTGCGCAGGCCAGGAACAACACCGCCGCGTATGCGGACCGGATTCGATTTCACCAGGGATCGTTTACCGATCTACGCGGCGCCTTAGCGGCCAACGGGGTCCAGCAAGTGGATGGCTTGCTGGCCGATCTCGGCGTCAGCCGCTATCAGCTCACAGAGCCGGAGCGTGGGTTTTCGCTGATGGCCGACGGACCCTTGGATATGCGCATGGATCGCAGCCAGGGCCGGACCGCCGAAGAGCTTGTCAATTTTACGTCAGAGAAAGAATTGGCCGACTTGATTTTTCAATTCGGCGAAGAAAGGAGGTCGCGGAGAATCGCAAGAGCACTCGTGCGGGCGCGGCCGATATCGACTACCGGGCGATTAGCTCGGGTGATCGAAGAGGCTGTGCCCCGGACGACCAGGCTGCATCCGGCCACGCAAACATTCATGGCCTTGCGCTTGGCCGTGAACGACGAACCGGGCGAACTGGACGCCTTACTGCAGGCTGCTCCGGATTTGGTGAAGACCGGCGGAAGGATTGTGATCGTTTCCTTCATGTCGCTCGAAGACAGAAAAGTGAAGCAGAGTTTTCAGGCTTTGGCCCGCGCCGAAAGAGCAATCATGCTCACCAAGCACGTGGTCAGGCCAACACCCGAAGAGATAAAAGATAACCCCCCGTCTCGGAGCGCGAAACTCCGGGCTGTGGAAATGAGATAGCTAAAGACAACAATGGCAACCCTGGCAACCATCCTGGATCGATTCATGACGGCGAAGAGCTTGGACCAAGCAGCGCCGCGAACCCGTGTGCTCGAACAAGAGGACCCCTTTGAGGTCCCAGCCTTCCCCAACGAAGACGTGTATTTCTACATCAAGCGCATTAACAACGCCCATGTTTTGCGCGAAGCAGACCCGGCCGCGCGCCGCGCTTGCTGGAAACTCATTGGCACCTCGCTCACCATCGCCGCGTTGGTGATTGGTCTGCTGCTCCCCGGCCTGTACGGCCTGGTGGCGGGCTATCGCCTGGAAGCGTTACGTCAGGAACAAAATCGCCTGAACCTCGATCGCGCGACATTGGAATACCAGGAGTCGAAACTGCTAGACCCCGCGCGCCTCGAAGAATTAGCGAAGATGCAACAGTTCGTGGACCCTGACTCCACGAAAGTCGTCTACCTGGAAGGCAAGTCAGACACCGTAGTGGCCCAAAAGTAGTTGTGGGGCAGGCGCTTTCGCCTGCCAACAGTCCCATGAACACCCTAGCGACAAGACGCGTTCACCTGCTAGCCCGCCTGGCCTTCGTCTGGGTAGCGCTAATCGTCGCTCGCCTGTTCCAACTCCAAATCATCCAGCACACCGAATACAAAAAACTAGCCGCGCATCAGCAAGAGAAAACTCTGGAGCTCGACGCCCCGCGCGGCACCATTGTGGACCGTCTCGGCCAGCGCCTGGCCATCAGCCTCCCGGCCGAATCCGTTTGCGTCGATCCCTTGCGTATCCCGGACTTGCCCGTCGCCGCCGACATTCTGTCCAAAACCCTCAATGTGGATTCCAACGACCTGCTGGCCAGAATGACCGAAGCCGCCGCCACCAAGCACGGATTCGTCTGGGTGAAGCGCAAGATCACCGCCGACGAGTCGCAGCGCTTGCGCGATTTGAAGCTGGAGTGGATAGAGTTTCGCAGCGAGAGCCAACGCTTCTATCCCAACCAGTCGCTGGCTGCGCACGTCATCGGCGGCGTCGATTTTGCTCAAAAGGGTAACGGGGGCATCGAACAAAATTTCGACGCCAAGCTCAAGGGGCGCCCCGGTGAGATGCACGTCACTCGCGACGTCCAAAAACGCGGCTTCGAGTCGAAAGTGGAAAGCCAACCGCAAGCCGGCCAGGACATTCGCCTGACCATTGATGCCCGCATCCAATTCGTGGCCGAGCGTGAAGTAAAGAAAATGGTCCTGACTCACCACGCCAAATGGGGCAGCGCCGTGGCTATGGATCCGCACACCGGCGATATCCTGGCGCTGGCCAACTATCCGACGTTCGACCCCAATGATCCGCCCAAACAGGAGGATCTGAAAGCGCGCGAAAACTTGGCCGTTACCGCGCCCTTCGAACCCGGTTCCGTCTTCAAAGTAATCACCCTTTCGGCCGCGCTCGAAACCACCAAGCTAAGGCCGGAAACGATAATTAACTGCGGCGGCGGAAAGCTGACGCTATTCGGACGCACCATCCACGATCACAACAACTATTGGTCGCTGTCTATGGAAGACGTGCTGGCCCGCTCCAGCAACATCGGCGCCATCAACGTTGGATTGACCGTGGGTCAGAACAAGATGTTCGATTACGTTCGCCGCTTCGGCGTCGGCGTGAGAACCGGCATCCCGCTTCCCGGCGAGTCCGGGGGAATGCTTCGCCCACTGCGCCGCTGGGAGAAAACTTCGCTCGCTTCCGTCTCCATGGGTCATGAAGTGGGCGTCACCGCCGTGCAGCTTGCACGCGCCTGCACTGTGATTGCCAGCGGAGGCTTGATGATTCAGCCGCGCTTGACCATGGACACCCCTATTTCGCAGCCCATCCGAATTTTAAGGCCGGAAACCGCCCTCACCATGCGCCGCATGATGGAAGGCGTGGTGCTGAAAACTTACGGCACCGGCCACAAATACTGCCGCATCCAGGGCTACACCTCCGCCGGCAAAACCGGCTCGGCTCAGATTTACGATTACCGCGCGCACCAATATACGCACATGTATAACGCGTCCTTCATGGGTTTTGCCCCGGTCACCAATCCGGCCATTGTGGTGGTGGTGACCATAAGCGGCACCGAAGGAACAGCAGGTTTCGGAGGTCCCACCGCCGGCCCGGCGTTTCGTGAAATAGCCGCCGCCGCGCTGCGCATGCTGGATGTGCCGAAAGATTTACCCGACATGCAACCTTCCCCCGAACGCGATCAGGCTGACGACAACGATGTTGCGATCGCCGATCTTGGTTCTTCCATCCCTCCCCCGCTGGTCCAAGCGGAGGATGCCGACGCTGCCGACGACCGACCGGTGGCTTCCGCAGAAAGCGCTTCGGACCAGCGGACTTTTTTAAAGGAGGTGAAAGCCAACCCGGCGCGGGACCTGGCCGGGCCGCGCGTTCCGAACTTTCGGGGCAAGACCTTGCGCGACGTGATTGAAGAATCCTCGGCATTGGGTATTCCAGTGGAATTCAAGGGAGGCGGAATCGCTCAGACGCAGGTTCCCGAGGCAGGCGCCGTTCTGCCCTTAGGACAAAGCGTGCGCGTGCAATTTGGCCGCTGACGGCGCCGCTATGACGCTTGAACAGATCCTCCACGGGGTTCAACTCCGAGGGATGCTTTCAGGGGATCTGCGAGGAATAGAAATCCGGGGATTGGAGTACGACTCGCGCCGGGTGGAGGCAGGTTTTTTGTTTTTCGCTTTTCCAGGTTCACGCACCGACGGCCGCGAATTCGCCCAATCCGCTCTCCAGCGGGGCGCGGTAGCCGTGGCCAGCGAGCTTCCCCCTCCTGTGGATTTCAAAGGAACATGGTTCGAAGTAGAGCATGGACGCCGCGCCCTGGCGCAGGCCTCGCGCAATTTCTATGGCGCGCCGGATTCCAGACTCAACTTGACGGGCGTGACCGGTACCAATGGCAAAACCACCAGCGCTTTCCTGATCGATTCCATCCTGCACGCCGCCGGCAAGACGACTCTTCTAGTGGGCACCATTGAATACCGATTGGCTGGCGAAGTGCGAACGGCAGTGAACACTACGCCCGAGTCGCTCGACCTGTACCGCATGTTCCACGAATTGGAGCAACGTGGCGGCACCCATGCGACAATGGAAGTCTCCTCGCACGCGCTAGCTCTCGACAGGGTTTACGGCATTACGTTTCACACCGCGGTATTCACGAACCTCACCCGGGACCATCTGGATTTCCACTCCGGAATGGATACCTATTTCGCAGCCAAGAAACTGCTGTTTGCTCCGCAAGGCGCTCCTGCTCCACGTTGGGCCGTGATAAATCACGACGATCCGCACGGCGCTGAGATCCAGACTACCGCCCAGGTGATCCGCTATGGCTTCGAAACGGGCGCCGATCTGCGCGCCTCCGCGCTACAGATGAGCTTCGAAGGGCTGAAGTTCACCGTGGAATATCGCGGCCAAAAAGTGGAGCTGCGCTCGCCATTGGTCGGCAAAATCAATGCCTACAATATCCTGGCCGCATGCGGAACAGCCCTCAGCTACGGGTTCGCCTGGGAAACTATCGCGCGCGGAATCGCCGATTGCCGCCAGGTCCCCGGCCGGTTTGAGCGCGTGGATCAAGGCCAGCCGTTTCTCGTTGTCGTGGATTACGCGCACACCGACGACGCTTTGCGCAGCATCATTGCCGTGGCCCGCGAGCTGCGCCCAAAACGGGTCATTACACTGTTCGGCTGCGGGGGCGACCGTGACCGCTCCAAGCGCCCGCTGATGGGCATGGCCGCCGGCCAGTCCAGCGATTTTGTGGTTTTGACTTCGGATAATCCACGCTCGGAAGATCCCCTCGCCATCATGAATGACGCTCTGGTCGGATTGCGCCGCTTCGACGTCCCGCACATAGTGGAGCCAGACCGCGCCAAAGCCATCCGCGCCGCGTTGGACCAAGCCCGTCCCGGCGACATCGTAATTCTGGCTGGAAAAGGGCACGAGCCGTATCAGGTTTTGAAAGATCGCGTCATACATTTTGACGACCGCGAGCAGGCCAGGGGAGCGCTACGCGCGCTGGGATTTGGGGCTGGGGGCTAGGGGCTGGTGACCGGCGGTTGGTTGCTGGCCGTTGGTGGCTGGTCGCTGGTGGCTGGTTGCTGGTAGCTGGTTGCTGGTAGCTGGTTGCCGGTAGTTGCTGGTTGCCGGTGGGTGTTGCTGGCCGCTGGTTGGTGGTTGCGGTGGAATGCCAGTAACCGAACCGCGACCGTAAGGGAGTCGGTGCTTTTGGAATTTACAGTAAAGGAGATAGCCGCAGTGCTAGGACATCCAGCCACCAGCGACACTTGCATCACCGGCTGGAGTGTCGACTCCCGCACCATCGAACCTGGCGACCTGTTCTTCGCATTGCGCGGCCCGAATCATGATGGGAACGCCTACCTTGAGGAAGCGTTTCGAAAAGGCGCGGTAGCCGCAGTTGCGGATGCGCACTCGGGTCGCGTACTCACTGTCCCGGACTCCTTGACCGCGCTCCAGAAAATCGCCGCCTGGGCCCGCAATCAGTGGGCCGGCCAAATTGTGGGCGTAACCGGCAGCGCCGGAAAAACGACAACGAAGGACATAATCGCGGCCATGCTGTCGGCCGCGAAAACAATCGGCAACCTCAACAACCACGTCGGTCTCCCGCTCTCCATCCTGCGCCTGCCATCGAACGCCCGAGTGGCAGTGCTCGAAATGGCCATGAACCACGCCGGTGAGATCCGCCGCCTGTCGGAAATCGCCCGGCCCAACATCGGCGTAGTCACCAACGTGGGCCACGCCCACATGGAAGCTTTCGATTCCATCGAAGCCGTAGCCGCAGCCAAGCGCGAGCTGATCGAATCCCTGCCGCCAGATGGCATAGCCGTCCTGAATTTCGACGATCCTCTGGTCATTCAATTCCGCCACGCTCACCCCGGCCGCACCATTACGTTCGGCCTGAACGCCGAAGCAGATGTTCGCGCCGAAAATGTCCAAGACACCTCACACGGTGTCAGCTTCTCCGTGGACGGCGTCCAATTTTCGAGTCCGCTTCACGGCCGCCACAGCATCCTGAATTTTCTAGCTGGGCTCGCCGTAGCCGGCTTGTTTGGAACACGGCCGAGTGAGCTCACTGAAATTGTACGGGACATTCCCCCTGGGCCCATGCGCGGCGAACGCTTCCTGCACAACGGAATTCTTATTTTGAACGACTGCTACAACTCCAATCCCGATGCGGCGCGCGCCATGATCGACGTGCTCCGGGATACCCAGGCCAAGCGGCGCATTGCCGTCCTGGGGGAGATGCTCGAACTCGGACGCTGGTCCGGGGCCCTGCATCGCGATGTGGGAAGCTACGTCGCGGCGCAAGGGATTGATGTGCTCGTTGGTATACGCGGCGCGGCCGGCAGCCTGGTGGATGCAGCCAAGGAAGCAGGTCAAGCAGTTAACGCCGCGTTTTTTTTCGAGCATCCCGAAGATGCCGGCATCGAGCTGCGTAAGATCGCCCGCGCCGGCGATGTGATTTTGTTCAAGGGTTCTCGAGGCACCCACGTCGAGCGGGCCCTGGAGAGGTTTCTCGCTCCACCAAGTTAGATGCTCTATTGGCTGTTTTACGAAAAGCTGTTTCGCCTCTACACGCCCTTTCGCGAGTTTGGATACGTGACCTTCCGTACTGCGTCCGCCAGCCTTACGGCCTTGTTCCTATGCGTGGCATTGGGACCTTGGCTCATTCATAAGTTGCGCGAATTCCAGATCGGCCAATACATCCGCGAGGACGGGCCCAAATCCCACATGAAGAAGGCTGGAACGCCCACCATGGGTGGAATCCTGATCATCATCTCCGTCGTCGTTCCCACGCTCCTGTGGGCGAATCTGCGAAATCCATATGTCTGGATCGCGCTTTTCGGCATGGCCAGTTTCGGGCTGATCGGCTTCTTCGACGACTACGCCAAAATCCGCGGCAAGCAAAACAAAGGCCTGACGGTGCGCGAGAAGTTCAGTTTTCAGGTGGTGGTCGCGCTCATCATAGGATTTATCCTGCTCAGCCTGCACGCCAACAAATTGTATTCCACCGGCATCAACGTCCCGTTCTTTAAGTCCTTCAAGCCCGACCTGCTGATTGAGGCTTTGGTGCACAACTGGTATACCTACCCGTTGGCCTTCGCGGGCTTCTATGCGTTCATGGTGCTGGTGATTGTGGGCGCATCGGACGCGGTGAACTTGACCGATGGCCTGGATGGTCTGGCCATCGGCTTGATGATCATCGCTTCCGGCGCCATGACCATATTGACTTACGTCAGCGGAAACGCCAAGCTCGCCGAATATCTCGATCTGGCGCGTCTGCCTGGCGCCGGTGAGCTGACCATTTTTTGTGGATCGATGGTGGGCGCGTCCATCGGATTTCTTTGGTACAACGCGCATCCGGCCGAAATTTTTATGGGCGACGTCGGATCGCTGGCCTTGGGCGGCGCTTTGGGTGTGGTCGCGGTCTTAATCAAGCAGGAGATCCTGCTGTTGTTCATCGGCGGCGTATATGTGATTGAAGCACTTTCAGTGATTCTCCAAGTGGGAAGTTATAAACTTCGCAAGAAGCGAATTTTCAAGATGGCCCCCATCCATCATCATTTCGAAGCATTGGGATGGCCCGAATCAAAGATCATCACCCGGTTCTGGATAGCAGGTTTAGTAATGGCATTATTCGCCCTAACAACATTGAAACTCCGGTGAGGTGGGGCAGGCGCTTCCGCCTGCCAATTTTTTTGGAATGGAATTAAATGGAAGAAGAGTAGTGGTGATCGGAATGGCCCGCTCTGGCATAGCAGCCGTAAAGCTGCTCCTGGCAAAAGGCGCAATTGTCCGAGCAGTAGATGAAAAACCAAAGGGAGAAGTACAAGGAATAACAGTGGAACGTCAAACCGAAGCCGCCTTCCGCGACGCAGACCTAATAGTCCTGTCCCCAGGCGTCCCAACGGATCTGACAGAGCTAGCGGCCGCACGCGAACGCAATATCCCAATCATCGGCGAACTGGAATTATCCGCGCCGTTCCTCAAAGGCAAAAACATCGGCGTCACTGGAACCAACGGCAAAACCACCACCACCGCGCTCACCGGCCACATCCTCCGCGAGTCCGGCATCGCCTGTCAGGTAGGCGGCAATATCGGAACGCCTCCCGCTTCCATGGTCGAGGCATCCCGCGCGGATCAATGGAACGTGCTGGAGCTTTCCAGCTTTCAGCTCGAGACCATCCAGACCTTTCATGCCTCCATAGCTGCCTGTCTCAATGTCACGCAGAATCATCTGGACCGCCATCATACTTTCGATAACTACAAAAACGCGAAGGCGCGCTTATTCGAAACGCAAGGTGAAGACGATTTCGCCGTATTAAACGCCGACGATCCCATCACGGTTGAATTCGCCCGCCGCACTCCCGCCACTGCCAGCTGGTTCAGCAGCACCCATCGCGTCTCCGGCGCATGGCTGGATGGCGACGTAATTCGCTTGGAAAATGCCGAGCTGTTAAACACACGCGAGTTGCGCCTGCGTGGCCGTCACAACTACGAAAATGTAATGGCTGCTGCTCTAATGGCCCAACGCGCCGGCGCACAGCCTTCCCAAATCGCCCACGCCGCTGCAACCTTCGCGCCTGTCGAGCATCGCCTGGAACTTGTCCAGGAAATCGCCGGCGTGGCCTACTATAACGATTCCAAAGCTACCAGCGTCGACGCCACTCTCAAAGCCATGGATGCGTTTCCAGGCGGCCTTTGGATCATTCTCGGCGGCAAAGATAAAGACAGCGACTATACCGTTCTGCGCGATCCGTTACGCGCCAAAGCCAAGGCCGCGCTATTGATCGGCTCGGCGGCCAAAAAAATCGCCTCGCAAATTACGGATGCAACAAGAGTGGTGGAGTGCGGCACGCTGGCGGCAGCCGTCCAGCAGGCCTCACGCGTGGCGTCTCCCGGCGACACGGTCCTGCTTGCGCCCGCCTGCGCCAGCTTCGACCAATTCGAAAATTTTGAGCAGCGCGGACGGGTCTTCAAAGAATTGGTCCGTGCCTTGGCGGAAGGAGCAAACTGATGGCCCAGCGACTGAAATCCGATTGGCTATTGTTTTCCACCGTTGTCGCCATGGTCGGTTTCGGTCTGGTGATGGTCTACAGCGCCTCTTCCGTGGTGGCCGAGCTCAATCCCAGAATCAAATCCAGTTTCCATTACGTGAGTCACCAGCTGGTCTGGGCCGTTTTTTCGTTCATTGTGCTGATGTATTTCAAAAAGCGTGATTATCGGCGACTGCACAGCCCGGCCTGGGCGTTCGGTTCAGTCGGGGTTGTCCTGATGCTGCAGATTCTGGTTTTCATCGCCGATCCCAAAACGCACCGCTGGTTCCGCCTGGCAGGCGTCGGAACACTGCAACCCTCGGAATTCGCGAAACCTGCGCTGTTGATTTTTCTGGCCTATTTTGTCACCCTGCGGCAGGAAACCCTCAACACCCGGCGAACCATGGCGGCCGTTTGCCTTCCGCTGGCCGTGCTTGCGGCCACCGTTGGAATCGGCGATCTGGGAACGGCAATTGTGATGGTTGTTCCCGCTGCCATTGTTTTCTACGTCGCTGGATTGCAGCGTAAACTGGTCACCGCCGCATTGGTCGCCGGGCTCCTTTGCTCGGTCGCGTTTGTGGCTTACAAGCCCTATCGGCTGGCGCGCATTATTGGATTTTTCGATCCGCAGTACAAGCTGGTCTCCATTTTCGACAAGCATGACCGTATCAAGAAATACATCAGCGAATCCATCACCACGCGCGACCCCGGCTACCAGGCCCGCCAATCCAGGATCGCCGTGGGCAGCGGCGGATTAGTCGGCCTGGGACCCATGCAAGGCATTCAGAAGATTTTCTATCTGCCCGAAGCGCACACCGATTTCATTTACGCCGTAGTCGGCGAAGAACTGGGATTCTTCGGTTGCGGCGCCGTGCTGGCCGGATTCCTCATTATTCTATGGCGTGGGTTGCAAGTGGCCTGGGAAGCACAGGACGATTTTGGCCGTTACCTGGCCCTGGGCCTCACTTCGTCCATCGTAATCCAGGCCTTCATCAATATCAGCGTGGTCCTTGATATGGGACCCACCAAAGGCATTCCATTGCCCATGATCAGCGCCGGCGGCAGCTCTTTGATGAGCACGCTGATCTGTTTGGGAATGCTGTTGAGTGTGAGTGAGCACTCCGAATGAAAAAAACCGGTGACAGGATACTCATTCCCCGATTTCGCTCATGGCTACCATCGTGATGGCCGGCGGAGGCACAGGCGGACACGTGCTCCCTCTGTTGGCAGTGGCCCGCGAATTGAAAGCCCGCGGCCACCAGTGCGTCTTCATTGGCACCCGTACCGGCTTCGAAGCCAAACTGGTCCCCGCCGCGGGTTTTCCGCTCGAGTTCATCGAAATCGGTGGACTCAACCGCGTGGGCGTGGCGCGCACCGTCCGCACCTTGGCTCAGCTTCCCCTAAGCGTTCTAAAGGCGCGCCAATTGCTCGGTAAACATTCGCCAGGGGCCGTTTTCAGCATGGGCGGCTACGCCGCCGGCCCGGTGGTTCTGGCCGCTTTGTGGAAGCGCCTGCCCATCCTGGTGATGGAGCCGAACGCGATTCCCGGACTCACCAATCGTCACGTCGGCCGTTACGTGACGCGCGCGCTCTTGAATTTTCCCGAAGCCGCCCGATTCTTTCCGCCTGGAAAATCGGTCATCACCGGACTTCCGGTGCGTCCGGAATTCTTCGCCATCCCACCCAAAACGCGGGACGCCAAGTTGACCGTCCTGATCACCGGCGGAAGCCAGGGTTCGCGCCGCTTGAACGAGGCCGCGCGAGCCAGCTGGAATTATTTTCGCGAGGCCACGTTTCCCATTCGGTTCATCCATCAAACCGGTGTAACCGGTCACGAAGCGCTGGCCAAGAAATTCTCGGAGACTGGCCTCGAAGGCGAACTCGTTCCGTTTATCGATGACATGCCCGCGGCCTTCGCGCGCGCCGACCTGGTGATTTGCCGCGCCGGAGCAGGTTCCTTAGCTGAACTCGCCGCAGCCGCGAAACCGGCCATCTTGGTCCCCCTGGCCACCTCCACCGATGAACACCAACTTCGCAACGCCGAGGCATTCACCAAGGCCGGCGCCGCGCAGGTGGTCCTGGACAGCCAGATGGACGGCGGCCGCCTCTTTGAAGAAGTAGGCAGGCTAAGCTCCCAACCAGCCCAGCTCAAACGTATGGGCGAGCAAGCCCGCAAATTCGCCCACCCGCAAGCCGTGCGCCAAGCGGCCGATATCGTGGAGGCATCCCTTGTCAATTAAATTCCCAATAACATCTCAAACATCTCAGACATCTCGGCCGTCCGTAGGGCGGCCCCCCAGGTCCGCAAGGGTCCCCCAGGACCCGCCGGTCTTACCCGTCCCCAGCCCAAGTGTCACCCCGCCCCTATTGACTTTCCCTTCAAAAGCCGAAACAATACGATATAAAAATGTTTTTTAAATTACAACACCTGCACTTCGTTGGAATCGGTGGGATCGGTATGTCCGGCATCGCCGAGGTGTTGCTCAATCTGGGATATCAAATCTCCGGATCGGATGTGAAACTCAGCCCCACCACGGACCGTTTGGCCAAACTCGGCGCCCGGATTTTCGAGGGCCATTCCGCCGCCAACATCTCCGGCGCCAAAGCCATCGTGGTGAGCTCCGCCGTCGACGATCAAAATCCTGAAGTCCAGGAAGCGCGCCGTTTATCCATCCCGGTCATCCCGCGCGGCGAAATGCTGGCGGAGTTGATGCGTCTGAAATACGGCATCGCCATCGCCGGCAGTCATGGAAAAACCACCACCACTTCCATGACCGCCACCGTTTTGAACGTCGCCGGATTGGATCCCACCGTAGTCGTCGGTGGAAAAGTTGCCGCTATGGGCGGGTCGAATGCCCGCGTTGGCCATAGCGACTTCCTTGTCGTGGAATCGGACGAAAGCGACGGCTCATTCCTCAAGTTGAGCCCCATCCTGGCCGTCGTAACCAACATCGATCGCGAGCATCTGGATCATTATCCATCCATCGTCGAAATCCGCGCCGCGTTTCTGGAATTCGTCCAGAAGGTCCCGTTCTACGGCGCCGCAATTCTCTGCCTGGACGACGAAAATGTCCAGCAGTTGCTGCCCTCCGTGAATCGCAGAGCCATCACCTATGGACGCAGTCACCAGGCCACGCTCCGTATTGTGGACATGGACTGCGGCCCTTTCGAGAGCCGTTTTTCAGTTCACACGCGAGGCCAGGACTTGGGCAAGTTCCACCTGCGTGTGCCGGGTGTACACAATGTTCTCAACGCCACCGCGGCCATCGCTATCGGACTGGAGCTGGATGTAAAACTGGCCGCCATTCATGAAGCCATCGCCATGTACTCAGGCGTGGACCGGCGCTTTCAAACCCGCGGGGTGGAACGCGGTATCACCGTGATTGACGACTACGGCCATCATCCTACCGAGATTCGCGCCACTCTCGCGGCCGCGCAGTTGTGCAAATTCCAACGCATTCATGCCGTCTTCCAGCCGCATCGTTACACCCGCACCCAGCACCTGATGGACGAGTTCGCCCGAAGCTTTCACCAGGCCGACGTCGTTTACGTGTTGGATATTTACGCGGCCTCCGAGCCGCCTATCGAAGGAATCACCGGCAGCGCCCTGGCTGAGCGCATGCGTGACTTCGGCCATCGATCGGTCGAATACACCGGAACCATCGAACGTACCGCCGTCGCCGTGGTCGCGAACGCGCGCGAAAAAGATCTGGTAATCACTCTTGGCGCCGGCAATGTGTGGCAAGTGGGCGAGCGCGTGCTCGAAAAGCTTAAGGAGGCTGCCTAGATGGCGCCTCAAGCAAAAGACAAGCAGCGCCGCGCCCCGGCTGTCCGGGTGATTTTTCGCTATGGATTGATCATCATCGGCGCCAGCCTGCTTCTCACCACCTGCATTTACGCGTCGCAGCGCTTCGAGCGTTTTATCATCCGCGATCCGCGCTTCATTCTGCCCGGCCCGGCGGATTACGGACTCGAAAGTCCCAATCTGGAAATCCAGGGAGTCAAGTACGCGTCGCGCCCGCAGATTCTCAGAATCTTTGAACCCGATATGGGCCGCAGCGTCTTCTTATTTCCGCTAAAATCCCGCCGCAAGGAGCTGCTGAACGTTCGCTGGGTGCGCGACGCATCTATCGTGCGTATTTGGCCCAATCGCGTCCAGGTGCGGATTGAGGAGCGTCAGGCCGCCGCGTTTGTGAAATTGCGCGGCGAAAACATGGAACGCTGGGCGCTCATTGACCGCGAAGGCGTCATCATGGATCCGCCGCTCAAAGCCGCATTCCATCTGCCCATCCTGGCCGGCGTCAGTCCGGACGAAACCGCGGCCGAGCGCGCCGTTCGCGTCCGCCGGATCGAACGCCTGTTCCAGGAACTGGGTAGCCTGGCCGACAAAATTTCCGAAGCCGATGTCAGCGACCTCGATAATTTGAGAGTCACCGAAAAGCTGGATGGACGCGCGGTGACGCTGCTGCTCGGCGAACATAACTTCACCTCCCGAATACAGAATTTCTTGGATCATTACCCGGACATCCATCGCAGAATCCCGCAGGTGACAACATTCGACTTGCGGCTGGACGACAGAATAACGGGAGTGGCGGCGGCCAATTGATGCAGGAAAAACCCCAACTCGCCGTAGGCCTCGACGCTGGCAGCGCCTTCACGCGCTGCGTCATTCTGGCCATGGAGGAAGGCCGGCTCCGCTATCTCGGTCACGGCGAAGTGCCCGCCAGCGGTTGGCACAAGAGCCGGCTCACTGATCAACAGGCCCTCACCCGGTCCGTCCAGGATGCCGTGCGCCAGGCCGAAGCTGAAGCGCATGCCGTGGTGGATGCCATGGTGTTGGGCATCGGCGGCGTCACCATCGACGGGCACAACAGCCGCGGCATCTATGAATTTGGAAGGCCGCGCCCTATCTCCATTGAGGACATGGCGTATGCGGTGGAGCGCAGCGAACAAGTGCGCTTGGAAGACGATCGCGCCATTCTGCACCTGTTCCCGCAGGACTTCACCCTCGATGGGCGCTCCGGAAAACGCTATCCGCGCGGCTCCGTCTGTTCACGTCTGGAAGCCAACGTCCACCTGGTCACAGTATCCGAGCAGGAGCACGATTCCATTTGCGCCGCCGTGCATCAGGCGTCCTACGCCGTGGAAGAAACCGTCTTTGAGCCTGTAGCCGCCGCGTACTCCGCCATCTCCAAGGATGATCGCGTCCGCGGAGTGGCCGTGGTTGATATCGGAATGCATTCCACCGGCCTGGTAGTCTACGATGGCGAAGCTGTCCTGCTCGCCCGCAGCTTGCCCATCTCAGCGGACCATCTGACGCGCGATGTCGCGGTCGGCCTCACCGTGGGTTACGCCGACGCCGAGCGGCTCAAGATCGAATACGGCTGCGCCATGCTGGGCCTCACTTCGGACCACAGTTTCATTGAGGTGCCTTCGCTCGAAGGCAGGCCGGCCCGCGAGGCGCCGCGCAAGCAATTGAACGAGATTCTCGAAGCGCGCGCCGAGGAGCTGTTTATCCACATCGGCTCCGAGCTGGTCACCATCGGGATGGAGCAAAAGCTGCTCGAAGGAATAATTTTGACCGGCGCGGGCGCTTTGCTCAACGGCATGTGCGATATGGCTGAGCGAGTGTTGAATTGTCCGGCGCGCATCGCGCTACCGGGCGGCATGGAAGGTTTTCCGGAAGAGCTGTGCACTCCGGCCTGGGCAGCCGCAGCCGGCCTGGCCCGATACTCAGCGCGCTGGAAGCTGAAGCGCGAAGGCAAGCGCAAAGCTCCCGGCCTAGTAGGATTGCTATTCCGATGAAGGTGGGGCAGGCGCTTTCGCCTGCCAACAACGATAGGAGGGTTTAAAAATGGACGCGACGAAGTTTATCATCCAGGAAGAAGAAGCTCTGCACGGCACCAAGATCAAGGTGGTCGGCGTCGGCGGCGGAGGCTCGAACGCGGTGGCCCGCATGATGAACGAAGGGCTCACTGGTGTCGAATTCCACATTCTCAATACCGACGTGCAAGCCCTCAAGGCGTCGCCCGTCCCCAATAAATTGGCCATCGGCGCCAAGGTCACCAGCGGCCTCGGCGCCGGTTCCGATCCCGGCTTGGGACGCCAGGCCGCGCTTGAGGACACCGAGCGCATTATCGAAGTCCTGGAAGGCGCCGACATGGTCTTTGTCACCGCCGGACTCGGCGGCGGCACCGGAACTGGAGCTGCGCCCGTCGTAGCCGCGCTCGCCAAGGAACTGAACGCTCTCACCGTCGCCGTAGTCACCAAGCCGTTTGGCTTCGAAGGACCGCGCCGCATGAAGCAGGCCGACCGTGGGCTCTCTGAACTGGGCGGGACGGTGGATACGGTGATCACCGTACCG
>Ga0210390_10002129_pt1 | contig 17868 bp, 15 predicted proteins | sample IncBWH11OmetaG_FD_161050 | JGI IMG/M metagenome (GOLD analysis project Ga0210390, IMG submission 161050) | Forest soil microbial communities from Barre Woods Harvard Forest LTER site, Petersham, Massachusetts, United States - Inc-BW-H-11-O ... | reverse complement strand
TTATTCTCGCGGTTTCCATTTTGGCCTTCATGGGCAAGGCGAAAATCTGGGAACTCTACCTGATGAATACGCTGGTGGCGGCGGGCTTTTGGATGTTCTGGCCAACCATCACCGCATTAATCCAGGAACTGACTCCCGGTGAAGAGTTTGTTCATGCCAATACCTTTCTGCTGGCGGGGGTCCAGGGAGGCTGGCTGATTGCTGGCTCGATCGTCGGATTCGTTTACAACCGCATTGGGCTGGGCGGAGTGTTGCTCATCGACTTCTCTACATACCTAGTTTCGTTTCTCTGCTATTTCGCCGTGCGCAAAGGGCGACACGTTGTGCCCAGGCCTGCCGAGTTGCGCGCTGACATCGTTGCCGCGGAAACTGCATTCGAGCGTTTCGGGCGCGAGATGCGCGAAGGGATCCAGTTTCTTCGCGGCAAACGAAAACTGGTTTTGCTCGGAATCAGTTGGGCGCTGTTTCTTGCAGCGATGATGACCGGAGTTGTGGTCACTCCTCCACTGAGTGACAAAGTGTTTCATGCCGGTGCTGTGGGTTATGGCTGGTTAAACGCCGGATGGGGCACGGGCGCGTTCGTCAGCGCCCTCTACGCTCCCTGGTTCATCGCGAGTTTGGGCGCACGTCGTTCCATCGCAATCTCCATGGGTCTGCTCACGATCGGCATGATTTTGGCGCCACTGTCTCCCATGCTTGCCATCGCCGTGTTCATCTACGGCATGATGGGATCGGCACGCGGCGTTAGTGGTGTCGCCATAAACACCAGCCTGATGGAACAGGTGCCGCCGCACTTCATGGGACGAGTGCAGAACACATTCTACTTCGCCGGCACGGCGCTGCAGATCTGCCTGGCACTGGTGGTGGGAGCAGTGGCGCAGGTTAGTCTGGTGGCCGGATTTTCTGTCATTGGATTGGTCTACGCGGTCGCCTTTGTCAGCGCAAGCTGGCCGGTGACGGCGCCTGTAACCGTCAGCGAAGCTACGCCGGTCGAGTAAGAACCGATTGACCACAAGAGTCACAGAGATACAAGAAAAATCATGAGGCTTTGAATCGAAAAATAAGATTTTCTCTGCGACTCTGTGTCTCTGTGGTAAATAAGCCCTTCCCGCGTTATTCTTTCAAATTCAACAGGAGCCACGCATGTCTTCCAGCCTAGAAGGTCGGGTTGCGGTTGTCTTCGGAGTCGCAAATAAACGCAGCATCGCCTGGTCCATCGCGCAAGGGCTGCACAGCGCCGGAGCCAAGCTTGCCATTACGTATCAGAACGAACGCATGGCGCTCGAAGCCAAAGACCTGATTCTGTCCCTGCCCGGCGCGGAAGCATTCCAATGCGATGTTTCGAGTGACGCCGAGATCGACCGGCTTTTTGGCCAACTCAAAGAGCGCTACGGCAAGCTACACGTTCTCGTACACAGCGTGGCCTTCGCTCCCGCAGACGAACTCAAGGGCGATTTCGTGAACACGACGCGCGAGGGCTTCCGCGTGGCTCTCGATGTGAGCGTCTATTCGCTCATCGCAGTCGCCCGCGCCGCCGCACCGCTTATGGAGGATGGCGGATCGATCATGACCATGACCTACTACGCCTCGGAAAAAGTCGTGCCTCGTTACAACGTGATGGCCGTGGCCAAGGCTGGTCTGGAATGCACGGTACGCTATTTAGCGTTTGAACTCGGCAGGAAGAACATCCGTGTGAATGCTATTTCCGCGGGCCCGATCAAGACTCTGGCGGCGCGCGGCATCTCCGGCTTCAGCGACATGCACAAGACCCACGCCGAGCGCGCTCCACTGGGCCGGAACGTGGATGTAGGCGAAGTCGGTGCCACAGGAGTTTTCCTGGCTTCCGACGCCAGTTCCGGCATCACCGGCGAAGTAATCTACGTCGACTGCGGCTACAACATCATGGGTTTTTGAACGCTGTTCACCACCGAGTCACAGAGACCCAGAGAAAATCTTTTCTTTTTTCTTTCGTCTCTGTGACTCTGTGTCTCTGTGGTGAAGGCTCTTAGCAAGTGATTCGAACCCGTCGTTCGTTCTCGTCGATTCGTTCCAGCGCGATCTCCACATCCCGTTCGCGCTCGAAGCGTGCAAACTTCCCCCCCCACTCGATCAGCAGCACACTGTTTTCCGCGATAAGGTCATCGAGTCCCAAGGTCTCAAGCTGGCGCGGGCTGTCCACGCGATATAGATCGATGTGATAAAGAACAGCTTCAGGCCCGCGATATTCGTGGATCAGAGTAAAGGTGGGACTGGTTACATCCTCTTCCGAGGCCGCGTGAAAACCTTCCGCGATGCCTTTCACCAGCGTAGTCTTGCCCGCTCCCAGATCGCCCCGAAGAACGACGATTTTCGGCGGTGCGAGCATCTCAGCCAGGGTGCGCCCAAGAGCAACGGTCTCCTCCGGCGATCGGGTGATGAATTCTCGCGTCTCCATGAGGCGTCTGGAGACCAGTATAGCGAGAGACTGCAGCCGCGACGCAGCGTAAGGATGCGGAGATTGTCATTCCGAGCGCAGCGAGGAATCCCTACCGCGGCAGCAAAGTCCCGGTAGGGATGCTTCGACTGCGAAACAGATTCGCTTTCGCGAATCTGTTCCTACGCTCAGCATGACATTGTTCTCAACACGCTCGGAAGGCTTCTATGTTCTTTTTGGCGCGACCCACTGGCTGGAACGGAGTCCGAGGAAGTCCTTGTCTACGCGGGAGTCGAGGGCGTTGCGTAACGTGAGGTGATCTTTGTCTTCCAACGCGATGAAGCGGAACGGCTGCAAAATCCCGTCTTTCGACTTGCGCGTCGGCTGCAGAATTTCGGCCATAGCTTTCACGGCGCCCGATGCCGTCTCGATGGTGACCTCGACCAGATTTCCCTGCTCCAGGGCCCCAGCCAATCGCAACATGCCTCCGGTCTCGGAAATGGTTTGCAGTTTCGCTCGCGCACTCCGCCCGTCATCGAGCTTGATGACGACAGGAACTGTGCTTCCGAATTGAACTCGCTGGGCCCGGTTCTGAGGATGTGTCTGGGGGAAGTGTGTCATAGCCAGAATCACTATGTCACGGCAGGGGGACGCAGGGCAGATTACGGAAGCACTTGTCCGGATTCCAGTTCGGCTAGGTGGACGGTCGGCTTAAGTGCCTAAGCAGTAATCAGATAGCCAATGTCGCCTAGTCGGGCTCAAGAAACAGACTCAGTTAGAGAACCACAAATAAAGCCATACCTCGACCACAACTGCTGTGAGCAGTACGGTATCGGTTCGCGGGAAAACCCAGCCAGCCTCGTGAATCCGTTGTCGTAGTTTCAAGACGGCGACCCACACCGCGAAACTGGCGCACAAGAAAATCGCCCAGATCTTTAAACCTCGAATTGCCGGCTCAAGCAGCGACAGGCCGTACCCCAGCGTCGCAGTAGCGATTACGAGTATGTACCGACCTTTGCGGTGGCTTCCCTCTTTTACCTGTATCTGGGTGGTCATCAGGCGAGATTATAACCCTGCCCAGATCCTTGGAGGCGTCAAAAGCGGACGCTTGCCCTCGCGACTCCATGCCAACTAACTTCAGCCACGAATTTCCACCTTGGAATTTGCAGCCGATTGGCGCACGCGGCGGAAAGCCTCGGGCAAGGCGCCAATCAGGTCGGTCGCGACCAGCGAATGTTCACCCACGCTTTCGCGTGCCACGTCTCCGGCGAGGCCGTGGAGATGCACCGCAGCGATGACTGCCTCCACGACGTGCTCACGATTTTGCGCGATCAAGCCGGCCACCATGCCGGTCAGAATGTCTCCTGTGCCCCCAGTTGCCATGCCCGGATTTCCGGTTGTATTTACCCAAACCGTTCCGTCGGGTTGCGCGATCAGCGTTCGGTGTCCTTTAAGCACTACGATCAATTCGTGTTCGCGGGCGAATGTGCGAGCGACGTTGATGCGGTCGCGTTGCACCGCGGCGACTGTCGATCCGGTGAGACGAGCCATCTCCCCGGGATGCGGCGTGATCACTAAGCTGCGTCCTTTGCCATTGAGTTCGGCGGCTCGGCCTTCGAAGGCGTTGAGACCATCGGCGTCGAGGACGAGCGGAGTCTTGCTTTTCACGACCAGGCTGCGAACAAAGTCTGACGTTTCGGGGTTGCGAGAGATTCCCGGCCCCACAGCCACAACCGTCATTCCTTTGATTAGTGCGTCCATGCGTTCACCGGCGCGAGTAGAGATCGTACCGGCATCGCTCTCTTCGAGTGGCTCGGTCATGATTTCGGGATGAAATCCCGCCACTGTGGCCAGCACCGATTTCGGCGTAGCTACCGTCGATAAACCGGCTCCGGTTCGCAACGCCGCCATCCCCGCCATTGCGACTGAGCCTGCCTTGCCCACCGAGCCACCAATCACCAGCACATGGCCGAAGTTTCCCTTATTCGCTGCTAAAGGCCGCGGGCCGACGAGGGGCGCGATCTCGCGGCCAGTAATCAGATTGAGTTGCAACGAAGAAACGATAGCTTCGTCTGGCGAGCCGATCGGAGCGATGAGCGTTGGCCCTTCGGTTAATCTTCCGAAAATGTGCGCCGGACGCGGTGCCGTAAATGTCACAACAGCATCGGCACGCGCCACCGCCCCGGTCTGTTCGCCGATCACATCAGCATCGGCGCCGGAAGGAATATCGACCGCAACCACGTGCGCGGGGCTCGCGTTCAGCAGCCTGATTGCCTCGGCGTAGAGTCCAGACACCGGCGGCGTGAAGCCCGTCCCCAGAATCGCGTCGAGCACAACTTCGGATTCGAATACGGCCCGCGCCTGTTCCCGCGCTAGCTCATCGCCGTTTCGCGCAATCACGAGTGCAACCGGAAGTCTTGCGAACATCTCCGCCGCATCGCCCCGCAGTTCGGCCGGCTCGGCCAGCAATACGACTCGCACTTCTCTGCCAGCCGCTTTCAGTTTTCGCGCCGCCACAAAACCGTCTCCGCCGTTGTTGCCCTTGCCGCAGATCACGCTAATGCGCTCCGCGGACGGATACCGGGCAACAACAAACTCCGCGACGGCCGAACCCGCGTTCTCCATCAGCGTGAGTGACGGCACCCCAAAGCGCTCGCTGGTGGCGCGATCGATCTCTCGCATCTCGGCGGCAGTAACGATTTTCATGCTGGTCGATAGTCGTTGGTCATTCGTCGTTAGTCAGAGGCCAAGGACGAACCGCCAGAAAACGACTATAAAACAAAAAGGCCTTCCGCGTGTGAGAGGAAGGCCTCAACAAATCAATGCCTGGTCAGCGCGTGGGCTGTTCCTTAGCAGCTTGCAAAGCCTGCACCCGGCTGTGCTTCTGGCTATATGTGAAATAAACCACTAGCCCGATCACCAGCCAGATGATCAATCGCGCCCAATTGACCCAACCCAGTTTGTACATCATATAGCCGTTGGAGATTACGCCGAGGATTGGGACCAGTGGCACCCACGGGGTGCGGAATGGGCGGGGCTGGCCGGGATTTGTATAGCGCAAGACCATTACGGAAATCGAGACGATCACAAATGCCAGCAAGGTTCCGATATTGACCATCTTGCCGATATCGGAGATTGGAGTCACGCTGCCCACAATTGCTGCCAGCAGTCCCACCAGAATTGTGTTCTTCCACGGGGTACGGAATTTGGGATGAACGGCGGCAAAAAATTTCTTCGGCAACAAGCCATCATTCGCCATGGCATAGAGTACGCGTGTCTGCCCGAGCAGCATTACGAGCATCACACTCGTCAGTCCCGCCAGAGCACCCAACGTGATGATGTAGGATGCCGTGGTCAAGCCGCGGTCCAGAAATGCGCGTGCCACCGGCGCCTCAATGTTAATTTGCTGCCAGTGCACCATCCCCGTCAGCACGCCCGCTACGGCGATATACAAGACGGTGCAGATCGCGAGTGAAGCGATCATGCCAATGGGCAAGTCGCGTTGCGGATTCTTGGCCTCCTGGGCCGTCGTCGAAACCGCATCGAAGCCAATGTAGGCGAAGAAAATATACGCAGCCCCGGCGCCAATGCCAGCGAAGCCATGGGGGGCAAACGAACTCCAGTCCATACCCCAGTTGCTCCTCTGGATATAGTGGGAGCCCAGGGCGATCACAAAAAGCACAACCGAAACCTTAATCACCACGATCCCGGTGTTAAATCTCGCGCTCTCTTTAATGCCGACAACCAGAATCGCCGTGATTATCAGGGCAATGATGAAAGCCGGGAGATTAAATCCGATTTCCATGCCAAACAAGTGCGGCGCGCCCAGCAGATCGTGTGCGCGTTGCAACAACTCAGGCGACTGCGAACTCATGATCGCAGTCACTTTGTCGAGAAACGATTGGGTGCCCGGAACCAGGGAAGGATCGGAGACCAGAGCCATTTTGCGCGCGATAATGTCTTCCGCGGTCTTCAGCGCCGTCCAGTGATCGTAGGCCAACCAGAGCGGCATTTGGATATGGAATATCTTGAGTAGTTCGATAAAGTGGTTCGACCAGCCCGATGAAACCGTGCTCGCGCCCATCGCATATTCGAGGGTCAGGTCCCAGCCGATAATCCAAGCCAGTAACTCGCCCAGCGTGGCGTAAGCGTAGGTATACGCGCTGCCGGCCAACGGAATCATGGCGGCAAACTCGGCATAGCAGAGTCCGGCAAATGCGCATCCCAGCCCGGATAGAACGAACGACAACGTGAGTCCCGGACCGGCGTACTGCGCTCCCAGCCCCACCATAACAAAAATGCCCGCGCCGATAACCGCGCCCACACCCAGGGCAGTCAGTTGGAAAACGCCGAGGGTTCGCTTCAGGCTGTGCTCGCCGGTTTCGCGGGCTTCCTCCATCAGCAGATTCAGCGGCTTGGTAGCCAGCAGGCTCGACATCCGACTTGGTTTCTCTCTTGTTGCTAAACTGACGTCCTTAAGCTGACTCAAGTGAGCCTCCCGCGCGCCGCGACCACAAAAAATAAACCGGAATCCCGAGCAATACGATGATCAACCCCGGCCATGTAAATTGCGGCTTGTAGCGCAATAGTACGACATCAATGAACAGTGCCATCACAATATACACCGCGGGCAATACGGGATAGCCAATCGCCCGGTATGGCCGTTCAGCCCCGGGGTGGGTACGGCGCAGTACGAATAACCCGAAGATGGTCAGAATGTAGAACACCAAAACCGCGAAGACGATGTAGTCGAGCAGTTGCCCATAGCTTCCGGACACGCAAAGGACGCAAGTCCAAACCATCTGCACCATCAGCGAAACCGCGGGCGTTTTATAAGTAGGATGCAACTTCGCCACGCCGCGAAAGAACAGGCCATCCTTAGCCATGGCGTAATAGACGCGCGCGCCCGCTAGAATCAGCCCGTTGACGCATCCGAAGCCGGAAATCATGATAGCTGCGGCCATCAGCAGACCGCCCGCCGAGCCGAACATCTGCGTCATCACCGCAGTGCCGACGCGCTCTTCGGTGGCATATTTGATTCCGCGTTCCAGGATGGTCGCGCCTGTGGGCGTGCCATCAAGGGGCAGCACGTTCAAATAAACGAAATTACAGATGATGTAAAGCGTGATGACTACGCCTGTGCCCAACGCGAGAGAAAGCGGCAAATTGCGGTTGGGATTCTTGACCTCGCCCGCCGTGAAGGTCACGTTATTCCAGGCATCGGCTGAAAACAGCGATCCTACTTGCGCCACCGCCAGAATCGTCAGCGTGCCGACCAGAACGATAGGCCCGCCGACGCCCACCTGCACCGCGTGCTGCGCGCTGAGTCCGGCATTGTTCCAGAAGTCCCCGTGGAAGTTCGCGGCCAGCGCCTGCGCGTTGCGTCCAATAAACAAGCCCAGAAAACCCAGCCCCAACAGCGCAGAAACTTTGGCAAAAGTGAAGACATTCTGAATCAGTGCCCCGGTCTTCACCCCGAAAACGTTGATAACCGACAGCGCAACCACCACCAGAATCGCCACCAGATTCTGCGTATTCAGCCCAACGTCCATGTTACCCAGAACCATGGGTCCGATCCGAATTGGCGGCACTTTCCAGAAGTGCAGAATCCAGTTCGAAGAAGAAATGGATGGAGCGAAAATGCCGAGAAACTTGCCGACGGCCACCCCTACGGCAGCGATCGTTCCAGTCTGAATGACCAGGAACAGCGTCCATCCATAGAGGAATCCCCAAAGCGGGCCAAGCGCCTCGCGCAAATAAACGTATTGTCCTCCGGCTCGCGGCATCATGGCCGCCAGCTCGCCGTAACACAATGCTCCGACAATCGTCATGAAGCCAGTGACCAGCCAAGCCGCAATCAGCAGCGCCGGAGAATCCACTTCCCGGGATATTTCGGAAGAAACAATGAAGATGCCCGAGCCGATCATCGACCCCATCACCAGCATGGTCGCGCTGGTCAGGCCGAGGCCTTTGACCAGTTCTTTGTCCTGGTGGCTATGGACCTCCCAGTCGCTGGCGATCTGTACTGGTGACTTCGTGTCGATGCTCAAGAAGCTCCTAGCCTTTGTCCTTACGTGGGGGACAGCCGCCATGACTCTATCCTAAGATGCGCAAAAAATCCTCTGCTGATTTTCGAGGCTCCCGCATCAGATCGGATATTACCGCTACCGAGTCTGCCCCAGCTTCGATGACGGACCGGCAATTGGCACGATTGATGCCTCCGATGGCCACCAGAGGCTTACGGGTCAGAGAGCGCGCTTGGCGGACGCCTTCGAGGCCGACAACCGGATCAGGATTGGCCTTGCTCGCTGTCGAGAACACGGGGCCGATAGCAATGTAGTCTGCAGAAGTCTTGTCGGCTTCCTCGATCTGCTCAGGATTGTGGGTGGACACGCCGAGCCAGAGTATCGTGCCGACCACTTTTCTTGCGCCCTCTGGTGACAAGTCCTCCTGACCCACGTGCACGCCGTCAAACCCCGCCGCTAAGCAAAGATCCCCCCGGTCATTCATGATCAGCTTGGCCTTGTCTCCGAGCCAATGCTTCAACTCTCGCGATTCCTCCAACATCTCGCGAGCATTGCCGCTCTTGTTGCGGTATTGCAGCAGAGTGACTCCGCCCGCGAGAAGCTCTTCGGCTGTTGAAAACAAAATCTGGCTGTCAGAGAAGTATGGTGCGTCGAGAATGGCGTAAAGGCGAGGCAGATGGATCATGGATTCCCAAGAGAGTGCTGCCACCCCGCGCGAGATCCTTCGCCCGGCTGACGCCGGGACTCAGGATGACGGCTGGGCGCTGCTATTTGGCCGTCGACTTTCCATTTTTTGCCAGGAAGCGCTCAATAAAGGTCGTATCAAACTTTCCCGCGCGAAAATCCGGATCAGCCAGAATGCGCCGATGCAATGGAATGGTTGTAAATATCCCCTCCACGATAAACATCTCAAGCGCCCGCGCCATGCGAGAAACCGCTTCGTTGCGGTCTTTACCGCGCACGATCAGCTTGGCGATCAACGAATCATAATAAGGAGGAATGACGCCTTCGGCGTAGGCGGCGGTATCGATTCGCACTCCAGTGCCTCCGGGCGGATTGAATGCGGTGATCTTTCCCGCCGACGGCGTGAACTTCTCCGGATGCTCGGCGTTAATGCGGCACTCGATGGCATGCCCGCGATGCACAATCGGACCGAGAAGAACGTTTTCCAACCGCTCGCCGGCAGCCAGCAAAATCTGGCTCTTCACCAGGTCCACGTCGGTGACCATCTCCGTGACTGGATGCTCCACCTGGATGCGCGTGTTCATTTCGATGAAGTACAAGCGCCGGTCTTCATCCATCAGAAACTCGATCGTGCCGGCGTTTACGTAACCGATCTCTGAGAGCGTCTTCGACAACACCTTGCCGATCTCATCGCGGAGCTCCGGGCTGACTTGCGTGGACGGAGACTCCTCCAACAACTTCTGGTGGCGCCGCTGAATCGAGCACTCGCGTTCGCCCAGGCTCACGACGTTGCCGTACTGGTCGGCCAGAATCTGGAACTCGATGTGGCGCGGGCGCTCGATGAATTTCTCCATGTAGAGATCGCCGTTGCCGAAGGCCGCGGCCGCCTCCGATTGCGCCGCTTTGAACAAGCCGGGAAGCTCTTCCTCGTTGCGCACGATGCGCATGCCCCGTCCGCCACCGCCCGCAGAAGCTTTAATGATCACCGGAAAGCCGACTTGCCGCGCCCACTCCATGGCTTCGCCATCACTGGCCAGGATGCCCTCGGAACCTGGCAGAATGGGCACCCCCGCTTTCTTCATCGCGGTGCGGGCCTTTTCCTTTTCGCCCATCAGCCGGGTGATTTCAGGTGGCGGCCCAATGAAAGTGATGTTGCTGGTCTCGGTTACTTCGGCGAAATTGGCGTTCTCCGCCAGCAATCCGTATCCCGGATGGATAGCGTCGACGTTCGTGATCTCAGCCGCGCTGATGACTGCAGGAATGTTGAGGTAGCTTTGCGCCAGTTGGGGCGGACCAATGCAGATCGCTTCGTCGGCAAACTTGACGTGCAGCGAGTGCCGATCGGCCTCGCTGTAAATCGCCACGGTGCGGATGCCCAGCTCTTTGCAAGCGCAAATGACGCGCAGGGCAATCTCGCCACGGTTCGCAATAAGAATTTTATTGAACATGTATTAAACGAGTGTGGAGCGGACACTCTTGTCCGCTTTTTTGACCTTAATTCTCAAAATGCAAGAAATCAAAAACAATACCCACGTCAAAGGCGGCGGACAGGAGTGTTCACCCCACACGATCAGCTTCGCGGCCGGATCACAAACAATTCCTGCCCGTACTCAATGGGCTGGCCGTTGGCCACCAACTTCTTCACAATCTCACCTGCCACGTCAGCCTCGATCTCGTTCATCAGCTTCATGGCTTCGACGATGCAAAGCACCTGTCCCACTTCAACCATGTCGCCCGGCTTGACGAATGGTGGCGACCCAGGTGACGGGCACTCGTAGAACGTCCCCACGATGGGAGAGCGCACCGTGTGCAATCCAGCCTCAACTGCTGGAGCAGGCGCGCTTTCGGCGGAAGGAACTGGAGCTGCCGGCGCGGATGAAATCTCCGGCCCCGAAGCTGGACCCGTATGCACAGCAACGTGGGTCACCGGCGGAGCCGCCGCGACGCGCTCGACGCCACGCTTGATCCGCACCTTCACATCGCCGCGCTCCAACTCGAACTCGGCAATATCCTTTTCAATTAAGAACTCAATGAGTTCTTTCAGTTCTTTCTGGTTCATGGGTTTGCGGTGGGACTGCTTGCTGCTTCTCTTGCGCCAACCTGAGAGACCGGGCCTCGTCTCCCGATGCCCGGGCTGAGATCTTAAGAACAGCTCGCTTTCAAATCGTGATGAGTTCCCTGCTCGTGGGCGTCAGGACTTCGCATCCGCGCTCCGTAACTACAACCATATCTTCAATCCGTACGCCCCCGTTGCCCGCAATGTATACCCCGGGCTCGACCGTAATCACCATCCCAGGACGCAGAATCTCGGTCTGCCCTGCCGCAATGCGAGGAGGTTCGTGAATCTCTAAGCCTACACCATGCCCCGTCGAGTGCGTAAAGTGTCGCGATAAGCCATTTTGTTTCAGCGCTTTGCGCGCACTCTGGTCGACTTCTCCAACGCTTATGCCAGCTCTGACCGTCTGTATGGCGACTGCCTGCGCCTCCCGAACAGCCTGGTACATTCGGCGGGCCTCGCCTGTGGGACGGCCCACGTGCACCGTGCGTGTTCTGTCGGAACAGTAGCCCGAGAGTATAACACCGAAGTCGCAGACCACGAATCCCCGGGAAGGAATCGTAGCTTTCGAAGCCCGCCCATGCGGCAGGGCCGATCGCTTTCCCGCCGCGACGATGGTCGGAAAAGACATCTCCTCCGCTCCGGCGAGCCGGGCGGAATATTCCATCTCCGCCGCTACCTCATTCTCCATCACGCCAGGACGAATTATTTCGAGCGCCCGATCAAACAGGCCGGCACCCAAAGCCACTGCTTTCCGCAAGCGCGCAATCTCGTCCGCGTCCTTCACCATCCGAGCTCGTTCGATCAGTCCCCGGGTCTCTCGTAACTGGAAGTCCGACCGCAGGAGGCTGGCCAGCTGAGAGCGTCCGGCGACGGTTAAGTGTTCGCTCTCAATCCCGACGCTGCGTGATTTCTTGCGGCCAAGTTTGCCCTTGTTCTCCATGAGCCATGCGGCGGCAGCAGCCAGCGGAGGCTGGCGGGCGATGATCGCTTGTGCTCCCTGAACCTCGGCTCGTGACTGTTCGCTGTAGCGTCCATCGGTAAAGAACATGCTGCCCGCTTCGATGACTACCAGAACGCCGGACGTTCCCGTAAACCCGCAAAGGTACCGGATGTTAGGGAGATGAGTGACCAGCAACGTATCCAGTGAGTTGCGATCGAAAACGGTTTGCAACTGCCTGAGACGGCCTCTGTGGTCCATCCTAAAAGTTTAACAGTGGAGGGAATCACGCGCCCCGCCTTACGAGTTTTGCCGACGCAAAACAAAACCGCCGGTCCCTGACAGGTACTTCAGGAAACCGACGGCTGTCTTTACTGCTAACTTGTCGCTAGGTCTGGATGATCCGCGGAGTGATGAAGAAAATCAGCTCCTGGTTCGAGGTGCTGACGGTGGTGTGCTTGAATAACTCGCCAAGCCATGGAATGCTGCCGAGGAGCGGAACCTGGGCCACGTTGACGGAGTTGTTGGTCTGAATAACGCCGCCGATGACCACCGTACCGCCATCGGTGACCAGTACCTGCGTGGTCGCCTGCTGCGTGATCAGAGTGGGGTTGCCATTGATTGTGTGACCGAAATCAGGCGTCGTGTTCTCGACGTCCACGTTCAGGAAGATGGTCCCTTCTGACGTGATTTGCGGAACTACCGTCAATCTCAGGAAAGCATCGACGTAGGTTACGGTTGGCGGGCCGCCCAACTGCGCCTGAGTTACGATCGGCACGCGCACGCCCTGGCGAACCAGAGCCTGGATGTTGTTCTGGGTCACAACCCGCGGACGAGACAGAATTTTCAACAGCCCGCGAGATTCGTCCATAGTGAGAATAGCATCGAGACGTACTGCAGAACTGGCATTGAGAAACGAAAAGCCGCTGGTCGGTCCGGTCGCGCCCAAGTTAGAGAACAGCGGTATCTGCGTGCCCGTAGTAGCCGTCGGTGCAGTGGTTCCGACAATTGGGTAATGGGGGATGATGCCGAAAGTCGACAGTGGCGATGTGCCTACGGCGGAGGCGCCGCCGACAGCAGTTGGGTTGTTGCCCCAGCCAAAGCCGAGCTGGGTACCAATTTCCCGCGCGTAGCTGCGAGTTGCGGCCACGACGCGCGCTTCAATTTCGACTTCTTGTGTCTTGCGGTCGAGTTGGGAGAGCAAACGGTCGATGTTTGGCAGCACCGCGGGAATATCCGAGATGATTACCGCGTTGGTGCGCTCATCGGCAACCGCGTCTCCGCGTTGCGACAGGAATTTCTTCACTGTCAAGAGGACATCTTTGGAGTGGGCATAGCTCAGGAAGCGCGTGACCGTCTGTTTATCGACTGCCAATGCTTCGGCTTCCTGCTCCGCGCGGCGAGACTCGGCTTCATGCCGCAGCGTTTCTACAGTTGCGATGCGTAACACGTTGCCGTCAAGCTGCCGCGACAAATCGTTGTTCTTCAGGACGATATCGAGCGCCTGATCCCACGGCACGTCGTCGAGCACGATCGTCAGTGCACCCTTGACATTGGGATCGAGTACTACGTTCAGGCCGCTGATTTCATGGATCAGGCGGAAGAAATCTTTCAGATCCACATCTTTCAGGTTCACAGAAATCGGTTCGCCCGTGTACTTGGGAGCGCTGATCGGGGTCACCATGTGGCTTTCGCCTTTGCCCTCCGCCGCCAGATTCACCGCCGGCTGGATGGGTGCGGTAGACGGAGCCTGAGCCGCCTGGGGCTGCATGGCAGCACTCGGCGTCGGCAGCAGATTGCCCTCGGGCTTGTCTACGAATTTCGTCGCCGCGCTGGCCGCACGATCTGCGGGAGCGGCTTCGTCAGCCGTAACCTTGTCGGCCGCAGTCTTCTGCTGGTACGACGGCTCCACAAAGGCAAAGTTGGTCGCAGAAGCAGTCTGCTTCGATGTCTTTTCGGTGGCTTGAGCAGCGGCCGGGGCGGCGCCGGGAGATGCCGCCGCGGGAGTTGGTCGGCTCACCGCGACCGCAGTCTTAACCGAGGCTGGCGCTACCGTCGAAGCGGTTGTCTGCAGCTTCGCCGGCGCGGGAGTTGCCGCCTTCGTGCTGGCCTTCACCGCCGCAGGGTGCAACTTGACAATGATTTTGTTGTCACCGCCCGAAAGCAGTTCGTATTGGCACGCCTGCACCAGGTCGATCACGACGCTGGTGGTTGGAGGCAGGTGCCCATCGGTGCCGATGCGCACGCTTTTCACGCCGTCGCTGCCCACGTTGATGTGGTTCTGGACGGTGGCTGCCACGGTGTTCGGCAGAGTCACCAGCACGCGAGCAGGCGAGTCCAAGGTACTGAGCTTGGGTGTCACCTGTCCCTGGGCGGTGATCTCGATGCTGATCCCGTCATCCGCGTGCATCACGTCCACCTTCTGTACGGTGGCACGCGTGTCCGCGCCTGTGCTCGTGCTCTGGGTCTCGGCGCCTGCAACCAGGGCCAAGATCAGCAGCGGTAGCAAAACAGCCAGCAATTGCTTTCGCATTTCCCTTCTCCCCACGGGCGCGCGTTTTGCTCGCCGCGTGATCTGTCTCTCAAATTTCGTTGCTACAATCGCCGGATAGAACCGACGCTTCCACCCGGGAGTTAAACCGCCGGGGTCGAAATCTTCTTGGTAACTTCCCGCGTGAACGATTTGCCTAACTTATCCTGCATGGTCTCTTTAAAAATGATCGAGTCACCCGTAATCTTCACCACGTATCCGTTGAAGACCGGATCGTTTTCGCGCAGGAAATATGCTTTGTTCATGGCGTTGACCACGACCGCGATCATGCCCGCGTCCGACTTCACAATCCCGGTCAGGGCAATCTGGTCGACGGCCAGGCAGCGCTTGCCAGTGCTGCAACCCGATCCGCCCATACTGTGGTTTACCACCGGACTCACGAACGGATCGCGTCGGCCTCCTGCCATGCTGATCTTGTGTTCATCCTTTTTGGGATCGACCGGATTCTTCTTGTCTTCGACCGCTACCGCCGGTTTTGGCTCCTTGGGCTGGTCAACGGCAACCTTGGTAGTCTTCTTCGCCGTGGTCTTCGGCGCGACCGCTTTGGCAGAGTTCGCCGGAGAGACGGTTGCGGCTTGCGGCTTCGAAGCCGGCGCTGGCGACGCCGTTTGCGCCTGCGACGTACTCGACGGTTTGCCCGCAGCCGGTTTTGCGGCTGTGGATTGCGGGGCTACACTCTGCCCCTGCGAAGTCCCGAGCGCGGCGTTGATATCCGCTGTCTTCTGCTGTTGAGCTGACACCAGTTTGGCCTTGGTGGTGTCGATGACGCTTGGGTTCTGCGCCGTCGCAGTTCCCAGCCCAATTCCCAGTATTAAGATTCCAGTCGCCAGCTTCATAGGCCTCCCTTACCCTTGGCCGGTGCGCCCGCGGGCGGCGTCAGGTCATGACTAAAGAACGTCGTCGCGTCGCAGGTAGCCACGATGCTTTCGTTGGGCGCGTATTGATAGGTGTGTTTCACCTTGGCGTCGCTCGGCTTCTTGGTGCCCGCGATCAGCAAGCCGGACATATTCACAATCCGTTCCAGCTTTCCCACCCGATCGAAAAAGTTCAGCACCGAGAAGTACGGCCCGTCCAGTTCGACTTCAAACGGCACTTCGGTATAGAACTCTCGGGTCGATACCGGCTTGGCGGTGTACCGTCGAATCTCGATTCCTGCCTTCATGGCCTCTGCGTCCAGCATCTTGATGAAGCCGTCCACTTCTTTCTCATCGGGAACGATTTTCCGCTCGATTTCCAGCTGCTGTTTCAGATTCGCCAGCTGCCGCTCCATGTCTTTAAGCTTGGGAGCGTAGGATTCGAGCTCGGCATTCTCTCGAAGTTTAAGTTCCAGGGCCGCTTGCGCCTGGTCATTCGCTGCCCGCTGGGACTTGAACAACGTGAAATGCAATGCGGCGGTGATCAGCGCTGCCCCTAATACCAGCGCTGCCCACTGTTTGAGACCCGATAATTCGCCAAAGTTCCCCATATTCTCCCGCCTTTAGGACTTCGCTTTTTCGCAGGTCAGAACGAACTGAAATGCCTGCATTTCCTTGAACGTCTCGTCCTGATACGTCTCTTTGATTTCGATGGTCTTGAAATATCCCGTCTTTTGCAGATTCTGAATCAGCGAGGCCACTGCATCAGCGCTCAGGGCCATTCCTTCGATATCCACGCTGCCGCCCTGATCTTTCATGGTGTTGAGCCACACCGCTTCGGTCCCGTTGATGGTGTCACCGATGGTGTTGAGCAGGTTCACCGGTCCGGACTGGCTGGCCCGCAGCTGATCGATCACATCGACCCGCCGCTTGTAGCTCTCCGCCTGACGCTGCCGCTCGAGGTAACGCGCCTTCACGTCGGCCAGTTCGCGGTTCCTCTGCTCCGCTGTCGCCATGTTCGCGGCAATGTGTTGTTTTTCCTTGTCCAGCCGGTACCAATACATCACGTTGAGTGATCCGGCCAGCACCAGCACCAGCAGCACTTTCAGCTTCGGTGAGCCAACCTCGCCCATCTCCATGACCGCCGCAGCCGACGCTGCGGCGCGTTTGTTCTTCGGTCTGGCTTGTCCCAACAGGTTGATTCGGATCATAAGTTTTCAAAACTCCTTAAGGCCAAACCCACCGCAACTGCCAACTGGCCAGCGTTCTGCTCAATCAACTCCACTCCCGGTCCATCGACTGGCGGCGCGATCTTCTGGAACGGATTGAAAATCTCTACCGGCAACGAGAACTCCTGGCGCAACGCCTCAATCAGCCCGGGAACTTTTGAGGATCCGCCTGCCAGATAAATCTTCTCGATGTGCTCGCCCGCAGCGCTGGCACGGAAGAAGTCGAATGTCTTCTGAATCTCCAGCACAATGATCTCGGTCACTTGCTGCAGGATCGGGGTTTTCGCATCCTCGCTCACAGTGCCAACTTTGTTGCCCAGCTTCAGCGATTCTGCGTCGTCAAAGCTCAAATCCAGTTCCTTTTGCAACGAGTCCGTGTACTGATGCCCGCCCACGCTGACGTCGCGGGGAAACAGCGGCGTTGTGCCTTTCACGATGTTGATGTTCATCACGCTCGCGCCCAGGTTCAAAAGCGCCACCACCTGGCCGGGCGCGGGCTCATAGTTGTACTCGTAGCAGTTCTGCAGCGCGAGGGCATCGATGTCCACAATAGCCGGAGTCTTGCCGGCCATCGAGAGTACGTTGGTGTAGTTCAGGATCTTGTCCTTCTTGACGGCCACCAGTAAAACGTCCATCTGCGGGTTGCCGGCATCTTCCGAAAGGATCTGATAGTCCAGGTTCACATCCGCCAGATCAAAGGGAATGTGCTGCGCGGCTTCTTTCTGGATGGTCTCCGCCAGTTCCTGATCGCTCATGGAAGGCAGGGAAATCTTCTTCACGATGACCGAGTGCCCGCTCACCGCCGTGGCCACGCTCTTGGTCTTGATCTGATTGTCGGTGAACAGCTTGGAGATCGCGCTCGACACCGTGCCCGAGTCCACGATCATGGAATCCACAACGATATCCGGAGCCAGCGGTTCGAGACCCAGATGCGCGACTTCAATGCCGTTGCGTCCCTTCCTCAGCTCAACCGCTTTAATGCTCGAGGACCCCACATCCAGACCAACAATCGTTTTCGATCCGAATCCAAACATGTGCCCGCCTTTACTGTTGCCCGGCAGCTTTGGCAGCCGCCTTCGGTTTCTTTCTGCTCTTCGCTTCCATCTGGCTGGACT